>Ga0134125_10005470_pt1 | contig 14415 bp, 12 predicted proteins | sample KB31751_FD_96464 | JGI IMG/M metagenome (GOLD analysis project Ga0134125, IMG submission 96464) | Terrestrial soil microbial communities with excess Nitrogen fertilizer from Kellogg Biological Station, Michigan, USA - KB3-175-1 | ecosystem: Environmental > Terrestrial > Soil > Unclassified ... | reverse complement strand
TGCAGGGTGGCAATTGCGATAACGGTTATAGCTGCACCTATAGCAATACCCTTGCATGGAAAACGCCGACCACCCCGCTGCCGCCCGAAGTACGCCCGCGCGCGGTTTTTGAACGCCTCTTCGGAAGCGTCGATTTGGGGACGGACCCCGTTCACCGCCGCCGGCAGGAAATGTACGAGAAGAGCATTCTGGACGCGGTTCTTGACGACGCGCGCCGTTTGCAATCCTCACTCGGCGGTGCCGACAAGGTGAAGATGGATGAGTACCTGTCGTCGGTTCGCGATATCGAAACGCGCATCCAGTCGGTGGAGCGCGCAGGCCAGACGAAGCAGCCGGAATACCCTGTTCCCTCACCCAGCGTCCCGAGCGATTTCGGTGAACACGCCCGCCTGATGATGGATTTGATGGTGCTGGCGTTTCAGGCCGACCTCACGCGTGTCTCCACAACGCTCTTCAGCATCGAGCAGAGCCCGCGCGCTTACGGCGCCGAGATCGGGCTCCCGGAAGGCCACCACGGCCTGACTCACCACAGTGGCGACAAAGAGAAGATCGAGAAAGTCACCCGCATCAACATCTATCACATGCAGTCACTGGTGTATGCGCTGGACAGGCTGAAGAGCGTGCAGGAAGGCGACGGCACGCTGCTCGATCATTCGATGATCGTGTATGGCAGCGGCCTCTCCGATGGCAACCGGCATGACCACGGCGATCTTCCCGTAATCCTCGCCGGCCGGGCCAACGGAAAGCTGAAGCCCGGCCGCCATATCCGCTACGCTCAGGGCACGCCGATGGGAAATATGTTCGTATCGATGCTGGATATGCTGGGCGTGGACCCGGAGCACTTCGGCGACAGCACCGGCAAGCTCGATCGCCTGTCGATCTAGTCCTGTGTCGGGATCTTATTCGCGCTCGACGACGGATCGCAATTCGAATGCGGGCCGTCTTGATTCGGACATCGTCAGCTGGGTTTCATCCACCCTGGGCCGATAATGCAGCGATACAACGTCCCAGGAACAACGCACGGATAAGACGTATCGATCCAGCGTAACCTGTGCGTCAGTTTTTGTGATGCATTTTCTGGAACGCCCGCAACTTCGCCAAATCGTCGGCCAGGACCTCTCGATCGCCACGAGCCAGACGGTCGTCGTGGGACGACTTCTCGATCGAATCGATGACATCGTTGAGCAGACCGTTGTCCCAGCGAGTCTGGTCCAGATCAGCCTGCATCTTTGTCAGCTCTTCTTCGGTCTTCGCGATACGATCCAGTTCCTTCTGGTGCGCGCGCCCGCCCCAGATATGTTCGAGATCCGTTCTCACCTCGATAAAAAGATGAGCTCGCCACGCGTCCCCCCTATACCGGAGCTCGCGCTGGTGATACCAGTCCTGCGCAAATGCATTCACCGTCAACAATACCGGAACGACAAGCAGAATCATCGGTCGCATCTTCCCGACCCTCCTTTCCAGCCAATTGCATTTAGGTGACCAATTCTTGTGTCGCAAGCCAGAACCTCCCGGGACTCTCCGTGGCGTTCCCGATGCCGTCCCGGCAACTGATCTGCGATCCGGCATGGTAGCGTCGCTGCCGATCGTTCCCGAAGACAGGATTGTCATAGCCGTGACCTCGAACATCTCTCATGCCGGTACGTTCTCTAATTGCGCTCAAAACCGCGGAATTTTTCGTGGAACAGGGCAGGCGGTGAATTTGTGTATTTCAGACCACACTATCGCTCTCACCGCCTCTATTAAGACAATTGCATCCCGGCAACCGCTGTGACATCGTAGGTCCATACAGCGATGGGCGCGAAAGTATTGAAATGGATCGGGTATGTTACCGCCGTACTCTCGCTTTTCGCCGGCATTCGCGGTCTGCAGGTCCTGATTTCCGGGAAGGTGGAATCCCACCGGAAGACAGCCTCGTTGCTGGCTTCCGAACAATTACAACTGCGCGCGCACGATTATGAGACGGCCTGGCAGACTCTGGAGCAGGCCTCGCAGGCGGGCGGCGAAGCCGATAAAGTGCGGGATGCGCGCGAGACTCTCGCCATGGAGTGGCTGGAGAATATCCACGTTCAGGACACTCAGAAATTTTCCGACATCGTTAAAAAGCTGGGTCCTGTCCTCACCAGCGGCGCGGCGGTCGCGAAGACGCCGCAACACAAGGCCGATCTTCTCGCGCACCTCGGTTGGTCTTACTTTCTCCGGGGCCGGGATGGAATGACCGGTATCGATCCGGCGCAGACGTATGCTGACGCCGTTCACGAAGATCCGGATAATCCCTACGCGCAGGCGATGTGGGGGCACTGGATTCTTTGGAATACCCGCCAGCCGGGCGCCGCGGCGCCACACTTCGAAGCTGCCCTGCGCTCGAAGCGGCAGCGCGGCTTTGTGCGCCATCTCCAGTTGGTTGCCCTGCTGAACGGGCGGAATCCGGCCTGTGACCAGGAACTCGTACGCGTCCTCAATGCAGTTCGCAAAGAGAACGGTTCCGTCGACCAGGATACCCTGCAAAGGCTTTTCAGTCTGTATAACGAAGAATTGATCTCATCCGATGACAGCGCGGACTTTATCCATGCAGTTGCGCCCGCTGAGCAATTGCTTACGTTCCACTGGCTGTTTGATCGTCTGGATCTGGGTGAGTCGGCGGCTGTTTCGCGATCGTTTGAGATCGCCCGTCTGCAGGAGGCGGCAGGACAACGTACGGAAGCACTGGCGTCGTTTCAGGCTGTGAATGCGAAACTCGGCGGTCATTCGGGAACTCTTCTGACAAAAACGCAGGCTGCAATTCGCCGTCTTTCGCGTTCGTGATGGCGTCGCAGAGAAAGTGAAGAACTTCATCGATGTTCGGTTCTGAAGTATTGGACGTAGCCATTGGCCTGGTCTTTATTTACCTTGTTCTGAGTTTGATTTGCTCAGCCGCGTGCGAGGCAATCGAGGCCGTACTCAAATCGCGGTCCCTCTATCTGAAGCGCGGTCTTCAGGAACTGCTGAATGATCCTTCAGGAAAAGAACTCGTGGCCGAACTCTACAGCCATCCCCTGGTCTGCTCTTTGTTCATAGGGCAATACGATCCCTCAAAAAGAGGTAACCTGCCATCCTATATCCCGCCCGGCAATTTTGCTGTGGCTTTGATGGATATTGTCGGAGTTTCGAGGACCGTGAAGAATGCTGCCGGGTTGCCGGAAGCGGAGACGATCCGCAACACTCTTGAGGCATATTCCGCGAAAAACCCGGCGGTTTCTCGGGCGTTGCTCACGCTCGCCCACACCGTCGAATTTGATCTGACCCGTATGCGTTCGGCCGTCGAAGCCTGGTACAACAGCTCGATGGATCGCGTATCCGGCTGGTTCAAGCGCCGGACCCATTGGGTGGTGCTGGCTCTCGGATTGATCATCGCGGCTGGCATCAATGCAGACACCATTCTCATCACGAACAGTCTCGCCACGGATAAGGCTTTGCGTGCATCGCTCGTCTCGGCCGCTTCCGAACATGCAAAGCAGTCCGATGCCGCGGCCTCGCGGAATTTTCAGGACGACATGCAAAAGATTCGCGAAGTGGGCCTGCCGCTGGGATGGACCAGCTCCGCAACCGATTCTCGCCGCGTGCCGCAAAACTGGCGGGCATGGCTCGTCAAGCTTCTGGGCCTCATCCTGACCGCCTTCGCCATCTCTCTGGGCGGACCGTTCTGGTTCGATCTTCTGAATCAGTTCATGGTCGTGCGCTCGACAATCAAACCGCAGGAAAAGAGTCCGGTCGAGCCTTCCAAAAGCTGAACGTGGCCGGCTTCACAATTTAATGTCTTTTGGGGGTACGGAAGGTACCAGTCTCGTCTATCATATTCCCAATGACGAATATCAACGGCAAGGCGTATGCGATGAATGCAATTACGCCCATGAAGCCGTGGAAGACCTGGATACTCAGGCTGGTCTTCTTTATCCTCGGAGCTTTCAAATCGAAGCAGCAGGATCTGATTCAGCTTTCGTTCATTCATTTCGCGCGCTGGGTCATCGTCAGGCGCGACGCCTTTCCGAAATTGTCGGACGCTCAGCCCGCCGAGCAGCTGCAATATGACTACCTGCTCTTCTTCAGCAATTTCAACGGCACCTGGGACCAGTACATTGATGCTTTTTCGGCGGTTCTCTACGATGGTCTGGACAAGATCTGGAAGTGGAGCGAAAAATATCCTGGCTCGCGCCCGGTCACAGGTTTCAAGCGGTATATCGAGCTCGTTCAGTTCGACACGGATTACTATTTCAATGTTTATCCGCATGCGACCACAAACGATGTGAAGGCCGCCTTCAAAGTTCACGACGCCCTGACGGAATTTGCGAAAACCAGCCAGTCGCTCTCGCCCGCGGAGTTCGAAAAGGCCTGGTTACAGTTTCAGATCGCAGTGACTCCGCATTTGGGTATGACAGGAATCGCTCCGGTGGGCACGTAAACATGGCGAACGTCAGCGGCAACACCTACGGACTTACCATTCTTTCTCCAATCATCGAAGACAATTCGCGTATCGATATCTGTCATTCGATGGAACTGCGCTGGTATCTTTCGCAGCTTCCGCGCGATCGCCGAAGTCCGTTCGCCAGAATTTCCAGCACCTGGCTGGCTCGCCTGGTAGTCATGGATGACGTCATCTTCGTCGGCCTGCCGGCGTGTGAAGAACACCTGAAATCGCGGTATCTGGTATTCGAGACGAACTTCGAGGGCGATCTCGATACTTATCTGCGCCGCCTGGCAACCGAGACCAGTGAATTTGTCAATGCCGTGTGGAGTCACTGCGTGGGTTTCCCAGGTACGGCAAACGTCGACGGATTCATTGCCTACATGAAGAAGTGCCAGATTGAGACGACGTTTTTCTTCGCCGACGTCAACAATCGGACTGTCGACTCCACCCTGAAAGCCCTGCATACGCAGGCCTCGCTCGCGAAATTTATGGAGACCCATCAGGGCATGCCGGCGGCGGAACTGCAGCAGGCATTCGGGCGTTTCCTCGAAGAGCTGAAGACGGCGCCTCCGCTGCCGCATGGCGGGGATGATGCGTCCCGCGATATCCCGCAGGAGAGACGTCCGAATGGCTGAGACTACGGGCAAAATCGACGTTTCTGATATTCAGGGTTTCGTGCTGAAGGGCTACAACTTTCCGCACGCCCGCTATCTTCTGCTCGAGCTCGGTGCTCCGGAAGCGGCGCGCGCCATGCTCCTGCAGTTGCTGGAAATCGTCACCACCGGCGAACGATGGGATCCGAAAAACAAACCCGTTTCCACCGTCAATATCGGCTTCACCCACAAGGGACTCGCGCAAATGGGCATCCCACTCGAAAGCCTGCTGAGCTTCCCGCTGGAGTTCCAGCAGGGTATGCAGGCGCGGGGTGACATTCTCGGTGATACCGGTAAAAACGCTTCGGAAAACTGGGATCCCGAGTGGCGCCACGGTCGGGTTCATGCCTGGCTGGCGGTGAATGCCCGTACCGCTGAAGCGCTCGAATCGCGCTGCGCGGAAATGCTGCAACTGAGCGAGACCACGCAGGGCGCACGCCTGGTCCGCGCCCAGGATGCCTGTGCTCTTTTCATCGACGGCAACGTCTCCACTCAGGAACACTTCGGTTACAAAGACGGCTTCGGAAATCCGGATTTCAAAGGCGCCGAGCGGCGCTGTACTCCCGGTCAGGGCAAGCTGGATGAGAACGGCAACTGGCAGGCCCTGGCGACCGGCGAATTTCTGCTGGGCTATGCGGATGAAGCCGGCGAACTTCCTCCGGCGCCCGATCCGCATCTGCTGGGACGCAACGGCACATTCATGGTGTATCGCAAGCTGCACCAGAACGTAGCGACCTTCCGCCGCTTCATCGCCGAAAAGGGCGCTCAGTACGCGGGCGGTCCGGAGAAACTGAGCGCCAAAGTCATCGGACGCTGGAAAGATGGCACGCCGCTCGAACTATCGCCCGACGCACCGAATCCTGCCATCGTAAACAACGAGAATACGAATACCAACTTCACGTACGGAGAAGATCCGGATGGTGCGAAATGTCCGCTGGGCGCCCATATCCGGCGGGTGCATCCGCGCGATGCATTCGGATTTCATGGCGGCCTGGTGAATCGCCGCCGCATCATGCGCCGAGGCCTGACTTATGGCCCGTACGTCCCGGAAGACCAGCCGGTGAGCGACGCTGACGAGCACGGCATCATCTTCATGGCGCTGAACGCCAGTCTCTATCGCCAGTTCGAGTTCATTCAGCAGCAATGGATCGAATACGGCAATGACGCCCACCAGGGCAACGCGAAGGACGTCCTGATGGGCAACCATGGCGGCGAAGGCCGATTCGTTGTCCAGGGAACGACCGACCCGAAAAATCCGCCGTTCATCTGCGGCGGATTGCCGAATTTCGTGGAACTGCGCGGCGGCGACTACTTCTTCATCCCCAGCCTGACCGCATTGGCGATGATGGCAACAAACACGGTGGATCCGAGGTAAAACGATGGAAGAGCATGGAAGTCTGCTCGGCGCACTGGAGCGAATCGGACAGGAATTGCAGGCCGATCAGCAGTCGGTCATGGCATTTCTGGACCGGCTCAAGCAGCATGCGATCCAGTACCCGGAGCCGATCTTCGCCGTCCTCCGCCGTGTGAAGCCAACGCTCATCGTGAAGAACTTCGCTCTCGTCACCCGTTTTGAGGACGTGCAGGAAGTGCTGATGCGCGATGAAATTTTCCAGGTGACCTACGGCGAGAAGATGCGCATCATGACGGGTGGCAGCGATTTCTTTCTTGGCATGCAGGATTCGCCGGCCTACACGCGCGACGTCTCCAACATGCGCAGCGTCGTGCGGCGCGAGGATATTACGGAGCGCATCGTGCCGTTTGTCGCCGCGCAGGCGCAGGGTCTCGTCGACGCGGCCGGCCCGGGAATTGATGTTGTGACGCAACTGACGAAGACGGTCCCCGCGCGGTGGGTCGCCAATTACTTCGGATGCCCCCCGCCATCGGACGAAGAGCTCGCGGCGTGGGGATCGGCAATCTTCCGGTATCTGTTCACCGACCTGACCAACGATCCGGCTGTCGGACAGGCGGCGAAAACAGCGGCGGCGGCCGTTAGAGACTGGCTCGACCGGACGATCGCCGATCGCAAAACAAACCCAAATGGGAACGATGACGTCCTCAATCGTTGCCTCGCGCTCCAGAAAGCGAACGTGCCCGGTATGGACGATCTCGGCATTCGCAACAATCTGCTCGGCCTGCTGACCGGCGCCATTCCGACAACCTCCAAATGCTGCACGCAGGCGCTGGATGAACTGCTGAAGCGTCCGGATGCCCTCGAGGGCGCCCATCAGGCGGCGCTTGCCGGCGACGATCCACTGCTTGCCTCATACGTTTTTGAGGCGCTGCGATTCAATCCGAACAACCCCGGTATTTTCCGTCTCGCTGCCGAAGATTACGTGGTGGCAAAAGGAACCCTGCGCGCCACGAAAATTCCCAAAGGAACCACGGTGCTGCCGGCGACTCAGTCCGCCATGTTCGATGAGTGCCACGTCGAAGCGCCCCACGAATTCCGCACGAATCGCCCGCCGTATCTCGATATGCATTTCGGCTACGGCATGCACACCTGCTTCGGGAAATACATCAATCGCGTGCAGATACCCGGCATTCTGAAGCCCTTATTGAAAAAGAAGCTGGTGCGCGCCGGCGAGCTTCAGTATGACGGTCCATTCCCGTCGAGCCTGAAAGTCAGAATCACGAACTGATCACACGTGCGGACCGCCCGCCGCCTGCTGTCCCTGGACCTTCTCCTGATAGACCGGCGTGTCTTCGTCCTGGTCGTCATAGTAAGAGATCGTGGCATCCTTGCCTCTCAGTTCGATGATCGCGTAGCCGTGGCGCATGAAGACGTTATCCCCGTCGGCTTGCAGCGCCGTGCCCGCGACAATCGGAACGTCCTTATATTTGGGCTCAGGCCCCAGTTCTGTCGCTCCAATTGGAAAGGCGCCGTGTCCGATGCAGCGGGCCAGCACGCCGCCCCAGCGTCCGTAAATTACCTGATTGTGTTCGTGGCCCCAGAGCCAGACCGCAACGTTCGGGAGGATATCCTGCACCTGCGCCCGAAGCTTTGGATTGACGCTTTGTCCCGCGATCGCTTCCCACGCCGAAAAAAGCTGATGGTGGGAGAGGAGAATGGTCTGGCGGTTTCCGGCCGTCTGAATCTTGTCCTTCAGCCAGGCGACTTCCGTGTCCTGGAGAAACGTGGGCTCCGTTCCGGCGGGCTTCTGATCATTCAGGCCGGTATCGAGCGCGATGATCTGAAAATTTTCGTTGCGCAGGCAGAAGTAACTGGCCGGCTGATTGAACTTGTCGATCACCGCATAGTACGGCGCCCCACCGCTGAACATATCGTGATTGCCGGCCAGAGTGAATGACCGTGTATCGCCCAGCGTCTTTTTCCAGATGTTGTAGAAGTAGTTGGTGGCCTCGAAATCCGTGCACGAGTAATAAATGTCGCCCAGATGAATCGCGATATCAGGTTTCTTGCGGGCCATCTGCGCCAGAACTGTTTTGGCCGCGTCCTGGCCGGTCCCCCAGTCGCCGATCACTCCGATACGGCATGTGTCATTCATCGGCAATACGAAATCGCCGATATTGTGGTAAACCCTGTACGGTACAGGCTGGCACTTTAAGAGGAATTCCGCATACTTTACCGCTGGTTCCACCCACCGCGGATCGCAATCGCCCATCATCGCCGTGAGTTGCTGCCGGTCAATGGATGCCGCATGCGGATTCCCTTTTACGAGGTCGACGACGGCGTTGCGAACCAGTGTGGAGCAGTAGCGCGCTACCGACCCGACATCCTCAGCAGCGGATTTTGCGGGCGCAGGCATGGGCGTGTCTTTTCGCTTCTCCGCAGCTTCCACGTCGAGAGCCGCGGCCGCCACCAGATCCTGGGTCGTATCGGGACGTGCAACCACACGGCCGGAAGAAATATCCTCCGTGCTCGCGCCGGAAGATTTCTTCGCAACAACTTCATCCACCGCGGACTGCCACAGAGCCAGTTCCGGATCTCTCGTGTTCTTCAGCATGGGGTTTGCTCCTGAGCCTGATCAGACAGACGTGATGGCGCGCATCAGATCGACAATGCCCGCGCCCTGAAAGTTGGGCGCGCGCCCGAGATCCGTGGCGGTCTTCAGAAATATTTCTTTCACTTTTTCGGGATCGCCGCGATACTCCATGTGCGCGGAAAGAAACGCGGCAATTGCGCCCGAAACATGGGGCGCGGCCATACTGGTGCCGCTGCGCTCTTCATATTCGTATTGGTCGAGGTGGATCGAGCAGGAAATGACTTTCTCGCCCGGCGCCACCAGATCCGGCTTCATCCGGCCGTCTCCCGTTGGACCCTTCGAGGAAAAGTACGAGACGCCATAGGCGTGAGGCTGTGACTTATGGGTGGAGCCGACAGCAATCGCACTATCGGTATTGGCCGGATCGGTAATCGAAAGCGCAATCCAGGTTGGAACTTCTTCACCTGTGTTCAGACGCGTTACGCCATAACCCGAATTGCCGCACGAAATCACGACCATGCAGCCGGAATTCACCGTGCGGGTGACTTCCTGGCATAACGGGCTCTTGCCGCAACCGTACCAGCGCGGATCGAAGGGATAGCCAAGACTCATGTTGATCCCGTCAATCCGAATGCTCCGGCCAGCCGTATTCAGCCTGCGCACGTATTCGAGCGCTATGATGCAGTTCGACGCCGAGCCGGAACCATCATCGTCCAGAACCTTGAGATTGACGAGTTTCGCCAGGGGCGCCATGCCGGATGGATAATCCGGCAGATCGATGACCGAATTTCCCAACTGGCTTTCAATCTGAATAGCAGCCTTCACCGGCACCGGCGGACTCGGCGCGCACCGTGCTCCCGCTACGATCCCGGCGACGTGCGTTCCGTGTCCGTTCGAGTCTTCGAGGGAAGGGGAGTTCGAGAAATTTTTGCTGAGCTGCTGATCGAGTGTGGCGAACTGCTGGAAGTGCGGATGATCGCTGCGGATACCCGTATCGAGAATCCCCCAGGTGATTCCTTTGCCGCGCGCTTCAAACGTGCGCCAGCACGCGGAAGCTTTGATGGTATCGGCGGACGAGAGAATATGAGTGGTGCATTTTTCGTCCCTCCAGATCTGGTAAACCGAATCCTTCTCGTTTCCGAGCTCGTAAATCACGTCCGGCACGAGGCTGGCGAAGACGTAGAACTGACTTTCACGAAACGGAATTTTGTGGCTGTCCAGAATCTGCTTCACCCGCGCCCGTGACGGTTCTACTCCCGCAGCCGGATCCGTCTTCGATTCGTTCAGCGTGATGATGACAGGAATCGGCTCGGGCTTCGTCTGCCGATCCATCGCCTCCTGCACCGGGGGCGAGATCAGGAAGGACTTCATCTGCATAGATCAGCGTCCTTCGTTTTTGATAATTGCAGCAGCGCGCTCCGCCAGGGCGCCGATCGTGCGTGACGGATTCACCCCGAGAGCTTCCGGAACAATCGACCCGTCGATCACGTAAAGGTTGCGATAGTTGAAGACTTCGCCGGCGTGATTCACGACGCCATTGAGCACGGAGTCGCCCATGCCGCAGCCGCCCAACGGATGCGGTGTGACGAGATTATGCAGGAGAGTCCAGGTCGGCGGGACTACCGGCGTACCGCCCGTCGCGGCCGACAGTTTTACATGCATCGCGACGATGGCGTCCATGGTGGCTTTCGACTTTCCGATATCCCAGGCAAGGCTGAGACACGGTTTGCCGGTGAAGATCGAATGATGCAGCGAGAACGTGCCGTTTGCGGCGTCCACACCCTGCGCAAACCACGGCATGGCATTGCGGAATGGCTGTGATCCGCTCAGCAGATGACGAAGCGAATCGATCAGCAGTTTGATCTCGGCATTGCCCGGTTTTGACGCCGCGCGCGAGACGAAATCATTGACCAGATTCGGGAAGCCGCCATCTTCGATCCAGAAAGATTGTCCGCTCTGACTACGATCCAGAAAATCGATCGCGCAGGCGATAGTGGGACCAACCGTTGGGTTGATTGCACGATCCGCGTAGAATGCCGGCGTCAGGAAATCGCCGTTCGAGCTCCAGTTGTGTCCCAGAAACGGGCTGATGTTCGGAAGCGAGGCGCTGATCTCACGGCAGCGCAGCAGAAGTTCCGTTGAGCCGAGCGAACCGCAGGCGACGATCACGATCCGCGCGGTACCGCTGCCGGGAATTCGCGTACCGTTCTTCAATTGATCCCACGAGACCTTATAGCCGCCCGAGATCGTTTCAATGTTGCTGACCAGATGCAACTCACGGACGTCGGCATGATATTTGTTTTCCGCCCAGGGAAGATAGTTGCGGTCCAGCGTATTCTTGGCGTCCACGTCGCACCCGATATCGCAGTTGCCGATATGCGTGCAGGTGCCTTGCTCAACTCCCTGGGCATTGACAAAGCGTTTGCTGTGGCACGCGTTGTGCGGATCGCTCAGATTGTAGTTCCAGCCGGGATCGAAGGAGACCGCCAGCTCGAGCTGTTTGAAGCGATCGCCCGCACCGATCTTATTGGCGCTCTCCTGCATCAGACGCATGCGATCCGTCCACTGGTTCGCGGGCACCTTCTGGACGTTCATGAACTTCGCCACGGAGTCGTAGTGCGGCTTGAGCTCGGAATAAGTGATCTCTTTCGGCCAGCCTTTATCGAAAGTATCCTGAGGCGCTTCGCAGGAAATGTTGGCGTAGATGAGAGAGCCGCCTCCCACAGCCGCTCCCTGTGCAACCGACATGTGGGGAAACACGCGAAAGTCGATCCAGCCGTTTTCTTTTTCCGGCTGGTCCTCATTCCATAGCCACGGGTCGCCTTCTCCGCGCGGATAGGTTGTCTTGTCCCAGCGACGCCCGCGCTCGAGAATGAGAACCTTATATCCGGCCTCCGCCAAACGGCAGCCGCTGATCGCTCCGCCAAAACCGCTTCCAATTACGATAACGTCGAAATCCATTCCGGTCTCCGATTTACATTTTCACGTACGTGTCCCAAAGCTCGCCGAGGAAGAACTTGCCGAACTTCGCCGTCACCTCGGCGGCCTGCGCGGCATCCTTCGCGTTGATTGCGTGGAATGTGGGCACCATGGCGAGCAGGTCGGGAACTCCCAGCGAAATGATTCCCGCACCGACCACCGGACCGGTGGTATCCGTACCCTGGTACAGTTTGGTGTACAGGGTGGTTGTCGCGCTCCAGAGGTGGACGATCGGCCCTTTTCGCACGTCCTTGTGACCGGCCATGTAGTAGGGCAGGCCGTTGCTCGCGTTGAAGCCGAGTTCGTACACCATGTACTTGCTGTTCGGATCATCGGTCGGTGAGAAGAGACTGAAAACTCCCTTTGTGGAGGGGAGGCTGGTTCCGAGCGGCACAAAATCGATACTGCCGCTGATGGAGCCGGGATGTCCCTTGCTCGCAAGAAACTGATCCAGATCGGGGATCACGATCTTGCCGTGCATGGTCAGAATATTGCCTGCATCGTTGCCGAGCTTTGCGCCTTTCTCCGGATCGGTTTCGCCGAGCGTGAAGCCGCCGGCCATCTTTTCGCTGAATGTAAAGCCGAGTGGTTGGTCTGGCATGGATGATCCTCAGGCCGGTTTGGCCAGTTCTTCAAGAATGACCGGGAAAACGTCGTGCGCCGCGTTTTTGCCGATGAAAATATCAAGGTGGCCGTAGTTCGCAATCGGCCTGTAAGAGTGATAGCCGGGGCGCTGCGCATCGAAATATTCGAATGTCTGATGCTGGCTCTCGGGCAAAAAGCAGAGATTGTTGAGGCCGGTGACGAACGCGAAACGGGCATCCGTACGCGGCGCCTGCGCGACGAAGTCTTTCGGGAGTTCGAGCCGGTTCTCCACACCGATGAGATGGCCGGCGTGAATGCACTTGACGATCTGCTCGAAGAACGCGATGGGAACCTGCGCGAATTCCTGACTGATCCAGTTATGCGTTGCATCATTCAGATTGGCGTGGCTCCATAAGGCGGGAAATCCGGTTCCGTATACGAAACTGACTCCTTTGCAGACAGGATTGTTGCATTCATGATGCAGCAGAGCGATCATCGCCGCCACAGTTTTCGCAACCGGTGTAGGAGCATTCACGGTCCACTGCGGATTCAGATAGTCGGTGAGCCGCTTCAGAAGGGGCACCGCGGTGGTGATCTTGACTGACGTGACGGCCGGAACAATCGGATGCAGCGCCACCGCGTTGCTGACGATTGTCTTCACCTGCGGCACCAGGCCGGCGACCGCGGACATCATGAAGCTCGTGGAACCCTGGCAATGAATGACGGCCTTCACTTCGTCACTCCCGGTCTGTTCAACGATCTTCTGGATCGCGTAGGGGTGATCGAAAACCGCGGCCTGATCCAGTGTCCAGTGGTTCGGAAGAAGATCGATGGAAGCCCGCCAGTTCTCGAGCCAGACATCATAGCCTTCATCGATCAGCATGTCGACCAGGGTGACGTCGGTGGGAGGGCGGAAAAGGTTGGCGCGAACTCCGGCGCCGTGCACCAGCACGACGGGGCCTTTCGTGGGAGCGTTCGGTCCTTTTATATGGAGGAGATTGCAGGCAAACCCGTCACCCGCCTGAAAGGGGACTACGGTTGTGGAGATATCAGTGCGTGCCATAGGGCTCCTGCAATGTTGTTAGTTTACAGGTACTGGGATAGAAGTTATGGTACTGAAAAACGGCTGAGTGTGCGTGAGAGAACACCGGGGGACACTCGCCGTTCGGTGGCTTCGCGGGCCGCGAAAAAGCGGGTTCGTCCCGGGTTCGTACAGGGTTCGTTATGGGTTCGTTCGCCTTTAAAGTGGGTTCGTTTTCGAGCGATGGTCCTTTAGAATCATGAGCTTCCTGGCTTCGTTTGCGATTTTTTGGGGTTGCTGCTGTTGGCGCTGCCGAGGTTCTGTGGCCAGGAAATTGTTTGCGTCATTCGGCCAAGCGTAACAGGCGGGGGATTGGCAGTAGAGCTTAGTCGTTGAGGCTATTGGGGAAAAAAGCTGTGACTTAAGTTCTTGCTAAAGTATTTTTGGCAAAACGGGGATGTGGTGCGCGGTTGGAGTACGAATGGTACTCGCGAGGTGGCACGGACAACGGTGGGAGTGGTGCGCAGAGTGAAATGCCTGCATCTCAGAAAAATTCGCGACGGTTCCACGCTTCCCCGATTTAACATCGACGTTCAGAGACTAATTTGAGCTGTCCGTGGCAGGCATAACTGAATATCAAGCTCACGTGGAGTCCTTATTCGTCGCTAACATGAACGGCATTACTCAAACTTATTCCTGAAAATCCTGAAAATATTTCTTGACAACTGGTAGTCATCGCGCTTATTCTACATTCCTAATTCACGTACTGTATTAATTCGACCGTTT
>Ga0134125_10005469_pt1 | contig 14417 bp, 9 predicted proteins | sample KB31751_FD_96464 | JGI IMG/M metagenome (GOLD analysis project Ga0134125, IMG submission 96464) | Terrestrial soil microbial communities with excess Nitrogen fertilizer from Kellogg Biological Station, Michigan, USA - KB3-175-1 | ecosystem: Environmental > Terrestrial > Soil > Unclassified ... | reverse complement strand
TTCCTGCGCGACGCGCTCGAGCGGCGTGTTGTACCCCTGCGGATCTTTCGGCACGACGCCCGCGCGGTAGCGCTGCACCATCGCGAGCGTGCGCGACACGAGATTGCCGAACGTGTCGGCGAGGTCCGCGACATAGCGCGCGTCGAACCGCTCCCAGGAAAAATTGCCGTCGTTCTCGAATCCCACTTCGCGCAGTAGGAAGTAGCGCAGCGCGTCGGCGCCGTGACGCTCGATCGCGGTGCCGAGGTTCACGGCGGTGCCCGCGGTCTTGCTCATCTTCGCGCCTTCCCACTGCACGTAGCCGTGGGCCCACACCTGCTTGGGCAGCGCGAGTCCCGCGGCGAGCAGCATCGCCGGCCAGATCACGCAGTGGAAGCGCGTGATCCCCTTGCCGACCACGTGCAGCTCGGCGGGCCACACACGATCGTAGCCCGCCTCGGGGAATCCGGTCGCCGAGAGATAATTGATCAGCGCGTCGAACCAGACGTACACCGTCTGCTCGGCGTCGCCGGGGAAGGGGATGCCCCACGGCAAGCGCTGCCGCGAGATCGACACGTCCTGTAATCCGTCTTCGATCAGCCGCACGACTTCGTTGCGGCGGATCTCGGGCTCGACGCGAAACTCTCCCGTCCCGATCAGCTGCAGCAGCCTTTGCCCGTACGCGCTCAACCGGAAGAAATGATTGCGCTCCTTGGTGCGCACCAGCTCGAGCGTCGGATGCTCGATGCAGCGCCCGTTCGCGATCTGCGCCGGCTGTTTGAACTCCTCGCACCCGGTGCAGTACAGGCCCTCGTAGTCGGCGACGTAGAGATCGTCGGGACGCTGCTGCTGGATACGCTCGAGCAGCGCGACCACGCCGCGCACGTGCCGGTGCTCGGTCGTGCGGATCCAGTCGTCGTTGCTGCACTCGAGCCGGCGCCAGTAATCGGCGAAGGTGGTCGCCATCCGGTCGACCCATTCGCGCGGGGTCACGCCGCCACGCTGGGCCGCCTGAATCACCGACTGGCTGTGCTCATCCATCCCCATGAGGAAGCGCACCTGGTCGCCGCACAGGCGGCGATAACGCGCGATCGCATCGGCGCCGACTTTCTCCAGGGCGTGTCCCAGATGGGGATCGCCGTTGGAGTAATCGATGGCCGTGGTGATGTAGAACTTGGACACTTACGACCGAAGTTGCTCGAGCGAGACCACCCGGGTGGCGCCTTCCTCGGACCTGAGCGTGACTCGCTCGCGGAAGATGTCTACAGACACGACGCGCTCGTTTCCTCCCTCGGCCGTTTTCACGGTCTTTCCTTCTTTGGGGAAGCGCTTGCGCTGTTGCACGTAGAATTCGTGCTCGTAGTGCAGGCAGCAGAGCAGGCGCCCGCAGGGCCCGGAGATCTGGACCGGATTGAGCGACAGCCCCTGCGCCTTGGCGAGCGACAGGCTCACGGGACGTCCTTCCGGCAGCCACGCCGAGATGCACAGCTGCCGGCCGCAGCGTCCGATGCCGTCGAGCCGTTTCGCTTCGTCGCGCGCGCCGATCTGCCGCAGCTCGATGCGCGTGCGGAACAGTCCGGCGAGATCGCGCACCAGCGCGCGGAAATCGACCCGCTGCTCCGCGGTGAAATAGATCGTGAGCTTGCGCTTATCCCACTGCCATTCGGCGTCGGAGGCTTTCATCGGCAGGTTGTGCTGGCGCACCCGATCCCGCACGGTCTTGCGGACTTCTTCTTCATTAATACGGAGCTCAGTGGCGACCTTGCGGTCTTCGGGCGTCGCCTGGCGCACGATAGCGCGGGGCGGCGGACTGTCAGCCTGCCCGCAGGAGCCGCAGCGTTGGCATTTCTTCTCGGCGACATCGCCCAGCGCCGAAACGACCCCAAAGTCCTGCCCACGCTCGACCTCCACGATTACTGGAGTATCGAGGTGGAGCGGGGAGGAGTCTTGAGACGGCCAGCTGAAGTATTCGCGCCGGTTCCCTTTGAACCGGACTTCCAAGACATGCGTCAATTCACTTCTCGGTTAGCGCACCCATCGAAAGGTACTTCTCTTCGCGGCGTTTGAGCAGCTTGTCGACTTTGAGCTTGCGCAGCTGGCCGAGATGGCGCTGCAGCGCGTCGCCAAGTGCCGCCGCCGCGGCCTCGGGATCGGAGTGCGCCCCGCCGGGCGGCTCGGGGATGATCTCGTCGATGACGCCCAGATTGAGCAGGTCCTGCGCCGTGATCTTGAGGGCCTCCGCGGCGCGCTCGCGCTGGCTGGCGTCCTTCCAGAGAATGGCCGCGCACCCTTCCGGAGAAATCACGGAATAGACGGAGTTTTCGAGCATCAACACCTTGTCGGCGAGTCCCACGGCGAGCGCGCCGCCCGAGCCGCCCTCGCCGATCACCGCGGTGACGATCGGGGTCGGCAACGAGGCCATTTCGATCAGGCTGCTCGCGATGGCTTCCGCCTGGCCACGCTCTTCGGCGCCGAGCCCCGGATAGGCGCCGGGCGTGTCCACCAGCGTCACCACGGGCGCGTTGAACTTGGCCGCCAGGCGCATGAGCCGCATCGCCTTGCGGTAGCCCTCCGGGTGCGCCATCCCGAAGTTGCGGTACAGGTTGTCCTTGGTGTCGCGGCCCTTTTGATGGCCGATGAGCATGACGCTGGTGCCGTCGAGCCGCGCCCAGCCGCCGACAATGGCCGGATCGTCCCGGTACAGGCGGTCGCCGTGCAGCTCCACGAAGTCGGTGAAGACGGTGTTGACGTAGTCGAGCGGGTAGGGCCGGCGCGGGTGCCGCGCGACCTGCACGCGCTGCATCGGCGTGAGATTGCGATAGATCTCGACGCGCAGCGTGGCGAGCTGCTCCTCGAGCGGCACCAGGTTCTTGGCGACCTCGCCTTTTTCGCCGGCGACGCGCTTCAGCTCCTCGATCTGTTTTTCCAGCTCGAGCAGGGGCTTTTCAAAATCCAAGGTATAAGTCGCCATTCGGTCGTTTTAATTCACACCCTAAAGGGTGTGCTCGGCAATCACTGTCCTTAAGGACAGTGTAGGCCGAGCACAGGCTTTAGCCTGTCCCCAATCAGGCTCGTACGAGCGTAACTCCTTCAACACCGATGATCCCTCGCAATGCAGCCAAAAGTTCGTCCGCGCCGTCGACGCGGAATTGGCGGCTGCGCAGCCGCACGGTCTCGTTGCCCGCACCGTTCGCTCCGGTCCACTCGAGAAACACGGGAACCGGGCCCGGATGCGCGGCGCACAGCGCGGCGATGGCGCGCGTCGCATCGGGCTCGGGCGCCCTTCCCGCCGTCCAGCGCAGCGCCACGCCGATGGCGCCGCTCGGCTTCAGCTCATCGAGCAGGCGCGCCCCCTCGACGATGAACGGCGCCTGTTCTTCCGCGCGGTCGCGCTGGCTGTAGCTGCCCGTCAGCAGGTACGACCCATCGGCGCGGATCGCCGAATTCAACTTCGACCACGCCTCCGGAAATACGATGGCCTCCGCCGCACCGTGAAAGTCTTCGAGCGTGAGGCGCGCGTACTCCGCTCCCGATTTTTTCGAAATCTGCCGCTTCACCACGGTGACGACGGCTGCGATAGTCACCTTCTGGGCGCTCCACAGCCCCAGGCTGGCGGTCGTACGGGTCCCAAAAAGCTCCACCTCCGTGCGGTACTTGGCGAGGGGGTGCCCCGAGATGAAGAACCCCAGGACCGCTTTCTCCCGGGCTAACCGCTCGTGCTCCGACCAGGGGGGGACGTCGGGGACGGGGGAAGGGGGAAGGGGGACGGGTGTTTCATCGGCAAAGAGGGCGTGCTGGCCGGTGAAGCGCTCCTGCTGCCGCACCTGGGCCTCGCTGAAGGCGTGGTCCAGCGCGGCCACGAGCTGCGAGCGCTCGCCCCCGAACGAATCGCACGCCCCGGCGTCGATCAGCGACTCGATCACCCGCTTGTTGCACAACCGCAGGTCGATCCGGTCGCACAGCTCGACCAGGGAGCGATACGGCGCCGCCTGCCGGCCCGCGATGATCGAGGCGATCGCTCCCTCCCCAACGTTGCGCACGGCGCCGAGGCCGAACCGGATCCGCTGATCCCCGACGACCGTGAACTTGTAACCCGATTCGTTCACGTCGGGCGCGAGCACCTGCAGCTCGAGCTCGCGCGCCTCGTTGATGTACTGCACCACGCGATCGGTGTTGCCGATTTCCGACGACAGCAGCGCCGCCATGAATTCGCCGGGATAATAGACTTTGAACCACGCCGTCTGATACGAGAGAATCGAGTACGCGACCGAGTGCGACTTGTTGAAGCCGTAGCGGCCGAAGGTCTCGATCTGCGCGGCGATCTCTTCGACCGTTTTCTTGTCGTGGCCGCGCGCGATCGCGCGCTTGACGAAGTTGCCGAGCTCTTCCTGAATCAGCTCCTTGATCTTCTTGCCGACCGCTTTGCGCAGGACGTCGGCTTCGGCGAGCGAGTAGCCGGCGAGCTTGCTCGCGATGAGCATCACCTGCTCCTGATAGACGATCACGCCGTAGGTCGGCGCGAGGATCTCTTCGAGCGCGGGATGGGGGTAGCGGACCTTTTCGCGGCCGAGCTTGCGGTTGATGTAGACGAGATACATCCCGGTGTCGAGCGGACCGGGCCGCAGCAGCGCGTTGGTGGCGACCAGGTCGTCGAAGTGGTCGCACTTCATGTTGCGCAGGCAATCGGTGGCCAGCGGCGATTCGAACTGGAAGATGCCGGCGGTCCGTCCCGCGCGCAGCAGCTCGTAGACGCGTGCGTCGCTCAGGTCGGGCTGGTCGAGATCGATCGTGACGCCGTGGCGCTCGCGCACCATCTCCGCCGCGTCGTGCAGCACGGTCAGCGTTTTCAGGCCAAGTAGGTCGATTTTCAGCATGCCGACCTTCTCGAGCGCGATCATGTCGAACTGCGTGATGATCGCGTCGCCGTCGGTCTTGGAGTCGGGCGCGGTACAGACGGGGACGTAGTCCGTGAGTGGTCCGGGAGCGATCACGACGCCCGCGGCGTGCACCGATGCATGGCGTGCCAGGCCCTCGATCCTGGCTCCCAAATCCAAGACTTTTCTGATCCGCTCGTCCTGCGCGGCCGCCGCCTTCACCTCCGGCACCTTGTCGCCGGCTTCGGCGAGCGTCACGCTGAACGCCGGCCCGGAGGGAATCAGCTTGGTGAGCCGCTCGACCTCGCCCATTTCGACCCGCAGCGTCCGCGCCACGTCGCGGAATGCCGCGCGAGCCTTGAGCGTCCCGAACGTGATGATCTGGCCGACCGACTCGCGGCCGTAGCGCTCGCGCGCGTACTCGAGCACCTCGCCGCGACGCTCGAAGCAGAAGTCGAGGTCGATGTCGGGCATCGAGATGCGCTCGGGGTTCAGGAAGCGCTCGAACAGCAGGTCGAACTTGAGTGGATCGACGTTGGTGATGCGCAGCGCGTACGCGATCAGCGATCCCGCGGCCGAGCCGCGGCCCGGACCGACGGGGATGCCGCGATCGCGCGCCGCCTTGATCAGGTCATAGACGATGAGGAAATAGCCCGCATAACCGGTGCGCGTGATGACGTCGAGCTCGTACTCGAGGCGCCGCTCCACCTCCTGCGGCAGGGGATCGCCGTAGCGCTCCGTGGCGCCGATGCGGGCCAGGTGCACGAGCAGGTCCTGATCCGTCGCGAACTCCGCCGGACGCGGGTACTGCGGCAGGAAGTAGCGTTTCTCGAAGTCGAACTCGCACAGCTCGGCCACTCGCGCCGTTTCGGCGATCGAGTCGGCGCCGAACAAGCGCGCCATTTCGGCTTCCGATTTGACGTAGCTCTCCTGGCCGAAGAACCGAAACCGCTTCGGATCGTCGAGATCCTTGCCGGTGCCGATCGCCAGCAGCACATCGTGCGCTTCGGCGTCTTCCTTCTTCAAGTAGTGCGCGTCGTTGGTGGCCACGACGGGAAGGCCGAGCTCTTTCGCGAGCCGCAGCATCCCCTCCGCCACGACTTTTTCTTCTGCGATGCCGTGGTTCTGCACCTCGAGCCAGAATCCGTTCGGCCCGAGCGTGCGCGCGAACCATGCGGCGCTCGCCTTGGCCGCTTCGTAGTTCCCTTGCCGCAGATAGAGCGCGATTTCCCCCGACAAGCACGCGGCCAGGCCCACGATGCCTTCGTGGTGCTGCGCCAGGACCTCTTTGTCGATGCGGGGCCGGCGGTAATAGCCTTCGAGGAACCCGATCGACGACAGCTTGATCAGGTTCTGATAGCCGACCTTGTTCGTGGCGAGCAGGACGAGGTGGGAATAGGAGGCGCCGAGCGGGACATCGGGCCCCGGTTTTTCCTTGACGTGCCGGCTGCCGAACGCGAGGTAGGCCTCGAAGCCCAGGATCGGCCTGATCTTCCGCGCTTTGGCCTCGGAATAGAACGACCAGGCGCCATGGAGGTTGCCATGGTCGGTGATCGCGATCGAATCCATCCCCAGCGCCTGCACCCGATCCAGCAGTTCGGGGATGCGGTTGGCGCCGTCGAGGAGGGAATACTCGCTATGGGTGTGGAGATGAACGAACGGCATGGTTCCGCCGCGAAAGTTGCCGTATTTTCCGCGCTCATGCAATGGCTGTTGCTGGCGTTCACGTTCATCGTTTTCGGGTTGCTGCAGCGACTGGCGCGCGGCGGTCCGGTGGAAGCGCGCGCGACGCTCGCACTCGGATTGCTGACCATCGCCGCCTATCTCGCCGGGACCATCGTGCAGCGGTTTCGCATGCCGCGCATCGTCGGCTTTCTCATCGCGGGATTCGTCGCGGGCCCCGCGTGGCTCGGATTCATTCGCGGTGACGAGCTCGTGGTGCTCAACGCGATCGGGAGCGGCGCGCTCGCGCTGATCGCGTTCGCCGTCGGTGGCGAGCTGACACTCGATGCGCTGCGCGGCCCGCAACGCGCCACGATCCTGCGCATGACCACGGGAGCGATGGCGGTGCCGTTCATCGCCGTCACGCTGGTCGTGCTCACGGTCAGCGCGTGGTTCCCGCTCACCGAGCATCAGCCGTTCAAGGACGCGCTGACGGTGGCGCTGTCGCTCGGCGCGCTCGCGACGGTTGCCTCGCCGACGATCGTCTGGGCCGTCATCACCGACAGCGGCGCGAAGGGTCCGATCTCGAGCACCGTTCGCGACGTGACGATGGTTCAGGATCTCGGAGCGATCGTCGTCTTCATTATGATCCTGGCGATCTCGGCTCTCGTCGCGAGCCCCGGCGCGGTGACGCCCGGCATCCCGCTGCGCGCTTTGCTCGTGCTGGGCGGATCCCTCGTGGCGGGCGTCGCGCTGGGGCTCGCGGCCGCCGAGTACCTGCGAGCCATTCATCGCCATCTCGAATGGGTATTGCTGGTATTCGCGTTCGTTGTGGCGCAGGCGCTACGGCTGGCGGGCCTCGAGCCGGCACTGGTGTCGCTCGCCGCGGGCTTCGCATTGCGAAACGCGCCGTCCGGGCGAGGGGTGAGCGAGCGGGTCAGAAGCGAGCTCGCGCGCTGCGCTCTCCCGGTCTATGCCGTATTTTTCGCGCTGCTCGGCAGCAATCTCCAGCTCAGCGCCCTCGCCGAAATCTGGCAATGGGCGCTCCTGTTCGCGGGATTGCGAGCCGCAGGAATCTGGGCCGGAATGCGGTGGGCCGGTCGTCACAATACCATCAGTGCTGATCTGGTAAACTATGGGTGGTTGGGATTCATATCGCAGGGTGGATTGGCCGTTACACTCGCCGCCATACTGCGACGGGCCTTCCCGGAGTGGAATGTTTCGCTGGAAGGATTGATCGTCGCCATGATTGGGATGCACCAACTGGTCGGGCCGATCTGCTTCCATGGGGCGCTGCGGCGCACGGGTGAGATTACGCAGGTGGAGGAGTCGAATGTTCGGGAATTGGCGGCGGCAGGTCCGGCTGAAACGGCGAGCGCGTCACCTGGTGTGGTTGCTAGCGGCAGCGGCATGTACTAAGGGCGTCGAACCCAGCATCACCGCCTGCACGGCGGCCGACGACAGCGTTGCGCTCACGGTGGATGCCTACGGATTCTTCGATCCGGCCGTCGCGCAGGGCTGTACCGTCTTCCCGGCGACGGCGGGCGCCGCTCAGTATCTCGTCGTTCCTCAGCTCACCGCCGGCAATCCCGGCGACAAGGCGGAATACCGGCTGGGGGGCGACACCATCAGTCCCGTCACGCCCAGTCCCTCGGTGCAGCAGCTCCGCACGCTCGGCGCGGCGGAGCGCTTTCATTTGTTCCTGCGGCTCGGGGACGAGCGCCGCTCCTGGGGCTTCGCGCCCGAGTTGGGCCCACCGCGGGCGCCACCGCAGCCGACGCCGCAGGTCGGACCGCCGGTCTACAACCAGCTGCGCACCTTCCAGGTGTGCGCCAAGCTGGACTGCTCGAGGTTCGATCGCGTCGGCGCGCGCGTCAAAGGCATCAGCTCCAAGGTGGCGATCTACGTCGACACCCTCGCGCCCGGCGGCGGTCTGGACTCGCTGGCCCTCGACAGCGTCGCCCGGACATTCGATACGCGCCTCTATGCGATCGACACGGCGGCCTTCGGGCGCGAATCCGACATCAACCAGGACTCCGTCGTCCTGGTGCTGATGACCAATACGGTCAACAAGCTCGTCAGCGCGGCCGAGTGCAATTCGGGCGGATTCGTGGCCGGGTTCTTCTTCGGCGTCGATATCGATCCGGCGTTCAGCAACGACTCGCGCTCGAACAAGGCCGAAATCTTCTACTCCATTGTGGCCGATCCCGCCGGCACGCTCAGCTGCGCGCACAGCGTCGGCGAGCTGCAGGCCTTCGTGCCGGTCACGTTCATCCATGAATTCCAGCACATGATCAGCTTCAATCAGCACGTCCTGGTGCGCCACGCCGACGGCGAGCTGCTTTGGTTGAACGAGGGCTTCTCCCATTACGCCGAGGAGCTGGGCGGGCGGAGCTACGAGAGCAATGGCGATGCGCGGGTCGCTGATTGCACGATCGGGACCGTTGCGTGCCGCTTCTACGCCGGCAATTTGCTGAATGCGAATGACTATCTCGATTCGACGGGCAATCATTACCTCCTGCCCACCGAGGGGATCGGTACCCTGGCCGAGCGAGGCGCCGCCTGGCTGTTCGTGCGTTATGTCGTCGATCAGTATGCGGCCGGGACGACGCGGACCACGTGGAATGCGTTCACCCGAACGATGGTCGAGACCAGTCAGGTCGGCTTCGCCAACGTCGAGGCCGCGACAGGCGACCAATTCGAGGACGTCGTGAGCCGCTGGGGACTCGCCAACTACGTGACCGATATCGCGAGCGCTCCCGCCGAGCTCAAATTCGTGTCGTGGGACATGCATGCCGTCTTTGCCTCGCTGCACACGCAGCGGCCGGCGCTGTTCCCGAACGTCTATCCGGTGAATCCGACCGTGAGCGCCGGGCGGGATGTGAACATGAGTGGAACCCTGCACTCCGGCTCGCCGATCTATGTCATCGCGAACCAGCCGGCCGGGGACCCCGGATTCACGCTGAGCTTGACGGCGCCAAACGGCGCGCTGATCAGTAGCGCGATGAAGCCTCGACTCAACGTGTATCGGCTGCAATGAGCGAGGCGGTTGGGCGGTTTGGCGGTTTGGCGGTTGGAATCGCGGTCGCTGTGCTAACCGCCCAACCGCCCAACCGCCTCGCTGCCCAGACCGAGGGGTCGGTCCTGCCGCTGATGCCCGGCTCTACACGGGCGGCGGCCCTCGGCAACGCCGGCGCCGCGCTCGTCGGCGATGCGGGCGCGATGTTCGCCAATCCCGCCGGCATTGCCACGATCCGTCATCTCAGCATCGAAGGCTCGTTCGAGCCCTACCTGGCCGGGAGCCAGCTGTCGTCGGCGGCGCTCGCCCTGCGCGTGACCCGCTTCACGCTCGGATTCGGCGCGCAGGCGCTCGATTATGGCTCGGAAGCCGTAATCGTCCCCGATCCGGCGACGGGCGGGCGCCGCGGCATGGCGACGGGCGAATCCTTCCACCCGTACGAAGCCCTCGCCGCCACGTCGCTCGTGTATCGCCGCGGCTTTGTGGCGCTCGGCACGACCGTCAAATACGATCGCCAGCAATTCGGCTCGGAAGTGGCCGATGCCTGGGCCGGTGACGTCGGCCTCGCGATGGCGGTCTTCGACATCATGGCGATCGGTGTCAGCGTGCAGAATCTCGGCGGTGATCTCGAAGCCGAGGCGCTGCTACCGCGGCGCACGCGCGCCGGCATCACGCTCAACTACACCGATCCCCAGGGTACCCTGCGGCTGCTCACGACGCTCGAAGGGCAGTGGACCCGCGATCGCAGCGCGGTCCTGGTGCAGGGGCTGGAGGTCGGTGTCGTGCGGGACGGCGCGGGCGTGATCGGCCGCGTGGGCTACTCCACCCGTCCCACCGTCACGGCGGCCTCGCGCTTCACGTTTGGCGGCGGGATTGTGCTGGGACGCCTGGCGGTCGATTACGCCTATCAGGCGTACGGCGTCCTGGAAGGCGACACGCACCGCGTGGGGCTGCGATGGACGCCGTGACGGGGGGGGGCGACGTCGTCGTCGAGCGGGCGCGACCCCGCTGGGGTCGCCTGCTCAAGCGCATCATCGCGATCGCGCTCGCCGCCGTGGTGGGCGGCATCGTCCTGATGCTGTTGTTCAGCGCCGATGCGCGCTACATCGCGCGAGCCGGAATCGAGGAGGCGCGCTTCATGCTGCGCCGTCGCGAGATCCCCAAGATGCTCGCCGACAGCTCCACCCCCGCCGCGCTGCGCCAGCGCCTCGCCCTCGTGCTCGCGGCGCGCGCGTATGCGGTCGATTCGCTGGGGCTCGCCGTGGCGAGCACCTACACGACGTACGTCGACGTCGGTCGCGATACGCTGCTGCTCGTTCTTTCGGGGAGCCGGCGCGATCGTTTGCGCGAAGTCACGTGGCGGTACCCGATCGTCGGCGTCGTGCCCTACAAGGGATTCTTCAACGCGACTCGTGCGCGTCGCGAGGCGGACCGGCTGAGCCAGGACGGGCTGGATGTCTACCTGCGCCCCTCGGGCGCGTTCTCGACGCTGGGCTACCTGAGCGATCCGCTGTTTTCGACGGCGATGAGCCGGGACACGATGGAGCTGGTCGCGACGGTGTTGCACGAGCTGGCGCATAATACGCTCTACGTGAAAAGTCAGACGCCCTTCAACGAGAGCTTCGCGAGCTTCGTCGGCTATCGCGGCGCGGAGGCATTCTTCCGCGCGCGCCGCGACACCATCGACGCGAAACGGGCGGTGGCGCGCTGGCGCGACGAACGGACGCTCGACGTCTTCTATGCCGAGCTCGCGCGGCGCCTCGATTCGGCGTACGCGGAGCAGCTCACTCCCGAGCGGCTCGAGCAGGTGCGGTCGACCTTGTTCGGCTGGGCGCGCGACCAATTCAAGGGCCCCGTGGGGCAGTCGCTCGAGACATACGATTGGCGCTGGTTCGCGCAGGCGCCGTTGAACAACGCGGTCGTCATTGCGCAGCGGTTATATCGGATGGACTTGAATCTCTTCGATGAGATCTATTTACAAAACGGCGCGGACATCGCGGAGACCATTCGCGCGATTCAAATCCGCGTGTATACCCAGCCCGATCGCGATCCCTACCGGGCCTTGTACTCCCGCCCGGGAATGAACGAGGACTAGTTTCCTCTCAACCGCTCGGCGTCTGCCACGCGCTGGAGTGCGATTCCGTAGGCTGCGGTTCGGAACGTCACCTTTTTTTCCTTCGCTAAATCCCGCACTGACGCATAGGCCTTCGTGATCGTGGCCTTCAGCTCACGATTCACCTGCTCATGCGTCCAGCGATACTGCTGCAGATTCTGCGCCCACTCGTAGTAGCTGACGGTGACGCCGCCGGCGTTGGCGAGGAAGTCCGGGATCACGGCGATGCCGCGCTCTTCGAGAATGCGGTCGGCGGTCGGGGTGGTCGGCTCGTTGGCGCCTTCGACAACCGCCTTACAATCGATCGTGTTGGCGTTGGCTTCCTTGGTAATCACGCCGCCCAGCGCCGCGGGCACGAGCCAGTCGCAGGGAACCGTCCACAGCTCTTCATTCGTGATGCGCTTCCCGCCGCTCCAGTCGGGTACCGCTTTCCCCTGCGCGACGTGCGCAAGCAGGCCGGGAATGTCGAGGCCTTTGTCGTTGTACACGCCGCCGTCCACTGAGCTGACCGCGGTGATCTTCGCGCCGGCCTCGACGTCGAGCAGGCGCGCCAGATGGCTGCCCACATTGCCGAAGCCCTGAATCACGACGCGTCCGCCTTTGAGCGGGATGCCGAAATCGCGCGCGTACTCCTGCATCACGTACATCACGCCGCGCCCTGTGGCCTCTTCGCGCCCCAGCGACCCGCCGAGGGCGACCGGTTTTCCCGTCACGACCGCCGGACTGTAGCCCTGGCGGCTCGAGTACTCGTCGAGGATCCAGGCCATGACCTGCGCGTTGGTGTTGACGTCGGGGGCGGGAATGTCGCGGTAGGGTCCGAGCACGATCGCGATGCGCTGCGTGAACCGCCGCGTCAGTCGCTCGAGCTCGAGCTTCGAGAGCTTTTTCGGATCGACCGTGACGCCGCCCTTGGCGCCGCCGAACGGGATGTCCATCAGCGCGGTCTTCCACGTCATGATCGTGGCGAGGCCCAAGACTTCGTCGTGATCCGCCTCGGGGTGGTAGCGGATTCCGCCCTTACACGGCCCGCGCGCGCCGTTGTGCTGGATGCGATACCCGGTGAACACCTCGATCCGGCCGTCGTCCATGCGCACCGGCACCTCGACCTGCACCTCGCGGAACGGCGAGCACAGGATCTTGCGCATATAGGCTTCGAGATTGATCAGGTCGGCGGCGCGATCGAACTGGCTCTGGACGATGGCGCGGCCGGACATCGGCGCTCGACTGGGTCGCTTGGGCTCGGGCGTAGTCATGGGCTCGATGTGGGAATGGACAGGCTAAAGCCTGTGCTCGGCCTTCTCTGCCCTTAAGGGCAGTGTCTGCCGAGCACACCCTTCAGGGTGTGAACTATTCACGAGGGTCGCAGACGTCGGCCTGACAACCGCGCGCCGGGATCCTGGGCGTCTGCCACCGCCTGGGCGGGGTTGGGCGCCCGCTCCCGGCGTTGACCTGCGTCCGTTAGCACGCCGATGACGTCGGTCGTTACGAGCGGGACGTCGCCAGGGTGTTCGAGTGCGAAGACCAACCCAATTGAGTGGCTCGTGAGCTTGGAAACGATGCCGTTCCAGGTGCGGTCGCCCGTCAGCGGCCGGAGCCCGACGATGAGCGGACAGACCGCCGGCTCGAGCGCGGCCGGCGTGACCAGGGGCGCTTGCAGGCGCTCGGCAAGGTCGTTGCAGGCCGGGAATTCGGGTCCGAGCAGAATGACCTGTCCGAACGCCCAGCCGCTGTGTTGCGCGACTTCGGCGAAGGTGGCGACGAGCGTCTCATCACTGGGCGCCACGGGCCCCGGCGTGGACGCCAGCACCACGGACCCCGTATCCGCGAACCAGCGCTCGGCCGAGGTGAGGTCCTCGGGCCGGCGTGGGGCGTACGCGCCGTAGCGCCGCGTCGTCACGATCTCGCGCTCCGCATCGGCGCGCTGCTCGGCGTGCTCCGCCGCCTGCGCGGCGCCCTCGAACGCGACTTCCGCCGCCTGATAGCGGCCGGCGTCGCGCAGGATCTGACCGCGCAGCTTCAGCGTGTCGGTGTGCGGCTCGAGCGCGAACGCCCGGTCGAGCGCGAGCAGCGCCCGATTGCGATCGCCCAGCTTGTACGCCGCGTACCCCAGCTCGTGCCAGACGAGCCCCAGGTCGGGATCGGCTTCCACGGCCCGTTCCAGCTCGGCGAGGGCCTCGGGATAGCGGCCGAGCTCGGTGAGCGCCGCGCCGCGCAGCGTGAACGAGAATCCCGTCTCTCCAAAGGTGGCGCGCGCGCGATCGGCCAGCTGCAACGCTGCTTCGCCTTTGCCGCTCGTGCGCAGCAGCTCGAAGTACTCCGCCCAGCACGCCTTCAGATCGGGATTCGACGACAGCAGCTCGTCGTACGCCGTCTGCGCATCCTTCGTCCGTCCTTCCCGCGCGAGCCAGCGCGCCCGCGCCAGCGCCCGCTCGCTGCGCGCGTCCGGGAAGAGATCGTAGGATGCGGTGGTTCGCATGGAGCTTGAATCTACCCCGGGGTCTGTCGCTGGCTAGCGGCGAGGGTCGTATCTAGATTTCCGCCGCCATGAATCGAGACGCATTGCTCGCCGAGCTGAATGAATTCCTGCGGATTCCTTCCGTTTCAACGCTTCCGGCTCACAACAAGGATTGTCGCGCGGCCGCCGAGTGGGTCGGCGCGCAGCTGCGCCGCATCGGATGTGAGACCGTCGACTTCGTCGGGAGTGAAACGCACCCGGTGGTGTGGGGCGCGGGCCCCAACGTCCCCGGGGCGCCGACACTACTGATCTACG
>Ga0134125_10005468_pt1 | contig 14417 bp, 15 predicted proteins | sample KB31751_FD_96464 | JGI IMG/M metagenome (GOLD analysis project Ga0134125, IMG submission 96464) | Terrestrial soil microbial communities with excess Nitrogen fertilizer from Kellogg Biological Station, Michigan, USA - KB3-175-1 | ecosystem: Environmental > Terrestrial > Soil > Unclassified ... | reverse complement strand
TCTCGGCCAGCCCCGAGGCCCGTCAGGACTGATCGACGACCACCGACAGCCGGGCCCCCGCGAGGGGATTTTCACCGGTGGCACCCACGGTGACGATCTGCCCGGACGCCGCCAGCACCCCGGAAAGATCGGCGACCGCAGGCGGCACCGACTCCGCTGTAAAGAAGGAAAGCTGGCTCACGCCCCCGACAGTAGGCCAGCGGGCCCATCCGCGTCTTGAGGCAACCGGCGCGGCGTCCGGGGCCAAGCGCGATGCGCTCCTGCTTGCGGTAGTAAAAGAGGAAACCCCCCGGCGGGACCCGCTGGGCGGGTCTGCACGGGGGGTATCCGTTCAGGTCTGCTCTGTCTTAAACGGAGCGGACTCCGGTGGCCTGGGGGCCCTTAGGGCTGTGGCCGATCTCGAACTCGACCTTCTGGTTTTCTTCGAGGGTGCGGAAGCCCGAACCCTGGATCTCCGTGTAGTGGACAAACACATCGGCGGAACCGTCTTCGGGGGCAATGAACCCGAAGCCCTTCTCCGCGTTGAACCACTTCACAGTTCCCTGTGGCATCTCTCGATCTTTCCTTTTCTTCTGGATGCGGGGCATCGCCTTTCGATGCCCCGGGCCTGGTACGACCGCCATACCTCGCTGAGTCGCCGGAACTTCACCCGACCGATTAACCTCGCAGGAACCGCGGCCGCAACGTCGATCCTGCGAAAGTTTGACACGAACACAGAAGCTGCGACCGCAAATAGTCAACCATGTTCATCGCGTCGGCGACAGACTTGTGTGTTTGCCCGATCCGAAGAGCGATTCCATTAGCGATGCCGAGCGGGGTGAGATGGCGAGTTTCGGCGGTGACCTGCTTGCCGCCGCGCTCGCCGGAACCGCGACGGACGAGCACCCGCTGCGCCACGTCGCGGAGCTGCCGCCGCGCAGCGGCCAGCCGCACGATTGGCCGGCGTGGGCCGAGCCCGATGTGGTCAAGGCCTTCGCCGACCGGGGGATCACCTCACCGTGGTCGCATCAGTTCGCTGCCGCGGACTTGGCCCACGCGGGCCGTCACGTGGTGGTGAGCACCGGCACCGCGTCGGGCAAGTCACTGGCCTATCAATTGCCCGTCCTCAACGCGTTGGCGACCGATCCGCGCGCCCGGGTGCTCTACCTTTCGCCGACCAAGGCCCTGGGCCACGACCAGTTGCGTGCCGCGCACGCGCTGACCGCGGCGATTCCGCGCCTGCATGACGTCGCACCCACCGCCTACGACGGCGACAGTCCCGCCGAAGTTCGACGCTTCGCGCGCGAGCGCTCTCGCTGGTTGTTCTCCAACCCCGACATGATCCATTTGTCGATCCTGCGCAACCATGCCCGCTGGGCTGTCCTGTTGCGTGGTCTTCGATTCGTGGTCGTCGACGAATGTCATTACTACCGTGGGGTGTTCGGCTCCAATGTGGCGATGGTGCTGCGTCGCTTGTTGCGGTTGTGCGCCCGCTATTCGAGTGCGCCGACGGTGATCTTCGCCAGCGCGACAACGGATTCCCCGGGTGCGACGGCCGCCGAGCTCATCGGGCTTCCTGTTCAGGAAGTCACCAAAGACGGTTCACCGCAAGGGGCACGGACCGTGGCGTTGTGGGAGCCCGCGCTGCGGGCCGACCTGGTCGGCGAGAACGGCGCCCCGGTGCGCCGCTCGGCGGGCGCGGAGGCGGCGCGCGTCATGGCCGACCTGATCGCCGAGGGAGCCCAGACCCTGACCTTCGTCCGGTCGCGCCGCGCAGCGGAATTGACCGCGCTGGGCGCACAGGCAAGATTGGACGACATCGCCCCGGAGCTCTCGGGCAAGGTCGCGTCGTATCGGGCCGGGTACCTCGCCGAGGACCGCACCGCGCTGGAGCGCGCCCTGGCCGAGGGCCGGCTGCGAGGCCTGGCCACCACCAATGCGCTCGAGTTGGGTGTGGACATCGCCGGGCTGGACGCGGTGGTGCTCGCCGGCTTTCCCGGCACGGTCGCCTCGTTCTGGCAGCAGGCCGGCCGGTCCGGACGGCGCGGCCAGGGGGCGCTGGTGGTGCTGATCGCCCGCGACGACCCGCTGGACACGTATCTGGTGCACCACCCGGCCGCGCTGCTGGACAAGCCGGTCGAGCGGGTCGTCATCGACCCGGGCAACCCCTACATTCTGGGCCCGCAACTGCTCTGCGCGGCAACCGAACTGCCACTGGACGAGGCCGAGGTGCGCGAACTCGACGCCACCGACGTGGCGGACGGCCTGGTCGACGACGGGTTGCTGCGGCGACGAGGTGGAAAGTACTTCCCGGTGCCCGGCCTGGAACCGCATGCCGCGGTCGACATCCGGGGCTCGACGGGCGGGCAGATCGTCATCGTGGAGGCCGACACCGGACGGTTGCTGGGCAGCGTCGGCGTCGGCCAGGCGCCGGCATCGGTGCACCCGGGAGCGGTGTATCTGCATCAAGGCGACAGCTACGTGGTGGACTCCCTGGACACCGAGGAGGGCATCGCATTCGTCCACGCCGAGGATCCCGGTTATGCGACATTCGCCCGTGAAATCACCGACATCGCGCTCACCGGTACCGGTGAGCGTTTGGCCTTCGGGCCGGTCACGCTGGGCCTGGTCCCCGTCCGGGTCACGCACCGGGTGGTGGGGTATCTGCGCCGCCGGCTCTCCGGGGAGGTGATCGACTTCATCGAATTGGACATGCCGGAGCACACGCTGGCCACCACCGCGGTGATGTACACCGTCACCGAAGATACGTTGCTGCGCAAGGGGATTGACGGCCCGCGGATCCCCGGGTCGTTGCATGCGGCCGAGCATGCGGCGATCGGGCTGCTGCCGTTGGTCGCCAGCTGCGACCGCGGGGACATCGGCGGCTTGTCCACCGCGGTGGGTCCCGGTCCCGAAGGGCTGCCCAGTGTTTTCGTCTACGACGGGTATCCGGGTGGCGCGGGATTCGCCGAACGGGGGTTTCGCCAGGCCCGCACCTGGCTCGCCGCGACAGCCGCCGCCATCGAGGCGTGCGAATGCCCCCGGGGATGCCCGTCCTGCGTGCAGTCCCCCAAGTGCGGCAACGGTAACGACCCGCTCGACAAGGCGGGCGCAGTGCTGGTGCTGCGACTCGTGCTCGCAGAACTGGCGCAGGAGTCACGCTGAGCAAGCCGGCGCGGGCCGGCCTGATCGTCCGTCGGTTCACCCGCTCCCACAGCTGGATCCCGTCGCCGTAAAATCAGCCCCATGGCCCACGACTGGTTGCTCGTGGAGACGCTCGGGGGTGATCCCACCGTTGTGGCGCAGGGGCGCCAACTCAAAAATCTCGTCCCGATCACCACCTTCCTGCGCCGCAGCCCCTATCTCGCCGCGGTTCGAACGGCGGTCGCCGAGTCGGTGCAGACCGCCCAGGCCCTGACCAGCATCACGCCCAAGCGTGATCGCATCATCCGCACCGAACCGGTGGTGATGTCCGACGGTTTCGTCCATGGCGTGCATGTCTGGACCGGACCGTCCGACGTCGACCCCCCCGAGCGCCCGATTCCCGGGCCGCTGAAGTGGGACCTGACCCTGGGCGTGGCCACCGACACCCGTGAATCGCTGATCAACAGCGGCAAGAATCCCGAGGTGGAAGTCACCTTCGGCAGGGCCTTCGCCGAGGATCTTCCATCCCGCGAGCTCAACCCGAACGAAGCCAAAGTGCTCGCCATGGCGGTCAAGGCCAAGCCCGACCAAACATTGTGCAGCACTTGGGATCTCACCGACTGGCGAGGAAACTCCATCCGAATAGGTTTCGTCGCACGCACGATCCTGGAGCCCGGGCCTGACGGCCGGGAGCACTTGGTGGCGCGGGCGATCAATTGGCAGTCCGAGCTGAAGGGCCCGGCGATGTCGACCGATGATCTGGCGCAACGGATCCTCAGCGGGCTCGCCCAGGCCGGGGTGCACCGCGCGCTGATCGACCTCAACAACTGGACACTGTTGAAATGGCTCGACGAGCCCTGCACCTTTTACGACTGGCGCAGCAGTGAGACGGGAAAGCCGCGGGTCCATCCCGATGACGAGGACGTGATGTCCACCATGACAAGGGAATTCGGTGGAGGTGCCACCAGCCGGGTGCTGCGCATGCCCGGGCACGACGGGGATTGGGTGCCGGTGCACATCACCGTCAACCGGGTGGAACTCGAGCCGAACACGTACGCCGGGCTAGTCTCCCTGCGACTGCCCACCGATGACGAACTGGTCGCCGCGGGGCTGCCGCAAGCACCCTAGTCACCGGCTCCGACCGCCGGCCCCGCCCGCGCGGAGGCCCGCGCCGTGCCGGCGACGGCGACCGCCACCCCCGCCGTGATGACGACATCGAGACCGTCGACCACACAGCGGATGTCGTTGACCCGCATCTCGCGGGCAACGGCCGCAGCCCGGCTGCAGGCCGCGTCGGATCCGGACGCCAGCCGGGCCGCCGCGGCCAGGGCGGCCAGGTCGGCCGCCGCCTGTGCGCGGTGACGCGCCACCACCGCCGAGCCCAGGTAGGCAGCGATACCGGTCGCCCAGAGCAGCACCACCACCATCCAGGCCGCGACCAGTGTGGCCGAGCCCCGATCATCGCAGCGGCTCCGCCGCGGCGACCGCTTTCGCGGTAATGTCCATGTCGGGCAAGAACTTCGAACGCGCAGCAACGGTGGCCACCAGGAATTCGCCGTCGCGGTGCAGGTCGACTCGCGCACCCGCGGGCGCGAGCCGGACGGCGGCGGCCACGGCGGAGCGTTCGTCGCCGCGGGCGGCCAGCCTGGCGGCCTCACGGGCGGCGTCGATGCAGCGCACTTGCATCGAAACCGCGCTGACACCGGCCAGGCACAGCACCAGCACCACCACGAGCGAGGCGATGCCCAGTGCCGCCTCAACGGTGCTCGCGCCGGCACTGTCGGCTACACCTTGGTGTTGAGTGCACGACCGATGATATTGGTCAGCGCCGACACGATGGAATCGCCGGTGACCACGGCGTACAGCACCGCGCCGAAGGCCGCCGCCGCGATGGTGCCGATGGCGTATTCGACCGTCGACATGCCCGACTCGTCGGCCGCCAGCACGGCCACGCGTGCGGCGAATTCGCGAAACATGTTGATCATCAAGGGCTTCCTTTCGTTTCACAGCAGGCCCGACTGCAGCACATCACCGGCCAGACCGGCCACCACCGGCACGATGCCCAGGCACACGAACGCCGGCAAGAAGCAGAGGCCCAGCGGCCCGGCGATCAGAACCCCGGCCCGCTCGGCGGCGGCGGTGGCGGTGTGCGCGGCGTCGTGGCGAGACTGGTCGGCCAACTCGGCGACGCCACCGGCCAGCGCCGCGCCCGAGGACGCCGAACGCCGGGCCAACCGCAGCAGCGCGTCGACCGGCGCGTCGGCCGCGTTTGCGGGTGGTTCCGACGGAATCGCCCATGCGACAGCGGGGTCGGCGCCGAGCGCCAGCAGGTCGGCGGCCCGGCGCAGGGCGCGGGCCACGGGCGGGGGCGCGGAGGGGGCGGCGGCCGCCGCCGCGGTCGACACCGCCATGCCCGCGCCCAGGCACACGGCCAGCACGTCGAGACAGGACGCGACCGCCAGCGGATCCGGGCCATCCGTTCGCCCAGACGCCGGGCCCCGCGGTCGACCCCCACGCGCCGGCATCCCGGCACGTCTTCGCGTCAGCGACGGACCGGGGCCGATCCACAGCGCCACGGCCAGCAGCACCGCCGTCGCCGCGGCATTCACGACGCCACCCGATCGACGATGCGGTCCGACCACAACAGACCGCCGCACGCCAGCGTTGCGCCGACGAGCATGAGCACCCCGCCCGCCTGCCCGCCCAGCAAGAAGGTCAGCGGCCGGGCTCCGATCAGTTGGCCCAGCAGGATACCGAGCACCGGCAAAGCGGCCAGTATCGTCGCGGTGGCGCGCGCACCGGCCAGGCTCGATGAGACACGCGCCGAGAACCGTTGCCGCTCAGCGATATCGCGTTGGGCGGCGCGCATCAGGGTGGCTATCCCCAACCCATTGTCACTGGCCAGCCGCCAGCACAGCGCGAGCCGCTCCCAATGCGCGGGTAGGGCCGAGGAGCGGGACGCCGCGGCCAGCCCGGCCGCGACGTCGGCACCCAACCGGGCCCGCGCCGCCACCGCACGCAGCAACCCCGCGACCGGGCCGTCGGTCTCGTCGGCGGCGACGCCGAAGGCGCGCACCGGATGGGAACCGGCCCGCAGTTCACCGACGAGCACATCGAGCGCGGTTTCCAGCGCGCGGCCCTCTCGGGCGGCGCGCCGGATGCGGCGGCGACGGCGATCACGCAGACTCACGGTCGCGCCCACGACCGCGATGCACAGAACGGTTGTCGGCGGCAGTACGACGACGGCGGCGCAGCCGAGACCCGCAGCGACGCATCCCGCCCCACGAAGCCCGTTCGCCGGGATCCGCCGTCGCGGTCGCACCACCGGATCGAGCCGGCGCCGGGGCGAGGGCCGACCTATGACAAGCGCGAACGACAACAGCAGCGCGCCGACCACCGGGCCGTTCACGCCGGCGCCCGGCTTTGCAGGACGCGCTGCAGCCGCGGGGCGTCGTCCGTCATCCCCCGATCCGCATGCCACACCGTGACCGCCCGGACCTGTCCCCGAACCGGTTGCAGCACAGCGATCTCACTGAGCCGCCGCCGACCGGTGCGGTCGCGCTCGACATGCAGCAGCACCTGCACGGCCGCGGCGAGTTGGCTGTGCAGTGCGGCACGCCCGAGACCGCCGAGTGCACCCAGTGCCTCCAGACGGGCGGGAACCTCGCCGGGGTTGTTGGCGTGCACGGTGCCCGCACCCCCGTCGTGCCCGGTGTTCAGCGCGGCGAGCAGGTCCACCACTTCGGCGCCCCTGACCTCGCCCACGACGATGCGGTCGGGCCGCATCCGTAACGCCTGCCGGACCAGTTGGCGCACCGGGACTTCGCCGACGCCTTCGATGTTGGCGCACCGGGCGACGAGCTTCACCAGATGCGGGTGCCGAGGCGCCAATTCGGCGGCATCCTCGACGCAGACGATCCGTTCGGCGGGCGGTACGGCGCCCAGCATCGCGGCCAGCAAAGTCGTTTTGCCCGCGCCGGTTCCACCGCTCACCAGAAACGCCAGCCGGGCGGCGATGATATCGGCGACCAGGGCAGCGGCCGCCGGCTCGATCGCACCCGCGGCTATCAGTGCCGCCAAGTCCTGGCTCGCCGGCCGCAGCACCCGCAGCGACAGGCAGGTGCCCGCGGCGGCCACCGGTGGCAGCACCGCGTGTAGCCGCACCGCAAACCCCCCGGCGCCGATTCCGGTGAGCTCGCCGTCTACCCAGGGTTGGGCGTCGTCCAGGCGCCGGCCGGCGGCCAGCGCCAGCCGCTGCGCCAACCGCCGCACCGCAGGCTCGTCGGGAAAGCGGATCTCGGTGCGCCGTAGGCCATTGCCGTCGTCGACCCACACCGCGTCCGGTGCCGTGACCAAGACGTCGGTCGTACCGTCCACGCAGAGCAGCGGTTCGAGAATGCCGGCACCGGTGAGTTCGGTCTGCAGCACGCGGAGATTGGCCAGCACCTCGGTGTCACCGAGCATCCCGCCGGACTCGGCGCGGATCGCGGCGGCCACCACCGAGGCCCGCAGCGGTCCGGCTTCACCGGCCAGACGCTCGCGGACACGCTCGATCAGCGAACCGCTCATGCCGCCCGCCCGTTCCGACCCGGCCGGGACCGCGCGCCGGTGGGCGGCAGCACGCCAAGCACCTCGCGGGCCGCCACCGCGAGCGGGGACCGCCGCCCCAAGCGCAGGCCGCCGCGTTCGACCTGCTCCCCGAGCTGCGGCTGCGCTTTGATCGCCGCCAGCAGCGGCAAACCCGCGATCTCGGCGATCTCGGCCGCCCGCAACCCTCCCGGCGACGGACCCCGCACCACCAGGCCCACGTTGGGATTGACGGAGGTCAGGACGGGCGCCATCGCGCCGGTCGCCGCGCACGCGCGCACATCACAGCGGCTGGCGACGACGACAAGGTCGGCGGCGCTCAGGGCGGCCTGGGTGGCATCGGTGAAACGTCGGGGCAGGTCGCAGAACACGCTGACCGCCCCCCGGCGGCCGGCGTCGACGATGGCGTGCACCGGCCCGGCGCCCACGTCGTAACCGCGGCGGGTTCCGGACAGGACGCTGATTCCGCGGTGTCGTGGCAGCGCATCGCGCACCGCTGACCAGGTGAGCCGTCCACCCTGCAGCGCAAGGTCCGGCCAGCGCAGCCCCGGGGTGTTTTCACCACCGAGCAACAACTCGATACCGCCGCCCCATGGGTCGAGGTCCACCAGCAGCGCATCGGTGGCGGCCCAAGCCAGGGCGACCGCGAGCAATGAGGCGCCGGCGCCACCGCAGCCTCCGATGACGGCGACGGCGTGCCCGCGCGACCCGTCGTCGCGCGACGACTCGGCGGCTTCGGCGAGTTCACCGACCAGGTCGGCCGCTTGCCCCGGCAACCGCAGCACATGCTCGGCGCCGACGCTGACGGCAGCCGCCCACGTCGCCGTCTCGGGTTCGGCCACCGTCAGCACGGTCACATGATCGCGGCGCGGCAGTGCCCACCGCTCGCAGCGCGCCGCCGCCGACGCATCCAGCACGACGGCCGCGGCCGCCGCCCATGTCCTGCGGCTCACCGGCGAGCCGTCGCCGGCGTGCACCACTCGAACACCGGCCGCGGCCGCCACCCGGTCCAATTCGGCGCGCAGTTCGGTCTCCGCCAGGATGGCCAACACACCCGCGGAACCCACGGCACGATTGGGGGCGTCGGCTCCGGAGGTGCCTGTCATCCGCCCACTGTGCGGGGCAGCAACCTTGGCACACCAGTCCCAAACGCGGATTTGGGGATAGAGACGCGAGTGTGCACAAACCGCGCGCGGCGGCGTTGCGCCAGCGACGACGGACGAACTCCCCGCAACGCGTCGAGAGCCGGTCCGAGCGCTCGAAAGCGCGAAGAACCGACTCAAAAAGACCCGAGAAAAGGGACGACCCCCGCCAGGGGGGGAGGAGGCGAGGGTCGTCGTGTATCAGCCCCGGGGGGTCGGGCTGATACACCCTCGGCTCAGGCCGAGTAATGCTTACTATACACATGACAGTCCGCAATAACGCAATAGATCATTTACTGAAAAATGACCTTGAGCCGCGAAAACACTGCTCGACTGACCTCCGGCACTCCCTGAGCGGCCATTTCCGGTGCGGGATCGCGACCCGACGGCGCCGCCGACCTATGCTGGGTCCGTGACCGTCTTCGACCCGGCCGCGGAGCAGTCAGCCGCGGGGCAATCAGCGGCAAGCACCGCGTCCCACGCCCGCACGGCGGCCTTCTTCGATCTGGACAAGACGATCATCGCCAAGTCCAGCACGCTGGCGTTCAGCAAACCCTTTTTTGCTCAGGGCCTGCTCAATCGCCGCGCCGTGCTCAAGTCCAGCTACGCCCAGTTCATCTATTTGCTCTCGGGTGCCGATCATGACCAGGTGGATCGGATGCGTGCCCACATGACCAATATGTGCACCGGCTGGGACGTGGAACAGGTCAAGTCGATCGTCAACGAGACGCTGCACGACATCGTGACCCCGCTGGTGTTCGCCGAAGCCGCCGATCTGATCGCGGCCCACAAATTGTGCGGGCGTGACGTCGTGGTCGTGTCGGCCTCCGGCGAGGAAATCGTCGCGCCCATCGCCCGGGCCCTGGGCGCCACCCACGCGATGGCGACCCGCATGGTCGTCGAGGACGGCCGGTACACCGGCGAGATCGCGTTCTACTGCTACGGCGAGGGCAAGGTCCAAGCGATCCGCGAGCTGGCCGCTCGCGAGGGCTACCCGCTGGAACACTGCTACGCCTACTCCGACTCGATCACCGACCTGCCGATGCTCGAGGCGGTCGGCCACCCCAGCGTGGTCAATCCCGACCGCGGGTTGCGTAGGGAAGCCCTCGGACGCGGTTGGCCCCTGATGTCGTTCTCCCGCCCGGTGTCCTTGCGGGACCGCATCCCGGCGCCGTCCGGCGCAGCGATCGCCACGACCGCCGCGGTGGGCATCAGCGCGCTGGCGGCCGGCGCGGTCACCTACTCGTTGCTGCGCCGCTACGCGTTCTAGGCCAGATGGCGGGGGCGACCAGGTCGTAGCCGGCCGCCAGCAAACACATCAGCCGCGGGATCCGATACGGCTTGGCAGTATTCGCAAAATTGGGCCTTGCTGTGCTAAGGGTCTAGTAGTACAAAGGAACCACGGAAGCCCGGTGAGGCCTAGGTCGATCCGGAAGAGAAGGTTCGATCTCCCGATCCGGGCGCCCAGCACGGTGCTCGGCACCCACGCGGAGTCATAGCCGCGAAAATGGCAGAAGTGTTGCGGGCCTGCGTAATTGCGAAGTGCGGAAGTGTCGACGGCCCTTTGGGTGGGGCTGCAACCAGAAGCGTCGCAAGATCGCCGAGGCCAACCCACGCAGCCTCGAAATGCACGCTTGGTAACCGAGTCCCGTGCTAGCGGGCGGCGGACCGAACATTCGGAACGTCGCCCGCTCTACACTTTTCGGGCCGATTTCCGGTGTCGATATCCCGGTCTTTCGGCTACTGCTTCAGCTACCGATTCGACATCGAGTCGGCGATCGCCAACGCCTCTTTCGCGCCGGCCTGCATCGCTCCGCAGCACAGCACCAGCCAGGCCCCCACGCCCTCGGGCGTCCCGTCGGCGAAGCCCTGTGCCGCGTCGCGATACGCCGCGGGTTGCCGCATCCAACTGACCTCGGGCACACCCAGTCCGTGTGGGTCCAGCCCCCCGGCGATGGTCACCAACCTCGACACCGCGCGCGCGACCACGCCGTCCGAGCTGCCGAACGGCTTCAGCGTCAACAACTCGCCGTGCAGGACCGCCGCGATCACCGGGGCGGGCGCCCGGGTGCGACCGTTCACCAACTCCGCCAACAACTCCAGCCTGGGTCCCACGCCGGCATCGGCGCGCGGGCGACCCAGATGCTCGTCGTCGACCTGGCCAGCCGCGGCCAGCATGTGCAGGCGGGCCAGCGCCTGCAGGGGCGCTCGCCGCCAGATGCCGACGATGGGGCCTTCGCCACCTTCGAGCGCCTGGGCCACCCGAAGCGCCCCCCCGAACACCGGATCGCTGATCGTGCCGGCGTCCGCGAGGTCCTCCAGTCGAACGGGACCGCCGTCGAGGACCGACGATGCGCGGGCCGCGCGCAGCGAGGCCTCGGCGGCGGTCACGGGCCAGCCGCGCAAGTTGGCCCGGTGGCGGTGGGCGCGACCCAGCGCCTCGCGGGCACTTTCACTCGCCTCCGCGACGCCGGGCAGTTCTGTCAGGGGGGCAAGGGGATCAGCCGTCACAGCTTGACAATCTATCTCCGTCGGATTCCGGCGCGCGCGGGATGGCATCCAACAGCTGCCGGGTGTAGTCGTGCTCGGGATGAGTGAACAGCTCCTCGGTGGGCGCGTGCTCCACCACGCGGCCCGCGCGCATGACCAAGACGTCGTCGGCGATCTGCCGGATCACCGCGAGGTCATGGCTGATGAACAGGTAGGCCAGGCCCAGTTCGGCCTGCAGATCGGCCAGCAGTTCCAGTATCTGCGCCTGAACCAGAACGTCGAGCGCCGACACCGCCTCGTCGCAGACGAGCACCTCGGGCCGCAGCGCCAACGCCCGTGCGATCGCCACCCGCTGGCGCTGCCCACCCGACAGTTCACGGGGTAGCCGGTCCAACACCGACGACGGCAGCGCCACCTGGTCGACGAGGTCGTGCACCGCTTGTGCGCGCTGCCCGCGGTCACCGGCCCGGTGAATCCGCAACGGTTCCTCGATGGCACGGAACACCGAGTACATGGGGTCCAGGCTGCTGTACGGATTTTGAAACACGGGCTGCACCCGGCGACGGAAAGCCAGCTGCGTGTCCCGGGACATTGTGTCGTCGATCCGGGTGCCGTCGAAAACCACCGCGCCCGAAGTGGGCGGCAAGAGACCGAGCACCATCCGCGCCAGGGTCGACTTTCCCGACCCCGACTCCCCGGCGATCGCCAGCGTGCGCGCGCGGCCCAGGCCAAAGGACACCGCGTCGACCGCGCGAAATTCGCTGCGCCGCCATGGCGCCCCATGGGACTCCCGGTAGACCTTGGTCAGCTCGGAGGCGACGAGAATTTCATCGGAGCCCCCGGCCTGTGCGGCTCGCCCCCCAATCCGCGGATGGGTCCGCGCAGCGCGCCGGGCCGTCACCGCCGGCGCCGCGGCCACCAGCCGGCGGGTGTACTCGTGTTGCGGGCTTCGCAAGATCGACCGTGCCGCGCCGGATTCCACGACGACCCCGCGGTGGACGACGACGACGGACTCGGCCCGCTCGGCGGCTAGCGCCAGATCGTGCGTGATCAGCAGGAGCGCGGTGCCGAGTTCGGTGGTGAGCCGCTGCAGATGGTCGAGCACCTGACGCTGCACGGTGACGTCCAGTGCGGACGTCGGCTCGTCGGCGATCAACAGCCGCGGCCGGCCCGCCAACCCGATCGCGATCAGCGCACGTTGGCACATGCCGCCGGACAGCTGATGCGGGTAGCTGCGCGCTTGCTTCGCCGGGTCCGGCATCCCCGCCGCGGCGAGCAGCTCCACGGCACGCTGCCGGGTGCGTCGGTCGGGGGTGTTGGCCCGCAACGCTTCCCGGATCTGAAAGCCGACTTTCCACACCGGGTTCAGGTTGGTCATCGGGTCCTGCGGAATGTAGCCGATCTCCCGGCCGCGGATCGAACGCATCGTTCGGCGGTCGGCCGTCGAGACGTCGACACCGTCGAAAACGATGCGGCCGCCCGTAATTCGTCCACCGGGAGGAAGAAGCCCGAGGATCGCGGCGGCGGTGGTGGATTTCCCCGATCCCGATTCGCCCACGACCGCGACGGTCTGGCCGGGCAGCACGGACAGGTCCAAACCACAAATCGCGGCCTGATCGCCGAAAGCGACCTCCAGGCCGTCCACCGACAGCAGTGGCGAGGCGGTTGCGCTCATGTCCGCCACGCCCTCGACGCCGGATCCAGGGCATCGCGGAGCGCGTCACCCATCATCATGAAGGCCAGCACCGTGATCGCCAGGGCGCCGGCCGGATAGAACAGGACGGGTGAGCCCGCCCGCAGCCGCGTCTGGGCGAGGTTGATATCGCCACCCCACGACACTACCGACGTCGGCAATCCGACACCGAGGTAGGACAGCGTGGCCTCGGTGACGATGAAAAGGCCCAGGGCAACGGTGGCCACCGCGATGACCGGGCCCAGGGCATTGGGTAGCGCGTGCCGGAGCAAAATTTGAAACCTGCTCATCCCCAACGCTTTAGCGGCGAGAACGTAGTCGCTGGCGCGCACCGCGAGCACCGCACCACGCGCGATCCGAGCCACCTGCGGCCAGCCGAATAACGCGAGGATCGCGATCACCGTCCACACCGTGCGGTGGTGCAGGACCTGCATCAGGACGATGGCGGCAAGCAGCAACGGCAACCCGAAGAACACGTCGGTGACACGGGAGACCACCGCGTCGACCCAGCCGCCGTAGAAGCCGGCCAACGCGCCCACTGCACCGCCCACGACGAACACGACGACGGCGGCTCCCAGGCCCACCGTGACCGAGGCCCGCGCGCCGTACACCGTGCGGGCGTACACGTCGTGGCCCTGTAAGTCGGTGCCGAACCAGTGCGCGCGCGACGCGGGCAGCAGGCTCTGGCCGGGATCGGCGTAGGCCGGATCGACCCCGGTGAACAGACCCGGAAACATCGCGACGGCCACGACGAAGGCGATCAACACGGCCGCACCGATGAACTTCGGGCGTCGATGCAACCGTCGCCAGGTGTCGCGCCAGAATCCGCCCCGCGCGGAGATCCGCTCACCCATAACGGATCCGGGGGTCCAGCGCGGCGTACAACAGGTCCACCACCAGATTGGTGAGCAGGTAGATCAGCACCAGCACCGTCACGATCGAGACCACCGTGGGCGCCTCTTGCCGGGTGACGGCTTGATAGAGCACGCCGCCGATACCGTGAATGTTGAAGATGCCTTCGGTCACGATGGCCCCGCCCATCAGCGCCCCCAGATCCGCTCCCAGAAACGTCACCACCGGGATCAGCGAGTTCCGCAGGATGTGCACCGTCACCACGCGGGGCCGTGACAATCCTTTGGCGGTGGCGGTGCGCACGTAGTCGGCGTGCGCGTTGGCGGCCACCGCGGATCGGGTCAACCGCACCACATAGGCGAATGACACCGAGCCCAGCACGATTCCGGGTAACAGCAGGCGCGCGAAGGTGGCCCTTTGCCCCACCGTCACCGGGGCGATGCCCAGCCGGACCCCGAACACGAACTGCGCCAAGAATCCCAGCACGAAGATGGGGATCGCGATGATGACCAGACCGGTGATGAGCACGG
>Ga0134125_10005463_pt1 | contig 14423 bp, 15 predicted proteins | sample KB31751_FD_96464 | JGI IMG/M metagenome (GOLD analysis project Ga0134125, IMG submission 96464) | Terrestrial soil microbial communities with excess Nitrogen fertilizer from Kellogg Biological Station, Michigan, USA - KB3-175-1 | ecosystem: Environmental > Terrestrial > Soil > Unclassified ... | reverse complement strand
GTGCTGCGGAGCAAGTCTGAAAATCCGCAAATCGCCGCTCATCGTGAGCTTATCCATAAGATCGGCGTCACGGGCGGAGACGTTGGGTCCAGAATTGCCAACGCCGTCCTCGACCCCACATATTTGTTAGCCGGCGTCGAGGTGGTCGCCACTTACAAGCTCTACAACATCAACCGGACGAGGCTGGAGCACCTGCTCCACGACCTGTTCGCGCCGGCCCGCCTCGATCTCGAGCTTCAGGATCGCTTCGGCAAGCCGGTCAGACCAAGGGAGTGGTTCTTGGCGCCACTCTCCGTGATCGACGAGGCGGTCAGCCGCATTCGGGACGGCTCGATTGTTGGTTTGGCCTACGATCCGACCAAGGCGGAACTCGTATCCGCGGCGGCTCGAACGCGCGGCCTGCCGCCGGCTTCTGCCAGTTAGCGCCCGGCGGTCGAGGTCCGAAAACCGCGAGACATCGCGCGCCGAGGACCTATCTTCGGCGCATGGATATGAACGACGACGCCTGCTATCGCGCCCTCTCCACCCGCGACGCCCGCTTCGACGGCCGCCTGTTCGTGGGGGTGAAGACCACCGGCATCTACTGCCGGCCGATCTGCCCGGCGCGCACGCCGAAGCGCGAGAACGTGCGCTTCTTCCCGACCGCGGCGGCCGCCCAGAGCGCCGGCTTCCGTCCGTGCCTGCGCTGTCGGCCGGAGACCTCGCCCGACCTCGCCGCCTGGCGCGGCGCCTCCAACACGGTCGCGCGGGCGCTCTCCCTGATCGAGTCGGGCGCGCTCGACGACGCCGACGTCGAGGCGCTCGGCGACCGGCTGGGCGTCGGCGAGCGGCAGCTGCGGCGGCTGTTCCGCAAGCATCTCGGCGCCTCGCCGATCGCCGTCGCGCAGACGCGGCGCGTGCTGCTCGCCAAGCAGCTGATCCAGGAGACGCGGCTGCCGATGGCCGAGGTCGCCATGGCGGCCGGCTTCGGCTCCATCCGCCGCTTCAACGAGACCTTCCAGCAGCTCTACGACCGCCCGCCCGCGCAGCTGCGCCGGCTCGGCGGCCCCGACGAGGCGGCCGGCGACGGCGAGGCCGTGCGGCTCAGCCTGCCCTACATGCCGCCGTACGACTGGGACGCCATTCTCGGCTTCCTGGCGCTGCGCGCGATCCCCGGCGTCGAGCGCGTGGCGCACGGCCGCTACGAGCGCAGCCTGGCGATCGGCGATGCGGTCGGCGTGATCCGCGTCGAGCACGATGGCGCGAAGTCGCGGCTCAACGTGACTGTCCGCTTCCCGAAGGTCAGCGCGCTGCCGGCGATCATCGCCCGCGTGCGCCGGGTCTTCGATCTTTCCGCCGATCCGACCGCGATCGGCGAACACCTGGCGAAGGACGCGGCGCTGGCGCCGCTGGTCGCCGCGCGGCCCGGCCTGCGGGTGCCGGGCGCCTGGGACGGCTTCGAGCTGGCGATCCGCGCCATCCTCGGCCAGCAGATCACGGTGGTCGCCGCGCGCGGCCTCGCCGCCAAGCTGGTCGCCGCCCACGGCGATCCGCTGCCGGAGGCGCTCGCCGCCGAGGGGCTGACGCACGTGTTCCCGAGCCCGCAGCGGCTCGCCGACGCCGATTTCGCGGCGCTCGGCATGCCGCGCGCGCGCGCCGCGGCGCTGACCGCGATGACCGACGCCGCCGTCGCCGATCCGCTGATCTTCGGCCCGCGCCGGGGGCTCGAGGAGGCGATCGCCGCGCTGAAGGCGCTGCCGGGGATCGGCGAGTGGACGGCGCAGTACATCGCCATGCGCGAGCTGCGCGAGCCCGACGCCTTCCCGGCCGCCGACATCGGCCTGCTGCGCGCGCTCGCCGACGGCGCCGGGCGCCGTCCGACCGCCGCGGAACTGCTCGCCCGCGCCGAGGCCTGGCGGCCCTGGCGCGCCTACGCCGCCCTGCACCTGTGGTCGTCCGAGGGGCAGGCGGCCACCCACACCGAACACCGAAGCGCATTCGCCAAGGAGCTGACCGATGACCGCGACGCAGCCTGACTACCTGATCCTCGACACCATCCCCGCCCCGATCGGCGCGTTCCTGATCGCCACCGACCAGGACGGCGTGTTGCGCGCCGTCGACTTCTGGGCCGACGAGGCGCGCCTGCGGGCGCTGCTTCGCCGCCAGTACGGCGAGGTGAGCGTGGAGGCCGGTCAGGCGCCGGCCCCGATCCGCCGCGCATTCGAGGCCTACTTCGCCGGCGACATCCGCGCGCTGGAGAAGGTGCCGGTGGCCACCGTCGGCACCGGCTTCCAGCGCAAGGTGTGGGCCGCGCTGCAGCGCATCCCGGCCGGCGAGACCCGCAGCTATGGCCAGCTCGCCGCCGAGATCGGAGAGCCGGACGCGGCCCGCGCGGTCGGCCTCGCCAACGGCCAGAACCCGATCGCCATCGTGATCCCCTGCCACCGGGTGATCGGCGCCGACGGCTCGCTGACCGGCTTCGGCGGCGGGCTGCCGCGCAAGCGCTGGCTGCTGACCCACGAAGGCGCCGCCTACAAGGAAAACCGCGCCAGGAAGCGCCCGCAGCCGGAGCTGGATTTCACCGCGGCGGGGGCGGCGTAGGTCGCACCCGCTGGGCGGGTCAGGCCGCCTCGAGGCCGAACTGCAGCTTGGCGAGGCGCGCGTAGAGCCCGCCGCGCTCGACGAGCTCGGCGTGCGCGCCCTCCTCGACCACCCGACCCTCGTCCATGACCACGATGCGGTCGGCGGCGAGCACGGTGGCGAGGCGGTGCGCGATGACCAGCGTGGTGCGGCCCTGCATGGCCTCGGCGAGCGCGCGCTGCACCAGCCGCTCGCTCTCGGCGTCGAGCGCGCTGGTGGCCTCGTCCAGCAGCAGCACCGGCGCGCCGCGCACCAGCGCCCGGGCGATGGCGACGCGCTGGCGCTGGCCGCCCGAGAGGGTCTTGGCGCGCTCGCCAAGCGGCGTTGCGAACCCCTCCGGCAGCGCCTCGAGGAACTCGGCGGCCTGCGCAGCCTGTGCGGCGGCGCGCAGCTCGTCGTCGCCGGCGCCTTCGCGGCCGAAGCGCAGGTTTTCGAACGCGGAGCCCGAGAACAGCGGCGCGTCCTGCGCGACGAGCGCGATGCGGCCGCGCACTTCGCCCGGATCGGCGTCGGCGAGGTTCACCCCGTCGAGCCGCACGACGCCGCCCTGCGGGTCGTAGAAGCGCAGCAGCAGCCGGAAGACGGTGCTCTTGCCGGCGCCGGAGGGGCCCACCAGCGCCACCCGCTCGCCGGGACGGGCGTGCAGCGAAAAGCCGGTCAGCGCCGGCAGGTCCGGACGGCCTGGGTAGGCGAAGGTGACATGCTCGAAACCGATCTCGCCGCGCGCCGGCGTCGGCAGCGGCTTCGGCTGGGGAGGCGGCGCGATCGCCGGCCGAGCGGCCAGGATCTCGTTGATCCGCTCCATGGCGCCGGCTGTCTTCTGGACGTCGCCCCAGGTCTCGCCGAGCGCGCCCGCCGAGCCGCCCACCAGGATCGCCAGCACCACGAACTGCACGAGCACGCCGGGACTGAAGTGGTGCGGGTCGGTGAAGCTGGCCAGCGTCGCGCGCCAGAGCACGAAGCCGACGCCGCCGAACAGCAGCACCATCACGAGCGCCGTCATCACGGCGCGCGCGCCGATCCTCGCGACCGAGGCGCGGAACGCCACCTCGACGGCGCGCGAGAAGCGCTCGGCGGCGCTGGCCTCGCGCCCGAACGCCTGCACGGTGTCGAGGCCGCCCAGCGTCTCGCCGGCGTAGGCCACCGCCTCGGCGAACCGCTGCTGGGCCTGCGCCGAGAGCCGCCGCACGATCCGTCCGACCGCGAACAGCGGCAGGATCACCAGGACGCCGACCAGCAAGGCGAGCCCCGTGAAGCCGGGGCTCAGCCAGATCAGCCAGGCGAACCCGGCGACGAAGGTCAAGAGGTTGCGCAGCGCCACCGAGATCGACGAGCCGACCATGTTCTCGACGATCGTCAGGTCGGTCGTCAGCCGCGACATCACCTCGCCGGTGCGCACCTTCAGGAAGAAGGCCTGGTCGAGCGTCAGCACGTGCCGGTAGAGGCGCTCGCGCAGGTCGGCGACGACCCGCTCGCCCAGCCGGTTGATGAAGAAGAAGCGGCCGGCGGTGGCGAGCGCCAGCCCCAGCGCGATCAGCGCGGCCAGCAGGAAGTAGGCGTCGAGCGAGGCGGTCGTGCGCCCATCGACGCCGCGGTCGATCAAGAGGCGCAGCGCCAGCGTCAGTCCGAGCGTCGCCGCCGTCGAGAGCACCAGGAAGACGCCCGCCGCGGTCGCATCGGCCAGGTGCGCGCGCACCATCGGCCCGAGGCTGCGCAGCGGCCGAAGGTCGCGGCGGCGGCCGCGCTGCTCGGCGGCGGCCTCGATCTGCGCCGCCAGCACCTGCCCCGCGCCTGGACGACCCTCAACGCCGGCGTCGTCAGTCGTCATACTCGAACCCTTGCGTCCTTCCGCGCGCCCAGTGTATAGGCGCGCCTCCCCGCCGTGGGCGGGGCGCCTTTTCGTCAGTCAGCTGGAAGTCGGCAGGAGGGACCCTTGAAGCAAGACATCCATCCCGACTACCACACGATCACCGTCGTGATGACGGACGGCACGACCTATCAGACCCGCTCCACCTACGGCAAGGAAGGCGCGGAGCTGCACCTGGACGTCGATCCGAAGACCCATCCGGCCTGGACCGGCGGCGCGCAGACCCTGGTCGACCGCGGCGGCCGCGTCAGCCGCTTCGCCGCGAAGTACGGCGGCTTCCTGAAGAAGTAGCCGGCCGCGGGCGCGACAGCCCGCGATCCGTCGCTCGCCCTGCGCCCCCTCCACCCCCGCGCTGACGCGCGGCGGTCCCCCTCCCCCGCACTCTTCGGTGCGGGCGAGGAGCGAGGTAGCGCGGCTGTGCTCCTCACCCGTCGCGAAGGCGACGGGGAAGGTGGATCGGCGCGCTGCAAGCGCGGCGAGACGGAGGGGGCGCGAAGGCGATCATAGGGCGGTCGACTCGAAGCGGCTTCCCTACCCCTCGAAGGCGTCCTTCAGGCGTTCGATCTGCGAGAGCACCGGATGCGGCGGCTCGGCGTCGGCGATGGTGGCGTACATGCGCGCGTCGAGGTGGCGAACGCGCTCGAAGAGGCGCTCCGAGCGACCCAGCAGCTCGGCGAGCGCCGACGGCAGCGGCTCCGGCGTCGCGGGCCGGTCGGAATCCTGGGTTTCCGCGGCGAGCCGATAGCTGGCGTCCTGCGCGGCCTCCGGCGCCATGTCGCCCTCGCGGACCGCGCGCTGGACCAGCAGCCATGACGCCACCTGCATCAGGCGCGTCGTCAGTCGCATGCTCTCGGCGGCGTAGGCCAGCGCAGCGTTGCGGGACAAGAGCTTGGAGTCCTGCCGCCCGGCGCCGTCGAGGTAGGCGGCGGTCTCCTCCACCAGGTCCATGCCTTCCTTGAAGGTGCGGTCGAACAGCTCCGAGCGGGCGAAGCCCGAGATGGCTTCCGCCTGCCAGGCCGTCGCAGCATGCTGCCCGGACGTCCGCGGACCAGAGTCCCCCATGGTCTCTCCAAACACTCGCCGGCGGACGGAGGGTCCCGGCCTTGCAGCCGCCGAATTGCAACGCTTATGCCAGTCTCGCCTCGCGCGAGGCTAGCGCGGCTGGCTTTCCCATACGCTAACCACGCTTGGCGAAAAACGCGTCGGCGGCGGCGCGCCCGGCGCGCTTGCGCTCCAGCTGCGCCCGGGTGCGGGCGATCTCGCCCTCCAGCGCCGCGATGCGCTCCTCGAGGTCGGCCACGCCCAGCAGCTCCAGGTCCTCGCGGACCAGATCGGCGAGCGCGCGTTCGCGCGGCCGGCGGATCGGGTCGCCATCTTCCTCGGCCATTGGCGGACCTCCCTTTGCCGTCGCGCGTACGGGCGGTTATCAGACGCCCGCGGGGCGGGGTTGGCAAGTTTGGCGGAACCTCGAGGAGGAGGGCGCGATGAAAGCGATCGTCATTGAGGGCGGCAAGGGGCCGGCCGGCGCCGTGAAGCTGGGCGAGGCGCCCGATCCGTCGCCCGAGCCTGGCCAGATCGTCATCCGCGTCGCCGCCGCCGGCGTCAACCGGCCGGACATCATCCAGCGCAACGGCTTCTATCCGCCGCCGCCCGGCGCGCCGCCGACCATGGGTCTGGAGGTCGCCGGCGAGGTGATCCACGCCGCCGGCCGCTGGAAAGCCGGCGACCAGGTCTGCGCGCTGCTGGGCGGCGGCGGCTATGCGGAGCTGGCGGCCTGCGATGCGCGCCATGCGCTGCCGATCCCGCGCGGCCTCACCGCGATCCAGGCGGCGGCCCTGCCTGAGACGGTTTTCACCGTGTACGCGAACGTGTTCGAGGGCGGGACGCTGAAGGCCGGCGAGACGCTGATGGTGCACGGCGCCACCTCCGGCATCGGGGTGATGGCGATCCAGATGGGCAAGGCGGCCGGCGCCAAGGTGATCGCCACGGCGCGCGGGCGGGCCAAGGCCGACGAGGCCAGGAAGCTCGGCGCCGACGTCGCGGTCGACGCCTCGGCCGAGGACTTCGAGGCCGCCGCCAAGGAGGCCGGCGGCGTCGACGTGGTGCTCGACATGGTGGGCGGGCCCTATTTCGCGAAGAACCTCGCGGCGCTGAAGACCGGCGGGCGGATCGTCTACATCGCCGCGCAGGGCGGCGGCGCGGTGGAGCTGCCGATCGGCGCGCTGATGCAGAAGCGGGCCGTCGTCACCGGCTCGACGCTGCGGCCCCGCCACGCCGACGAGAAGGCGCGCCTGGCGGCCGAGGTCGAACGCGTGGTCTGGCCCTGGATCGAGGCGGGCAAGGTGAAGCCGGTCATCGACCACACCTTCCCGCTCGCCGAGGCCGGCGCGGCGCAGGCGCTGCTGGAGAGCGGCCGTCACCTCGGCAAGGCGGTGCTGACGCTCTGAGCCATCCGAGCGACGGCGGCGACCCCCGGCTCGCGCGCCGTCGCCCCGCGAACCTGCCGCCGAGATCGCGCGTTGCGGTTCGGCAGGAGGCTGCAGGCGACGACATGGCCGTCCGGATCGGGTGCTCGGGATGGGCGTATCGCGACTGGTCCGGGCCGTTCTACCCGCCGAAGCTGCCCGCCAAGACGCGGCTGGCCTGGTACGCCGAGCGCTTCGACACGTGCGAGATCAACGCCAGCTTCTACCACCTGCCGCGCGAGACCGCTGTCGAGGCGTGGCGCGAGCAGACGCCCGAGGGCTTCTGCTTCGCCTGGAAGGCCTCGCGCTTCATCAGCCACAACAAGAAGCTGAGAGACTGCCAGGCGTCGGTCGACCTGGTGTTCGGGCGCATGGCGCCGCTGGACGGCAAGCTCGGCCCGGCGCTGGTGCAGCTGCCGCCGATGCTGCGCGGCGACGCCGGGCGGCTGCAGGCGTTCCTGCAATGGCTGCCGGTCGGGCAGCGCTGCGCCTTCGAGTTCCGGCATCCGAGCTGGTACGCCGAGCCGGTGCTGCGCGTGCTCGCCGAACACGACTGCGCGCTCGTCATCTCCGACCACCACCACGCGCCGGCGCCCTGGGCGCGCACCGCGTCGTGGGTCTACGTGCGCGGCCACGGGCCGACCGGCCGCTACTTCGGCCGCTATTCCGAGGCGCAGTTGCAGGACTGGGCGGCCCGCATCGGCGCCTGGCGCGACGCGGGTCGCGACGTCTTCTGCTACTTCGACAACGACGTGAAGAGCGCCGCCCCCGCCGACGCCGCCGCGCTGAAGGCGCTCACCGGGTAGGCGCGCGCTTCACGCAACCAGGCGCTTCGCCGTCTCGGCGATATGCTTCGGCGAAAGGCCATAGTGCTCGATGAGCTCTTCCGGCGTCCCCGATTGACCGAACTCGTCGTGGATCCCGAGGAACGCCATCTTCACCGGGCATTCTCTGGACAGCAGCTCGGCGACCGCGGAGCCGAAGCCGGCCGCCACCTGATGTTCCTCGATCGTGACGACGCGGCCGGCGGCGCGGGCGGCCGAAACGATCGCCTGCTCATCGAGCGGCTTCACCGTGGCCACGTGCAGGACGGCGCAGTCGACGCCATCGGCCGCGAGATCGCGGGCGGCGCACAAGGCGTTGTAGCTCATCGAGCCGGTCGCCAGCAGCGCCACCTTGGGGCGCGCCGACGTCCATAAGGCGAGCGCCTTGCCGACTTCGAAAGGCGTCTCGGCGGTGGTGAACGACGCCACCTTGGAACGGCCGAAGCGGATGTAGGTCGTGTCGTCCGTCGCAGCGGCCGCCACGACGGCCTTGCGGGCCTCTTCCGCATCGCAGGGATTGAGAACCGTCATGTGCGGCAGGACACGCATCATCGCGATGTCTTCGAGCATCTGGTGCGTTGCGCCGTCGGGCCCGACCGACACGCCCGCATGCATGCCCATGACTTTCACGGGCATCCGGTTCAGCGCCGCGGTCGTGCGGATTTGCTCGTAGTTCCTGCCGGGGTTGAACGCCGCATAGCTCGCGATGAACGGGATCTTCCCGGCCGCGGCCATGCCGCTGGCGATCGTGGCCATGCCCTGCTCGGCGACGCCGACCTCGATGAACCGCTCCGGGAACTCCTTTTCGAACCATTCGGCGCGGGTGGACTCCGAGAGGTCGCCGCAGAGCACCACCACTCTCTCGTCCTTTTTCCCCGCTTCGACGACGCCATGGCCGAATCCGTCGCGCGTCGCGCTCTTCTCGAGATCCGGGGAAAACGGATCGGCGACGAGTTTTGCGCGCGCGTCGATCATGTCAGGCGTATTCGTGCGGCACCTTGCCGCCCATAGTGCGGATTTCCTTGAGGAATTTCCTTGCCTCCGCCTTGGTGGGCGGCTTGCCGTGCCAGGTGTAGTCGCCCTCGATGTCCGGGACGCCTTTCCCGGCGATCGTGTGCGCGACGATCATCGTCGGCTTCTCGAAAATGGCTTTCGCCTCGCCGACCGCGTCCACGAATGCCGAGATGTTGTGGCCGTCCACTTCGAGCACATGCCAGTGGAACGACTCGTACTTGGACTTGATGGAATCGAGCGGCATGACGTCTTCGGTGTGACCGTCGATCTGGATGTTGTTGCGATCCATGATCGCGGTCAGGTTCGCGAGCTTGTACTTGCCGGCGAACATGACCGCCTCCCAGGTATTCCCCTCGTCGTGCTCGCCGTCGGAGGTCACGCAATAGACGCGGCTTTTGCTGCGATCCATGCGAAGCGCGTAGGCGATGCCCGCGGCCTGGGCGAGGCCTTCGCCGAGCGGGCCGGAGGTCGTCTCGAGCCCGGGCAGGCAGGTCCGCTCCGGATGACCCTGAAGCCGGCTGCCGAACTTGCGAAGCGTCAGGCACTCCTCGACCGGGAAGTAGCCGGCGTGCGCCATCGTGGCGTAGCGGACGGGAACGATGTGGCCATTGCTCAAGATGAGCCTATCGCGCTCGGGCCAGCCGGGGTTTCGCGGATCGTGCTTCAGGATGTGGAAGTAGAAAGCCGTGAAGATGTCGGCCATGTCGAGCGGGCCGGCCGTGTGGCCGCTGCCGGCGGCGACCAGCATCCTGATCACCGTCTCGCGGATCGCCTCCGCTTGCGTGTCGAGATGTTCCAGCTCGGCGTCTGAAAGGGCCATCGCGTGCAGCATCGTTTGTCAGGGCGGCCATGCGCGTGCGCCAGCGCAGCACGCACGACCTCTCGTTAAACAACGCCGTACGCGGAAAGTTCGTCGTGGAGCGGCCGCTTTCGAGGCCAGGGCTAGGCCTTGAGGCCGGTGCGATTGACGTACCAGGTGTGGAAGGCCAGCAGGCAGCCGAGCACGACGAGCCATTGCGTCGTGCTGACCCCGGGCACAGCGTCGATCGGCAGGCTGTAGGCGAGCACGATCCTGACGCCGGCGTCGGCGAGCAGGACCGCGCCCCAGATCGCCGACAGGATGCGGACGCGCCGGCGGAACTGCGGCTCGCGATCCCAGCGGCCTTCCCACGCCTTCGCGCCCGCGACGCCGAGCTTGGCGACCACGATCGCCTGCGACGTGATCATCACGAACGGCCGCCGCGTCGGCAGCGTGGCGAAGATCCAGAGGCCGAACAGCGCGCCCAGCCAGCTGTCGCGCACCAGCAGCAGGCGCGGATCGCCGGTGACCAGCGACATGACGCCCGAGGCGACGACGAGGCTGAGCGACAGGGCCGCCATGATGTCGAAGCGCCGGTTGCGAAGCGCGCTGTAGACGATCCACGGCGCGGCGAGCGCGCCGCCGGCCGCCACCGACAGCCAGGCGCTCGCGCCGGCGGCCCGCAGGCCGTAGTAGCCCGCCAGCGGCAGGCCGAGCTCGAGGATCAGCTGCCGCGCGAGAACGCGGCGCAGGCCGGCTGTCTTCTGGGCTTGCGTGCGGGTCTCGGTGGCCCCGGCAAGATCGGGCGAGGGGGTCGTGCTCATGGCTGGAACCTTCAGGTTGGGCGGGTGGCGCGATCGAACAGGTCGGCCAGCTCGTGGCCGCAGCGCTCGACATCGAGGCCGGGCTCGCGGAGCTTGCGAAGCACGACGGCGTCGATCGCGCCCTGGATGGCGATGACCATCACGCGCGGGTCGAATTGGCCGAACTCGCCGGCGGCCTGGCCCTCGCGGATATAGTCGGTGTGGAAGCCGACGATGGCGTCGAGCTGGGCGATGAACTCGACCCGCTCGGGCGTGTCGCGGGGCAGGTTGCCGACCACCTCCACCAGCGCGCGGAGGTGGTGCGGGTGGGCCGTCAGGAACGACATGTGCGCGTGGATGTAGGCGCGCAGCTTTGCCCGCGCGCCGACCGCGGCGTCGATGCGCGGCTGCAGATGCTCGGTGGCGGCGCGCATCACCTCGGCGATGACCTCGCGCATGAGGTCGTCCTTGCCGGCGAAGTGGTACGAGATGATGCCGGTGCTGCTGAGCCCGGCTTCCTTGGCGATGCGGGCGAACGAGGCGTTCGGGTAGCCGCCGGTCGCGACGACCTTGATCGCCACGCCGACGATCTGCGCGCGGCGCGCCGCTTCGGCGAAGGTGCGCGCCGGAGATTGCTCACCCACGCTTATATTTGCTTGCATGAGCAAATCCATACGGCCTCGCGGCTCGCCTGGCAAGCCGCCGCGCAATTCGCCGCACCGGCGCGGCCTCGTTGCGCGGCGCGCAGCCGAGGTGAGATGATGCCCGCGCCTCGATGACCCAGAGCCCCGGCCGCCTCACCTTTGTCCGCGCCACGCCGGCCGACGCCAAGCGAATGGCCGCGCACGAGCAGCGCGTCGCCGACCGCCTCTACGGCCCGCCGCTCGACCGCCACGCCTGCGCCCGCGAGATCGCCGCCAACGCGCTTTATTTCGCCCTGCTGGACGGCGCGCTCGCCGCCACCGCGGCCTGGAAGCGGCGCGAAGACGGCAGCGCCTACCTCAGCAACATCGCGGTCGACCCGGACAACGCCGCGGCGATCGCGCTCTATGGCTCGCTGGGATTTGCGGTCGACGCGCGCCGCGAAAACCCGTTCGGCGACGGCGGCCGCGCATCGTGATGGCGAGGCGCGGCGCCATCGCGACGCCGCGCCTGCTGCTTCGACCGGCGACCACGTCGGACCGGGCGGACCTGCACCGCCTCGAGCAGACTTCGGGGACTTCGCGGACAAGCTCCCCGGAAGCGACGAGGGGCGACGTGGAATATGAGCTCCTGCGCGAGGCGTGGAGCGAGCCAGCCCCGTCGTAACACGCGGCCAGGCCCCCGCGTGAGGATCGCCCCCTTGCTCATCACGGCGTGATGGGTGATGCCGCCGCTGTGGCGAACGTCTTCATCTCGTATGCCCGGTCCACGGCGGCGGCGGCCGGACGCATCGCCGACGCGCTGCAGCAGCTCGGCTACAGCGTCTGGCGCGACGACGCGCTGCCCGCCCACCGCACCTACGCGGAGGTGATCGAGGAGCGGCTCGCGGCGGCGGATGCGGTGGTCGTGCTATGGTCGGACGAGGCCGTCAGGTCGCACTGGGTGCGCTCGGAGGCCGACCGCGCCCGCCAGGACGGCAAGATCGTGCAGGTGCGGGTGGACGGGGCCCGGTTGCCGATGCCGTTCGATCAGATCCAGTGCGCGGACCTCATCGGCTGGAGCGGCGACGCGGACGCGCCGGGCTGGCGCAAGGCGCTCGACAGCATCCGCACGCTCGCCGGCGAGCCGACGCGGGCCCCGCAGGCGCAAGGCCGGGGCGATGGGCGGCAGGCGAGCATCTGCGTGCTGCCGTTCGCCAACATGAGCGGCGATCCTGAGCAGGACTATTTCAGCGACGGCGTCTGCGAGGACGTGATCACCGATCTCTCCAAGGTGTCAGCGCTGTTCGTCGTGGCGCGCAACACGTCGTTCACGCTGAAGGGCAAGGCCGTCGACGTGCAGGAGGTCGCGCGCCGGCTGAACGTGAGCCATGTGCTGGAGGGGAGCGTCCGCAAATCCGGGCGGCGGGTGCGGATCACGGCGCAGCTGATCAACGGCGCGAGCGGCGGCCACGTCTGGGGCGAGCGTTACGACCGCGACTTCGACGACATCTTCGCCCTGCAGGACGAGATCTCGCAGGCGATCGTCGGCGCGCTCAGGCTGAAGCTGCTGCCCGAGGAGAAGCGGGCGATCGAGCAGCGCGGCACGACCAACGCCGCCGCCTACAAGCTGTACCTGATGGCGCGACAGTTCTCGGCGATGGGCAACGAGCGCCACCTGCCGATCATCGCCCGTCTCTGCCGCAAGGCTGCCGAGCTCGATCCGGGCTACGCGCAGGCCTGGGCGCAGCTGGCGATCGTGCAGTCGACGCTGGACGTGCGGCCGGGTTCCGCGCCGGGTGGCGACGAGGCGGCGGCGCGGGCGCTGGCGCTGGGTCCGCAGCTGCCGGAGGCGCACGCCGCCCAGGCGGCGAGGCTGTTCATCGCCCAGCAGTACGAAGCCGCGCTGGCGGCCGCGGCCAGTGCGCTGGCGCTCGATCCGGCTTGCCTCGACGCGCTGCGCTGGGCCGGATGGAGCAATCTCTCGCTCGGCCGCTTCCGCGAGGCGATCGACAGCTACGAGCGGCTCCTCGCCGTCACGCCGAGCGATTTTCGCGCCAGCGGCATGGTGCTGAGCGCCTACGAGAAGCTGGGCGAGCGCGCGAACGCCGAGGCGGCCGCCAGGCGCTGCCTGGCGGCGGTGGAAGACATGATCCTCGCGGAGCCTGACCACGGCTCGGCGCTCGGGTTCGGGGCCGCGGCGCTCGCCGCGCTGGGGGAGGCCGACCGGGCAAAGGACTGGGCCGAGCGGGCCATCCTCCTCGACCCGGACAATGCCAATCTGCGCTACAATCTGGCCTGCGCGATGGCCCGCCTTGGCGCCTTGGACGACGCCGTCGACCTGCTCGAAGGCCTCGCGGTCGGCATCACCCGCTCGGGCGCCACCTGGATGGCCGCCGACCCGGACCTCGACCCGCTGCGCGGTCATCCGCGGTTCCAGGCGTTCCTCGCCGCCGTGCTCGCGCAGACTGCCGCCGAGGCTGACCGCGACGCGCCGCCGTCGCCCGCGCACTGACGGCCGGACCACGAAAGCGCCGCATTCCCTAAGCGCCGCAAACGGCCTATATGTCCCGTTCACCACACGCCCGGCCGCAAGGCCGGGCGCCGCTGTTTCTGGAGGACGCCCGCGAGCGGGCGCAAGCTCACATGGCCGATCAAATCCTGATGCCCAAGGCGACCGCCGTCTGGCTGGTCGACAACACCTCGCTGACGTTCGAACAGATCGCCGACTTCGCCGGCCTGCACCCCCTGGAGGTGAAGGGCATCGCCGACGGCGAGGTCGCGCGCGACATCCGCGGCGCCGACCCGATCGCCAACGGCCAGCTGACCCGAGAGGAGCTCGACAAGGCGCAGGTCTATCCGGGCTACCGCATGAAGGCCCACAAGAGCCGTCACGCCGAGCTGCTGAAGCCGGTGAAGAAGGGGCCGCGCTACACCCCTGTCTCGCGCCGCCAGGACCGGCCGGACGCGATCGCCTGGTTCGTGCGCAACCACCCCGAGGTGACCGACGCCCAGGTCGCCAAGATCCTCGGCACCACCAAGGCCACCATCGACCAGGTGCGCGACCGCACGCACTGGAACAGCGCCAACATCAAGCCGGTCGATCCGGTGACGCTGGGCCTCGTGACCCAGCTGGAGCTGGATGCGGTGGTGAAGCTGGCGGCGGAGAAGAAGGCCAAGGACGACGCGCGCAAAGCCGCGCAGAAGCCGGACGGCCCGACGCTGCGCACGGCGGCGGAGCCGGCCTCTGACGTCGAGGCGGCGACGGCCGACGACGAGGAGAGCGCGGAGGGCTAGCGCCTCGGGGCGGCCGCTAGTGGAGCGAGCCCGAGTGCGCCTGCGACTTCAGGCTCTCCATCTCCTCCTTCAGCCGCAGCTTCTGTCGCTTCAGGTCCCTCAAGCGGTCGCTGTC
>Ga0134125_10005461_pt1 | contig 14425 bp, 11 predicted proteins | sample KB31751_FD_96464 | JGI IMG/M metagenome (GOLD analysis project Ga0134125, IMG submission 96464) | Terrestrial soil microbial communities with excess Nitrogen fertilizer from Kellogg Biological Station, Michigan, USA - KB3-175-1 | ecosystem: Environmental > Terrestrial > Soil > Unclassified ... | reverse complement strand
TGGGAGCGGTCGCGTGAAGATCATCGCGAGGTTTGTGGTTTTTGCTGCTGTCATCTCGTTGTGCGGCTTGAGCGAGGTTTCGGCGCAGGCGCAAAGAAACAAGGCTGCGCCGTCCCCCAGGCACGCCCAGGCCGCGCCGTCGCCGGCGGCGCCTGCGCAACCGACGCAAGCGCAGCCCAGCGCACCGCAGCAGCACGGCTGGGTCGCGCGATGCGCCTCCACCAGCCGCGAGGCGCCGCTGGAATGCGCCGTCGAGGAAACCGCCATCCTGAGCAAGACCGGCCAGCTTATCGTGCTGGTCAACATCCGCGTCGCGAGCGACACTCACAAGCCGGTCGCGCTGGTGCAGTTGCCGCTCGGGCTCAACCTGCCGCTCGGCGCCAAGCTCCAGGTCGATGAGGGCAAGGTCCTCGACCTGCAGATCCAGACCTGCGAACAGCGCGGCTGCTACGCCAACTTGCCAATTGCCCCTGACCTTCTGGCCGCGCTGCGCACAGGCAAGCAGCTCAAGATCTCATTCCAGAATCTCGGCAAGGAAACCATCACGATTCCGCTGCCGCTGACCGACTTCGCCGCGGCTTACGAAAAGATCAAGTAACCAAGCCCGTCATTGCGAGGAGCCGTGGCGAGGAAGCAATCCCGTCTTCGCTTGGCGCTGACGGCGGTCGACCGGCCGCTCGCGCTTCGAACAATAGCCTAAGTCATCCTCGCGCGGCCGACCGCTAACATCTGCCGCTCACCGCCGGACATCGCGCCGCGCGACTACCAGCCCTTGTAGGGCAGGACCGGTGCTTTCGTCGCGCCCTCCTCCTTCGGCCAGACATCGACATAGTTCTCACCGTCCTGAAGCTGGATGATGCGGCCCGAGGCGAGGATGTTCTGGCCCTTGTCGTCGAATTTGACGCCCTTGTAGCCGATCACCAGTTGATCCGGCTTGAGGTCGGTTGCCTTCAGCGCGACCTGGATTTTCGTAGGCTCGGTCGAGCCGGCGCGGTCGATGGCATCGAGCAGCACGAACAGGCCCTGCATCTCGCGCGCAACGGTATCGTCCATCTCGACGCCGCTCTTTTTCCTGTACATGTCGGCAATGATCGCGGTCGGCGAGCCGGCAGGCCCCGGGCTCCACGACGAACGGTTGAAGGCGCCTTGCGAGATCTTGCCGACCGCCTTGATGAAATCGGGATCGGAATATCCGCCATCGTCAGCGAGCAGGATGCCGGGCTTGTAGTCCTTAGCCTGCATCGTCCTGGCGAACAGGATCGCGTCCGACGTATAGGAGATCATCAAGACGACGTCGGGCTTCTTCTCCTTGAGCTGCAGCACCTCGCTCCGCACGTCGGTGGTATTCGACGGATAGGCGACGTCAAGCGCAACGTTGAGTCCCTTGTCCTTGAAAGTCGCGGTGATGGTGTTGGCTACCGAGGTGCCGTATTCGGTGTTGTCGTGCACCAGCGCGATGCTGTCGACCTTGGCGCCCTGGGCCTTCATGTCCGTGAGGAAATCCGAGAAGACCTTGGCGAAGTCGGAGGCGATCGGCGCGGTGCGGAAGAACCATTTGAAGCCGCGCTCGGTGAGGTTGGCCGCGACCGACTCGCCGTTGACATAGGGAATGCCATATTTCTCTGCGACCGCGCTCGAGGTCAGCGTGATGCCGGACTGGTAGGCGCCAGTGAGCGCGACCACCTTCTCTTCCGTGATCAGGCGCAGCGTTTGCTTCTGGCCGACCGCAGGGCTGCCCTGGTTGTCGGCGTAGACGATCTCGACTTTCGCGCCGCCGAGACCGGCGAGGCCTGCGTTCCTCGCAAGCGGCAGGTTGCCGAGCTCGGGATGGGCGTTGTTGACGATGTCGAGCACCACATCGAAGGCAGCCTTGACGTGGGTACCGATCGAAACCGCACCGCCGCTCAGCGGAAACACGGCCCCGATCCTGACGACCTTGTCCTCGGCAAAAGCACTGGTCGCCAGCCCGAGCGAAATCACGCCGGCGCCAACCAGCCCGAGGAGGTTTTTGAATTTCATACGATAGTCTCCAAGCGCGTCGTTCTTGTCAGTCTTCTTGAAGCAGGTCGCGCGCGAAATACAGCCGCCGTTCCTGCCGCGTTTTCGCGGTGTGATCAGCATGACATGTCGCCTGTGTGACCGGCAAGCGAGGCAGGCGGCGCGTATGATGGCGTGCCGCGCGTGGAAATTTGCTGAAGGCGCATTCGTATTTTGCTGATCCGATCGGCCAACGCGAAGGAGACATTCGCGGCAACGGCTCCGAGCGCACGCACCTTGTCGCGACTTGCGCGTCGCAAGTCGCGCGCGATCAACAGCGCGCACGGCACATCGCGAAATGCCGCAGCGGCTCGGAGAACCACGAACAACGAGCCGCGGCCGCAACGCTTGCCAAGGCCGGCTGCTAGCGAGTAGAAGGTCCGGCGCGGAGACGCTCATTTGTGCTGAAGGCAGCGCCGCGGCCGCCGGAACAATTCCTTAAGCACTTGAATTGGTTCGGAAAATCCATTGGGGAATGGTGTAACGGTAGCACAACAGACTCTGACTCTGTTTGTCTTGGTTCGAATCCAGGTTCCCCAGCCAAACTTATAATATTAGCAGAATCAATGCCTTAGAAGTAATATGGTAACACCAAGGGGCGAAATCGTAGCAGCCGCTTGTGTTGCTACAACTTTCCTCGCTCGTCCGCCTTTGCGGTCCGATCGCCTCCGCAGGCGCCATTCCCGCTTTGAACTTGAAGGCGCTTTTATGGGCAGCTCGGACAGGATGGAGCGCACCGAGGTCAGTGAAGATCAGTTCCGACGTCGAAGAAAAACGAGGCCATTCACGTTCACACGAAAGCGCGCTGGACTCCCTGTCCAGGCGCCCGGAGCCGGCCCATTACTGGTCCAGGATGCTGGGGTGCGTTCTCCCGATCGAGATGACTTGCTTGCAGGCACGAGGACGTTGAGCCGATCACCACCAAGCTCTCGCGGCAAGCCCGGGAGCAACTATCGGATTCCGATCGGGCTAGCTGCAGATCCGACGGACGACACGGGAGTCCCGACCTGTGCCGGCCAAAGATTGACATTTTCGGTGAGCGTAGATGACACAGTTGGAATTTGTCGGCCCGCAGTTATGGCCGCCACTGCGTTCCGGGTGTTCTTGAAGACGAAGACTTCCTCGGTCCCGTTTGATGAATTCACCCGCGTAAGAAGAGCGGTCATCAGCTCACTATGTGGTTCATCCGGGTCTTCCTTTCGTTATTGGGCGCGTTACCTCCCTCGCCTGGACACTCGGAGGCGGAACGGAGATTTCAAGGGCGGGTTACGTTGCGATGGCACTCGCTGTCCGGAGCGCGACTATGGACAAGGTCGGTCATGCTCTGCTAGGCAGGGGGCAATCCCGCGATCTCGAGTCCCTCTCCGAGGCACGACATGAATCTCGGGGTGAATGGCCATGCCCGCCTGGCCTGCGAAGCTGTCAAATTGGGCTCCTTCCGCATGAGCTGCCGACCCATCCGGCGCGCTTCCGCACGGGCACCCGTCAAGGCAACGGCGGCCACGGCAACGCGTTGCGCCCAATAAGATTGCGGATAAGCCTCCACGCCGCTCCGGACCCACAGCGCGGCACGATCATAGCGTTTGGCAACAAAGTGAGCACAGCCAATGCCGATACAGGTGATATGTCGCAGCGGCTCGAACGGCATTAGATGAAGCGCCATCCTAAGTTCGCGGATGGCTCCGTCGCTGTCCCCGAGATACGCTGACATCCAACCGCGACGGATCCAGCCGTATGCCAACCACGGATCAACCGCCAAAGCTCTTTCTAGCCGCCAATCCGCCGCTTCGAGCTGATGGAGGAGTACGAGCGCGCCGCTGCTCAGCGTCAACGTCAAGGCGTCATCCGGAGCAAGGTCATAGGCTTCCGCGGCGAGCCGAGATGCTCGATTGCGATCGGCGTCGGGAGTTACAGCGAAATCGTGGGCTGCACGCTGTGCCCAACACCAGCCGGCAACCGCCTTTGCCAATCCATAGCTGGGCGCCAGCTCCTGCGGACGGCTCAGCTTTTCGAGGGCCGTGTTGCACTGCGTGCGTTCGACCGCGAAGGCAAATGGCAGGGCGTCCAATGTCAGGCGGATCGCCTCATCGAAGTCGTGGTCAAAAGCCTTTGTCGACGAGTTTTTTGCATGCTGGATGGTCGCTGACGGCAGCTCGCCAAAGGCTTTACGATATTCGGCCGCAAACCGACCTAGCTGATTGAAGCCACTGCTAAGCGCAACGGTCGTGACGGTGGAGTTTCGTCCCCGACGGATGAATTCCTGACGCGCCCGTGCCAGCCGCATGCGGCGCACCCAGCCGAGCGGCGTAGTGCCGAGAAACGTCCTGAAATGTGTCTCCAGGGTCCGGGGACGAACGTCGGCGGCCTGGGCAAGCAGATCGAGTTGAACGGGTTCGGAAAGGTGAGTGCGAAGCCAGACTAGAGCGCGCACGAGGTCCGCAGGTAGGGCACTGGAGAATGCCTGCCCGTTCGAGATTCCGCCGTCGGAATCACCTCCGGTCATTTGATCGTCTGTCGATATCACGGCTGCTCACCCGGCAGGACCAGTTCGCACGCCGCATGATAATGCGTTTTCGGCGATTTTTGAACATCGATGCGGAAACTGAATAGCCCAGCTATTGCGATTCGCCGCAATCTTCCATGTCCTCCGAGTTTACCTTCCATCGCTACGACAATCGTGAAAAGGCCCTGGAGAAGCATCAATGATACGCGGTTGGTTCAGTTCCAGACATGCGGCTTTGGTGTGCGGCGCCATCGCTGGCGTGGCACTGACATCATCGTCCGCCTCAGCGCAGAAATTTGAAGTCAAGCCGATAGCGGAGAAGAAAATTCCGCAATTGCCGCCCAGTCCATTGTACTGGCGCATCGACAATTTCCCTACGCTCGCCCAAGCGCAGGCGGCGGCCGGCCCGACTGCGCTCGCCGCCGAAGCGGCGGGAAAGGTTTGGCTGTTCACGCTCGGTGCGAAGGGTGGATCGTCGCCAGACGGTACCAAGGTTGCGGAAGTAGGCCCGGTGCCAACTTTTTCCGCGCCTGAGTATCTGTTGCGTATCAACAGTGCTGGCGGGCCACCCGGGACCAAAACTCCGGTGCACACGCATCCTGGTTCTGAAAGTTTCTACGTGCTGACCGGCGAGCTGAGCCAGAAAACGCCACACGGCGTAGGCCATGCCGACGCCAGTCAGGCCATGCCTGGACATGAGCCTGGCACGCCGATGCAGGTCTCCAGTAGCGGAACCAGCGATTTGAGGGCGCTTGTCATGTTCGTAGCTGACGCCACCAAGCCGTTCTCGTCACCGGCTACGATGCCTTGAAACGTCGGACGTCGCCTTCGGGTCAAAATGTGAAGAACTCTGACTGAGCAAAACTGGCCCGATCTACCGCGGTAAGCTGACCTCAATGAAGCCGGACTTCCACCGGCTGGACCGCACCAGCTTGCGGCTGGCGCACTTATTCGATCACTTCGTCGGCCGTGGCGAGCAGCGTCGCGGGCACCGAGAGGCCAAGCGCCTTGGCGGTTTTCAGATTGATGATCATTTCGACCTTCGTAGCCAGCTGCACCGGCAAATCGGCCGGCTTTTCGCCCCTTAGAACTTGGCCCGTATACATACCAAGCAGTCGATAGGCTTCCGTCAGGCTTGTCCCGTAGCTAACCAAGCCACCGGCCGATGCGAACGCACGAAACTGATAGATCGTGGGCACCGAGTAGCGAATGCTAAGCGCACCAAGCTCCTTGCCTCGACTGTTGAAGAACGACTCGCCGCCGATAATCATGCCGCCTGCTTCCAGTTGCTTGACCGTCGCAAAAGCAGCCTCAAGGTCGCGATCGGTGCTGGCATTCAGGACGTGAAGTTTCAGACCAAGTACTTTGGCCGCCGTCGACAAATCGTTTAGTATGATTTTCGCACGAGTTGGGGCGTCCGGATTGAGGAGAACAGCAACTCCGGTTTTCGTGGGGTTCAATTGATGCAGTAGTTCGAGCCGTTTCGCCCCCAGCTTTACGTCCAATATGCTTATGCCTGTGGCGTTCCCGCCCGGCTTATTCAGGCTCGCGACAAGTCCCGTCTCAACTGGATCAGAGCCGACCACAAATACGATCGGAATGGTCGCGGTCGCTTTTTTTGCTATCTGAATGGCGGCACCGTTCGCGACGATGACGGCCACGTTCTTTCGTACGAGACCGGCTGCGAGCGCTGGAAGTCGATCGTAGTGACTGTCGGCCCATCGGTATTCGATCGCCAGGTTCTGCCCTTCGATATAGCCCAACGCCGCCAGGCCACGACGAAAAGCTACCAGAAGCTGTGGGTCATCGCCCGCCCCTCTCGTATTGAGAAATCCGACCACCGCAGCGCTAGACGGCTGCGCGAACGCCACGAGCGGCCGGGCGATAGCCGCGCTAGCGAGCGCAGCAATAAGGTCGCGGCGTTTCACATCAATCCCCAAACGGAAACGGCATAAGCTCGGCACTCAGATTAGAACAATAGAAATTGAAGGCAAACCCGACAATGCTACCAGGTCAATTTTGGGTCAATAAGCGACATCCACGGCCGTCGCACCAGCAAGACCGAGAAATAGCCGTCGCCGCATGCCCATCCCCGACTCCAACAGAACGGCATCCTTGTCTCAATCGGGCTCCACAGAAGGGACGAAATGGGCTGTGCGTCTGGTTCGCCGCAAATGGCCAGAGCCCGCTGGGGCAAAATACGAAGAACTTATCTAGAGCATAACGAGTCCGCTTGTCCACCGTTAGCCATTTTGCGGACCGCGAACCCAGGTTCAATGAAGAGACCAGATGCAGGCCTCTACGCGATCAAAGGGACGTCCGAGAAGGCCGAGATCTAAAGGCGAGGGATCCAACCTGGACGGCTCAACAGGTATTCGACCATTCGCGGAGGAATGCTTAAAGCTTTGGCTATCTCGAGCTCATCCTTCGGCAGTCCCGCAAGGATCGATGCTTCACTCCTACTTCGAACTTTGGAAAGCCACTCTGGATCAACCACCACAGCCCGTCCTACCGCAACCAGGTCAGCTCCCATTTTGATCGCCCCCTCAGCATCTATGCAGGTTTTAATCCCACCGCTTGCCATGACCGCACTGCGGCCCGCTATAACGCGGGCAAATACCGTGATTGGACTCTCTGCCGGGGTATAATTCTTCTCGACCGGACGATCATAGACACGGGTCTCTCCCACAGGTCGGTTCTTCCGGTAATCGTCGAGCGAAACGGAGATGTAGTCGAGATCGAGCCTGGCAAGTTCACCGCAAAGCAGCTTGGCGTCCTCCAGCGTATAGCCGTCGGCCTCGGCCTCGAATGGCGTAACGCGAAACCCTGCGATCAGCTTTGGACCGAGTGCGTCGCGAACGGCCTGCGCGACAGCGAGAGGAAAGTTCATACGCTTTGAAAGCGTGCCTCCCCATTTATCAACGCGATGATTGGCCCGAGGTGAAAAAAACTGATGAACCGCGTAATGATTGGCTCCGTGAATCTCGACGCCGTCGAAACCGGCCTTTCGAGCGAGGGAAGCGGCATCTCGAAAGCTTGCAATCAGGTTTTCCACCTCGTTGGCCGTCATCGCCCTTGGCGTCTCTGCTCCGGGACGCAACGATGCGACCGCAGAAGGCGCACGCAGACCTTGCTCGCCTATCAACTCGGGCTTTGCGATGCGGCCACCATCATAGATCTGGAGGATCGCAAGACCTCCCGCAGTGCGCAGCGCCTCGGCGAGCCGGTTGAGACTGGACAAGTGTCCATCATGTGCCGCACCGATTCCCCGCCAGGAGCGCCCGTCCTGTTCGACGTAGGCGGCGGAAGAAATGCTGGCTCCGAATCCGCTGGCCGCACGCCGTCGGACAAATTCGAGCTCGTTTTCGGCAGCCGTTCCATCTTCATGGGACGAATCGGTCGTCAGCGGCGCCATCGCAAACCGATTTGCCATCTCTCGGCCGCTGTTGAATCTCACAGGAGACCAAACAACCATCAATCAAACCTCCGATATCCTCAAGCTGGGCGGCATCGAATGTTCGCTGCAACTCGATAAAGCGTCTTCAGAAGCGGATGTAAGCAACCGATGAAGTAACGCTCCCATCAACAAAGCTCTCTCAATGCAACCGCTCGATTCCGGCCAGGCACCAACAGCGCTTCGCATGGCAACGCATAATTTCTCAGGCCCCTATCGAACAGGCGTTTCTGGGATTCTGCCTCACTCCGTGGAACGAGCCGTTCGAAGCTGTCTGGTTAAGCCCGTCGTCTTAGTGAAAGATGCGTCCAGAGTCGATGACTACGGTCTGGCCGGTCATCGTCTCGGTGCGGCACATGGCGACCACCATGTCGGCGCAATCGTCCTTGTCGGCTGGCTTCTTCAGGAGCGAGCTCGATGCGGAGCGCTCGACCTGCTCGGGCCGGAGATTGGCTGTCGCGCGGGTGCCGTCCAGCAGACCCGGTGCCACGCAGTTGACGAGGATCTCGGGCGCCAGCGCCACCGCCATGCAACGCGTCAGGTGAATGAGCCCCGCCTTCGATACGGCATAGGCGATCGAAGAGCCGGTTGGGCTGAGCCCTGCGACCGAAGCTATATTGACGATGCGGCCTCGCCCCTGGGCCTTCATGACAGGGGCAACGGCCTTGGTCAGGCGCATCGGCCCCGTCAGGTTGGTTTCCATGATCCTGTTCCATACCTCCAGCGTCAGATTGTCGAGATCGCCAAAGGGGATCGAGACGTTGTAAGCGGCGTCATTGATCAGAACATCAAGGCGGCCGTAGGCCTGTTTTACCTCGCCGACCAGCCGATCCACAGCCGCGCCGCCGGTTATGTCACAGGCGAAAGCTCGAGCGTTGATTTGGTAACGCGACGTGAGTTCGCCGGCGACGCTTTCCGCCTGGTCGCGGCTGCGAGCGCACATGACAGCGACATGAGCGCCTTCGTGCGCGAGCGCGTGGCAGATGCGCTGCCCCAGCCCGCCATTGCCGCCCGTCACCAGTGCAACCGCGCCCTTCAGGTCCATCGCTTCTCTCCTTTAATGCGAAGCGCTGTCGCATCGCCGCCACTCCCACCCCTTTTGATACCCTGCCGGGCCATCCGCTAGACCCGGCTACGTCGTCTGTTACTCAACAACTCATGCAAATGGTTAGACGCACTACCGTCGCATTTCGTCTAGCAGTCCGCTGTTTGTTGTGATTTGGTCATTTTCCGGTTATCTCGCTCTGCGGGTGGCGGCTGACAACAATAGCCATCGCTACATTCCTGAGCTACTGCAAGTCCGCAGGCTAAGCTCCTCGACCACGATGAAACGTCTCCTTGTCAGCCTCTTCGATGACCGGTTTCGTCCAAGACGCCGACATTGAAGGCAAGCTTCATCACGTCAGCAAGGGGCCCAAGAGGAGACACTAGTCGGAGCGAATTATCCAAGCCATCGAACCCTCTGCTTTGTCGCTGGATCAGAGACACCTAGACCTCAAGCAGATCGTGTCCGACCACGAGATCGCCCGCGAAGTATGGGCGCACGGCATCGAACCATACCTCGTCCTTGAGGAAAGGATATCCGCCGGGAACGAAGTGCGATAGCACCAGCGTCTTGACACCCGCCTCCGTGGCAATGCGGCCCACCTGTTCAGTCGTCGTGTGGCTTGCAAGCAGGTGCTCGCGCAAAGTCCTGGCATTCGGCTCGGTCGCGATCAATTGCTCGAGCGATGGAAGGTGCATAACCTCATGGACCAGTACGTCAGCGCCTTGCGCAAGCTTGACCAGGTTTTGCGATGGTCGCGTGTCACCTGAAATAACAATCGACCGGTCAGGACAGTCAAATCGGTACGCAAGCGCGGGTTTCACCGGGGGGTGTTCAACCAGCGCGGCGGTGACTTTGATGTTTTCATCCTGCATGACGACCCCGTCGGCTGTGACTTCGTGAGGGACGATCAAGTCCTTGAGGGGTGGTCGGCCCTCGTCGACGATTCGTGTCTGAATATCGTAGTCGTTCAATTCGAGGAACAACCGCGTCATGTTCGCAAGCGGTGGCGGACCATATGTGTCGACAGGCTTGGCGAGGTCAGTCGCCCACGCCAGCAACAGCAAGTTTCCGTAGTCTGCATTGTGATCGGAATGGTGATGCGTCAGAAAGACGTTACGGATCGAGGCGAGCTTGAGCTTTGCAAGAATCATCTGACGAGATACGCCGTTGCCGCAGTCGATGACGTACGATTTGTTGTCGACGACGACGACCTGCGCGGGGGCTGCGCGATTGGGCTTTGGCGTGGGGCCGCCGGCGGTGCCAAGAAGGATTAGGCGCGACTTCTGGGACGTGTTTGCGGCGGGCCGGATCTGGTCATGTGCCGCTTGCACCCGAAGCGGCCGATAGACCGCCGCCGTTCCAGCCATTGCAATGAACTCTCGTCGGTGCATGCTCTTCTCCTACCACCAGGATTGGCGCACTCTTTACCCTAGTCGCTAGATCCTGATCTCGGCAAGTGGCAGGGGTGGATGCGCGCAAGTCAAGCTGAGCATTTCTGGTCCGAGATGCGCTCAGAGCGGACATAAGGAATGGCTGAGCAGGGTCGAGAAGTCGGCATTTTATGCATGAGCCATGACCCGCATGTGGCCGTCAGCCGGTCGGCGGCAAGGTGCCAGACCGTGGATCGATGGGGACCAGGGAGGAAAGCCCCATCATCTGTTCGAAGAGGACAGCCGCCTGCAGCAGCTCAGCCTCGCCTCGATGAGGGCCGACCATTTGCAAGCCGACCGGGCGGCCATACCGATCGAAACCACATGGCACGGCAATGGACGGCAAAGCCATCATGGTGGTTGCTGCGGTGATCAGGGAGCTCCCCAGATAGTTCTCGAGCTTCTTGCCATCAATCGTTGCCGGCATCCGCAACTCGACATCGAAAGCAGGCGTCGAGGCTCCCGGCGACACGAGAAGATCGTAGGTGTCGAAGAATTCGACGGCACGCCGGAACAGGGCCGCACGCTCGCGCTCGGCGGCGGCGAGCTCGCTGGTCGACTGCCGCAGCCCGTGCTCGGTGTTCCAGATGATATCCGGCTTGATCTGGTCGCGGTGCGTTGCGAGCATCAGCTCGCGCTCGACCACGAAATGTTGTGACCTCAAGGTGAGAAAGGCCCGTGCGACGTCGCCGAGGTCGGGAGCAGCTTCCTCGACCACCGAGCCGAGTTCCTCGAAACGGCGCGCCGCCTCGGCACAGATCTCCCGCGTCTCCCCGTCGACCGGCACCTTGCCGCTGAAATCGGCGGTGTAGGCGACGCGCTTCGGCACAATCGGGCTGCCAACTGCGGCGGCGAACGAACGATGCGGCGCTTCGAAAGTCAGAGGATCATGCGGGCACTGGCCCGCCATGGTATCGAGAAATAGCGCCACATCGGCCACCGTGCGTGCCATCGGCCCCTGGACCGAGAGCGGCGAGAACAGATTGTTAGACGTACCGCGCGTGACCCGGCCCGGCGAGGGCCTCAAGCCGACGACCGAGCAGTAGGTGGCGGGCCGACGCAGGCTTCCCGCATGGTCGGAGCCGTGTGCGAGCCATACCTCGCCGGCAGCGAGCGCGGCTGCGCCGCCGCCGGTCGAGCCGCCCGGGGTCAGCGCAGTATTCCACGGATTGCGGGTGCGGCCAAACACCTCGTTGAACGTCGAGCCGCCGGCGCCGAATTCCGGCGTGTTCGACTTCGCGATGACAATGCCACCTTTGCGCTCGATCCGTTCGACCACCGGGTGTGAACGCTTCGGCACATGGTCGCGGAAGATCGGTGAGCCGTAGGTCGTGCGCACCCCGGCGACATCGGCGAGATCCTTGATTGCAACCGGCAGGCCGCACAGCCAGCCGGGCTCAGCCTCAGCCTCGTGACCTTCGCCGCGCATCAACCTTTCGGCATGGGTACGCGCGCGATCGATACATACGGTCGGCAGCGCATTGATCGCCGGCTCGACTTCCGCAATCCGACGCGCCGCGGCGTCGATGAGCTCGAGCGGCGTGACCTCTCGTCGCTTCAGGCGAAGCACCGCCTCGGTTGCCGTCAGCCGGCACAGTTCATCGTGAGGAGACGACATGGAGGCACCAGTTCTGCCCTGCAAGAAAGCCCTAGGTCCGGCGCCGGGTCAACCGGCCGATCGCGGCTACGCGGATTATCAAAACTGGACTGATCCGCGAGGTCCGCCCCGAGTCATTTGCGTCGATTGGGCCGGTGGCCAGGTCCCGTCTGCCTCCAGCAGCCGATGCCCAACGGGCTAGCACGTTTAACATGACCTTGGCACGCCGGGCACACATTCGTTAGCGCGGAGCTCGCGAATCTCGTCGCGCAGCAAGTTTGCTCCCAAGGCGAGGCACTTGGCGGCAACATCGTTCTCAATGACATTGACCATAATGTTATGGCCGCCGGTGCTGACGTCGAACTTGTGATCGATACAGGCCTTCACCATCATTTTGAGCTTCGCTGCAGCGTCGGCAGGCCGAGTGCGGACATCCTGCGCCAGCAACCCCATCAGCGTGCGGTAATTGCTTTGCAGAGCCTCATAGGACTCGATGTGCCGCTTGCGCGCGGCGCATTGTTTTTGCGCGGCCTCTTCGATGTCCTCCGTCGACCAACCCTCTGTTTCTGCCTTCACGTCAGCGATGCACGCTTGCGAGCTGTCGTTGATCTCGCCTTCGTCAGCGTAGCCTATTGTCAGGCGCTCGGGCGGCGGGTTCGCGAGGCCCTGTCCGAATGCCATGCCGGACAAGCTTGCAAGCAACGCGATCAGAAGAAGAAGACCCATTTGTGAACCCCTCGTCTGAAAGGCCTTTGAATGACAACCCTACCAGCCCATACGCGGCTTGGCGATCACCAACGACAGTCACGACGTCGATGTTCGGCGGTCAAGATCGGTCGGGCTCTGCTAAGCTATCGCAAGTGCTTGATCGAGGTCGGCGATAATATCGTCCGGGTGTTCTATTCCAATCGACAGCCGAACATACCCATCGGTCACCCCTGTCCTCAGCTGTTCCTCAGATGTAAGCTGAGAGTGAGTTGTGGTGGCCGGATGAATTGCAAGAGACCTCGCATCTCCGATGTTGGCGACGTGATAAAACATTTTCAGCGAATCTATGAATTTTCGCCCTGAGTCACGCCCGCCCCTGAGCTCAAAACCCAACAGGCCGCCGTAGCCGCCCTTAAGGTAAGCATCGGCACGACGTTTAGCCTCTGCCTCCATCAACCCAGGAAAGATCACCCGCGTCACTTTCGGATGCTTGGACAAATAAGCTGCCACAGCGTTAGCGTTGGTGCAGTGCTGCCTCATGCGCAGCGGTAAAGTCTCAAGGCCCTGAATAAAAATAAAAGCGTTGAAGGGCGACGTTGCCGCACCGAGATCCCGCAAAAGAGTGACACGCGCTTTCAGAATATAGGCAATTGGACCGAGCGGCTTTACGGCTTGAGTCCATACTGCGCCGTGGTAACTCGGATCCGGCTGATTAAGCATTGGGAAACGGTCGGCATACTTCTCCCAGTCAAAGTTGCCGCCGTCAACGATGATGCCGCCGATGGAGGTGCCGTGACCGCCGATATATTTGGTCGTTGAGTGCATCGTGATTGCGGCACCATGCCTGATTGGCTGGCACAGGATCGGGCACGAGGTGTTGTCCATTATCAGCGGAATGCCGAGTTCTCGACCGATTGTTGAGACCTCAGTGATGGGAAACACGGAGAGTTTTGGATTGGGGAGGGTCTCGCCGTAATAGCATCGCGTCTTGGTGTCAGATGCGCGTCGGAAATTCTCGGGATCTCCGGGATCCACAAAGCGACACTCGATGCCCATCGTGCCCAGCGTGTTTTGAAAAAGATTCCAAGTGCCACCATAGATATCTGTCGAACAGACGAAATTGTCACCCGCGTGACAGATGTTCTGGACCGCAATCAGCGATGCGGCCTGGCCCGAGGCGAGGGCAAGCGCTGCGACGCCGCCCTCGAGGGCCGCAACCCGTTCCTCAAACACCGCCTGAGTCGGGTTCATGATGCGGGTATAGATATTGCCCAACTCCTTGAGTGCGAACAGGTTTGCGGCATGCTCTGTCGAGTGAAACTGATAGGATGTGGTCTGGTAAATCGGTACGGCCACGGCGGCAGTTGCGGGGTCGGCGCGATACGTGCCGCCATGCAAAACAACCGTTTCTGGATTCTTGCTCTCCGTCGGCATAATGACCCCTTTCTCCTTTGAATAGGCTCACTTAAACTCGCGGTCGCGAGATACCGAGCCTGGTTATCGGGTACAGGACAGCAATTGAATCGACGCTCATGTCAATGAAAACACGGACACGAAAAACAGTCACGCGGAAGGCGCCCAGAGTATCAAAGAGCGCCGGAAAGCAAAGCGCCCGTGTGACAGGTCCGAAAAGGGAAATTGAAAGACT
>Ga0134125_10005460_pt1 | contig 14427 bp, 16 predicted proteins | sample KB31751_FD_96464 | JGI IMG/M metagenome (GOLD analysis project Ga0134125, IMG submission 96464) | Terrestrial soil microbial communities with excess Nitrogen fertilizer from Kellogg Biological Station, Michigan, USA - KB3-175-1 | ecosystem: Environmental > Terrestrial > Soil > Unclassified ... | reverse complement strand
TTTCAGTTTACATTTTGTTCTTCGACATGGAAAATCGTCATCAAAGTCTTCTTCAGTCCTATCCTTTATGTACTGCATAGTTCTCTCAATAATGATGCTTTTTTCATAAGAGCAATGAAGATGATGATCTATCTTTAAAAACTTGCAATCTCGAGGTGGATACCATGTACCTCTATCAGTAGAAACAATATGTTTGCCATGAATTTTGATTAAACGTGAAACAAATCGTTCTGTCACAAACATATTTCGCTCCTTAGATATGCTTAATCCAAGGATTTGTTGTTCTTGGACTCAATAGCAACCTATCAAAGCCAGATGATTTCCTCGGATTTCTTTCTCTTTGCAGTTAACTTTTTGGGTTTGTATTTTTGTATCCAGTTCCATATTGAAACATGATTTCGTTTGACAAAGCCAGATGATAATCTTTCATTGATGTTCTTCTTAAAGAAAGACCGGAAAAATATAAGTACAAACCATAACAGATGTATTCTGAATGTATTCTTTGTTTCTTTTAATATTCACAAAAGAGAAATAGAATGTCTTCAGCTATCGATTTTTTCTTAAATGAACAGAGCCCAATAGATTTACTTAAAAGTATAAATACGATAATAAGTTTATCAAACATAAATTAAAAGAATCAAAATATAATATAAAACATATTGATTAATTTTGTTATTGCAGGAATAATTGCAGGTTTAATATCAACAAGCATAATGACAATATATGAAATACCATTTTGGAAATTATGGGGAATCAAAGGAATTCTTGAATGGCATGAAAATCAAATAATAGGATCAAAGATATTAAAAAAATTCAAAAGAAATAATTACAATGTTAATTATGCTGTCATATTATTATTACACATTATCAATGGTGTTCTGGCAGCAATAGTTTTTCCATTTGTTAATTTGATTTTTTCCTATCCATCTTTTTCAAACAGATATCTTTTATCCATGATATGTGGAATTATATATGGAATTTTACTTTGGATGTTAACTCTTCTTCCGATTCATAAACCTATAACAGGGCTATCCATAAGAAATCACCCTCTAGGATATGGACCATTAATAGTCAGTTTTAGCGGTCATATATTATATGGAACTTTATTAGGAACTATTACAAACATATTATTATTATAAGTAATGACAGCCTAACAAATTTAATTTATGATATAATAAAAAAAATAATCAAAAAGTATATTCAAATATGCAAACATTTATTCACTAAAATAAAAAAAACGTATTCATTCGATGACCTAATTTAATTTTTTTACTTCTATACCTTATCAAAAAAGTCTATTGTTTATAATGATAAAGCAGTCTATAATTTTTTATATTTACAAATCTTAATTTTTTAAAAACTAGTTTCAACGAATAACAATGCTTATCGAATAAAAAAAGCAACCTTATAGATTCTTATAAAGGAAACCACAAAAAAAACAAAGCGAAAAATAAATCACAATGTATTAAAGCATCAATCGATTATTTCATGTAGACATAGATAAATCAGATATTTTAGATTATTTACAAAATTAATAAGAAAATTAAACAGGTCAAGTAAATGATTTCTTGGACATAGTAAAAAAATATATAATTTATAGAGTAAGTTTTATATAGACAATATTTGGATAATGATAAGAATAAGGATCATTATAAAACATTAAACTTACAAAGAAATGCAAGTATCAAGGAAATTAAAATTGCATATAGACGCCTTGCCAGGAAATACCATCCAGACAGAAATTCAAATGTTTCTGACGACATTATGAAAAATATTAATATAGCATTTGAAATTCTTTCAGATCCGGAAAAAAGGAAGCAACATGATAAAACATTGTTGGATAATTTTGCAAAAGATTATGATGAGGCAAACAAGAATTTTAAATATAAAAGAAATTTTGATGATAAAAATAATAAGCATTTTTCTCCAAATTCTACAATTTTTGATACCAATGCTAACAATATAGATAATAAAACATCAAAACATAATTTAAATTTCGAAATCAAAGAAAAAGAAACGGAAACTGACACAATTATTCCAAAAAGTCAATATCAAATAATAGTTGAACCTTCTCTTTGTCTTGCATTTGGCAGTTGCGAAACCCTAGCTCCAAAAGTATTTGTGGTAGAAAAGAATAAAATGATAAACCCAAAAGCGATAGTTAAATCAGAAAATGGAGCAGACTTTGAAACTATACTTGATGCAGCAAAAACATGCCCTACAAAAGCAATCATAATTACAGACAGATTTTCAGGCGAACGTATTTTCCCATGAGATATCCGTACAATTCAAATATAAAAAAAATATTAGTTACTTTTTATAAAATGAAACTATTTATTAATATATGAATTTTTTGACAACTCTAAAAAGTTTTTTAAAGAATCTACATTTGAAGCAGTAATATCATTAATCATTTTACCTATTGCAATAGTATTTTCTGTACAAGCCATTGCCATTTTAGAATAGGTTTCCTGCATATTTGCACAGTATAGATGGTTATTCCAAAAAATATTGTGGCTATTTTCAAGAAGAGTATAAAATGCAGATTGGAAGGAAGCCATTGCTTGAGTTTGAAATTCAACAAATTCACTCATTATATCTTTAGTAGTTTGAGTTACCTGCAAGTTTGCTTTATTAAAGTTTTCAAATATAGGTGAAGAATTGGTACTTGGAACATTATCAATTCTTTTATTCAAATCATCTTTAGTTTCAGTAAATCCTTTATCTGTAGCTTGTTGGTTTTTCTCTTTATCAAAAGTAGATATGTTTTCTTCTTTTTGTAATGAGGAAGAAGTAGATGGGTAAGATATTGAAGAGGAATCTACAGGTATCTCTGTAGTTAAATCAGGAGAATGAACCAGTACTTTTAGATCTGATTCGACATTTTTATTTTTATTTTCTATTGGAACATCTACTTCTGTTTTTATTTCTATATCTATACCCTCATCTGCAGGAATAGTAGTTACTGTTTCGACCTTAGCCTCTTCTTTATCAGGATTAACAATTATTTTATCCTCTATCAATGGATCCTCTGGTGTATCATTTACACTTATTTCTAATTTAGAAGCATCAGTTTGATCTACAGACAGAGCAATACCTTTATCCATTTCTTTATCTAATTCATTCAATTGGGCAGAATTGGAAATAATATCTTTAATGTCATCAAGTTCCTCCGTATCTGAAGGTCCTTGCATTATTACCTCTTGACCTGTCTCTAATGCTTCTTTAACAGCTTCACCAATTGTTGGAGGAGATACTCTTTTTTTATCGTCGATTTGATTATTACTATCATCACTATTAGCACTCATATAAGAATAAAATGAAATATACCTAATACATATAAAAGATTTGGCATTTTACAAAGAAATTGTTCAATAATAATAATAATTAAATAATACAATTATTTTCCATCGTTTATCAATAATATTTTTTTTACTTTTAACAATAAATCATTATAAAGGTTATTTTAACATTTATAATAATATGGCATATTAAAAATCCATATTACAAGTGCAAATAAAAGTAATGAAAACTTTTATCGAATTTAATAATTAAAATATAAAAACTTTTATTAAAAGTAATGTCAAAGTAATAAAAATTGTTCCAAGGCTCAATATCTTTAAACATCTTTCATAAAACTTGGATTTATTTATATTAGTTTTATCTCTTTTATATTTTTTATAAGGACGAGATAGTCTAATTTCTATATAACTTAGAAAAAAGGGTATTAATGACAACAATAATGAAGAAATTGTAATTGAATTGGTTTGAATTATGAACCCTGCCATGAAAGGCAATATTCCCCAAGAAATCGAAAACCAAAAATCATTATGGAAAAATCCTTGAACCATTTCAAAGTTATAAGCAAAAAGAAAAAAACCTTCTAAAACAGCAATAATTAAGAGTAAAGGAGTATAATAAATAATATAATAAAAACCAAGAATATAAGAAATAGTTAGGCTGGATATCAATAATATCCAACTCTGTTTTTTTGAAAGCACTTCTTGCCATGGCTTAATTTTTTTAGAACCAATATTATCGGCAATGTGTGCAGCAATTCCCAGAGACATAAAATAAATTATACAAATAACAAACAATCTCTCAACATTTGTAATAGGAGATAACAAAGCACCCATAATAACAAAAGATACACACATTCCAGTATAAGGTAAAAAAAGTAAACCAATAAAAAGTCTAAATTTCATAGGGCCAAATTTTGGTACATACCATTCATTGATTCGAGAATCATCTTTCATTTTTTTTTGCACACACTATAGCAGATGTTTCAAAGGTAAGAGTCTCAGAAATTACTTGATCAAACCCCTTTTCTATCAAAATCTTAGGTAAATTAACATACCAGTCTGATTTCATTATCAATAAATCAAGTTCATCGAATACATTGGACCAATTTTTTAAAATTTTACCAGATAGTTTTAATATCTTAAAGTAAAATTTCCATAATTCTTGAAAGACGGGTCTAATCGGATAGATAAAGTCATGTAAGACAACCACTCCCCCTTTCTTAAGAACTCTATAACATTCATCAGCAAGAAACCTCAAATTAGAATATTTAGGCAAATATGAGCTAACAACATAATCAAAATAATTATTTTTAAAAGGTAAAAATTCAGCTACCCCATTAATACAAAAAAAAGAACGTTCTTTTGATTTTAGTTGTGAAATATAATCATAAGTTAAATCTATTCCAAATACATCATGACTTTTTTGTTTTAATAAAAAAGAAAGAATTCCAGTACCACATGCCAAGTCTAAAATTAACCCTTTTTTTGCTACTTTAGAGGATATTTTTTTCTTCCAGTAATAATCTTGACCAAAGGTTGTAATATTGACCAGGTTATTATAACTTAATGCATTGTATTGATTAAAAAATTTTTTTGCAAAAAAAATTCCTTCATTTTGCTTCATCGCTATTTCATGTTAATTACAAATAGATTAATTTTAGTGTTAATTAATTAATTATCATAAATATAAATACGATTTTTTATATCACAATTTATTATCAGATTCGGCACTAGAGAATTCTTCAAAATATGCAGAGATTTGTAATAGTAGTTGTGGTTTTGACGTCATGCCGATTATTTTATCTATTGGACGACCTTCTTTGAAAACCATTATTGTAGGAATACTTTGAATTTCAAAGGCATTAGAAATATGAGGACTGTCGTCTACATTTAATTTTCCAAATACAATTTTACCTGCAAGTTCATGGGATAGTTGTTCAATTACAGGAGTCATCATTTTACATGGACCACACCAAGGAGCCCAAAAATCTACAACTAATAAAGGATATTTACTCAAAGAATCACTAAAATTATAGTCGTTTAATATGATAGGAACATACTGATGACTTAATTTATTGACATTATAATCAGACATCAAGGTATTCCTTCTTTCAGTATAAGATTTCATCTTTCTTTTCATTATGTTATCAAGGTCTTCATCCCAATTATGCAAAGTCAATTTTATATCTAATAATAAAATACATCCTAATAAATATTAGTAACATATATTACAACTAAAAGATCAAAGCAATAATCCAGCAAAAAAATAAAAATAAGATTTTTAAAAAGTACAATATATTATTATTTATTCATAGCAATTTAATATATATCATATACTAAATGGCTCTGTTCACTTTAGGATTTTATCAGGACATTTTATCTTAATATTTTGAATTTATAATTTTTAGAATTTATTCTTGCTATATACCTCTTAAAATTTACAAAATTATATTAATTTCTTGTTAGTCTTTTTCTATAGAATGTTAGATAAAAGAAAAATTATTTCTTAAATGAACAGAGCCTACTAAATATTTATTCATATAAAAAATTAATCTAAAATATAATATTATTGCGCTTTAAGAATTATAATAACATAGCAAAAGGTTTTTATAGAAAACAAAATTAGAAAATTCTTCTAAAATATACTATAACAATTCGTATGTTGTAAAGCTTTTTCTATTGAACAAATTATAATATAAAAACATAAGGAAATATAATAATATAATTTTATTTATTGTAGTAATTATAATAAATAAACCATATTTTAAAAAGGATATTAATTTTTATAAGCCGTAAACTCAAAAATAATTATGAAAAAATTCATAGAGCCTTTTGATAAGAGAAATAGATCAACTAACCCAGAAAATGGGACACGAAGAATCCAAAAAGAGACAGACGGAGCAATGCATTTACAAATATTTTATAATGGAAGTTGGAGACATGATCAGAAATGTAAGTTAAAAACAAATAAAGAATGTACCATCGAAAGATAATATACTATTATTTTAATAATTAAAAGTTAAAAATTAAAAATCAAGGTTTACTTTATTACAATATACATTTTAATAGATAGTAGAATTTATATAATATATCCCAAATTATAGGAATACGAAAAAAACGATATATGGAAAATGTCCAAATTGTAGAACAAAAGGCCAATTAGATATAATTTCTAGCAATCCAGGAAAGGAAAAATTCAAATGCAATTCGTGTTATCACAAGTTTGGTATGATAGACTTATAGAGCAAGTATTTATTAATTTGATTACAATAAATATATTTATACATATCATTTAAAATAACTAGGCATAACTAAGAAACGATATACAAGACAATAATGGTATCTTTGACCTAACATTATTAAATTATTATCATCCAATGATATTGTATATATATATTATTAAATAGCCAACAAATAATAAATTAATATTTATATAATTACAAAAATCTCATCGAGAGATAAATAATAGCTCAATATTTAAAGATAATAATAATGTAATTTATAAAATAAATTTGAATTAATAAAGAAGGGAATGAGCATGAATTTCTATGAATTCATATTTTCTCTTAATTTATATAGTAACCTTTAAAATATAATACCATGAATATAAAACATGTCTGCTACCTTTTTGGTTTTTTATAGATTTAAAACAATGACACCTGAAGAAACAAAGAAAGCAAATGAACAATGGAGAGAGATTAAAAATAGTCTACCTCAAGGAATAGAACTAATAGGCGAATATAATCATGCATGGGGTACAGAATATAATGGTTTTTTACTTTTTGAAGCAGAAAGTAGTGATGGTTTTATGGATTGGTGGTCAAAGTTCAAAGATGGAATTAGGTGGTATGTCGATCACACTCATACAATAACAGCACGTAGGAAATAATTAATTCTAATCTAAAAAAGATACAGTTTTATTTTGTAAAAGTATTAGTCAAAATATGGGATACAATGCCTTTGTTTTGATTAATTGCAGTTTAGGTTCTGAAGCAAAGGTGATGCAAGAGGTACATGATCTTAGCTATGTAGAAAGAGTCTATCGTGTTTATGGAGTATATGATCTAATAGTAAAGGTTGTTGCAAATGACAAAGAAGATTTGCAACATAAAATTTTGCTTATCAGAAGGTTAGATGACATTAAATCTACACTAACATTATTGGAGATAAAAAAATAAATCTATTATTTAATATATTAAAAATTTTATATGGTAATATTTTTCTCATTATAAAATTTTAATTTAATAATATCATTTAATAAAATATAAAAAATTTAATAAATTAGAAATCCTCCAAAGTTACTAAAAAAGCGAAACTTTTATGGGCATCCTTCCATCTTTTGTATATAATACCCATTATCTTTAATACTTTTTTCAATCATTGGAGGGGCTTCTTGAATATGACAAAATTGGCATTCTTCTTGAGTCATTTTTTGGTCACCTTGTTCAACTTGCTGTAAAAATTCTTTTCCGTATTCGATTGCTTTCTCATGGGGAGTATTTGTATCTACAATTACGTCAAAATGCATAATTCTGCCATCTTTTTTTGTAACATATGTATCATAAACCGCACATTCCATGGATTAATTATAATTATATTATATTTATTTTATTACATTCTTATTTTTTTATCAAAAAACACTTTTAGCCATTTTCCAATGAGTAATATTATAGGATTTATTAGTAATTATATTTATATCTCCTCCATCAGATAAAAAATTTAACAATTTAAAGGAAAATGAGCTCTTAGTTTATAACATCTACTGTAAAATCACAAATTATTTATGATATTGTTTTTTTCAAGTCCTATAGGTTTAGGACACATAACAAGAGATATTGCAATAATCAATAAAATTATTCAATTATTTAATTATAATAATTTTGAAATTGTTACTGGATCGACAGCATTTAATATTCTCTCTAATTCAAATAACACTGCTTTTAAAACAAACATATCCAGTCATAATTTATACAATCCACCTACATTTTCAATTACCGATGGAAGATTAAGACATGGATTTATGTGGATTTTAAAATATTTATATTATTATAATAATTGTAAAATTTCCTTAAAAAAATTCCTTTATAATAACAATTACAATAGTAAAAATAAAGTTTATGATTTAATAATAAGTGATGAAGATTTTGCTTCTTTATCCGTTACTAAAAATTATAAAACCAAAAGAATATTTATAACGGATATATTAAATACTAAATTTAGTAAATCCCTAATATCTTATAAATTAGAAAAAAGTCTAAATAAGTATATGCACAATTTAATTAAATCAGCTCAATGTGTAATAATTCCTGAAATAGGAGAAAATAAAGATAATCTTTATTATGTAGGTCCAATTGTTAGAGAAATAGACGATACAAAAGAAAAAGTACGCAAGAAACTTAAATTTGATAAAACAACAATTTTAGTTTCTATAGGCGGAACCACTGCAGGAACATTTCTATTAGAAAAGACAATAGAATCCTTTTTAAGATTAAAAAATAATAAAGAATACAATTTAATTATTTTAGCAAGGCCAGATATCCAGTTACCTAAATTAAGTTCAAATTGTAAATTCATAGGTCTTAGGGATAATGGGCATGAATATATTTATGCGAGTGATCTAGTTATATCTCTAGCAGGAAAATCTACAATTGATGAAAGTATGGTATATGGCATTCCTGGAATATTCATTCCAATAAAAAATCACTTCGAACAAGAAGATAGAGCTAAATCATTGGGCTTTAAATTTGAAGATATTTATAAATTGGACACACTTATGGAAGAAATACTTTTCAAAAATAATATCAAAAAATCAAATAAAGTCAATAATGGCGTTTTAAAAGCTTCAAAAATTATACACCATATTTTGAATAATTAATTAATAACTGACAGGATTTATTGATTTTATATTGGAACCTTTGAGAATAGTAAAATTTGGTGGATCAGCACTGGGTATTGACGGAATTAAGATTCCTTTAGTAATAAACAGAATCAAAGAATTAAAAAAAGAAGCTAAAATTGTGTCTGTTTTTTCAGCTCCACTTACAAATTATGAAGGAAAAAAATTATCAATGACAGATGTTGCAATTAGAATATCTAAAAATTATGCATCTTTAAACCCAGTTGATATAGATATATTAAAAAATGTATATTTAAAAATATCTGAAGAGTATTTAAAAGAAGAATATAAAAAAGAATTTGAATCAAATCTAGAAAAATTTAGTAAAATTGTTTTAGTTTCCCTCAAACAGGTGGCTGAAAATAGAAGATTTGTAGATGTCAGTAGATCAAGAATACTAGCATATAGTGGAGAAATTGTAATATCCTGTCTATTGAACTATATATTAAAAAGTAATAATATAAATTCAGAACATATAAGCATAAGCGATTGGCCAATAGTTACTGACGATAATTTTGAAGCCGCCAATTTTATGTTAGACGAATCTAAAAGATATCTAAATCCATTAACGGATATGTTAAAAAGAAAAGATGTCTTATGCATTGGAGGATTTATTGGAAAAACAGTTGATGGCTTAGAAACCACATATGAAAGAGGAGGATCAGATAGATCGGCTGCAGATTTAGGAATTTTACTTTCATCAAAATATAATGTTGTTATCGATTTTGAAAAAGATAATGCAGTATTAAGTGCTGATCCTAAAATAGTATCTGCCAATTTACATTACATTGAATCTCTCTCTTATAATGAAGCGAAACTAGCAGGTATGTTTGGAATGAAAATATTAGACCCTGTAGCAATAAAAGATATAGATGACAATAATCTAGACATACCAATTGTAATAACAAATCTATCTGATCCTAAGCATTTTACAAATATAAAAAAAGAAATACCTGTTGAAGAGGCAGAGGGACAACGTAAAATCAAAATAGTCACAGGTAAAAAAAATTGTGCAATAGTCAGAATGGAATCTATTGCAGCATTACATCTTGTAGCATTATTAGAAAAACAAAGACAATATCATGATTTTATAAAACTATCTCCATTTAAGAAAGATAATCAAGAAATTACCCGATTTTTATTTTTGGATGGGGACTATGTCAAAAGGCATGAGAAAATCTTTCGTGCATTTTATCCAAAAGTGGAAATGGTATATAGCAGAGGCGTTGTTACACTAATAGGAGATTTAATGTGGAAAGTTCCAAAAATTGTTTCAGAAACAAGTAGTATAGTCAGTCAACAAGACATAAACATATTGAACATAGACGCCCAAGAGGAAACATCAAGGATCCTTATACTTGTAGAAAATAATAGTGTCGAAGAGGTAGTAAAGTCGATCCATTCAAAAGGCACGATTATAAACTAACCCAATTTAATAAAGTTAAACCAATAATGTCCTCAGGTAAAAAAATATGGCTTGATGGAAAATTAATAGATTATGACAAAGCACAAATACATGTTTTAACTCATGCATTACATTATGGCACCGCAGTATTTGAAGGAATTAGATCATACAATACTGACAATGGGCCGGCAATTTTTAGGCTTGACGATCATATAAAAAGACTTTACAATAGTGCTAAAGCTTATTTCATGTATTTTGAGTACAATAGAGCAGAAATTAAACAAGCTTCAATTGACATGGTCGAAGTTAATAATTTAGAAGAATGCTATATTAGAATAATTGCTTTTTATGGTTATGGCAAACTTGGCGTAAATCCCTTACCCAACAAAGTTACTATTGCAATAGCTGTTTTAAATTGGAGTGAAAATATAAAAAAAGAAAAGAAAGATGAAGGAATAGATACCATAGTTTCATCATGGATTAAAACAGATGCAAGATCAATACCTACTCATGCAAAAGGTGTTGCAAACTATGCTAATTCTGCACTAGCAAGAATAGAAGCACTAAAACATGGTGCTGATGAAGCAATAATGATAAATTCAAATGGATTTGTTGTAGAAGCCAGCGCAGAAAATATTTTTTTTGTCAAAAATGATATATTATATACCCCTCCGATATCAACTGGCGCTTTAGAAGGGATAACACGTGACACAGTTATTGAAATAGCAAATCAAAATAAAATTCCAATTAATATTGAAAATATTTCAAGAGACGAGTTATATTATTTTGATGAGGCTTTTTTGACAGGCACTGCATCAGAGATAATTCCCCTAAGTAAAATCGATCATAGGATCATAGGTAATGGAAAAATTGGCCCGTTAACAAAGGAAATTCTTAAATACTATGAGCAAATAGTAAGAGGCAAAAGCAATAAAAACAAATCTTGGCTGACCTATTTAAAATAATATTGCCAAATTAATTTCTATATAGTCTTGAAATTAATGGAAAATAAATTTAATTTTTAAAAAGTCAAGTCAATATGTAACCTCTTTTTACAATTATTCTAATAGGTAACTTACGATACACTATTTATATAGAAAGAGAAAAAGGACATAGGATTCATTAATTAAAACTAAAAGTTTTTGTTAAAGTTTTTTCAGTTTAAATATGTTATCAAATGAATTTCCTTTTATATATAAAAAAGATTAAGATTCATCTCAATATTTTCCATAAATATTAGAAAAATACAGTTTAATTTTATTGAAAGCATAAATTTTTAGAAACATGAAGATCATTTAGAATAAGTTTTAATAAAATTAATAGCTTGAGATATAGATCTTAATATTATAAGATAAATCGTCCGTAATTGTTATAAGACAAGAGTAACAATTCAATAACATAATATGACTTTCTATAACGTTTTAGCTAAATATATAGCAGAGACGAATCATAATCCCCCTAAACAAAAGCATCATTTTGATAAAGAAGAATATATCTTTGGTAAAGATTTAAAATATCTAAAAGCAGTATTAAAATGTCCACCCTCATATTGCATATATTCATGAGATATTCCAAACCTTTTGCACTTTTCGCTAAAAACTTTTGTCCCTATGAATAAATTAAATTCATCATGTATCCCACAATCAAAAAATAATAACTTTAGATTTTTTAAATTATGTTTGAATTTATTAACCATATTTATTGGATCATGAATTTTCCATTTTTTCCATATTCTTTCGTTTATCTGACCGGTTCTTGAATTAAATGGAAGATCGATATGTATTTTAGAACTATTTGTTTTTTTTCTAGGAGAATAATGAGCCGCCATTGATAATACGTTCAAAGTAATAAAATCTTTTTTTTCACTTTTGTTTTCCTTATTCCAAAAATATGTTAACCATTTATTAGGGCCGCCTTTCTCTTTGAGCATTTTAAATGCCACTGGAAAATCAGCCATATAACAATATTCAAATGCAGAATCAAAAGAGTGAGCAGCTATTGCTTTAAACATTTTTGGAAATTGCATACCAATCGTTACTGCACCATATCCCCCTGAAGATTTACCTAATAAGGCATTACTGGATATATTATATTTAGAATTTACATAGGGTACAATTTCTTTAACAAAATAATCTCTATAATTTCCAATAGCATTTGAATTTAAATATTGGCTACCTCCAAATCGATTAAAACAATCAGCAATAACAATCAACATCTCTCCGCATTTACCATTGTTTATTAAATTATCCAAAATTTGAAAAATGGTTAAAGAAAATGGATCATTTCTAACAGCAGAATAATTATTGTTTCCAAAAGAAGGCAATAGAAAAATTGCAGGATATCCCTTAGATACACTTGCAGAATAATTATGAGGCAAATAAACTAATATATCTCGGATATATGGATCTTTTAATGGATTATTCTTTAAGACTTTACTATTAAATCGGTTTATTTTTAGTTGTCCTTTCAATTTTTAGCCATAATTTGGATATCTATATTTAATCTTGTTCTTCAAATTCATAGATAACTTTTCTGATACATTTTTCTGGACAGGATTTTTATCTATGATATTATTGGGAGTAAACATAAATGGTCCAAATAAGTAATCTGTGTCTTTAACAGGGACCGTTGGTTCAAGCGAACCCAAAAATGTATTTAGTTCCTTATTGACAAAGTCAACATCTTTTTTAGATATAATTTCTTGTTCTTCAGATATTCTTTTAAATAGATTCATTAGCATAGGAGGATCGATTTTTCTATACCCAAATGGAATAACATTTTTATCCATTATTTTTTTCATTTTTGTTGATTCTATATCAATTTTTGCCCCTGCAATTATTGGAAATGGTTTATATAATGAATCAATTTTTAACTGCCATACTTCATCAGGATTAGTGATTGCAGCATCAAAAAATCCATCATTCATAGATGTTGTTGAAATTACAAAATTCCAGTCCTTAGGATTAACAGTATATTTTCTGAATATGTTTTTAGCTAAAATTTTATCCTCAAGTATTTCCATGCTATATGATATGAAATTATTTAATAATAGGTTTACGTTTAGTTAACTCTTTTGCGCTACATATTAATTATTTTATCAAGTGTAGAAAACGGAGGGTTCTTTCCAGTTAATTTATACAAAACAGAATTTCCTTTTTTTCCATTTTCTATTATATAGTCTAATTTTTTAAATATAGCCAAAGATATCTTTCCTCTTTGTCTGTTATTACCACACGCTCTTCGCTCTTTATCTTGCAAATCCTGTAAAATAAATGCACCTTTCTTTGAGTTTGACAATTCCCGACAAGCCCTCCATAATTTTGTAATATTTGAATTAGATTGTCTTAAAGATCCCATATGTAATGTTTTTGAATATTTTGGAGTTATAATCTGAGCAGTAAAATCTAAATCATCCGTCTTCTTATAATATAAGTTATATATACTTTTTTTCTTACGAGGTTGTTCTTCGATATTAAACCAAAAAGTATAGCCTTCTGGTTCGGAAAAATATTGGTTTATTGTATCTTTATCTTTTTTATGGTCTTTATCATATGTCCAATTTCTAACATCGTTTAATATTAGATGAGCATCGTTTAATCTTTCATAATTAACAATAAACTTTTTTCTTTTATTTGTTTCTAATTTTAATAATATGCCATTATCAACCAGCATATTTAAAGCAATTGTTAAGTTATTTTCATAGTGCCTACCAGAAAGTTTCTTTATTTGATCCTCATATAATACATTATGCAATCCCTCGCCAATTAAATTGTACAAAATCCATCTTTTCCATTCTGAAATCGTAGCCACATTAATTTCTCAAC
>Ga0134125_10005459_pt1 | contig 14429 bp, 8 predicted proteins | sample KB31751_FD_96464 | JGI IMG/M metagenome (GOLD analysis project Ga0134125, IMG submission 96464) | Terrestrial soil microbial communities with excess Nitrogen fertilizer from Kellogg Biological Station, Michigan, USA - KB3-175-1 | ecosystem: Environmental > Terrestrial > Soil > Unclassified ... | reverse complement strand
TGGTTGATCTTGACAACGATCCCACCAAGCTGATCGAGATCGTGGAGATCGGCAAGCAATTGCTCATGACAAGGGGCACCCTTACCACCTTTTCGATCGCCAACGACGTGGCCAAGTACTTTGCGATCGTGCCCGCTTTGTTCATCGTATCGATACCCGCCCTGCAGGGGCTGAACATTATGCATCTGCATAGCCCGGAGAGTGCCATCCTGTCGGCCGTAATCTTCAACGCCATTATCATACCATCGCTGATCCCGCTCGCGTTGCGCGGCGTGACCTACAGGCCCCTGGGCGCAAGTGTCCTGCTGCGCCGGAATCTGCTGGTATATGGTTTCGGCGGTGTCATCGTTCCGTTCATCGGGATCAAGCTGATCGACCTGATCGTTTCCATTTGGTTCTAAAAAATGAAAATTGTATGAAACAACTTATTCTGCCCTCCATTCGATTAACAGGCATAAGCATTGTCTTTTTTTGCGGAATTTATTCGCTGATCATTTTGGGCTTTGCACAGGCTGCTCCCGCCAAAGGCAAAGGCGAGCCGGTAAAGCTGAATGGAAAGGTTGTGGGGTACGCTCTGGAAGGCCAGGCCTTTACTCAAGACAAATATTTCTGGAGCCGGCCTTCGGCGGTGGGCTATAACGCAGCCGGAAGCGGTGGGAGCAACAAAGGTCCGTCGAACCCGGATTATCTGAAAGACGTTCAATCGCGTATCGATACCTTCCTGGCGCACAATCCCGGCATAAAGAAGGACGAGATCCCCTCCGACCTTGTAACTGCGTCGGGAAGCGGGCTAGACCCGGATATATCCCCGGAGGCTGCCTATGTGCAGGCGAAGCGCATCGCCCGAGTCCGGAATATAAATGAAGCGGAGGTTCACCAACTCATAGAGCAAAACACTCAAAAACCTTTGCTGGGCCTGTTCGGCACGGAACGGGTGAACGTGCTCAGGTTGAATATTGCGTTGGATAACTTCGGATCGAGGTAAATAAAATTGAACATGTTTATTAAAATTTGGTATATGCTTAAGAGGATTATGTTTTGTATCGGTACGTCATTGACCGCGTGCAGCAGCTTTGGGCAGGATTCGGTGTCTGCCGTTCCTGCAAAGGCCCCGGCGACCGCGCCTTTTGCCTTCGGGGACTTTTCCTGGCTGAACGGCACCAGCCGCAAGACGAGCCCGCCGCTGATCGACAGCAAGTATTTCACCAGTGACATTACCCTGGACTTGAACTATACGCACTCTTATAACAGTCCGATAGATAACACAGTAGTGGGTAGTACGGCCTTGTCGCGGAATAACGAGCTGCAGCTTTCCTTCCTCGGTTTCGGGGGCGATATCCACGTCAACAATGTTCGGGGGCGGATCATGATGCAGTTCGGTACGCGGAGTACGGTGGTCCCACGCAATGACGGGAGCTCGTATAAGGGTCAGTACGACCTCCAAACCATTTACCGGTACATCAGCGAGGCTTATGCGGGCTATCACTGGGATACCTGGCACGGCATCAACCTGGATGCAGGAATTTTCATGTCCTATATCGGGCTTTTCTCCTACAATAACACGGAGAACTGGGGCTATCAGCCGTCCTACACTTCCGATAACACCCCGTGGTTCTTTAACGGATTGCGATTGCAGACCTTTCCGTCCGATAAATTAAAGGTGGAATTGTGGCTGATCAACGGCTGGCAGAGCTATGGAATGTTCAACAATTCGCCGGGCGCAGGCTTCTCCATCTATTACCGCCCAAAGGAGACTGTCGACTATGTGGCCAACTGTTATTATGGCAAGGATGATGAAGGCGCTACCCATCGGTGGCGGATCCACAGTGATAACAGCTATCAGCTGCACTATGTCAACAGCAAGCATGGGTTCGTGACAAAGGCGGCGTTTTCAATCACCGGCGACATCGGATTCGAGAACGGCGATGGGGTGAGCCCATTTGGCAGCGGCTCGAAGGGAACGGCAGGGTACAGGCCCGCCCAGGATTTCATCAGCGGGATGATCTATAACCGCCTATGGCTGGGGGAAAAGCAGCATTTCGCGTGGACGGTGGGCGGCGGTTATATGCACAACCCCGGACAGTATCTCGTATTAGCGCCGACGGGATATGCGGATACGTTATACCAGCAACAGACAGGGCCGGGTTCGACGTTCGATGCATGGGATTGCAGTACCTCCCTGGATTACATGCCGACGGACAATATTACGGTCAAATTCGAATATGTCCATCGAAAGGTGAACGCGATGGACCCGGCGCCGGGCGCAACAGCTTTGGCCGGTTATTTCGCGGGACATGGGGGGGTTACTTCGCCATCGGGATATACGAATGTCGGAGGATATACTTATGCGTCCAACGGCGCATCGATCGCGCCGCCGTTAAGCAGCTGGGGAGGCTGGATGCCGGACCTGGTCAATTCCGAGTCGCGGATCATCCTGGCCTTGCTGGTGCGGTTTTAGGTTCTAAGCGAAGGTTTTTAGGAAAAAGATGGGTATCTTTTATTAATATTCTTCACACAACCGCCCCGCCATATGCCGGAACAGGAAAAACAAGCCGAACAATTCCTGGATCTCATCCGCAGGTCGCGCCGCGGTAAGTTCAAGGTATACATCGGCATGAGCGCCGGTGTCGGTAAGACCTACCGGATGTTGCAGGAGGCAAGAGCGCTCCTGCGCAGCGGAGCTGATGTCAAGATCGGCTACATCGAGACCCACAACAGGAAGGAAACACATGATCTGTTGGAGGGCTTGCCTGTCATTCCCCGGCGGAAATTGTTTTATAAAGGTAAGGAGCTCGACGAACTGGATGTGCAGGCAATCTTGAATCTGCATCCGGAGATCGTCATAGTGGACGAGTTGGCGCATACTAATATAGAGGGAAGCAAGAACGAGAAGCGATGGCAGGATGTCATGGAGATCCTCGATTCGGGCATTAACGTCATCAGCGCCGTCAATATCCAGCATATTGAAAGCCTGAATGAAGAGGTTAAAAGCATCACAGGCGTGGATGTGGCTGAGCGGATACCGGACAGGGTGCTTCAGCAGGCCGACGAAGTGGTCAATATCGATCTGACCGCGGATGAGCTGGTTGGACGGCTGAAAGAGGGAAAGATCTATACTCCGGATAAGGTGGCAACGGCGTTGAAAAATTTCTTTCAGTCGGAAAAAATCCTCCAATTGCGGGAACTGGCGCTGAAGGAAGTGGCGAGCCAGGTGGAGCGAAAAATAGAAGCGGAGTTGCCGCGCAACATTCAACTGCAGCCGGAGCGCTTCATGGCCTGCATCGGCAGCAACCATGAGACGGCGCGGATGGTCATCCGGAAGACAGCGCGCCTCGCCGCCTATTATCGTTCCAAATGGTGGGTCTTATATGTGCAGACGCCAAAAGAGGATGGGGACAAGATCGGTCTGGCGGCCCAACGCCACCTGATAAACAATTTCAAACTGGCCACGGAATTGGGCGCCGAAGTGATCCGGGTGAAACACAACAACATTGCCAAGGGAATTATCGAGAAAGCGGAAGAAATGCGGATCACGACCGTATGCATCGGAAAGCCACACCTGAACCTGTTGAACGTTATTTTGAGCACCGCCGTATTCAACCAAATGCTGAACAAACTGTCGGCTGCCGATATCGACATCGTAATACTATCCTGATATGAGGATGCGGTTAAAGACGAAATTGATCCTGGGTCTGGGTTTCCTGTTTCTGGAGATCGTCAGCTTCGGTGTACTAAGTATTTATAATATCAACAGGTTAAGCGCCGAGTCCCGGAACATCCTAAGCAATAACTATGAGTCACTGGCCTATGCCAACAACATGATGCGCGCGTTGGAAAGCATTTCGTCGGGGAAAGATTCGGTTATGGTGTTGGAAGACAATCTGAAAAAACAGGAAGGAAATATCACCGAGGAGGGTGAACTTGCGGCCACAGACGAATTGCGACAAGCGTTCGGGCAGTTGAAAAAAATGCCTGCGAATCCTTCCAACTATTCCAAGATCCGGCAGTCGTTGATCCGTATTCAGGACCTGAATGAAATGGCTATCCGGAGAAAGAATACGTCAGTAGAGCATTCAGCGGAGTCGACGAGAATTTGGCTAACCGCCATTTTCACGATCCTTACGCTTATATCCCTCTCATTCATCTTCAACTTACCCGGAATTGTCGCCGGGCCGATCCGGTCTCTGGCAGAAGGTATCGAAGAGATTGCCAACAAGAATTATCGGAAGCGGATCTACCTGAAACAAAACGACGAGTTTGGAGATCTCGCGGCCGCATTCAATGCGATGGCTGAGAAACTGGACAGTTATGAACACAGTTCGATTTCGGAACTGCAGTTTGAGAAGAGCCGGCTCGAGACCGTCATTAACCAGATGCGGGATGCCGTCATTGGTTTGGATTCCGGCCGGCATGTCCTGTTTCTTAATGCCGTGGCCCAAAGCTTGCTGGGCCTCAGGGAGCAGGATGTAATCGGTGAATATGCTCCTGATATAGCGCTGAAGAACGACCTGATGCGAACGCTCCTGCAACCGCTGAACGATAACAGGGACCTGAACATCTATGCCGATAATAAGGAGTGTTATTTCAGCCGGGATATCCAGGATGTTACCAGCAATAACGAAGTGATCGGGCATGTGATCGTGCTGCGGAATGTCACGGTATTCCACCAGATGAACGAAGCCAGGACTAACTTCATCGTCAATCTGTCGCATCAATTGAAGGCACCGATCGCTTCCATAAAGGAAGACACGCAGAGGTTAATGGATCAGGGGAAAGCACCGGCCAGTGAGGACCGGGAACATATCATCAGAAAGATTAATGAAGAAACAGATCGGTTGCTGAAGATTACGGCAGAGTTAGTGAATGTTACGCAGGCGGAGCAACATTTATGAACGACCCAATGTCTTGGCAATTATCGGATTACAGTCTTCTTGCAAATTCAGCCCAATCTCGGTATCTTGCGGATAGCAACCAAAACTGACGATGAGAACCTGCTTTATCCTAGCCATCGCCTTTTGTTTCCACCTAACCAGCGCCGCACAAAATCAGTGGCAATGGCTCAATCCTCAGCCGTCGGGCTCCGGCTGTTTGAAGGTTGCATTTACCGACCGGCTTACCGGCTATATTCTCAATTACAACGGAGATCTTTTAAGGACCATCGATCAGGGCGCCCACTGGGCCTTTGATCAGAACTTTTCCGGTGCGGTCACGATGGCGATTGCCGATTCGACGGGCGTCATCGCCACCAACAACGGATTGGTTTACATCAGCAGCGATAACGGTGCTACCTGGAAAAGCTATAGCACCGGTATGACCGGCTACGCCGCCTTCGAAAGTGTTAGCATCGCCAGCCGCGACACCCTATTCCTCTCCACCAACAACGGTCAATTATTCAAAAGCTCCGACAGGGGCCTGACCTGGACTTTGTTGAGTCTCAAGACCCCTGATATCACGGCCATTAGCTTTCCCAACCCAAGGGTTGGATACGTGGGAGGAGGGTCTTCCTTTGTCGCCAAGACCGCGGACGGCGGCAATACCTGGCAGACCATCGACTCGGTCAATTACGGTTCATCGGGAGTGCTTGCGCTTGAGTTCCTCAATGCGGATACCGGATATGTCAGTGTCGAGTTCGATTCCGTAAAGGTGACCCACGATGGCGGTAAGACGTGGACTTCGGCAACCTGCTTTCAACCGGGATCCACCATTGATGTCGTTAACGACACGCTGTCCTATATCGGCGGGGAAGGCGGGCTGCTCGTTCGTTCGGGAAACGGTGGCCAGTCCTACGCGAGTGTCACGCCGACAAACGGTTTTAAGGACGGTTGGGATATCTACTCCATTGCATTCGTTGCGCCGGATACCGGGTTCGCGGTTGGCCTGCTGGGCCGGATCCTCAAGACCATGGATGGGGGCCAGACCTGGAATACTTACTCGCCGACGTATATTCCTGTCACCGCAGTCAGTTTTCCATCGCCTTCCACCGGTTACGCGACCACCTGGAACAATGTCTACAAGACAACCGACAGTGGACAGACCTGGAATCTGCTGGGTTTGACGACCGGGACTGCATACGGCAGTTCGAGCCGGTTTGAACGGGCGCATTTTCTCAATGCCGACACGGGGTTTGTGACCGCCTCCTCCAGCGTGGAGGTCTACCGGACGACCGATGGGGGCCAAACATGGGCAGGAGCCAACCCTGCCCCCTATAGTTACGACAACACGATCGGTATGTCCTTCCCATCACCAGATACCGGCTATATTTCGCTCGAAGAAAGCGGGGCCTGCTGCAGCGGCATGATCGAAAAGACGACCAACGGGGGTCAGACCTGGTCGACCGTCTGGGGCTCCCAATACGATAACCAATATTTCTCCGATATCACTTATGTCGATCCCATGACGGTATACGGTATTCAATACTATCAGCTGTTCAAATCGATCGACGGGGGTGCGACCTGGAAAGTAGTTTACACGGCAGACTACTATCAACTGACGGGTGTAGTGTTTACCGATATAAATAACGGCTATCTCACGGATGCGAATGGCTATATCCACATCAGCCGTGACGGCGGCCAGACCTGGCAGCAGGTCAACTACCCCGGAACCATGATCTTGCCGGCGCCGATCACTTCCCTTGCTTTTTTTAACGGGGCCATCGGCTACATGGGTGGAGGAAACCAATTCGGGCCGGGCAACTATGGATACATCTTCAAGACGATCGATAGCGGCCGCACCTGGCACGCTGTCAACGACCTGAGCGCCACCAGTATTCAATTCACGTCCGACAGCAACGTGATCGTCGCCGGCTTCGGGGGTGAGATTGTAAAAAGCAGGATCGGCGGGTGGCTGGTGGATTCGTTGCAGGAGGTATATGACGGGTCTTGCGGCGCGCGCCTTTCGGCAAGCGTAGGGGTTGCGCCGGGGAGGGTGGACAGCATCAGTTTCATTATCACCGGGCCGAATGGGGCCGTCATTCAAATTCCCGCGTCGCCGGCCTCGGTGATCAACGGCAATACGGATGTCATGTCGCCGGACTCCTCCTTCCTGTCGCCCGGTGTACAGTATACGGCGCAGGTGCGTTTCCTTTACCATGGCGATTTCCGATACAGCAACGCCGTCACCATTACAGGCCCGGGCGTCGCGGCCCCGGTCATTAAGGACAGCCTTGGCTGGCTGGTATCCAACTACAACAACAATATCTGGTATCTCAACGGGGTCGTCATCCCCGGGACCAATGCGCCGGTCTGGCAACCAAACAGTCCGGGTGTCTATTCAGCCCAGGCAAGGAACTATCCCTGCGTGAGCGCGATGTCGGATTCCGTTACCTTGAACAGCTCCTGGTTTGCGGATAGTCTGATCGCGCAATCCACCGATAGTTGCGCCGAGCTTTTTTCGACAACCATCCATGTGGCTCTGGCTTCCGTCTACAACGTGTCGATCGAGGTCTCCGATTCGCTTGGGTATCTACAGGAAATTGACCTCAGCCCTGCCACTGTGACCAATTCGACGGCTTCCTACTCCGCGAAATTGAATTCCTATGTCCCCGGGATAACCTATACCGCTAAGGTCCGCCTCGTTTTTAATGGCAGCTTCCAATATGGGCAACCGACCAGTTGGGTCGGGGTGAATATACAGCAACCGACGATCACCCGCGATGCAGCGGGTGTCTTACACTCCTCCGCGACCACGGGCAATCAGTGGTATCTGAACAATACGGCGATCCCCGGCGCGGCCCTGAACCAATATAATCCGGCGGCTGCGGGTGTGTATACCGTGCAAGTGACGGTCGGGTCGTGTGTCAGCGCGATGTCCGATACGGTCGACGTTGCGGCCGCAAGTACCACCGGCACCGGAACCAGCGCCAATCTCGGGGTAGTCATCTATCCCAATCCGGTCAAGGATCAATTGACGGTGATGAATACACAGGACCGGTCGCTTGTGCTGACGATTGTCAATATGACCGGGGTGCAGGTATATACAGTTGCTTTAACGGCTAACCAGGGTGTCCTTTCGGTTGGCGGTCTGCCCCCGGGGCAATATATCCTGCATGTTCAGGACGGCAATACAGGGGAGACGGCGAATGTACGGTTCGTTAAGGTGTAAGGTAATTGATTTACTATTATAAGACGTGCAGGCTAGCGGTAGGTCGGGTAAAAACCGTGGCCGGCCCGGATTAGCGCGTCCATCTGGTCGTTATGCTGCTGGAAGATCTCCATGAGCATCCGGGGCGCTTCTGTGATGCCCAGGCATTTTTCGCGGAAATTCGCAAAATTGACGGGAATGCCGTCGAGGACCATTTCGCGTTCGAGCTTGAGGACTTTGCTTCGGAGGGTGTCTAGGTACTGGTTGACCTGGCGGGCCTGGTCGTTGTTTCCTTTCACCCGCCCGGCTACGGGCGACCAAAGGGAAGGGTTGATAAACCGGCCAGTGCTTTGTTCGGGCCGGCGGCCATTAATTGTCAGCCGGATGTAAATGGGGCAAATCCCTTTGGTTGTCTTTTTGGAATTGCGAGCGTTAGAGAAGTTATAGTAGTCTTTTTTCCATAAATGCTCTTCCGGATCCTGTTTTGAGATAGCGCTCGAATTCAAAGGCTTTGTATTTGTCTGTGAAAGCGCAGTAAAAGGCTAGTTTAGCAGGCAGGCGAGATTGCGTTGCGGGGACGTAGCCTTTGGAATGTCGTTGCAAACGGCTTTCGAGGGATTCGGTGCATCCGGTGTACGGGGATCCGTCGGCACATAGGAGAATGTAAACGTAGTGCATGGATAAGGTTTGGTATAGTTAGGTAAAATTAGGTAAACGTAGGTAAACGACCCGCCTTCGCTAAAGCTTCGGCGGGTGAAAGCGGAGAGAGAGGGATTCGAACCCTCGGTACAGTTGCCCGTACAACGGTTTTCGAGACCGTCACAATCGACCGCTCTGCCATCTCTCCGGGTCGGCGCCGCGGGTTGTCCGCGGGGGAGCAAAAGTAAGGAATTTGGGGGAAAACCGATAGTTTTGACGGCAAATTGCGCTGGAAATGGCTACGGGCATTGTTCTGATCATCGACGACGAGGAGAAGCTGCGGACCCTGCTGGCGAGGATCATCCGGCTGGAGGGGCACACCGTCGTGGAGGCCGGTTCGCTGAAGGCGGGCGGCCGGGCGCTGGACCGGGAGGACGTCGACGTGGTGCTTTGTGACGTAAAGCTTCCCGATGGCAACGGCGTGGAATTTGTCCGCGATATGAAGCTGAAGTACCCGCTCGCCGAAGTGATCCTGCTGACAGCGTATGGCAATATCCAGGACGGGGTGGCGGCGATGAAGAACGGGGCTTTTGATTATATCACCAAGGGGGACGACAACGACAAGATCATTCCTTTGCTGGCGAGCGCGTTGGCGAAGGTCGAATTGCAGAAACGGGTGGCGATGCTGGAGCGGCAGGTCGAAAAGCGCTACACCTTCGACGCGATCCTCGGGAGTTCACCGTTGATCGCCACCGCCATAGAGATGGCGAAACGGGTAGCGCCGACAGATGCCACGGTATTATTGCTCGGGGAGACCGGTACGGGAAAGGAGGTCTTTGCCCAGGCCATCCACTATGGCAGCAAGCGCGCGGCCAGGCCTTTCATGGCCTTGAACTGCAGTGCGTTCGGAAAGGAGCTGTTGGAAAGCGAGCTGTTTGGTCACAAAGCCGGCGCCTTTACCGGCGCGTCGAGGGATAAGCGCGGGCTGATCGAGGAGGCGAACCAGGGTACGCTTTTCCTGGACGAGATCGGAGAAATGCATGTAGACCTGCAAGCCAAGCTGCTGCGGGTGCTGGAAACGGGCGAATTTTTTAAAGTGGGGGATACCAGGTCCACGAAGGTGAGCGTACGCGTGATTGCGGCAACAAACCGCGACCTGCAGCAGTCGGTCTCGGAGGGCAGGTTCAGGGAAGATTTGTATTACCGGCTGAATGTCTTTACGATCCTGCTGCCCGCGTTGCGGGACCGCAGAAAGGACATCCAGGCGATCGCGGACTATTACCTGCACCTCTTTGCGCGGAAGGGGGGAAAGAAAATCGAAACCATGACCAGGGAATTCCTGGAGCACCTGCAGCAGCACGAATGGAAGGGGAATATCCGGGAATTGAAGAACATTATCGAGCGGGCGGTGATCCTGGCGGATGGCCCACAGTTGACCGCGGATAACCTGCCCGCGGAACTTCGGATGTCGGCGGTGAAAGCGACGGGTCCCATTTCGGCGTTTGATCTCGCTAGTGTCGAAAAGCTGCACATCCAGCGGGTACTCATCCATACCCGGGGCAACAAAACGGAGGCCGCCCGGCTTTTGAATATCGGGTTGACGACCCTGTACCGGAAGATCGAAGAATACAAACTCGCCTTTGAGGGTTAGCCAGTGATGTGCCAGCGACCCAGGTGAACCGGTACGCGTAAAGGTCTTTAGGACTATATTTGGGCGGCGGGCGTAAACTCGATGGCGTTGAAGGTGAAGGTGGGCAAAAGGAAGGGGGCAAGCCGACATCGACGTGATCATACTATCATAACAGCCAATATGAGTGTCAGACTCAAGACCAAATTATCGCTTGGACTGATCTTTCTTTTCGTCGTGATCGTGCTTTTCGGCGTTCTGGGGCTCTTTTACATCAATCAGCTCAGCAAGGAAGGGCGGCAGGTGCTGAAGAACAACCAGGAGTCGCTGCTCTATTGCAACCGGATGCTGCAGTCCCTGGAGGACCTTCGGACACAGAATCACGCGCTCGCCACTTTTGAGGAGAGCCTGAAACGGCAACAGGGGAACCTTACCGAGGTCGGCGAGAAAGAAGCTACCGACCTCCTGACGAAGAACTTCAATGAAATGCTGGCGAATCCAGCCGATTCGAGCAATTATGCCGACATCCGGCGGGCGATCTACCAGATCCAGGACCTGAACGAGCAGGCGATCCTGCGGAAGAACACGATCGCCCAGCAGACGGCGGACCGCGCGGCCAACGTCATGACCATATTATGTACGATCCTGACCCTGGTCTCCTTCACTTTTATTTTCAATCTCCCGGGGATCATCTCCCGGCCGATCAGCAGCCTGTCGGAGGGCATATTGGCGATCGCGGGCAAGAATTACAAGAAACGGATCTATTTGAAGCAGGGCGATGAGTTCGGCGACCTGGCCAACGCCTTCAACATCATGGCGGGAAAGCTGGATGAATACGAAAGCAGCAATCTCGCCCAGGTCAAATTCGAAAAAAGCCGGATCGAAACGATCATCAACCAGATGCGGGATGGCATCATCGGTCTCGACGAGCGGCGGAACATACTTTTTCTCAATGCGGTATCCGAGAAGCTCCTGGGTCTCAAAGAGGCCGATATCATCGGCCGGTACGCGCCGGATATCGCCCTGACCAACGACCTGATGCGGACGCTTTTGCAGGAAGACCCGGACAAAAGGGAATTAAAGATCTTTGCGGACGAAAAGGAAAGCTATTTCAGCAAGGACTCATTGAATGTGACCAATAACCAGGTGGTCATCGGGCAGGTGCTTGTCCTGCGGAACATTACGCCGTTTCACGAGTTGAACGAGGCCAAGACCAATTTCATCGCCACTGTTTCCCATGAGCTTAAAACGCCGATCTCCTCGATCAAGATGAGTGCAAAGTTGCTCACCGACCTTCGCGTCGGGGAATTGAACGCGGAGCAACGGGAACTTATCCAAAGCATCACGGACGATTCGGACCGTCTGCTGAAGCTGACCGGCGAACTTCTGAATATGTCGCAGGTGGAAACGGGAAACATTCAATTGAAGCTCCAACCCGCGGACCCGGCCACCATCGTCCGGCAAGCCATACAGGCCGTCGCCTTCCAGGCGCAGCAGAAGGGAATCCGGATGGAGGCGTCCGTTCCGGAGGACCTGCCGCTCGTGCAGGCCGATATTGAAAAGACTTCCTGGGTATTGATCAATTTCCTGACCAATGCCATCAAGTTTTCTCCTGACCGGTCAGACATCGAGATTTCGGCCGGCTTACATGCGGATAAGGTGGAGTTCCAGGTAACCGATCACGGCCGGGGGATCGATGAAAAATATCTGCCGCGGATCTTCGATCGGTATTTCAAGGTGCCGGGGACACAAGACCGGGACGGGACCGGGCTTGGATTGGCGATTTCCAAGGAATTTATAGAGGCCCAGGGCGGCCAGATCTGGGCCAGCAGCCAGTTAGGCGCCGGAAGCAGATTTGGATTTGCCTTATCGGCGTCCCTGGATCGTCGTTCCGTTAACGAACTGGCAAGACCGTGACGCGGGGCGAAGATAGCATAGCCGGGCAAGCGATTTTGGAACTCGCTGGGAATGAAAGGATTAAAGATTAGCAAATCAACAGTGGCGATCCAGAAAACAACTAGAAAGTTTATAGGTGGTAATGCTTAGGGCATTGGCTATTTGCCTAGAAATGACCACAGAAGATTTTTGCGTATGATTGAAAAAATAACTACATTCATATCCTAATAGGATAAGGTTTAATGGTTATGGTATTTGATTAGTACGTCCCCGCCTCACGGCGGGGATTTTTTTGTTTTATCACGGCCGGCAAGGCCATTTTCGTTCGCCGGTTTCCGTGATTTTTTTTAATTTACACGGCCCTTCCATGGAATCTCACCGGCGCCGGCTCCGATTGTAGCAATGACATTTCCAAACCCATACCTGATGCAAAAGACCACCACCGGCCTTGCCATCCTTACGGTCGAAGACAACCCCAGTGATCTCTATCTGCTGGAAAGGATGCTCCGTGCGTCCGGGCTGGATATCCAACAATTGTATTCGAGTGATACAATCAGCGAGGCCTATCGGTTGTTGCGCGAGCACCGGATCGACCTGGTCCTGCTGGACCTCAGTCTGCCGGACGGGTGGGGCATACAGTCGTTTTTGCAATTACGACCGGCGGTCCGGAAGATCCCGGTGATCATCCTGACCGGTTTGTCAGACACCGCCGTGGCGCTCGAAGCGATCAAAGAGGGAGCTCAGGACTATATTGTGAAGAGCGAGCTGACGGAAAAATTATTGGCTAAAACGATTCAATACAGCCTCGAGCGAACGAGATGCACGGAAATCCTGCAGGAAAGCATCGAACGTTTCAATACGGTGGTCAAGGCTACGAACGACGCCATCTGGGACTGGGATCTGGAGGCAGGCAAACTCGCGGTAGTGGGGGACACCTACCGCCAATTGTTCGGTCATGAAATAGCGGGTGCGGCTTCGCCGGTGGAATTGTGGTCGATCGTCATGCATCCGGACGACCGGGACCGGGTCCGGCGAAAGCTGGAGTGGCTCATCGCGGACAGGGGGGCGGCCAAATGGGAGGATGGGTATCGTCTGGTCAAGGCCGATGGAAGTTTTGCCTATGTGCATGACCGGGGGTATATCATCCATTCGGCTGACGGGCGGCCCGTTCGCATGATCGGTGCGATCCAGGATATCACAGTGCGGAAGCAGTCGGAAGAGATCGTTCTGGCTTCGGAGGAGCGGTACCGCCAACTATTCTATAAGAATCCATTCCCGACCTGGATCTTCGATCCGGCAAGCCTCCAGATCATGGAAGTAAATGATGCCGCAGCGGAAAAATATGGATTCAGCCGCGAAGAATTCAACAGGCTGTCGATGACGGATCTGCATACGCCGGGGGAGGCGGAGCAATTCATGGAGAACCTAAGCAGGACAGGCGGAGGACAGGTGGCGGCGGGCGCCAAACTATGGCATCATATCAACAAGCGAGGCGGGGCCATGATCGTGGAGATCACACCGCATGAGATGGACTACTTCGGAAGGCCCTGTGTCCAGGTGATCATCAACGATGTAACAGAAAGGATCCGGCTCGAAAAGGAGCTTGCGCTGCAGCAAAAGTTGAAGCAGCAACAGCTTACGGAGGTAGTGCTCGGGGCGCAGGAGCGGGAACGATTCGAGCTCGGGCAGGAACTGCATGACAATATCAACCAGATCCTCGCCACTTCGAAATTATACCTGGATGTGGCGATCGAGGAAAAGGAGCCGCGGGTCGAACTGCTGGCCAAGAGCCGGAAGAACATTTCCATGGCGATCGAGGAAATCCGGAAGCTGTCCAAAGACCTCATTGCGCCAAGCCTGCATGACCTCGGGCTGATGCAGTCGATCAAGGAATTGATCCGGAACATCCAGTCTGTGGGAAAGATGAAGATCAGGCTAAACGTGTCCGGTCTGGACGAAGAGGCGTTGCTGCCGGAGCAGAAAATGAATATTTACCGGATCATCCAGGAGCAGCTGAACAATATTTTGAAACACGCGCAGGCCGACACGGTGGTGATCGAACTTAACAAGATAAAGGAACAGGTCCGGCTCCGGTTGACGGACGACGGAAGAGGGTTCGATCCGAAGTTGAGGCGCAAAGGAGTGGGGATCTCGAATATTATCAGCAGGGCAGAACTTTATAACGGCA
>Ga0134125_10005457_pt1 | contig 14431 bp, 10 predicted proteins | sample KB31751_FD_96464 | JGI IMG/M metagenome (GOLD analysis project Ga0134125, IMG submission 96464) | Terrestrial soil microbial communities with excess Nitrogen fertilizer from Kellogg Biological Station, Michigan, USA - KB3-175-1 | ecosystem: Environmental > Terrestrial > Soil > Unclassified ... | reverse complement strand
TGTGGCCGAACAGCGCATCGTGGCGGTCGGGCGCGTAGCGCGCGGCCAGCCGCCGGGCAAGCCGCAGCCAGTGGACGTAGCCGGTGCGCGTGGTGAGCACCGGCCAGTCGCTGCCCCACATCAGGCGTCGCGCGCCAAAGCGGAGGAACAGATGACCCACATAGGGTTCGATGGCCGCCTCGTGCATCTCGTCGCTGAGCTGGGTAAGGAGGCCGGACAGCTTGCAATGCAGTTGCGGCTGTTGCGCCAGCGTGTCGATCGCGTTGGCCCAGGGCCGGAAATCGCCCGTGGCGATGGCCGGTTTGCCGGCATGGTCCAGCACCACCCGCAAGCCGGGGTGGCGCTGCAGCCGCTGCAACAGCGCGGGGAACTGCGCCATGCCAACCAGCGCATCGAATGCCAGGCCGTGCTGCAGCAGGCTGTCGAAGGCGCGGTCCAGCGATGGCCGCGCCAGCCAACCGGGATCGCGGATGTCCTGCACCATCGGGCGGATGCCGCACAGCAGGCCGTCGCCGTCGCGCACCAGTGCATCGATGCGGGTGCTGGCGTCCGCCGCTTCGAGATCGACCCAGCCCACCACGCCAATCACGGCGGGATCCGTCCGCGCCAGCGCGAACAGATAGCGTGTTTCCTCCTCGCTGGGCGCGGCCTGCACCAGCACGCTGAACTGCACGCCCGCTGCATCGCGCTGCGCCTGCAGATCAGCCGGCAGGAAGGGGCGGCGCAAGGCCTCGGGCGCCTGCGCCAGCCAGCCGTAGTCGCCGCGGGCGGGCTGCCAGTAATGCTGATGGGCGTCGATGATGGTCATGGCGTGGGTGCGTCGCTGGCCAGCAGGCCGGCTTCGCGCAGCGCCGTCCACGTCGCGGCGGGCACGGTCGCATGCAGCCGCCGGCTGGCGCTTTCCACTTCCGCCACCGAACGCATGCCGCATACCACGCTGACGACCGCCGGATGGGCCAACGGAAACTGCACCGCTGCCGCGCCCACCTCGACGCCGGTACTGGCGCAGATGTCGTAGTAACGCTGCGCCCGCGCCGTGGTGGCCGCATCGGCGGATTCGTAATTGTAGAAAGCGCCCGGCCGCGTGCTGCCACCGAGCAGGCCGGAGTTGTACGGGCCGGCCGCCAGGATCGCCACGCCGCGCGCCAGCGCCTGCGCCATCACGGCCATGCCGTGCTGCTGTTCGAACAGCGTGTAACGGCCCGCCAGCATGATCACGTCCAGCGGGAAACGCGGCATCACCTGCAGGCAGATCGCCTCTTCATTGACGCCCAGACCGATCGCGCGGCACACGCCTTGTTCGCGCAATTCGGCCAGCGTGGGCAGCGCCTCGTCCATCGCCTGGCGCCATACTGCCGGGTGGTTCGCGCCGTGCGTCAGTTCGCCGATGTCGTGCAGCAGCAGGATGTCGATGTGGTCGGTGCGAAGCCGGCGCAGGCTGGCCTCCAGCGAGCGCAGGATGCCATCGCGGCTGTAGTCGAAACGCGCGCGCCGTCCATCCACCACGAAACCATCCGCGTGATCGTGCCTGCCGGCATCGCTTTCGATGATCCGGCCGACCTTGGTCGACAGGGTGACGCTGTGGCGGTCGACATCATGCAGTGCTTCGCCGATGCGGCTTTCGCTGAGCCCGTAACCGTAATAGGGCGCGGTATCGAAATGGCGGATACCCAGTTCCCACGCCCGTCGCACTGCCTTGGTGGCTTCGTCGTCGGCGACGATCCGGTAAAGGTTGCCGATGGGTGCGCCGCCGAAAGCCAGCCGCGAGAGCGACCCGGCGAACGCCGTGACTGGTGCGCTGCTTGTGCCGCTTGCCGCTGAAGCCGTCATTGGTTCACCCACGATGACCGGGACATCGAACGAGCCGGGCAGGTCACTGCCGTCGACGTTCCGCCGATCATCGCGCATCCGCCGCATTGTGTATATATGAAACTGCAATTTACTTGTGATCTCCGTGGCATGACCTGAACTGGCTGCGGCAGTCCATGGCGGCGCCCGTCGCGGTAGCATGGCGTCCCCGCAAAACCCGGCGATTCCATGATCAACAACGACGTACTGCGCGCCATCCGCTACATGCTCGATCTCAGCGACGCGAAGGTGGCGCAACTCGTGCACTTGGCCGATCCGGCCGTGGAGCTGGGCAGGGAGCAGGTACAGGCGTACCTGAAGAAAGAGGGCGAACCCGGTTACGAGGAATGCAGCAACCAGGTGCTCGTGCTGTTCCTTGACGGCCTGGTCGTGCAACGCCGTGGCCGCGACGAGAGCCAGCCGCCGCGCCCACCGGAGAAGCGCGTCACCAACAACGTGGTGCTGAAAAAACTGCGGGTCGCCTTCGAGCTGAAGGACGTGGACATGCACCAGATTCTGGAGAGCGCCGGCATGCCTGTGTCCAAACCTGAGCTGAGCGCGCTGTTCCGCCAGAGCGACCACAAGAACTTCAAGCTGTGCGGCGATCAGTTGCTGCGCAATTTCCTGAAGGGGCTGACGATGAGGGTGCGCGTCGCTGGTTGAATAGGCGGTATCCGCCGCGCCGCACATTGCTGCCAGAAGCTGTCAGCAATGGCGATGGCGAGGCGGTTTGCATGGTGGGTTTCGCCCGGTTCTTCGAGCATCATGGACAACGTTCCCGATGTGGCCGTGCTCATGTCATCACGCTCCACCCTTGCTCCGGTCGCGCTCGCGGTCAGCATGCTGTTGATCAGCATGGTGTCGTACCAATGCGGAGCATCATTGGCCAAGAATCTGTTCCCGCAAGTCGGCGCGCAGGGCGCCACAGCGTATCGGCTGGGGCTTAGCGCGTTGATCCTGCTGTTGTGGCGGCGGCCGTGGCGTCGCTCAGCCAGCCGCAAGAATTCTGGCCGGCGCGACTACCTTGGGTTATGGGGTTATGGCCTCTCCATGGGGGCGATGAACCTGGTGTTCTACATGTCGTTGCGCACGATCCCGCTGGGCATCGCGGTGGCGCTGGAATTTACCGGGCCGTTGGCATTGGCATTGTTCGGTTCGCGCCGATGGATCGATTTTGTCTGGATCGCGCTGGTGATGGCCGGGCTGGCGCTGTTGTTGCCATTGCGCGGGCAAATTCACGCGCTCGATCCGATCGGCGTGATGTACGCGCTGGCTGCTGGCATCGGGTGGGCACTGTATATCGTGCTGGGGAAGAGGGCCGGAGCGGCTTACGGTGCGGACGCGGTGACGCTGGGCACGTCGGTTGGTGCGCTGCTGGCGATTCCGTTTGGTATCGCGCATGCGGGCAGCACGTTGCTGTTGCCAGCGCTTCTGCCCTATGCGTTGGGCGTGGCTGTGCTCAGTTCGGCGTTGCCGTATTCGCTGGAAATGATTGCGCTGACCCGGCTGCCGGCACGCACCTTCAGCACTTTGTTGAGCCTGGAGCCAGCCATCGCTGCGATGGCTGGCGTAGCCCTGCTGGGCGAGCGGCTCAGCCTGCTGCAGTGGCTGGCCATCGCCACGATCATCGTGGCGGCGGCGGGCACCGCGCTCAGCGTGCGTCGGCCCCTACTGGCTGAGCCGCTGGCGAACTGAGCGTCAGCGGCATACCTCACGGCTTCAAAGGCTCGCCCGCGTTCACCGTCGCCTTGCGCTCCTGCTTGCCCCAGCCCACCGACGGGCCCTTGATGGCCGTCCAGACGGAACGCAGCACCACGTAGTACATCAACTGGCGGTAGCCGAAGCGTTGCAGTACCAGCCACCACAGCAGGCTCCACTTTTCCTTCTTCTCCATCGCGAAGGCGAGGGCCGAGGCGGCGAGGTCCACGGCCATGAAGGCGGCGTAGAACACCAGCATGCGGATCAGGTTGGTGTCGTCGAACTGGCCGCGGTGCTGCAGGTAATCCAGTGTGGTGGCCACGATCTGCCAGACCAGCACCAGGTCGACCAGCGGCGAGACCACCGAAAACAGGATCTGGAACAGCCACACCTGCGGCAGCGCCACCGTGCCCAGTGAGCCGTGGCGCGGGTTGAAGGTGGCATCGCGATGTTTCCACAGGCATTGCAGCGTGCCGTACGACCAGCGGAAGCGCTGGCGCGCGAGGCCGCGGGCAGTGTCGGGTGCTTCGGTCCAGGCAATGGCATCGGCGTCGAACAAGGTGGTGTAGCCGGCTTTTTGTACGGCGATGGTCAGGTCCTGATCTTCGGCCAGGGTGTCGGCGGGGAAGCCGCCCAGCTGCTCCAGTGCTTCGCGGCGCCATGCGCCGACGGCGCCGGGCACCACGGTGATCGCGCCCAGTGCGGCCAGCGCGCGGCGCTCCAGGTTCTGCGCGGTGATGTATTCCAGCGCCTGCCACAGGGTGATCAGGTTGATCCGGTTGCCGACCTTGGCGTTGCCGGCCACGGCGCCGACCTTCGGGTCGGCGAACCAGCGCACCAGGTGCGGGATGGTGTCCGGCTCGAACTGGGTGTCCGCGTCCAGCGCCACCACCACGGTGCCGCCGGATTCGTTCAGGGCGGTGTTGACGGCGTGCGCCTTGCCGCCGTTGGGGATGGTGATCAGGCGTACGCGTGGCTCGTCGGCGTAATGCTGGCGCACCACGGCGGAGGTGGCGTCGATCGAGCCGTCGTCGACCACGATCACTTCGAGGTTGGCGTAGTGGCTCCTGAGAATCTGCCGGATCGAGCTGGCGATCACCTTTTCCTCGTTGTAGGCCGGGATCAGCACCGACACCAGCGGCGGCTGGTCGCCGAGCACCGGCACGCTGCGCCGCTTTTCGCGGTGGCGGTTGAGCAGGGCCAGGCCACCCAGTATCAGCAGCCTGGCCACGCCGAGCGTGATCGCCGTGGTCAGCAGCCAGCGAATGAAGTGGCCGAAAAAGCCCAACCCCAGGAACACCATGCGGTCGGCCCACTGCGACACCGAACCAGGCTGGATGGCGGGCATGGTCTGCGCCTGGGTCAGCCCGGCCAGCGCGGAGACGGTGACGAACTCATAACCCTGCGCGCGCAGGCCGTCGATGATGCGTGGCAGCGCGGCCACGGTTTGCGAGCGCTCGCCACCGCCATCGTGCAGCAGCACGACCTGGCCCTTGCGGTCGACGTTGGTGGTTTCGATGCCGGCGACCACGTTCTTCACGATCGCATCGACGCCGGGGCGTTGCCAGTCTTCGGCGTCCACATGCAGGCCCACCGAGAGGTAGCCCATTTTCTGCGCGATCTGGATCGGCACCAGCTCGTCGGCTGTGGTCGGTTCGGCGTCGCCGAAGTAGGGCGCGCGGAACAGGCGCATCGAGTGTCCGGTCAGCGCCTCGAACAGCCGCTGGGTGGCGTTGAGCTCCAGCGACACGATGCCGGCGGGACTCTCGCCGAGGTTGGGGTGGGTGAAGGTGTGGTTGCCGACATCGTGGCCTTCGGCGACTTCGCGCTGCACCAGCTTCGGTGACATCTCGGCGTTCTCGCCGATGATGAAGAACGTGGCCGGCACATGCCTGGCCTTGAGGATGTCGAGGATCTGCGGGGTCCACTCCGGGTCCGGGCCATCGTCGAAGGTCAACGCGATCTTGCGTGGCAGCGTGCCGGCGCGCTGGATCACGTATGAGCTGGGCAGGCTGGCGTAACTTTCGTCGTCGATGCTGCCATCGTCCTTGTCGACCTCGATCGTGCGCGCGCCGGGCGATGGCTGCGAAGCGACTTCCAGCACCTCGCCCTGGCCTTCGATGTCGATGTCCTCGCCCGCGCCGATCGAGCGCAATTGATCGGGCGCCGGTGCGCCATAGCGGCGATCGAGCAGCGACCATACCGACGGGTCTTCCGAGCCGAGACGCCACAAGGCGTAGCCATAGGGCTTGTATTCGTCGGCGGCGTGGATCTGGTTGTACGCGGTGACGCCGTCGAGAAACCAGACCTGGTGGGTGCTGCCGTCGTCTTCGTCGTAGGAGAAGTGCGGGTTCTGCGTGTCCGGATCGAAGCTGATGTCGGCCTGCGCGTCCGACGCCCGGTCCATCGCGTCCTGGAAGGTCAGCGCTTCGGCATTGTTGCCGTGCGACCAGTCATAGCCGTAACTGCCGATCGCCACGATGGTCTGCGCGGGGTCCAGGTCCTTCATGCGTTTTTCGAGCGTGTCCTCGAACCACTGCTGACCGGCGATGCTGCCCGGGGTCTTGCCGGCCCAGTGTTCGTCGTAGGCCATCAGCACCACGAAGTCGACGATGTCGGCGTAGCCGGCGTAATCCCAATTGGCGTCGTCGAACGGCACCGACAGTACGATGCCCCAGCCATGCGGGTCGAATGCGTCGTTGAGTTCGCCGAGGAAGGTCTTCAGGTCGCTCTGTGCGGTATCGGGCACTTCCTCGAAGTCGACCGTCACGCCCTGGAAATGGTTGGCCGCGAGGAACGCCACGATCTGCGCGATACGCGCCTGCCGCAACGCCGGGTCGGCCAGCATGCGGGCCAGTCCCGGGCCGTCCCAGTTGGCGTCCACTGCGTTCTGCAGCAGCGGCAGGATCGGCGTGGATGGCTTCTGCGCGCGGATCAGGTTGATTGCCTTGGCGTCGATACTGGTGTGCAGCGCCATGTCCTTGCCGCTGAGGCTCATCCACGACGGGATCACCCAATCCAGTTGCGGCAGGCTGCGCTTCAGCGAGGCGTAGCTGTTGTCGTCCCAGTTGACGTAGAAGCCGATCGCCAGCGGCCGGTCGGCGGGCTTGTCCAGCGAAAGCGGCGGCACGTGGGTGGCGGGCGCCTTGCTGGCGTGGAGGTGCGGCGCGTGCAGCTGTTTCTGGCGGGCACGTACCTCGGCGGCCAGTTTCGCGGCGGGCTTCAACAGTTCCGGCGCAGCTGCCTTGACGTTGGCCAGCGCGTGGCGCGTGCGGGCATGCTCGCCGATATGCAGGCCGCCCATGGTCGGCCCCACGAACAGGCTGGCGGCGCAAGCCACCACGAACAAGGTGCTGACGACGCCGGCCAGCAGCACCAGCAACGAAACTCGACCGGCGCGGCGGCCGGTGGGATCGAAGAAGACGGGTTTCTTTTGCATGTGCGCGTTCGATGTGGCCACCCGTGGACAGCGTGCGGGGCACGTCTCGACCGGGCGGAGCGAGCGCGATCATAGGCCAAAAACCATAACGGCAGCTGAGGTTCCTCAGCTGATGAGCGGGCCGGGCACCGGCGTGCGGAAGTCGTGCGGCGCAAGATCCTTCGTCAGGCGGAACACGCCCTCGTGGACGTGCCGCGGCAGCACCACGTCGAGCACCGTGGTCTGGTGCGCACCCAGCATGTTGAACAGGTCGTCGGCCGGCGCGCTTTGCGCCAGCGCGTGGTGCACCAGCCCGGCGAGATCGGCCGGCTGCACTCTTGCCCCGTACGGACGATGGCTGGCCACCGCCGCGCGCAAGGTCTTGCGGCTGTTGCGCGGGTCGGCCACGCGGTCGTCTCCGGCCAGCAGGCTGTGGTTGAGAAACAGCGATGTCGCGCGGGTTTTCGCATTGGCCTGGCGGTCGACCAGGAAGCCGTCGGGCATCAGGTCGGGACTGGCCTGTGCGCCCGCGGTGAGCAGGAAACCGGCATCGGGAAGCGGCTCGCCCGCCTCATCGGACAGACGCACGATCAGCAGGCTGCGCGGGTCGTGGATGTGCACGCGCGGGGCAAACGGACCGGCCGGTTCCAGCTCCACCTTGTCCGCATCGCGTGCGTCGTTCTCCTGCTCGAACGCGGTGCACAGCGCGGCGTAGGCCGCGGCGCCGCGCACCTGCAGGCAGCGCAGGATCGCGTCCACGGTGGCGGGCGCGGCACTGGCCATGATCCCGTGGGCATCGCCGGAGTGCGACGCACCGGCGATCAGCTTGAACGCGCAGCGGGGACCGCGCTGCAGGTTCAGCGCCAGGGTATCCAGCGTGGCGGCCTTGCCGTCGGACGCCAGCACCGCGTGGCGCGCGTTGAGGTTGGCGGCGGCGATGCGCACCACGCCGTCGGAGCCGTCCTCGCCGGTGTAGCTGTTGAGGTGATCGTAGAACGCGCGGTCGGGGCGGTCGCCGGTCAGCACGAACAGGTACTGGCCCGCGCTGGTGGGATCGGTGCCATGGATGTAATCCAGATTCAGCGACAGCGACGCATCGCTGCCCAGTGCCAGCCAGTCCAGGATGCGCTGGCCCGGCTCCACCCCGTTCCACCACGACTTCAACTTGCCCAGCGTGCCCTTTCCCAGCTGCGCCAGGGCAGAGCCGTAGTTGGCGGGCGCCAGCATCACCAGGTGGCTCAGCTTGATGGTGCTGTGGCTGCGGGGCTTGTCGCGCTGCGCACGCAGCCATTCGCGCACCACCGGGCCGCCGGTGGAGTGGGTGACGCAGGCAATGCTTGCGTCCAGCAGGTGCAGGTCGCGCAGCGCGTGGTCGAACGCGCGCACCAGGTCGGCCATGGTCACCGCGTCGTCGAAACTCACGTACTCGGATAGCCAGATATCCGCCAGCGTCAATGGCATCCCGGCCGCGGCGGCCTGCTGCTGCAACTGCCGCGGCAGTTGCCCGTAGGTCGAGGTGTTGGTGACGCTCCAGCCGTGGACGAACACAAGCGTGGTCATGGCACCGCTCCGCGAGGAGATGCCGGGGATGATGGCGCAATGCGTGGCGCGGCGGTACCGGCCAGTTGCTGTAGGAGCGCACCCTGTGCGCGAGCTTTTCGGCACGTTGGTGCAAAAGCATCGCGCACAGGGTGCGCTCCTACAGGCTGCCCGGTTTCTACGCGGACTCGCGCATCACCATCAGCCGGATCTCGGTCATGTCCTCGATCGCGTAGCGGATGCCCTCGCGGCCGAAGCCGGACAGCTTGCCGCCACCGTAGGGCATGCTGTCCACGCGGAAGCTGGGGATGTCGTTGACGATCACGCCGCCCTGGTCCAGCTCGTTCCAGGCGCGCATGGCGTGGTCCAGGCTGTCGGTGAAGATGCCCGCCTGCAGGCCGTAATCCGAGTCGTTGACCATCGCGACGGCCTCGTCGAACGTGCTGTAGCGCTGCAGCAGGGCGAACGGGCCGAACGCTTCCATGCGGTTGGCCTTGGCGTCGGCCGGCACGTTCTCCATCAGCGTGGCCTGCAGCATGCTGCCCTCGCGCTTGCCGCCGCACAGCAGCTTGCCGCCGGCCTCGCGCGCTTCCTCGATCCAGCCGTGCAGGCGTTTGGCGGCCGCTTCGTCGATCATCGGGCCGAGGAAGGTGTCGTCTTTTTTCGGATCGCCGCTTTTCAGTTTTTTCGTGGCCGCCACCAGACGTTTCTTCAGGGCGTCGTAGATGTCGTCGTGGGCGTAGATGCGCTGCACGCCGATGCAGCTCTGGCCGGACTGGTAGAACGCGCCGAAGATCAGCCGCTCGACCACGTGCTTCAGGTGCGGGCCCTGGTCCGCATCGACGATGCAGGCGGCGTTGCCGCCAAGTTCCAGCACCACTTTCTTGCGGCCGGCGCGCGCCTTCAGGTCCCAGCCGATCTGGCTGCCGGTGAACGAGAGCAGCTTGAAGCGCTCGTCCTCGACCAGTGGCGAGGCGTGCTCGCCATCGATGGGGAGGATGGAGAACGCGCCCCTGGGCAGATCCGTCTCGGCCAGGATCTCGCCGATGATGAGGGCGCCGATCGGGGTTTTCTCCGCCGGTTTCAGCACGAACGGGCAGCCCGCGGCGATGGCGGGAGCGACCTTGTGCGCCACCAGGTTCAGCGGAAAATTGAACGGCGTGATGAACGACACCGGCCCCAGCGGCACGCGCTTCGTGTAGCCGTGATAGCCATCCAGACGGCTGGCCAGTTCCAGGTTCAGCGTCTCGCCGTTGATGCGCACGGCTTCCTCGGCGGCGATCTGGAAGGTCTCGATCAGCCGCGTCACCTCGCCGGCGGAATCGCGGATCGGCTTGCCGGCCTCGATGCACAAGGCTTCGGCCAACTCGTCGCGGCGCTCGCTGAAGCGCTGCACGCAATGGCGCAGCACCGCCTGCCGCGCCCAGGGCTTGAAGTTGCGCATCGGCGTGGCGGCTTTCACCGCGGCGACGATGGCCTTCTCGACCGTCTTCGCATCCGGCACCGCCACGCGGGTGGCGATCCTGCCGCTGTACTTGTCGCGCACGGGGAGGTCGGTGTTCGGCTGCTGTGGCTGGTTGGCGAGGTAGTAGGGGTAGCTCTTGTTCAACATGGTGCCTGCCCGCGGTTGTGATCGGACAAGCATAGGACGTCGTGATGTTCAGTGGCCGTGAGCCTTGCCGGCGGCCACTGCCTATCGCCGTTCGATCACGACCTCCAGGTACTCGGCCGGCAAGACCATGCCGCCGTCGCCGGCGCGGTTGCCCCGCGCGATGAGGGCGAGGATGTCGCGAGTGAGTCCGTCCTGCTTCGCGGTGTCGAGCGCGGCATAGAGCCTGGTCATCGGCCCGTAGCAGGCGCGGAACACCTCGACCCAGTGTTCGGGCGAACGGTAGCGGAAGGTGAACTGCCGTGGCGCCGCGCGGATCGCCTTCGCGGTGCGACCGAACAACGCATCCAGTCGCGCATGCGTGCCCCACAGCAACGGCGATGGCAGGCCCGCAGCGGGCGGCGCGTAGCGGCCGATGATCTTGAACAGCTGGCCAATGAAGCCCTCGGGCGTCCAGTTCGCGAGGCCGATCCTGCCACCTGGCCGGCACACCCGCGCAAGCTCCGCGGCGGCCCGTTCCTGGGCGGGAGTGAACATCACGCCGAAGGTGGACAGCACGACATCGAACGAGGCGTCGGCGAACGGCAGGTTCTCCGCGTCCGCTTCCTGGAAACGGGCGGACAGACCCTCGGCCTCGGCACGGGCGCGGCCCGCGGCCAGCCACGTAGCCACGTAATCGGTCGACACCACTTCGCAGAAGCGCCGCGACGCCGCCAGGGTGGCGTTGCCGTTGCCGGCGGCGACATCGAGCACGCGGCTGCCCGCGCGCAGGTCGAGCGCCTCGCACAGGTTTTCGCCCACGATCTGCAACGTGGTGCCGATGGCGGCGTAGTCGCCGGTCGACCACACGGCCTGCTGGCGATGCTTGATGGCGGCGAGATCGGGAATGGCGATGGGGGAGGGCATGGCAGACATGGCAAGGCTCCTGTGGGCGGCGGGAAACTGCGGAGTAGTAATTGCCGAGCCGCACCGTCGCACTTTGCCGATTCGCCGGTTTTCTTGATGGACGCTCTTTCCGACCTGCTGCAGGTGGTCAAGCTCAACGGGGCGCTGTTCCTGGACTCGCGCTTCACGGCGCCGTGGTGCGTCGAGTCGCGTCCCGCACGCGAATCCGGCGGCATCTTCGCGGGCCTCGGCCACATCGTGTTCTTCCACGCGATCACCCACGGCCAATGTCGCGTACGGCTGTGCCGTGGCGGCGAGACCTTGCAGGTGCGCGCGGGGGACCTGCTGCTGTTGCCGCACGACGACGCGCATTACCTGGGCAGCGATCTTCAGCTTGCAGCGGTGATGTCCGACACGCTGGTGCAGCCGGCCTCACCCGGCCACCTGATGCGCATCGATCACGGTGGTGGCGGCGAGGAGACGCGCTTCATCTGCGGCTTCCTGGCCTGCGAGCCACAGCTGTGCCGGCCGTTGCTCGATGCGTTGCCGCACATCCTGCGCGTGCCGCTCACTGGCGGCGGCTGGCTGCCCGACCTGCTGTATCACGCCGCACACTCGGACGACTCGGACAGCGCGCATGGACCGGGTTCGGCCAGCGTCAAGGCCAAACTCGCCGAGCTGCTGTTCCTGGAGGCGATCCGCCGCTATATCGACGCGCTGCCGCCGCACCAGACCGGCTGGCTGGCCGGCTTGCGCGATCCCTACGTGGGCCGCGCGCTCAATGCACTGCACGAGCGCCCGGCGCATGCCTGGAGCGTCGAGGAGCTGGGTACGCATGCGGGACTGTCGCGCTCCGCGCTTGCGCAGCGCTTCAACGCGTTGATCGGCATGCCACCGATGCATTACCTCACGCGCTGGCGTCTGTGTCGTGCCGCGGCGGCCTTGCAGGACACCCGGCGCCCGGTTGCTGCGCTGGCTGGCGATTGCGGCTATGAATCGGAGGCAGCCTTCAACCGCGCTTTCAAGCGCGAGTTCGGCATGCCACCGGCGGCATGGCGGCGCAAGGGCCGACGTTCCGTGGTGACGCTGTAGCACTTGGCGATGGCGGCGCGGACGGGGCCGCTATGCCGTCAGCCCGGCCAGATCCTCGACGGCATCGAACAGGTGCGTCGGCTTGAGCCGTTCCAGCGAGACGCGTGTGGCATAGCCCCACGCGACGGCACCGAACGCCACGCCAGTACCGCGGGCGGCCTCGGCATCGGTGGACTGGTCGCCGATGTAGATGGCGCGGGACGGGTCGACGCCGGTGGCGCGCAGGACGCGGGCGATGCGGCGGCGCTTGCCGAAGATCGAGGCGCCGCATTCGACATGGGCCAGCCGCTGCCAGTGGGCGTCGCCCAGGATCCGTCGGCAGTTGTCGGCGGCGTTGGATGAAACCAGCGCCAGCGTGGCGCCGCTTCGCTGCAGGTGTTGCAGCATCCAGTCGACGTCGGTGAACAGCGGAATGTCCGCCTCGCGCATCATGCGCACAAAGCTGTGCGCGACCCACGGCAGCTTCCAGCGCGGCAAGCCCACGTGGCGCATGACCTCGCGTGCCGAATGGCCGCGCAGCGTCTCGATTTCCTCGGGTGAGAGGCGGCGAAAGCCGTGGCGGTCGGCGAGCCGGTTGTGCACGCGGACGAAGAACGCGAAGGAATCGGCCAGCGTGCCGTCCAGGTCAAAGATGATCAGGTCGTATGGCATGGGAAAAAACCGGGCGGCGCGCGATGCGCGCCGCCCTTCAGGTGGGAGTGCTCAGGCACCCGTCTCGCCGCAACGGCACGGTTGGCCGGTGCCGCAACCGCAACCGCAGCCGGACGGATTGGCGGGTGCGGCCTGGCAGCCGCAGGTGCAGGTGGCGCCGGCGCAGTCGAGGCAGCGGCAGGCGAAGATGTCGGTGGTGTTCATGGTCAAGTTCTCGTCGGGTTTGGAAAGGGTACGGAGGTGTGCTCCGTGGCGCCATTGTCGGCAGCGCCCCTATCGGGCGCTTGAACCTAGAGGCTAACCTTCGCGCGTCCTGACCCGACGCGAAGATCCGCCATGTCCCGATCCCCGCCAGCCGCAGAACCTCGTCGCGCGATCATCGGCGTCGGCCGCGTGGCGATGTGGAAAGGCGGCAGCGTGTGGATCGGGCGCGGCACGGGCCGGGCGCAGCCGCATAGCCACCATGCCATCCAGATCACGCTGGCGCTGGCGCAGCCGTTCCGCATCCGCGGCGCGACGGCAGACGCCTGGCACCAGACGGCGGCCGCCATCGTCATGCCGGATCGAGCGCACCTGTTCGATGGTTGCGGTCACACGGTGGCGATGGTGTTCGTCGAGCCGGAGACGCTGGCCGGCCGCGAACTGGTCGCTCGCCATCGGCAGCACGACGTGGACCTGCTGCGCGACGAGGGGCTGGCGGCCCGCACGGCGGCGTTGCACGCCGTGTTCGAAGCGCGTGGCACGGAGGCCGCGCTGGTGGCGGCGGCGCAGTGCATCGTCGAGCATTTGTCGGGCCGATCGACGGGACTGCAGGCTGTCGAGCCGCGTATCGCACGGGTGCTGGAGCGCATTCGCGAACACCCCGATGCGGAATTCACACTGGCCCAGGTGGCCGCCATGGCGCACTTGTCACCGAGCCGCTTCCGGCATCTGTTCGTGGCGCAGACGGGGATTTCCTTTCGCGCCTACCTGTTGTGGGCGCGCGTGGGACTGGCGGTGGCGCGAGGCATGGCGGGCGGCTCGTGGACGGAGGCGGCGCAGCAAGCCGGCTTTGCCGACTCGGCACACCTCAGCCGCACCTGCCGTCGCATGTTCGGCATCGCGCCGACAATGCTGGTGCGCGAGGATGCGGCCAGACCGAACGAGGTCCAGGCAACGCCGGACTAGATGCGTCTACCCGCGCGGCTTCGCCGGCCGGGACTCCCTCACCAGCAGCCCCAGTTCGCCATCCACCAGGCGCGCCCGCAGCGTGCTGCCGGGCTCCACCCCCTGCACCGAACGCAGCACCTTGCCGTCGGCGTCGAACATGATGGTGTAGCCGCGCTCCAGCGTGGCCAGCGGGCTCACGGCGTGCAGTGCACGGCCGTCGTGGCGCAGTTGGGTCTGGCGCCGCTGCAGCAGTTGGGTGATGGCGCGGCGCAGGCGCTGGTCCTGTTCGGCCAGGCGGCGCTGCAGCAGGGGCAACTGGTTGCGCGGGTGGCGCGCCAGTAGGCGTGCGTGCAGGCGTTCCAGTCGGGTGCGGCGGCGCTGATCCTGTTCGCGCAGCACGGTGGTCAGGCGGCGTTGCAGATGCACCAGCCGCTCGCGGTCGCGTTGCAGCCGCGCCTGCGGCCGTTGCGCCTGCAGGCGAGCCAGCAGGTGATCGACGCGTTGCGATTGCGCCTGCAACCGGCCCAGTTGCACCGCCAGCA
>Ga0134125_10005456_pt1 | contig 14434 bp, 13 predicted proteins | sample KB31751_FD_96464 | JGI IMG/M metagenome (GOLD analysis project Ga0134125, IMG submission 96464) | Terrestrial soil microbial communities with excess Nitrogen fertilizer from Kellogg Biological Station, Michigan, USA - KB3-175-1 | ecosystem: Environmental > Terrestrial > Soil > Unclassified ... | reverse complement strand
TTTCCTGAAGGACTTGCGCGAGCGCCGCGAACACTTCGACGTGGTGATCCTCGATCCGCCGGCGTTCGTCAAGCGCAAGAAGGATCTGAAGGAAGGCGCACTGGCCTACCGCCGCATCAACGAGCTGGCGATGCAGGTGCTCGGCAAGGACGGCATCCTGGTGACGTGTTCGTGTTCGTACCACATGTCGCGTGCCGCATTGCTGGACGCCGTGCAGCGCGGGGCACGCCATCTCGATCGCAACGTGCAGGTACTGCAATCCCTGCAGCAGTCGCCGGACCACCCGGTGCACCCCGCGATCCCCGAGACCGATTACCTGAAGGGGTTCATTTGCCGCGTGCTGCCCGCTGCGTGATTCGCGCCGCGAACCGGGTGCTTTATCATCGGCAGCTTCGGCGTGAAGGCCGCAATCCACAGCATTCTGCATGTTGATCGTCGGAATCGAAGGCAAGCAGCTCGCTGCGCACGAACGCGCGCGTTTGCTGGCGCCGGAAGTGAGCGGCACGATCCTGTTCACCCGCAACTACGAAAACCGGGATCAGCTGGCGCGGCTGGTGGCATCCATTCGCGAATTGCGCGGCGACAATTTCATCCTGAGCGTGGACCACGAAGGCGGCCCGGTGCAGCGGTTCCGCGATGGGTTCACCCGTTTGCCGCCGCTGGCGCGGATCGGTGAGCTGTATAGGCGTGACCGCGCCGCCGGCATTGCGATGGCCGAACAGCACGCGATCGTGATGGCCAGCGAGGTGCGCGCCTGCGACATCGACATTTCATTCGCGCCGGTGGTGGACCTCGCGCGCGGCAACCGCGTGATCGCGGAACGCGCGTTCGATCCCGACCCGCAGGTCGTGGCCGAACTCGGCGCCGCGTATGTGCGCGGCATGCGGCTGGCCGGGATGGCGGCGACGATCAAGCATTTCCCGGGGCATGGTTCGATTCCCGAAGACACCCACCTCGAAGCCGCAGTCGATCCGCGCCCGCTGGACGTCCTCCGCGGCAGCGACATGGTTCCGTTTGTCGAAGGTCTTGCGGCCGGCGCCGAAGCGGTGATGGTCGCGCACGTCACTTATCCCGCGATCGATCCGTTGGCTGCGGGGTATTCGAAGACGTGGATCGAAGGCGTGCTGCGCGGCGAGATGGGATTTCGCGGCGTGGTGTTCAGCGACGATGTCGGGATGGCCGCGGCCGAATCCGCGGGCGGGATCGGCGAGCGTGTCATCGCGCACCTCGATGCCGGTTGCGACCTGGTGCTGGTCTGTCATCCGTCGATGGTGGATGCGGCGATCGAATGCGTGCATGGCCGTGCGCCATGTCCGCTGGAAAAAACCGCGACCCTGCGTGGCGCGCTGGCGCCGAGCTGGGATGCGCTGTCGAGCGACCCGCAGCATGCGCGTTACGTGGCGGCGCTGGCGACCCTGGCCGCACCGGATGCTGCACGCGCATGAGCGCCATCGAACATCCCCTGGCGGCGGCGCTGCCGCGCGCCGAACGTCTCCACGATCACGCAGCGCTCGAGGCGGCGATCGCGCGCATGGCGGCCGGAATCACGCACACGCTGCAAGGCGAACGCGCGGTTTTCCTGACTGTCATGAATGGCGGGATGTTTTTCGCCGCGCCGCTCGCGTTGGCCATCGGCTGCGACCTCGAATTCGACTACGTGCATGCGACCCGCTATGGCGATGCAATCGTGGGCCGAGAAATCCAATGGCGCCGGCGTCCGCAGGCCGCGCTCGCGGGCCGCACGGTGATCCTGGCCGATGACATCCTGGACGAGGGCTACACGCTCGCCGCCTTGCGGGACCACTGCGTCGCGGAAGGCGCGAAGCGCGTGCTGATCGCGGTGCTGTGCGAGAAACGCCATGATCGCCGCGTGGCGGGATTGCAAGCGGATTTCGTGGGCGTCGAAGTGCCCGACCGTTACGTGTTCGGCTACGGACTCGACTATTTCGGCCAGGGGCGCAATCTGCCGGCCATCTACGCGCTGCCTGAAGGTGAGGCATGAATACGGGAAAGATTGATCTCGCGATCATCGGCGGCACCGGCGTGTACGCGTTTCCGGGGCTGCAGCGCGCGCAGCGACATCGGATTTCAACCCGTTGGGGCGAGCCTTCCTCGGCGGTCGTGGTGGGCGAAGTGGAAGGCAAACGCGTCGCGTTCCTCGCGCGCCACGGCGAAGGGCACACCATCGCACCGCACCGCATCAACTACCGCGCCAATATCGACGCGCTGCACGCACTCGGCGCGCCGCGCGTGATCGGAGTGAATGCGGTGGGCGGCATTCGCGACGACATGGGCCCGCGGGTACTGGCGGTGCCGGGCCAGTTGATCGACTACACCACCGGTCGCATCTCGAGCTTCTGCGACGCCGAGGGCGAAGCGGTCTTGCACATCGAGTTTGGCGAGCCTTACACGGAATCATTGCGGCACGGTTTGCTGGAGGCCGCGCGGCGCGCCGGCGTTGCCGTGGTCGCCGGGGGTTGCTACGGCGCCACGCAAGGCCCGCGGCTGGAAACCCGCGCGGAGATCGCGCGCATGCGCCGGGATGGTTGCGACCTCGTCGGCATGACCGGCATGCCCGAAGCCGCGCTGGCGCGCGAGCACGGCCTGGACTACGCCTGCCTCGCGGTGGTTGCAAATTGGGCGGCCGGTTGCGGGCCCGATCCGGATGCACCGATCAGCCTCGACGAGATCCATGCCCATCTCGCGGCGGCGACGGAACAGGTACCGGCGATCGTGCGCGCACTTCTCGCGGATTGAGCGAACGGCGTCACGGAATGACGCTTGCGCGTGGCAAAAACCCGACTGATACTCACCCACGCGGCAGGCACGCGCCGCGAAATGGGTCGTTGCGAAGAGGGGTCTTCCGAAATGGCAGTGGGTACGGTGAAGTGGTTCAACGATGCCAAGGGCTTCGGGTTCATTACGCCCGACGGTGATGGCACTGACGTGTTCGTGCATTTTTCCGCGATACGCGCGCAGGGGTTTCGCAGCCTGAAGGAAGGCCAGCGTGTCAGGTTCGAGATCGTGCAAGGCCCCAAAGGCATGCAGGCTTCGGACGTGATGCCGGAAGAAGCGCAGGTTTCGGCGCCGACCGCATAGGCCTCTTGAATCGAAGCAATCCTGCAAGGGTTGCGGAATGCCGGGCTTCGGAGCAGTTCGCCAGGGACGGCACCTTGCAGGTCTGCATCCGGCGCGCGGTCTGGCGGCTGGTCGCATCCGTTCGCGGCGATGATGGACGGATCGCGCGTTACGCCGCGAATTGCAGCCTCGCCAATTCCGCATACAGGCCGCCTTCGCGCAGCAGCGCATCGTGGCTTCCATCGGCGACGATGCGGCCCTGATCCATTACCACGATGCGGTCGGCGCGTTGTACCGTCGCCAAGCGGTGCGCGATCACCAGCGTGGTGCGGCCGCGACCGGCACGCTCCAGTGCGGCCTGGATCGCCGCTTCCGATTGCGCGTCCAGGCTCGACGTCGCCTCGTCCAGCAGCAGCACCGGCGCATCCTTCAGGATCGCACGGGCGATCGCGATGCGCTGGCGCTGGCCGCCCGACAGGCGCACACCGCGTTCGCCCAGCTGCGTATCGAATCCCTGCGGCTGGTCACCGAGAAAGGCGAACGCCTCGGCGGCGCGTGCCGCGGCGAACACGTCTTCGTCGCTGGCATCCGCGCGGCCGAAACGGATGTTGTCGGCGGCGCTGGCACCGAAGATCACGGTTTCCTGCGGTACCAGCGCGAGCGCGCCGCGCAGGTCGTCGAGTTTCAGCGCGCGCAGGTCCATGCCGTCCAGCGTGATGCGGCCGCGCTGGGGATCGTGGAAGCGCAGCAGCAAATTGAACACCGTGCTCTTGCCTGCGCCGGACGGGCCAACCAGGGCCACCGTCTCGCCGGGCTGGATGCGCAGGGTGAAATCATGCAGCGCGGGCGTGTCGGGCCGCGAGGGATAATGGAATTCGACATGCTCGAACGCGAGCGCGCCTTGGAGTGCCTGCGGCAGCGATTCCGGTTGCGCGGGGTCGGCGATCGCGGCGCGTTCGGTCAGCAGTTCGCTGATGCGTCCCATCGAACCCGCCGCGCGCAGCACGTCGCCCCACACGCCGCCCAGCGCGCCCACCGAACCCGCGGCCATCACCGCGTACAGCACGAATTGCACCAGCACGCCCTTGTCCATCCTGCCGGCCAGTACATCGCGCGCGCCCGCCCACAGCACCAGCGTGATCGCGCCGAAGATCAGCACGATCACGCCGCCGGTCAGGATCGCGCGCGCCGTGATGCGCTTCTGCGCCGCGCGCAACGCGCGCAGTACCGCCTCGCCATAACGCGCGCTTTCGATGCCCTCGCGCGCATACGCCTTCACCGCATGCACGGCGTTCAAGGTTTCATTGGCAATCGCGCTGGTGTCGGCGATGCGGTCCTGGTTGCTTCGCGAGAGCTTGGTCAACTTGCGGCCGTACAGCGCGATCGGCACGATCACCACCGGTATCACCAGCCCGGTCAGCCCGGCCAGACGCGGGCTGGTCCACACCATCAGCGCCGCCGCCGCGATCACCGTCACCACGCTGCGCAGCGCAATGGAAATGCTGGAGCCGATCAGCGTCTGCACCACTTCGGTGTCGGTGCCGAGGCGCGAGATGAGTTCACCGACGCGCGTGCGTTCGTAGAACGCGACGTCGAGCCGGATCAGGCGCGAATACAGCACATCGCGCAACGCGGCCACCGCGCGCTCGCCGAGCAGGCTGATGCAAAAATAGCGTCCGGCCGTGGCGATCGCCAATACCAACGCGACGACGAACAGTGCGAGGAAGGTTTCGTCCACCAGCGCGGCATTGCCGCTGGAGAATCCGAGGTCGATCACGTAGCGCGCCGCGACCGGCAGCGAAAGGGTGGCCGCGGAGGACAGCGCGAGGAACACCAGCCAACTCGTCGCCAGGGCGCGGTGCCGGCGCATGTACGGCCACAGTGCGCCCAGCGCGGCAAGTTGGCGGGTGGGGCGCTTGGGCTCGGGTTCGGCGGAATCGGTCATCGGTCCGAAGTGGGGGCGTGGCGCAGCGCTTCAATGCCGCCGTGGGCCGCCAAGCGCGTCATGCAGGATCGCGGATCACCAGCAACCGGCGTTCGGTCATGTCCTCGATGGCGTAGCGGATGCCTTCGCGGCCGAAGCCGGAGAATTTCACGCCGCCGTAGGGCATGTTGTCGACCCGGAAGCTCGGGATGTCGCCGACCACCACGCCGCCTTCGTCCAGGACGTCCCACGCGCGCATTGCGTGCGTGAGGTTGTCGGTGAACAGGCCGGCCTGCAGTCCATAGTCGGAATTGTTGACGGTGGCGAGCGCGGCGTCGAAATCCTCGAATGGCTCCAGCAACGCGACCGGCCCGAAGGCCTCCATGCGGTTGAGTTTCGCGGCGTGCGGAACATCTTCCAGCACCGTCGCATCCAGCATGTTGCCGCGGCGCTTGCCGCCGCAAAGGATCTTCGCGCCGGCTTTCTTCGCTTCGGCGATCCAGTCCTCGAGTCTTTTCGCGGCAGCCTCGTCGATCATCGGGCCGAGGAAGGTTTCCGGATCCTTGGGATCGCCCGCCTTCAATTTCTTCGTGGCCGCGACGAAGCGCTTTTTGACTTCGTCATAGAGCGACGCGTGCACGAGAATGCGCTGCACGCCGATGCAGCTTTGCCCCGATTGATAGAAGCTGCCCGAGATCAAGCGCGATACCACGAAATCGAGCCGAGGTTTCTGGTCCGCGTCGACGATGCAGGCTGCGTTGCCGCCGAGTTCCAGCACCACCTTCTTCTTGCCCGCGCGCGCCTTGAGTTCCCAGCCGATCTGGCCGCCGGTGAACGAGAGCAGCTTCAGGCGCTCATCCGTGACGAACGGGTCGGCATCTTCGATATTGCATGGCAGGATCGAGAACGCGCCTTTCGGCAAATCGGTCTCCGCCAGCACCTCGCCGATGATCAGTGCGCCGATCGGCGTGCGTTCGGACGGCTTCAGCACGAACGGGCAGCCCGCCGCGATCGCGGGCGCGACCTTGTGCGCGACCAGGTTCAAGGGGAAATTGAATGGCGTGATGAAGGAACACGGCCCCAGCGGCACGCGTCTGACGAAACCGCGGTAACCCCTGGTGCGTTCGGAGATTTCGAGGTTCACGATCTCGCCGTCGATGCGCGTGGACTCGTCGGCGGCAATCCGGAAAGTATCGATCAGGCGCTCGGCTTCGCCCTGCGAGTCCCTGATCGGCTTGCCGGCTTCGACGCACAGCGCGTAGGCGAGGTCATCCTTGCGCTCGGCAAAGGCTTCGATGCAATGCTCGAGCACGGCGCGGCGCGCGTAGGGCTTCATTCTGGCCATCGGCGCAGCCGCCTTGGCCGCGGCCCCGATCGCGGCATCGATGGCCTTGACGTCCGCCATTGCCACGCGCGTCGCGATCTTGCCGGAATACTTGTCCAGCACCGCCAGGTCGGCGCCCGTTTCGACCGGCTGGTTGGCGAGGTAATACGGATAGCGTGATTTCAGCTTTGGCGTTCTGGGCATGGAGGTTCCATCAGTGGCGAAAGCGGTGGACGCGGATGAGCACGGATGAACACGTCGGCCCGCATTGTTGCTGATTGCGTGTATCGAATCCGTGCATATCCGCGTTGATCCGTGTCAAAGAGCTGTTCCAGGGTTCGTCAGACAGCATATGCTTCATTGCCCGCCAGGCCGGTCCACCTTGAGTGACAGATCGCCGTCGGCAAGTCGTGCGCGAACGCTTTCACCCGCGCGTACGCGCTGCGCGGAACGCAGCACCCGTCCGGAGCCATCGAACAGGATCGCGTAGCCGCGCTTGAGGACGTCCAGCGGACTGACGGCATTCAATGCGCGGGCGAGCTCGGCGAGGTGCGAATCGCGCCGCTCGGCGTTGCGGGCCCAGGCCGCGTGCAGGCGGCGGCGGAGTTCCGCGTTGTTGCGCAGGAGCAGTTCCACTCGCGCGCGCGGATGCCGGTGCAGCAAGCGGACGTGCAGTTGGGCGATGCGTGAGGCCGCCCGCTCGTGCATCAGCGCGCGTGCGCGCAGCAGGCGTTCGCGCACGGCATCCATGCGCTCACGGCCGGCGGCGAGGCGCTGGCGCGGGCTTTGCGTGTTCAGGCGGATCGCGAGGTGGTCGAGGTGTTGCGCGGTGTTGAGCGCGCGGCGTTGCCATGCGTGGCGGAGGCGCGCTTCGCATTGGCCGAGTGTCCGCTGCAATGCATCGCCGTCGGGCAGGATCAGTTCGGCCGCGGCGGAGGGCGTGGGCGCGCGCAGGTCGGCGACGAAATCGCTGATCGAGAAATCGACTTCGTGCCCGACCGCGGAAACCACCGGTACCGGACTGGCCACGATCGCGCGCGCCACGCCTTCGTCATTGAAAGCCGCGAGGTCTTCCAGCGAACCGCCGCCACGCGTCACCAGTAACACGTCGTAGCGATCCGACCGGGCGGCCTTGCGCAACATCGCCGCGATTTGCGCCGGCGCCTCGGTGCCTTGCACCAGCACCGGCAGCACATCGATTTCGGTCAGCGCGAAGCGCCTGCGCGCGACCGACAGCACGTCGCGGACCGCCGCGCCGCTGGCGGACGTGATCACGCCGATGCGGCGCGGAAATGCGGGCAACGGGCGCTTGCGTGATTCGTCGAACAAGCCTTCCGCCTGCAGCCTGGCCTTGAGTTGTTCGAAGGCGCGACGCAGCGCCCCTTCGCCAGCGTCTTCCATGTGTTCGATGATGAGCTGATAGCTGCCGCGGGTCTCGTACACGGTCACCCGCGCGCGTGCCAGCACCCGTGCGCCGTTGGCCGCGCGAAATTTCAGCCGCGCGTTTTCGCGCGCGAACATCGCACAGCGCACTTCGGCGGCGGCGTCCTTGAGCGAGAAATACCAGTGCCCGGATGCCGCGCGCACGAAGTTGCAGATTTCGCCCTCGATCCAGACCAGCGGCAGCGCGCCTTCGATCAGTTCGCGCACCAGCCGGTTCAGTGCCGACGGCGTCAGCACCCTGCGGGAATCGGGCGGGGGAATGTCAGTGGTCATCGCCCGGTTCGCGCGGTGCAGCAAGATCGGAAGTGTCGAACGCGTCATCGTCGTCATGTGCGGTTTGCGCGGGATGCCGGCGCATGCGTACCCAGCGCACGGCCAGGCTCACGGCGATCCACAGCGCCAGCGCGGCGAGCGGCCACGCCAGCACGCGCGGCCACCAGGCGCCGATGCCTGCGATCACCAGCAGCAGCGCGGCGCCGCCCAGCAGCGGCCGGGTTTCGGCGTTGCTCAATACGCGCCGATTGCCGAGTGCCGCGCCCAATGTCGTTGCCATGCGCATCGCACCCACCGCGCTGCGGCCTGCGCTGCCGTGGCCGTGCAGGCCATGGCGAGGGGGCGGCGTCGCGGGGCGTGCGCGATGGCGGCGCGACAGCACGATTTCCGTGGCGTTTTCCAGGTCGCTTTCGTATTGCTGCGCGAGCTGCCGGGCGATGTCTTCGTTTTCGATCGCGACGTCGATTTCGCAATTGCCCATCCAGCTTGCGATGTTGAGGTTGGTGGAGCCCACGCGCGCCCAGCGATTGTCGGCCACGGCCGTCTTGGCGTGCAGCATCGAACCCTTCCATTCGAAGATCCGGATGCCGGCTTCCAGCAAGGCGCGGTAACCGGTGCGTGACAGCGCCGCGACCGCCGGAATGTCGGAAGCGCCCGGCACCAGCAGGCGCACGTCCACGCCATCGTGCGAAGCACTGGTCAGCGCGCTGACGTAGGGCGCGACGCCAATGAAATACGCGTCGGTCAGCCACAGCCGTTCGTGCGCCAGCTCGGCGATGAGCTGGTCCAGCCGATAGGTGCCGGTGCTGGATGGCTGGGTGGCGATCACCCGCAGGGCCACGTCGCCGGCGGGTTTGATCGTCGCGGCATCCGTGAGCAGGGAAGCGGGTACCGCTTCCCCCAGCGTCGCCCAGGTATCTGTGAAGGCGCGCTCCAGGTCCGCGACGGCCGGTCCGTGCAGCGTCAAGCCGGTATCACGCCAGGGATCGCGCCCACGCGCAGGATCACCGAGCCAGGCGCCACTGACGCAAACACCGGAGACGAACCCGATGCGGCCGTCCACTGTGAGCAGCTTGCGATGATCGCGGTTGACCCAGCCGAACGGACTCAATGGGTCGAACGGGTTGAATGTGCGAACCTCGCCCCCCGCGTCGCGCAGCGGTTGCCAGAAGCGTGCGCGTGACTGGCCGAGGCAGCCCAGCCAGTCGTGCAGCACGCATACCCGCACGCCGGCGCGCGCCCGCTCCGCGAGCGCCGAAATGAACCCGCGCCCGACCTCGTCGTCCTTGAAGATGTAGTTGCCAAACAATATGTTGGCGCGCGCATTTGCAATGGCGTCGAGCCAGGCATCGAAGTTCGCCCGCGCATCGATCAGCAAATCGACACGATTGCCCGTCGACAACGGCGCGCCCGCCGCGCGCGTCAATGCCTGTTCAGCCAGTGCCCGGAAGCTGGGGTGGCGCGACTGGCCCGGGTCGTGCATGCGGCTTTTCATTGCGCCATGGTGGGTCAGCGATGGTTTCGGTTCAAGGTTAGAATGCAAGGAGAACACATTGCCCATGAACTTCTGCGGGATCCGCCAGGGGGAGATCCGCCGGAATGGACGCGTATCAACGCCTGACTGAAGACCTCCCCGCGCGCCTGCCGCCGGGCCGTTCGCAGCGCGCCAGCGAAAAGGCCACGCGCGAAGCGGTCGCGGGCCTGCCTTTGGCCAATCCGGCCCAGGCCATGAATGAAACGGGGCAGGTCCTCGACGGCATGCTGGCCATGACGTGGAGCGGCGGCGAACGCATCGCCGCGCTCGCGCACCTGCGTGGTCCGGTGGAAAGTCTGTGCCGCGGGATCGAGCAGCAATTGGGCGCGGATTCGCATCCGCTGCCTGCCGCGAGTGCCGAGCGCGCCGCGGCGGCACAGCATCTCGAATGGCAACTCGCCAGCGGGTACACGATCGGCTTGCAGGAACTGTGCGCACCGGAGGGCAAGCTGCCGATGTTCAAGGGCAAGGTTGCCGCGGCGGCTATCGTGGCCGGCCTGGTGCATGCAAGCCGTGTATTGATCTGGGCGTATCGCCAATACCGGACACCGCCCGCCGGGGTGTGGCGGCTCGTCCACGCCTTGTATGCCTTTGCGGGAGAACTCGGGCTCGCGGATCAACCGGTCGATGACGTCTTTGTCGAAGAAGGGTCGCTGTCACCGCGCAACGCGTATGCGCAAGCGTTGTTGCTGGCGATCAGCAATCCCTACCGTTTTTCCGCGCGCGAATTGAAGGACGCGTGGGCCGTGATCCGCTGCGTGGCGGGACAGTGCGGCCTGGCGCGCGCGGGAACGCGGGGCGTGAGCGTCGACACCGACGCCGATGCGGGTCCCGGCTATGTCGCCGAAGAGCAGCTCGCCGCGGGTGCAGGGGTGCTGGCGCTCGACGTGCACCCGGTGGAGCGGTTTTTCGACGAACGCATCGCGCTGTTGCCGAGGGGAAGCGAGGTGCTTGACCTGGCGCGGCCGGGCGGTGGCGTGCTGACGGTGCAGGTCGGGTTGCTCCGCCGGTTGCAGGCGGGCTGGACCACTGCCGTGCGCGGTCACACGCGGTTGCCGGCGTCGCACGTGCTCGACCTGATGGTCGGCATGCACGCACTGCACTACGCGTTGGCCGGCAACCTGGATTTCGCAACGTTCATACGCCAGGTGCATGGCGAAGCGATCACCGTGGGCCGGCACGAACTCGCATCGGCATGGCTGGCAAGCAGCGATACGGCGCGTCCGCAGATGCTGCGCGGCGAGGTGCTCGACCAGAGCGAAGGCGGCTATCGTTTGCGGCTGCAGGCACCGGACGGTGCGCGCCTGCGGATCGGCGAAGTCATCGGTCTTGCGCCCGCGTCCGACGGCGAGGACGAACGCGACTGGATGGTCGGCATCATCCGCTGGTTGCGGCTGGAGGGCGATCGCGAGCTGCTTGGCGTCGAACTGCTGCATCGCACCGCGCGCGCGGCGGGCGTGCGCCCCGTAACCGCGGGGGGGGAGGCACTGGTGCCGCAGCGTGCCGTGGAGTTGCCGGGCTACGCCGGGCGGGGCGATCTTGCGCTGCTGGTGACGAATCATTTCCCCGGCAATGCCGCGACGGCGGAAGTCGTGCTTCCGGCGCTGGCTTCCGACTGGAAAGCCAGTGCGGCGGTTGGCGTGTGGCGTTGCGACGGTGCCGAGGTGCTGGGTAGCGCGTGTGTCCGCGTCGACCTCGTGCGCCGCGATCCCGCGCAAGCGGACGCAATGGAGGCCGCGGAATGACATTGAAAATGCGCGGCGCATGCGAGCGCTGCAACGTGGAACTGGCGCCGGAAGATCCGGCGTGGATCTGCGTGCACGAGTGCACGTTCTGCACGGGATGCGCTGAAGCCATGCAGCGTGTCTGCCCGAATTGCGGCGGCGAACTGGTGAAGCGGCCGCGTCCTCCGGCGAGGGACGCGTGAACGGCACGCGATCGTTCATCGTCGCCATTCCGGCGCGCTATGGTTCGACGCGCCTGCCGGGCAAACCGTTGCGCCTGCTGGGCGGTGAACCGCTGATCGTGCATGTCGTGCGGCGCGCCCGCGCGGCCGGAGCCATGCAGGTCGTGGTTGCGACCGACGACGCGCGCGTGGTTGCCGCGCTTGCCGATTCGAACATCGAGGTATGCGTGACCCGCGCCGATCACGCCAGCGGCAGCGACCGGCTGGCCGAGTGCGCGGCGGGACTGGGCTGGTCCGACGATGCGGTGGTGGTGAACCTGCAGGGTGACGAGCCTTTCGCGCCGGCGGTCGGCATCAACGCGGTGGCCAGTGCGCTGGTCGAGGATGGCGCCGACATGGCCACGCTGGCGGCACCAATCGAATCGGCGCGCGAGTGGTTCGATCCCAATTGCGTGAAGGTGGTGCGCGACCTGCGCGGGCGCGCGTTGTACTTCTCGCGCGCGCCGGTGCCGTGGGCGCGCGACGCGCTGGCGCGCGACCGTGCGGCCCTGCCGGAAGGCCTCGAAGTGCTGCGCCACATCGGGATCTATGCGTACCGTGCGGGCTTCCTCAAGGCGTTTGCACGTTTGCCGGCGACACCGCTGGAACGCGCCGAATCGCTCGAGCAATTGCGCGCGCTCGAGCATGGTCACGCGATCGCGGTGCGGATCGCGCCGGAGGCATTCCCGCCGGGCGTGGATACCGAAGAAGATCTCGCGCGTGCCGAACGCATGCTTGCCGCGGGAGTGCCGTGAATTGAGCCAGCCGCCGCCCGGCCTGCTGCCACCCGGAGTGTTGTTCGTGTGCCTCGGCAACATCTGCCGATCGCCAACGGCGGAATACGTCGCGCGCGCGGAATTCGCGAAGCGCGGCCTGGCCGTGCCGGTGGCCTCGCGCGGACTCGGCAACTGGCACGTGGGGCAGGGCGCCGATCCGCGCGCGGTCGCCGCGGCGCGCGCGGAAGGGTTCGATCTTGCGCCGCACCGTGCACGGCAGTTCCACGAGGATGATTTCGGCCGCTTTGCGATGGTGCTGGCGGTCGATCGCGCGACGCTCGCCGAATTGCGCCGGCGCGTGCCCAACGACATGCCCGCACCCGAGCGTTTCCTGGTGGCCGCGGGGCTTGCGCCACCCAACGCCCGCGCGGAGGGCGACGTGCCCGACCCGTACACCGGCACCCACGACGATTTCCGCGCCGCGCTGGCGTTGATCCGGCGCGGCGTCGATGCATTGGCGTTGCGCCTGTCCGCGCAGATGGCAGAAAAGGGAACGAGCCATGATGCCGGGTGACATTCCCTTCGCGGCCGGTCGTCCGCGTGAGCCGCTTCCCGAAATTCCCGAGTCGCTGCATTGGGTGAACCGGCATGGCCGACTTCGGCTGGCGGAACTGCTCGGACGCGTCGTGCTGGTGGTGTTCTGGAATGCCACCAGCACCAGCAGCATCAACTTGCTGGGCGAACTGCGGCAGCTAGAAAGAAAGCACCCGGACGAGTTCGTGTTGCTGGGCGTGCACACGCCGCGTTACGCGTCACAGCAGCCGGACGCGGCGGTCCTGAAGGCGTTGCAACGCATCCGCCTGCGCGCGCCGGTCGTCAACGACCCGGAATGGCTGGCGTGGATGCTGTATTCGATTCCCGCGTGGCCGACCACGCTGCTGGTCGACCCGGAGGGTCAGCTCGCGGCGCGCTTCGTGGGCGAGGGCCGCGCATCGGAAATCGAAGAAGCCGTGGCGCGGCTGCAGGAAGGATTGCCGCCCGCGCATGTGCGGACCGCGCCCGACCTGCTCGAAAACGTGCGCGCGGATACGGCGGGTCCGCTGGCGTTTCCGGCGCACGTGTTGGCGACCGATTGGCGCCTGTTCGTCAGCGACACCGGGCACCACCGCATCCTCGAGTGCAGCCACGATGGACGCGTGTTGCGGCAATTCGGTTCGGGCACGCCCGGGAATTGGGATGGACAATCTTCGGCGTGCGGTTTCCAGTTGCCGCAGGGTCTTGCCCTCAGCCAGGGTTGCCTGTACGTCGCCGACAGTGGCAATCATTGCGTGCGCCGGATCCGGCTCGACTCGGGCGAAGTCGATACAGTGCTCGGCGCCGGCAGGCCGGCCTATGGTGATGTCGAAGCACAGGGTTCCGGATTGCGTGTCTCGATCAATGCGCCGCATGCAGTGGCCGCCGATGGCGACATTCTTTACGTGGCCGCTACGGGGCAGAACCAGATCGTGCGTGTGGATCTCGCCGCGGAGCGCGCGGCCACGCTGGCCGGCGATGGACGCAACGATGTTCGCGACGGCATCGGCAGCCAGGCTTCGCTGGCGCAACCCGGCGCGCTTGCGCTGATGCCCGGACAGCTGCTGGTGGCCGATTCCGGCGGCAATGCGATCCGCCGCCTGCGCTTCGCGGATCTCGCGCTGACCACGCTGGCGGGATCTTCGCCATGGGAGCCGGGGCGGACGGAGGGCACGGGCCGCAGGGTCAGGCTGGCCTTTCCATCCGGATTCGCGGTGGCCGAAAACCGGGTTTACGTCGCCGACACCTGCAACGACCGGCTGTGCGTGCTCGATCCCTACAGCGCCGAACTGGCGACGCTGGAATTCGATCACCCGTTGCACGAGCCGCAGGGACTCTCGTTCGCTGCGGGGAGGTTGTGGGTGGCCGATCGCAATGATCACGCCATCCTGCGCATCGATCCGGAACACGGCACGTGCGAACGGGTGGCGGTGGGCGAATAGCATCGCGGGTCGCGCGGGGCTTGACCGCGCCGCGGCTACAATACCGCCATGCAGTCCGATGCAGCGGCCTTCGACGGCAAGGCCTTCGTTCGTACCCTCACGACTTCGCCCGGCGTGTACCGCATGTTCGATGCGGACGACGCGCTGCTGTACGTGGGCAAGGCGCGCAACCTCAGGAAGCG
>Ga0134125_10005455_pt1 | contig 14435 bp, 15 predicted proteins | sample KB31751_FD_96464 | JGI IMG/M metagenome (GOLD analysis project Ga0134125, IMG submission 96464) | Terrestrial soil microbial communities with excess Nitrogen fertilizer from Kellogg Biological Station, Michigan, USA - KB3-175-1 | ecosystem: Environmental > Terrestrial > Soil > Unclassified ... | reverse complement strand
GCCGCTTGGCCTCGGCCTCCACGGCGTCAGGCTCGATGCGGCGCTCCTCGCCGGCCACACCGCGCTCGACTTCACCCGCTATTTCCCGGCGCGCGCCGCCTGGGAGGGCGTCGATCACCGGGTAGCGCTCGGCAGCGATCAGGCCGCGCACTCATCCTAGTTTTTTCCTCGTTTTTTCGATTTCGCCAAAATTCAAACCGGCGATAATCTACCTATGGTCGGGTGGACAAGCCTGATTTGTGGTCTGCCCTGCAAAGGCGTGGCATCGCATGCTGCGGGGCGGGGAGGCGCGATCAGGCGCGTAGGGGGATCGACGCTATGATCATGCGACACTGGATCCGTTGCACGTTCTTCGCTCTGGTTGGCCTCGGTACGCTGCTCTCCGCGACCGCCGCAAAGGCCGAGGTGGTGAGTCTCCAATGTGGACCTACCTGGATGTTCGACCTCGATCTCGCGGCTGGCACCGTTCTCTATGTGAAAGGTGCGTTTGACGGAAGGACAGGCAACCCGATCGAGGTGACCGCACGCATCGACTCGCTGACGGACCAATACGTGGAATGGAGCGATCCCTTTCACCCCCAAACCTTCAGGCATCGTATCGAGCGCCAGACAGGCCGTTATTTCACCTGGGCATCAGACCGGGGCTGGAGCTTCACGGCAACCTGCCAGCGCATCGCCAAAAAACCGGTATTCTAGGGTCGTACGCGCCGGGCGCGACTCAGTTCATGTCGATCGGCGGGTATTCTTCGAAGATATTGGCCGCAGTGACCAGCTTGTGCTGCGTGGCGATGCGCGGCGGCAGCGTCTCGCCGCCGATCAGCCGCAAGGCCAGCGGCAGCACCTCATGGCCATAGCGGTCCATGTAATAGGCCACCGAGCCGAGCACGACGCTGGAACGGTTGTTGGGATCGATCTCCTTCTTCTCGCTGACGCCGCCATGGATGCTCGAATCGAGCCCCTGGCTGACGATGACGCAGTCGCTCTGCCGCCGGTTCATCTCGATCGCCCGCACGGCGTAAACCGCCGCCAGATCGTCTAGGGTCGCGATCAACAGCTTCTGATCAGGATCCGTCCGCAGAAAATTGGTCAGCAGCGCGTCGGCGCGCACCGATTGTCCGCCGGTATCGAGCGATGCGAATTTCAAACCGGGCAGGGAGGGTTGCACGCCTTCGCCGATACCCTGAACCCGGTCCCGGACTGCCGGGCCGGGAGCGGCGAGATCGCCAATGAGCACGCCGCGAACCTGCTGGCCGGACCAGGTCTCGAGCGCGAAGCCACCCAGCGCGCGGCCGGCGATCTCGCCCGCCGTGCGATTGTCGGGACCATAGAGCGGCGCGCCGGGCAGCGGGTGCACCAGCGCAAGCGCCGGAATTTTGGCCGCGGCGAGGCGGCGAGCAATCTCGGCATTGGCCTCGCGATCGGCATTGTATTCGACCAGCAGGTCGACTTTTGCGGCGATGGCCGCCGCAGCATTGGCGACGGCTCGAGCGGGGTCGCCGCGATTGTCGAAATAGACCATGTCGACAGGCAGCGTGCGCGCCGCGAGCTCGAAGCTGTGCCGCACATCGGCGCCGGTGAAGCCGAGCCCCTCCAGCGTCACGCCCGGCCGCTCATCCAGGTTCGCGAAGGCAATGCGAAAGCGCCGGGCCTCGGCCCTTGCGGGGCCGAGGCCGATAGCAATCAGTCCGGCCAGGAAAATTCGCCGCTGCACTCCCGGCCTCGAGGTTACGCTTTCACTGAATCGCCTCGATATTGACGAAAGTGCCGGTCAGGCCGACCGCCTTCGGCACCGTCATCGACAGGAAGAACGTGGCCCGGCCCGATTTCGCCGCAACATCGGCAATTGGCTGGGTCTGCACGTTCTCGATGATGTGGATGCCGTTATCGGTAATGAGCGTCTTGTGTACCGGGAAAGCGATGCCTTCTTCCTCGCCCGGAATCACTTCCACCGCCCAGGTGTCGGCGCCGACGACTACCACTTTCTGCGAGGCGAGCCATTTCGCCGTGGCGGCGCTGATGCCGGGCTCGGCGCGGTTATAAGTGGCGTTCTGCGCGGGGAACTGCTCGAACAGATCGCCCCAGCCGGTATTGATGAAGACGGCATCGGCCTCTCGCAGCGTCACATTGTACATCTTGAGTCCAGCCTTCAGATCATCCTCGCTGATGATCGTGCCGCCATCGAGGCAAGGTCGCTTGCAGGCGGGATTGGGCTTGAGCTTGCCCGCCGCCTGGAACACCTTGACGACGTCGATGATGACGCCGCGCGTCGCGAAGGTCTTGATGTGCTCGATGCCGAACTTCTTCAGCCCGTTCTGGGTGATGTACTTGCCCATCGGCGTCTGATTGTAATAGCAGTCCTGGATGCCGATATGGCCCATGCCGTCGATATGCGTGCCGACATGGCTTTGGCTGAGATAGGTGTCCTCCATATAGCTCAGCTTGTTGCTGCCGAATTCCGCGCCGGGCATGGTGGCGAAGCTGGTGAGGACGGTCTTGGTGAAGCGCGTGCCGAAGAGCGGTATGCCGTCGACGAGCGGGTAAGCCATCGATGTGACGACGCCGGTCTTGATCTCGGCGGCTGCGGCCTTGGTGACCGCCGAGGTGACCCGATTGGTGGCGCCGACTTGATCGTTCGGCCCGAACGGCGAAGGTGCAACAAGCGCTTTGCAGTCCGCGGCAGCCGCGGCGGGTGCGTATGCGAAGAGCGACAGGGCCGCGATCCCCATGGACGCGGCAAATCCAGCCATTCTCATGGTTGCCCTCCCTTTGGCTTGTGACCCCTTTTTTTGTTTTGATTATTGAGTATGCGCCGATTTGGCGGAAATGCATCATTTTTGATTTTGCCCGGCCCGCGGAGACACTGCAGCGAGCGCGATTTCCGCGGTGAAGGAATTGCGGTAGACTTTCGCCGCAAGCCGGATGGTGGCACGTGGCCCGCTGCAACGCAGAGAGCAAGCCCGACGGCCGGATTCTGTTGCACGATCTCACCGTCCGGTACGGGCGTCGCCTGGCCTTGGAAGGGATTACCGGCGAATTTCCGTCGGGCAGCCTGACCGCCGTCGTCGGCGCGAACGGGGCCGGCAAGAGCACGCTGCTCGCGGCGATCGCGGGGGTGGTGCGGCCGGCGCGCGGTTGGGCGCGCTGCACCGCGCGGCGCCGCCTCGGCTATCTTCCGCAGCTTGCCGCGATCGACCGCGATTACCCGCTCAGCCTGTCGGAGCTGATCACGCTCGGCGGATGGCGCGAATTCGGCGCGTTCCGCGCGCCGGGAACAGCGCTGAAGGAGCGCGCCGCGGCGGCGGCCGAAACAGTGGGACTTGCCGGACGGCTGGCGCGATCGGTGGGCGAGATCTCGGCAGGCGAGCTGCAGCGTGCGCTCTTCGCCCGGCTGATCCTGCAGGACGCTGCGGTCATTCTGCTGGATGAGCCCTTCGCCGCGGTCGACGCGCAGACCATGGAAGTGCTGGTCGAGCAGGTGGAGCGATGGCATCGGGAAGGCCGCACCGTCATCGCCGTCCTGCATGATCTCTCGCTGGTGCGGGCGCGCTTTCCCAACTCGCTCGTGCTGGCGCGACGCTGTCTCGCCTGGGGTCGGACGGAGCTGGCGTTGCCGGTGCTGGCTGCCTGATGTCGGCGCAGGCGCTCATCGTCGATCCCTTCGCGACGTTGGGCTTCATGCGCACGGCGCTGGTGGCCTGTCTCGCGCTGGCGCTGGCCAACGGCGCGGTCGGGACGCTGCTGATCTTGCGGCGGATGAGCCTCGACGGCGATGTGCTGGGGCACGCCGTCATGCCCGGCGCCGCGGTCGGATTTCTCTACGCAGGACCGTCGCCCACCTGGTTGTCGCTGGGAGGGCTGGCGACCGGGCTCGCCGTGGCGGCGCTGGGCTCGCTTGCCGCGACCCGCCGCGGAGAACGTGATGCCGGGCTGGTGGCCTTCTACCTGGTCGCCCTCTCGCTCGGTGTGGCACTGGTGGCCTGGCGCGGCAGCAATATCGACCTCGTGCGCGTCCTGTTCGGAACGATCCTCGCCATCGACCGGCCGGCGCTGCTGCAAATTGCGGCTGCCAGCAGCGCGATCGTCCTGGCGATCGCCGCACTCTATCGGCCGCTGGCGGTCGGCGCGTTCGATCCCGCCTTTCTTCGCGCCGGGGGCGTCCGCGCGCCTTACGGCGCGATTTTTCTGGCGCTGGTGGTGCTGGCGCTGGTCGCGAGCTTCCAGGCCTTCGGCACTTTGCTCGCGGTGGGGCCGATGCTGCTCCCCGCCGCCGCGGCGAGGTGCTGGGGCTTGGGCGTGGCCGCGTCGATGGCGCTGGCGACGGTGTTCGGGTTCGCCGCATCGGTTGCGGGGCTGCTCATCTCCTATCATGGCAACCTGCCCTCGGGTCCGGCGATCGTCCTCGCGGCGGGCCTGCTATTCGGCGTGTCACTGGTCGCCAGCGATCTCTGCCGCCGCTTCGCGCCGCTGATCAGAGGGGAAGGGTGATGCGCCACATCGCTGTGCTTGCCGGCTTGCTGCTGCTGTCGGTTCCGGCGCAAGCCGCGGAGCGGACGACTGTCGCCGCGACGTTCAGCGTGATCGGCGACATGCTCGCCAATGTCGGCGGCGGCCATGTCATCATCAAGACCATCGTCGGCGCCGGCGGGGATTGCGAATTGTATCAGCCGACCGCTGCCGACGTGGCCACGGTCGCATCGGCGCGCGCCGTGTTCCTCAACGATCTCAACGACGAATTCGAGCCCTGGCTCGAGCCGCTGCTCAAGCAGGCGCGCTTCAGCGGGGTCAAGGTCGTGGTGAGCAGAGGCGTGCAGACGCTGACCGCCGAAGAGGAGCATCCGATCTCCGGCCGGCAGCTTCCGGCGGCAATCGATCAGCATGCCTGGCTCGATCCGCGCAACGGGGTGATCTACGTGCGCAATATCACCGCGGCGCTGGCGCGGCTCGACCCGGCGAATGCCGCGGACTACCGGGCGCGCGCCGCCGCCTACAGCAAGCAGATAGAGGCGCTCGATCATTGGGCGCGGCAGGAGCTCGCCGCCGTGCCGCCGGCAAAGAAGCGCGCGCTCACCTCGCATGATTCGCTGCAGTATATCGCCGTCGCCTACGATATTACGCTCGTCTCCGTGAACGGCTGGACGAACAAGAGCGAACCCTCGGCGGCGGAGCTCGAAAAGCTGGCGCGGCAGATCCGCGCCGAGCACACCAAGGCGGTTTTCCTCGACAGCATCACCGATCCGCGCGCCATGCAGCGGATCGCCGGCGAAACCGGCGCTACGGTCGCCGGCACGCTCTACGGCGACACGCTGTCTCCGGCGCCGGGCGAGGCGGACAGCTACCTCAAGATGCTGCGCCATGACGTGGCGACCTTGAAATCCGGCATGATGAGCAACTGAGCGATGTTGCTGACATCCGCCTGGCATCGCCTTCTGGTGGCAGGTGCGGCCGTCGCGGCGCTGTGGGCGGCGGTTCTCTGGATCGCGCCGTCGACGCCGACGATATCGCCGGCGCAGCCGGCGCTGCGCGTCGCCGCGCCCGCCGCGCCCACTCCCGCCATAAAGCCCGGCGCGCTCCGCGCCGTCGTCTGGTCCGGGCTCCCGGCGCCCGGCGGCGGCCGCTTCGACCGGTTCGAGGTCGGCTCCCAGCCGGTCGTCGCACCGGTCAATGCCCGCGGCCAGGTGGCGTTCTACGCGACCGTGCTGCATGCGCCCGGGCGGGAGGGCATATTCCTGGTCGAAGCCGGGCGGGTGACCAAGCTCGCGGCTTTCGGCGACAGCTTGCCGGGAGGTGGCACGCTCGCCGAGTTCGGGGAGCATCCGGTGCCGTCGCTCAACCGTGCAGGCCATGCGGCATTCACCGCAGGGGTCGCCGGCGGGCGGGGGACAGAGGGGGTCTTCCTCGCCGGCGCGAATGGGCTGCAGGTCGTCGCGCTCGCGGGTGACGATGCTCCCGGCGTGCCGAGCGGCGTGCTGGTCGATTTCGATGTGCCGGCACTCAACGACAATGACGAGTTGGCCTTCGTCGCCGAGGTGCGGCGCGGCCGCGACCTTCTGGACGTGCTCTATTTCTGGAACGGCCGGCGGCTGCAGCGCGTGGCAGCAGAGACCGACCTGCTGCTGCGCATCGGCGGCAAGATGGACAAGATCGGCGCGCCGGCGCTCAACAACAGCGGCATCATTGCCTTCCCGGCTGCCATATTCAGGGGCCCGAAGCTTGGCGGCATTTTCGTTGCCGGCACGCGCACTCTGCGTCTCCTGGTCGGCGCCGGCGACCAGACGCCGAGCGGGGCGATGATCCTGCGCGTTTCCGATCGACTGGCGATCGACGAGGAGGGCGCGGTCGCGTTCGGCGCGTATATTCGGGGCGAAGGGCAACCCCGCGAAGCGGTGCTGCGCATCGGGCCGGAAGGCCTGTCCGAGATCGCGGTCGAGGGATCGCCCGCTCCCGGCGGGTGGCGCTTTGCGGCCTTCAGCCCCTGGCCGACCATGGCGCCCGGCGGAGCCATCGCGTTCGTCGCCGCGCTCGACGGCGGCCCGGCACAGGCCGCTGCCTTCGTCGCGAACGCGGGCGCCGTCAGCCGGATCGCGGGGATGGGCGAAAAGCTCGGTCAGGGCGAGGTGATCGGTCCCTTCGCGCTCAATGCGGTTGCCGCGGCCGGCCCGGGGGACACGCTCACCTTCGCGACGGTGGGCCAGAACAGAGATGCGCGAAGTGTGATCTATTGCCGTTGCCCGGAGCCGGCACGCTGAGCCTCGCGCTGAGCCTCGCGCAAGGCTCGATGTCCGTTCATGTCACCGCGCCCGCCTGAGCATGTCGCAGACCCGCTGCTTCAGCGCTGCCAAGGCGGCTGCTGACTCAAGGCAGACCTCGCTGTTGGCGCGTTTTGGCCGCCAAATCGACCCAGGAAGGAGCCTCAAGGTCTGGCGAGCCAAATCGCGCCATCAAGAACGCCCGGATCGTCGACGTGCGAGGAGACGTCTTAGCTGCTCTTGCTCGCGACCTTCTGCTTTTTCGAGGTGTTCTGTATCCGCCTCACTCAGCGCGCACTCGACGTCCTGCGGAGCGCGCGACGGTGAGCTGCCGGCAAGCGCACGGCAGATATGACTGACCGCCGTCCACTTGTGAGCGGCATTCCGTGCATTGTGCTCTCTTCGCCGCTGCGCACGCTGTTGCGCGATTTCGGGAGCGTACCTCCCAAACTTAGCGAACATGAAGCCGGCCGTCGTCCAGATGTTAGGGGCTCCGCGCATATCCGCCGAACACGGGGATGCGCCAGCATGCTCCGGCGTTGCAAACTTCCCTTCTTGACGGTGTCCAACGAAGCCAACGGTTGAGTTAAGGGCGACGGCATAATCGATCTGACGAATACCGGGGGAACTGCCGCAGCTCTGGGTCTGTTGCCCATGAACGGTCAACAGGATGGAAGATTTGCATGCTTTACTGGGCAGTGGTCTTCTTCATCATCGCAATCATCGCGGCGTTCCTCGGGTTCGGCGGGATAGCGGGCGCCGCGGCGGGCATTGCAAAGATCCTCTTCTTCATCTTCCTCGTGCTCCTGGTGCTCAGCTTGGTTTTTGGCGTCTTCCGGCGAGGCAGAAGTCCACCGATTTGAGATAGCGATTGAGGGCGGCGCTCTGCCGCCCTCTTTCCTTGCACGATCGCCGGTTGGTGCGAACGACCCAACTCAGACATTCCGGCGCACCCTGATGTTCCGGGCTCTGCGGGCGAGCACCGGAACGCATCGAAAAGGGAATCCGATGGTACAGACGTTTCGGCCGCCGGCTCGGTAGATTGACGGATTGCGCAGCGTACCGTCCCGACTGCATCATGGGCGTCAATGCTGCCGATCGGACTTTTAGGCGGCGAGACATCGCGCTGCGTCGTAGGGCGTCATCTTTCCCGTCGTAGGGCGTCATCTTCCCCGGGGTGAGCCGTGATGCAATCAGCTTTCCTGCTTGCCGCTGGCGTCCTGCTTTGGATCGGCGTGGCGCCGGCAGCCGCCCAGAACCAGCCGCCATCGGTGCAACCGCCCCAGGCGCAGCCTCCATCCGGCGGCCCACCGCCTCCGACCGCAGCGCCCGCAGGGCAATCGCGCAACCCGTCGTCGGGTTCCAGCAACATGCCGGTGATCACGCCGCCCAAATCAGGCAGCAACATGCCGGTCATTACGCCGCCCAATTCGGGCAGCAACATGCCGGTGATCCAGCCGCATGGCACGCCCGGCGGCAATCCGCCGAATCAGTCGAAATAGTCCGCGCAGGGCTGTTCCGCCACGATCTGCGAGCGGCACGATCCCGAAGTGCGGATCGTCGGCCTTTGAGAATACGGCCGGTCTGCTGGAACGCGAACTCGCGATCACTCGCCGACGCGCAGCACGACCTTGCCGCCGGGCCTCGGCCTCTCGCCTTCGAGCATCTCATGGGCTATCCGCGCGTCGGCAAGAGCCAGAACGCCTCCGACGTGCGGGATCAGTTGGCCTGCGTCGATCATTCCCTGGGAACGGCGAGGGTGGGCGCAAACCAGACGCCTAGCTCGTAGGTTTCGAACTTCCGCTTCGGGTCATCAGCGGCGGCGGGTCGTTCGTTGAGCGTTGGTCCGCTTACGTCGCGGCTGCCGTGCCCGTCTTACTCCGCGCGCTACCTGACATTCCCCTTGGTTGGCATGGTTGCGCGCCGGATTTTCTCCAGTCTCCTGTCCCGCTCCCAGACCTCCGCGGATGGGTAATGCGGCTGAAGCGAGAGGATGGCGCGCGCGGCCATCACCGCCGCGGCGTCGTCAGCGCAGTCGATTTCACTGCGGGAAACAACGCGGTCTCCAAGATCGAGCAGATAGACGTAGTAGATCGGCATGCTTGGCGCCTCTGCCTCCGTCAGTGCCATGGCTCATGTACGGCCGCGGGATTGCTCTTCCGCTCCGGGGCGCGCGGGGTCCAAATAGACAGCAGCAAATTGCTCATGCATTCTTCTTTATCGCTGCCGGCGGCCAGCCGGACGTGGCGTCGCTGAGGCGCACCGAATGGGGGAGAAGATGAGACACATCGACCGCTACTTCGTCGGCACCGGTATTGTACTTGCCTTGGTCGGCATGGCGATGGGCATCGACATGGGAATCGCACAAAATTTCACCTATGCACCGGTGCACGCTCATTTGAACCTGGTCGGCTGGGTGACACTCGTGTTGTTCGGGTTTGCCTATCGGCTGGAACTGGCCCGCAATGATCTGTGGGCGGCCGCGCATTATGTGATCGCCGCCACCGGTGCCGTGGTTTTCCCGATCGGGATCTATCTTTCCATGGCGCGGCAGCAGGAGGCCGTCGTGACTGTCGGCGCGCTCCTCACCATCGCCTCTATGCTGCTCTTTCTGCTCAATTTCCTGCGTGGCGCTGCGGCCAAACGCTGACGGGAAACGGGCGCGACGACGCTCGGTCAAGCCGGCCCTCGGCGGGCTCTTCGCTGCTGATGGTGCTACGAGGGGCTTCCTAAAAGCTAGCGCCGCGCGCGGCTGATCTCGCAGGCCGCGCGCGGCGCGCCGGCACGGTCGGCAGGGCATCCCTGACCCTGCCGCGCCGCCTCAGCCGTTGCTGTCGTTGCCGGTCGAGAGCGCAAGGTACTGGTCGGTGCCGTGGCGATTGACCAGCAGCAGCAGATTTCCGCCGGACTTCGCCTGCTTCAGGCTCGCCACGGCTTCTTGTGGCGTCGTCACCGGCTGCCGATTGACCTGCTCGATGACATCGCCCGGCTGGATCCCGGCTTGGGCCATCTGGCTGCCGTCTTCGACGCCGGTCACCACGACGCCCTTGACCTGCTGAGACACGCCGGCGCGCTGGCGCATCTCGCTGCTCAGGGGAGCAAGCTTCAGTCCCAGTGCAGTGGCGGACGCGTCGCCGCGCTGGTCTCCTCCCTGATCGTTCATCGCCACCTGCGGATTTGCCGGCATCTGGCCCATGGCGACGTCGAGGGTCTGGTCGTTGCCGTTGCGGGAGATCTCGATCGCGGCGTGGTCGCCCGACGGCGTCTTCGCCGTGTCGATCGCCAGGTCACGCGGCGTTGCGACGTGATGGTGGTCGAAGGAGAGAATGACGTCGCCCTGCTTGAGGCCGGCCTTGGCGGCGGGACTGTCCTTTTCGACAGCGGCGACGAGCGCGCCTTCCGCCTTCGGCAGGCTCAGACCCTTGGCGAGCTCCGGCGTCACGTTCTGGATTTGCACGCCGAGCCACCCGCGCTCGACCTTGCCGTGCTCGCGCAACTGCTCGACCACCGGCTTGGCGAGATCCGACGGAATGGCGAAGCCGATGCCGACCGATCCGCCATTGGGCGAGTAGATCGCCGTATTGATGCCGATCACCTGCCCGTTCAGGTTGAAGGTGGGCCCGCCCGAGTTGCCGCGATTGATGGCGGCGTCGAGCTGGAGATAGTCATCATAGGGCCCGGAATGGATGTCGCGGCCGCGCGCCGAAATGATGCCGGAACTCACGGTGCCGCCGAGGCCGAAGGGATTGCCGACCGCGAGCACGACATCGCCGACCTGTGCCGCGTCGCTATTCCCCCAGGACACGTAGGGCAAGGGATGACCGACGTCGATCTTGAGCAGTGCCAGATCCACTTTGGTGTCGCGCCCGAGCACCTTCGCGGGATGCTTGCTGCCATCCTGAAAGATCACGGTCACCTTGTCCGCGTTGGCGACGACATGGTTGTTGGTGACGACATATCCTGCCGGATCGATGATGAAGCCCGAGCCCAGCGCCATGCGCTGCTCGTGCGGCGAAGGCTGCGTCGGCGCGCCGGGGAAGCCCCGGCCCTGCTGCTCGAAGAACTTGCGCATGAACTGGTCGAGCGGGCCCTGCGGAACGCCCTCTTGCGACGAGCCGTCTTGCGGCGAGCCCTGGTTGTTCATGTCCTCTTCGTCGGCGACGGGGCTGGGCTTTTCCAGGACGGAGATGTTGACGACGGCCGGCATCACCTTCTTCACCAGCGGCGCAAAGCTCGGCGTCGTCGCGGCCGCGGCGACGGCGGGCTGGGGCGCGGTCGCCCCCATGTCGGCCCAGGCGAGCGGCGCCGCTACGGCGAGGCCGACGCACGAGGCCAGCGCAGCAACGCGGACTCGCCGATACGCCGATGCATTCGGATTGGATTGGTTCAGGCGAAACATGACTACCTCTCTGGCGAAACGGGGCTGTGCGGCCGCTCTTCGTCGAAGCCCCGGCGCGCATGGGCGTTGCCGAATAATGGGGACGGCTCATTGCTCCAACCCTTCAGGGAGTTTAATTCTGTGTAATCCCGCCGAGCTCATCGGCGATGATGGGACGACGCAGCAGCCGAGTTTTCCTCGGCCAAGCCGTGGCGACCGCGAACGCGCACGCCAAGCTGCAGGACGCCATCGATTACGTCGACGACGTTGTCCTTGCGACCGCGACCCGCCTTTTCTCCTGCGCCGGGGCCGCTTGCGGGCCCAGCCGCCGGCGATTGTGCTCGATCGCGAAAATGTGGCTGTAGAGGGTCGCCGTCCAGCGCTTGCCCTCAATGGTCATCTCAAGATAACGGAGAGCGTCGCCGACATAGCGCTCGACCTTGTTCCAATAGAATTGCGGATAGCGATCGACCATGTCGGCCGGACTCTCATAGCCGAGCTGTTTGTGGACGCCATTTTCGACCAGTTCACAGTAGAGTGCATTCAACTTGCGCAGGTAGAGCGGATCGCCCAGCTGACCGATCAGATCGCCTGCCCTGACCAATGCCGGCTCCGTGTCGGTAGCGGAGCGGTCTTCCTCATCCGGAACGGGAAAGCGCGTGAGCTCGATGGCCGCGGCAATGCGCTCCTCGTCGATGAAAGGAACCGACGCGAAGCGCTCACGAACCATGATCTTCGATCTCTCCACGTGATAGGGCATGAGATAGGCGTCAGAGGCGCCGCGCGGGGGAGTCGCGGTCCTGCCTGCGGCGTCGATCACGAAGTGATCGGCCGTATCGCCGGCACAGACGCCGCGGACATATCCGATGTCGTGGGTCAGTGCGGCCAAAATGGTGTGAGCCCAATCGCTGGGCGACACGATCCGCTCGAGGCGGCGGCCACGGAGAATGTCCTGGACGCAAAGGGTGACCAGAGCCGTGTGTTCGCAGTCATGATAGAGCGCGTCGCTGCTGGCAATGCGCTCTATGACGAGCCGGGCGGTCTCGTCCAGTCCGGCAGGAATGCGAGGCTCCTGATCGCCATAGATCCTGCGGTAGGTGCCGGCCAGATTGCGACCCAATGCGTCAGCCAGAAGGCTTGCCGTGTTTAGCATCATTACCTCCTTAGCCCCGTCGGCGAACCCTGCTGCAGATATCTGTGGCGCTTTGACGATCTGTCTATAGGTGCTCAGTCGGCCGTCCGGATGGCTCATCACCGAGGCGGCTCGCATCATTCATCCTCGCGCCGCTTGGCAAACAGGTCATGGAATACCGGGAAGATCTGGGTCTGGTCTGCCACTTTGCGCATCGCGAAGTTACGGTGCTCCGCCGCGATCTGGCCGTAAGCGCGCCAGATCTCGGTCAAGTGAGCATCGCGGCGCCCGGCCTCGACGCCAACCTCGATATAGGCGAAGTGCTGCGTCAGCGGCAGGATCTCGTTTCCCAGCAGCTCTCTGCAGAGCTCGCTGTCCTCAGGATAGTTGTCGCCGTCCGAGGCCTGCGCGGCATAGATGTTCCAGGTATTGGGGCTGTAGCGCGCACGCACGACCTTCAGCATCTCCTCGAGCGCGGTCGAGACGATGGTGCCGCCGGTCTCGCGGCTGCGGAAGAAGGTCTCCTCGTCCACTTCCTGCGCGTTGCTGGTATGGCGAATGAACACGAGCGCGACCTGCTTGTATCGCTGCGTCAGGAACACGTGCAGCAGCAGGAAGAACCGCTTGGCGAGATCTTTCATCGCTTCGTTCATCGAGCCCGACACATCCATCAGGCAGAACATCACCGCCTGGGTCGTGGGCTTCGGGGTCCGCTCGAACCGGTTGTAGCGGACGTCCACGGGATCGATGAACGCGATGCGGCGGAGACGGCGTTGCATCGTGTCGAGTTCGAGCGTGGTCTGGGCGGCGCTCTCGGCATCGTCTGCGGCGAGCGCAGTGTCGATCTGCCCCTGAAGCGCGGTGATCTCGCGCGGTCGCGGCCGATGCAGGGAGATGCGGCGGGCCAGGCTGTTGCGCATGGTGCGCACCACGTTAAGGTTGGTGCGGGTTCCCGCTATGGCGAAGCCGGCACGTGTGAGCTGCGTAGCACTTGCTTGCTTGAACCTCGTCTTGACGAGGTCGGGTAACTCCAGGTCCTCGAAGAAGAGCTTCAGGAACTCCTCCTTCGAGAGCACGAACTCGAACGCGTCCCGGGCGCCGTCGTCCTCGGGGCTGGCGCCGCCGCGGCCGCCGCCCTGGCCGTTGGGCGGTCGCTTGATCCGGTCGCCCGCGACGTAATTCCTGTTGCCGGGCAAGATGTGCTCACGCTTGCCGCCCTGCGCGGCGTGTCGGAAGCTCGGCTCGGCAATACGACCGCCCGGGATCGAGATTTTCTCGCCGCCGCCGGTTTCGCCCAGCTTGCGCCGCTTCAGCGCATCTCTGAGCGCCTTCTTGACCTCACTTCTCGCCCGCTGGATGAAGCGCTGCCGGTTCGCAAGGCTCTTGTCCTTCGGATTTGGCCGTCGATCGATGATGTTCATCGGTCGGATCCTCCCTGGGGCGTCGGCAGAGCGCGACACCTCGGCGCGGGAGAAGGCGCTTACGGGTCGGGGTTTTGGTGGTCCCGCAGAACCCGGTTTCCAGCGGGTTCCTCGCCAAAGTCTATCACTGCCGGATTTCCCGCGAAAGTAGCGGCAAGCGCTCGCTGCCGATGCCACCCAGCGCAAACGACGCAGGCAGGCGCGCCCATCCCGATCGAGCCGGCGCCGCGGCATGGGCCGTGGGGTACGAAAGCGGGGATTGCGCCGCCGTGGGAAAATTATGTCCCGGCCCATCGCACAGGTGGCAATCAGAGTCGGGCGGGCCCTGCTCGTCGTTTACCCGCGCGCCCTCCGCCAAATCCGGCGATAGAGGAGGATCGATGTCGAGAACACTGTTGGCCTTGTTCTTCGTTTTCCTCGCGACCCACGCCCGGGCCGAGGACCTTGCCGGTCACTACGAGGTCTTGGGCCTGGGAAACAAGACCTGCAACGAATACCTGGTTCAGCGCAACCCGAACGCCTATGAGCAGATGTACGAGGATCCGCTCAATCATCACAACAACGGCCAGACCCTCGATGCCCACCTCGATCAGGAATACCTGTCGTGGATGTACGGCTATCTGAGCGCCTTCGACCAATGGGTACGCGATACCTACTCGGTCCGAGCCGGGGTAAGCGTCAAAGAACTGAGGGATTGGATCACCCAATACTGTCTTTCTCATCGCACCGCGCGATTCCATTCGGCGGTGGAGGCATTT
>Ga0134125_10005454_pt1 | contig 14436 bp, 13 predicted proteins | sample KB31751_FD_96464 | JGI IMG/M metagenome (GOLD analysis project Ga0134125, IMG submission 96464) | Terrestrial soil microbial communities with excess Nitrogen fertilizer from Kellogg Biological Station, Michigan, USA - KB3-175-1 | ecosystem: Environmental > Terrestrial > Soil > Unclassified ... | reverse complement strand
GTCCTCAAATACCGCTGATGGGAGTTGCGGGGCTTATATCGGCGCTATCGCGCGACGGCAAGCGACCGGGCGAGGCTGACGCTTCGATGGCGCAACGCCGGAAGTTACAGCAAGTTCATCAAGCTGAACCCATTCTGCAGGATTTGGCGTGGCCCCGTTCAGATTGGCAGCGCTAGGCTGCGGTGGACCAAGCGTCGCGACACCTCAGTACCCGGCGCTACGGGCCAGATTTCATCACTCGGCGCGCTCCGCGTCGAACTTCAAGGAGATGACCATGTTACGCAAACTCTCGCTCGTTGCGGTTGCCGTGGCGGCGCTGGGCGCGGCGCTGGCGCCGACGTCGGCTTCCGCTTGGGGCTGGCATGGCGGCTGGCACCATGGCGGGGGTTGGCACCATGGCTGGGGCTGGGGCCCCCGCGTGGTCATCGGCGGTCCCGGCTATTATGGCTATGCCTATCCTTCGTACGGCTATGGCAGCTGCTTTGTGCGGCGCCTCGTCCTAACGCCCTGGGGACCGCGCTGGCGGCTGGTTAACACCTGCTATTGATCGCGGGGGCAAGACGGAGGGAGCTCCCGCCCGCCGGGGCTCCTTGCGTGACCGCAACCGCTCGATTTCTATGGAATTTTAACCCAAACGCGATGTGACGGGTCGGAAACAATTTCCGCGTTCATGACTTGGTTCGGCGTCATGCGATTGAGTGGGACGTCAACGGAACCGTCATGAGTGGCCGCAGCGACGACAGCATCGAGACGATCGACGGCCGGACCAGCCGGTCGATCTGTGATGCCGTTGGTCAACGGCTGCAGCAGAGCGTACAGCCGGATAGTTCGCCGCTGCCGGATCGCCTGCGCTTTCTCATGGATGCTCTGCGCCGACAGGATACCCAAACCGACCGGCGGTAATCCGGAAACCGTCTCCTTGCCGCGCACAAAGCGGTTGCGTTTGATTGCGACTGCGGTGACAAGGCGCGCATGCTTGTCATCACCGACCTGTCGATCCGACTCGCCGGACGGCTTCTGATTGATCATGCCTCGGCGCAAATCGTGCCCGGGGCCCGCGTCGGTTTGGTCGGCCGCAACGGTACCGGCAAATCGACACTGTTCCGGGCCATTCGCGGCGAGATCGCGACCGAGAGTGGAACGATCCTCGTCCCGCAGCGGTGGCGCGTCGGCAGCCTCGCCCAGGAGGCGCCGAACGGGCCTGAGAGCCTTGTTGAGGTGGTGCTCAAGGCGGATCCAGAGCGCGACGCCCTGCTCCGCGAAGCCGAGACCGCCACACACCCACAGCGCATCGCGGAAATCCAGACCCGGCTCGTCGACATCGATGCGCATTCGGCGCCAGCGCGCGCTGCTGCGATCCTGAGCGGTCTCGGCTTCTCGCGTGCGGACCAGTCGCGTCCGGTGTGCGAATTTTCCGGCGGCTGGCGGATGCGCGTGGCGCTTGCGTCGACACTGTTCTCCGCGCCCGATCTGCTGCTCCTCGACGAGCCGACGAACTATCTCGACCTCGAAGGCACGCTGTGGCTCGAGGATCACCTTGCGAATTATCCGCGCACAGTCATCGTCATCAGCCACGACCGCGACCTGCTCAACACCTCGGTCGACCAAATCCTGCACCTCGACCGCGGCAAGCTCACGCTCTACCGCGGCTCCTATTCATCTTTCGAGGATCAGCGTGCCGCACGCGAACTGCTTGATGCCAAGCACGCGAAGCGCCAGGAAGCCGAACGCAAGCGCCTGCAGGATTTTGTCGACCGGTTCAAGGCCAAGGCTTCGAAAGCCCGTCAGGCGCAGTCGCGCGTGAAGATGCTGGAGAAAATGAAGCCAGTCGCGGCATTGGTACGCGAAGAAGTGCGCGAAATCACCTTCCCTACTCCGGAGAAGATGCTGTCACCGCCGATCATCGCTGTCGACAATGCCGCGGTCGGCTATGATCCGCAGGTGCCCGTACTCAAGCGTGTCACCTTGCGGATCGACAATGACGACCGTGTCGCGCTGCTCGGCGCCAACGGCAACGGTAAGTCGACCCTGGTGAAGCTCCTGGCCGATCGCCTCAGGCCTTTTTCCGGCGCTATCACACGGGCCGAGAAGCTTTCGATCGCATATTTTGCCCAGCATCAGCTCGACGAATTGAACGAGGAGGCATCGGTTTATGATCACATCCGCAAGCTGATGCCGGAGGCGCCCGAAGCCAAGGTACGCGCGCGCGCCGGCGCGATCGGCTTTTCGGGCAAGGCGGCCGACACCAAGGCCAAGAGCCTATCCGGCGGCGAGAAGGCGAGGCTGCTCTTGGGGCTGGCGACGTTTTTCGGCCCCAACATGATCATCCTGGACGAGCCGACCAACCACCTCGACATTGACAGTCGCGCGGCGCTTGCCGAGGCGATCAATGAGTTCCCGGGCGCTGTAATCATGGTCTCGCACGACCGCTATCTGATCGAGGCTTGCGCCGATCGGCTGTGGGTGGTCGCCGACGGCGCGGTAACGAGCTTCGACGGCGATCTCGACGAATACAGGCGAGCGGTGCTGTCTGCGCGCGGAGGTGTGCGTTCTGCAACGCGCGAGAATGACGACGCGCGCACGCCTAAAATCGAGAAGCCGGATCGGCCAAAAGTGGAGAAGCGCGGTTCGCTGAAGCAGCGGATCTCGAACGCCGAAACCGAGATCGCGCGGATCAGCGAGATCATCGCCAAGATCGACACCGCGCTGGCGCTGCCGGACCTCTTTACCCGCGACCCCAAGCAAGCGGCTCAGCTCTCAAGAGCGCGCTCCAACGCCGCAGACGCGCTGGCGCGGGTCGAGGAAGAGTGGCTGGAGGCAAGCAGCCTCCATGACGAGGCGTAACCACGCATACGCGGCGATCCCCAGCCGAGGGCGCGCTTAAGTCGCCGCGGGCTTCTTCTTGCCCTTGACCGACCTGGCCCTGGACTTCCTTGCCTTGGGCGGCGCCGGTACCTCGGGCACTCCCTCGATCGAACTCAGGCGTCCCGCGGTGAACGTGTAGATGCCGGCACGCGAGCCGTGCGTCCAGGTCACAACGGCAAGCCGATCGCCGCGCTCATTCTTCGAGATGTTGACGTTGTCCGGCGCGCCGATCCCGCGCACAACATCGCATTCGGTATGGCCCAGGGCTACCGTTCCGGCAGTGGGCGGTGGCGCACCGGGTACCCCATCGGTCGAGGCGTTGGCATTGGCGGGGGCGCTGGCATCGGCTGCGCCGGCGGCTGGCATACCCGGGCACGCACCCTCGGCGCTGACGAGATCATCGGAAGTAACGGGCTTATCCGGCGTCAGCGGCGGCGCATCGATCGAGACGCTTTTGATAGATAGTCGTCCATACCGCGAGAGCCAATTTGCATCCCTTGAGAACAGATCGGACGCGCTTGAACAGCCCGCAATCGCAGGAGCCAGCACGAGGAGCACGGCCAATTGCTTTCGAAAGTGGATGCTGTGTTTCACGTCGAACTAAAATCTCACCTCAGAGGTAAGGGCTTAAGCACTTGTCCCAACATCACTTTGCGGCACCACCGTGGCTGAACGCAAGGCCTTCCGACCGAATCCCACGACAACATTTCGACTCCACGATGGACACGCGCCTACCCGGCCCCTAGTCCCGTCGTTGCCAACGGCCGCGCTCGTCGGTCTGCCAATAGGTGACGTCGAAGCCCCGCGATTTACAATGCGCCCAGGCACCGCGGGCGGCGGCAAGCGAGTCGGCGTCGTCGCCATTGAACACCAGCACGAGACGTTCGTAGCTCTCGGCATCCGCTGGCACGGGCGCACTGTCGACCAGGAAACGGACGTTGGCCCGATTTGGATTACCCTCCTCCACCGCCAGCACGATGGGCTGCTCGGCCGGATCGCCGGCGCGCGAGGTCGCGTGGGGCAGAAAGGAATCATCGCGGTAGGTCCACAAATGCGCGTCCAATGCTTCGGTACGTTCCTGCGACGTCGATTGCACGACCACTCGCCAACCGCGCTCGAGCGATTTCTCCAGCAGCGGCGGCAAGACGTTCTCCAGCGACATGTTTTGCAGATGGTAGAACAGGACCTCGGTCATTTCTTCGCTTCGTAATGGTCGGCGACCAGCCGATCCAGCAAGCGGACGCCAAAACCCGAACCCCAGCTCTGATTAATTTCGCTCTTCGGTGCGCCCATCGCGGTTCCCGCGATGTCGAGATGTGCCCAGGGCGTATTGTCGACGAAGCGCTGGAGAAATTGGGCCGCCGTGATCGAACCGCCATAGCGCCCACCGGTGTTTTTCATGTCGGCAAATTGCGAATCAATCAGCTTGTCGTATTCCGGCGCCAGCGGCATGCGCCAGACCTTCTCGCCGGTTTCAAGCCCGCATTTGACCAAACGGTCCGCCAGTTCCTCGTTGTTGGAGAACAGGCCCGCGTGTTCGCTGCCGAGCGAGACCACGATGGCGCCCGTCAGGGTTGCAAGATCGATCATGAATTTCGGCTTGGTCTTCTTGGCTACGTACCAGAGCACGTCGGCCAGCACGAGGCGGCCTTCAGCGTCGGTGTTGATGATCTCGATCGTCTGGCCGGACATCGAGGTGACGATGTCGCCGGGACGTTGCGCGTTGCCGCTCGGCATGTTCTCGACGAGACCGATCGCGCCCACTGCGTTCACCTTCGCCTTGCGCGACGCCAGTGCGTGCATCAGGCCAACCACACAGGCGGCGCCGGCCATGTCTCCTTTCATCTCTTCCATGTTGGCGGCGCCCTTGATGGAAATGCCGCCGGTGTCGAAGCACACGCCCTTGCCGACAAAGGCGACGGGCGCCTCGCCGCGCTTTCCACCGTTCCAGCGCATGATCACGGTGCGACCGGGCCGCTCCGAGCCCTGCGCGACCCCCAATAGCGCACCCATGCCAAGCTTGGACATCGCTTTCACGTCGAGGATCTCGACCCCGACATCGAGCTTGCGCAATTGGACGACCCGCCGGGCGAACTCTTCCGGATAAAGCACATTCGGCGGCTCATTGACGAGGTCGCGCGCGAGGTCGACGCCGTCAACGACGTGCGATTGCGGCGCAAAGGCCTTGCGCGCCGCAGCCACGTCCTCGACGGCCAACGAAATCTCCGCACGTAGGGCGCCCTCTTCGTTGTCCTTCTTCTTGGTCTTGTAGCGATCGAATCGATAGGCACGCAGCCGGATGCCCGCGGCGATCGCGATGGCCTGGTCAGGACGCATGACTTCTTCGGGCAGTTCCGTCAGCACCGTCACGTGTTCACTGCCGCCGTTCAGTTTGCTGGCCACGATGCCGCCGAATTTGAGAAAATCCCGCCCCTTCAGCTCCGATGGCTTTCCAGTGCCAATCACAATCAAGCGCTGAATCTTGATTCCTTCGGGCTCAAAGAGGTCGAGCGTTGTACCGCTTTTGCCCTTGAATCGGCTGCTCGCAGCGGCGCGCCTGACCTGATCCGCGGCAGCTCCCAACAGTTTGCGGGTGACGCTGCCGAGCTTTAGCGTCTCATCGCAAAATGCCACCAAAACGCCGCGCGGCGTCGCGGAAAGCGGGACGAAGCCGACCTTAACGGCGTCGGTCATTGGTAAATCCTCCAAAACAGGGCATTTGCGGGCGGGATTGCGGGCCGGAGCGGTCCGCGGAATGGTTCGTTCGGTGCCAAGAGGGGGTGTCGCACACCTTCGGCGCCGCGTCGACGCACTATGGCCTCTCACCCACCGTTGTGCCAAGGACCGCCCGTGGCAAGGCGGCCACATTCGTGAAATATTAACCATGGAGGAAGCGCGCCACGGCCCAGCCATTTTGTTGACGGATCAAAGGGATGGTAGTGAGAAACTGAGCGAACGGGACGCGTCATGACCCAACCACGGGGAGCCTCTTTTCGGAGGGGCCGGTTGGGCTTTCGCAACCGGCATCGCGGGGCGGATTCGTGCGGTAGCCGATGGGGTCGATCGATAAGTATATTTTCCGCACGACGCTCGCGTCGTTTGCGGTGGTCCTGGTCAGCCTCACGGGCGTGATCTGGATTACGCAGGCGTTGCGCGGCATCGACCTGATGACCAGTCAGGGCCAGACCATCCTGACGTTCCTCCACGTCAACAGCCTGATCATCCCTGCCCTCGTGCTGATCATCGCGCCGATTGCGCAGATGATCGCGATTTCGCACACGCTGAACAAGCTCGCGACCGATTCCGAGATCATCGTGATGAATGCCGCCGGCTTCTCGCCATTCCGGCTGTTCAGGCCGTTCTTCTATGCGACCTGCGTGGTGGCGCTCCTGGTCGCCTTCATCGCTGCGTATCTTGCGCCTGAGGGCATGCGCCGATTGAAGCAGTGGGACGCCGACATCACGGCCGACGTGCTGACCAACATCCTGCAGCCCGGCCGCTTTGCCCAGCTCGACCAGAATCTCACCATCCGGATTCGGGAGCGGCAACCGGGAGGCTTGCTGAAGGGCATCTTCATCGACGACCGGCGTGACCCGAAGGAGCGCGCCACCATCATCGCCGACCACGGTACCGTCATGAAGAACGGCAATAGCTCGTTCCTGGTTTTGGAGGACGGCAATCTGCAGCGTTTCGAGGCGGGAAAACGTGATCCCGCGCTGGTGGCGTTCGGCCGTTACGCCTTCGATATGTCGAAATTCTCCAAGGCCCACGACGTCACGCTCGGCATTCGCGAGCGCTACCTTTGGGAATTGCTCGATCCGGCCCCAGACGATCCGGTCTACAAGCAGATTCCCGGCCAGTTCCGCGCCGAACTGCACGACCGCTTCATGGCCCCGATCTACCCCTTTGCTTTCGCGGCGCTGACCTTCGCGTTTCTCGGCGCGCCGCGCACAACGCGGCAGAGCCGAAATTTCTCGATCGGCGGCGCGATCCTGAGCGCGTTTGGCCTACGGATGGCCGGCTTCGCCTGCTCGGTCATGGCAGTGAAATCGCCGTTCGCGCCGGTCGTCCAGTATCTGATGCTCTTCGCTACGATCGGTCTCAGCATCTGGATCATCATCGGCGGCATCGTCTTGGAGCCGCCGGCCGCCTTGCTTGAGGCCATCAATAAATCCAACGCGCGCCTGCTGCGGCTCTTCGGACGTCCGGCCACCGCATGAGCATGATCAACAACACCCTCGGGCGCTATTTTGCCGGTCGCTTTGTGATCGCCGCGCTCGGCGTATTCGCCGGCATTTTCATGCTGCTGGTGCTGGTCGACTATATCGAGATGGTGAGGCGGACCTCGGGACTGGTCGGGGTTTCCGCGCTGATGGTTGCCGAGACATCGATGTGTCGGGTGCCTCAGTTCCTGGAAAAGATGATGCCGTTCTGCATCCTGATCGGCGCCATGACTTGCTATCTCGCGCTTTCGCGGCGGCTCGAATTGGTGGTCGCGCGCGCCGCCGGCGTATCGGCCTGGCAATTCATCGCTCCGGCGCTCGCGAGCGCACTCGCGCTCGGTGTGCTCGCGACCGTTGCCTACAACCCGATGTCGGCGAATCTGGCCGAGCTTTCGAAGCGCATGGAGGCCAAGCTGTTCGGTAATGCGCCCGGCGGCGGCATCCAGGACGCATCCGGCTTCTGGCTCAACCAGGTGAACAGCGACGGCCAGGTCATCATCAACGCCGCGCGCAGCGAGCAACAGGGCGTCCGGCTGACTGGACTGACGCTGTTCCGATTCGACACTGACGGCAAATTCGAGGAGCGAATCGAAGCGCGCGAGGCGACGCTTGAGCACGGGTACTGGCTGTTCAAATCGGTCCGGCGTTATGCACTGGACACCCCGCCGGTCGACCAGGATCGATTCGAGTTGCCGACGACGCTCACGCCCGCGCAGATTCGCAACAGCTTTTCCACGCCGGAGACTGTGTCCTTTTGGCAACTGCCGAGCTACATCCGCTCCTCGGAGAGCTCCGGGTTCGCGACGGCCGGTTACAGGCTGCAATACCAAAAGCTGATCGCACAGCCGTTCTTGCTGGCTGCGATGGTGATGTTGGCCGCATCGGTCTCGTTGCGTTTCTTCCGCTTCGGCGGCGTGCAAAAGATGGTTTTAAGTGGCGTGAGCGCGGGCTTTCTGCTCTACGTCTTGTCAAAAGTAACGGAAGATTTGAGCAAGGCTGAGTTGATGTATCCGATCGTGGCCGCCTGGCTGCCCGTGCTCGTGGGCGGCCTAACCGGCTTTTTGGCCTTGCTGTACCAGGAGGACGGTTAGTGGCTATCGCTGCCGCCCTCCGCACGTATTTGTCCGCATTCCAGTGGCATCTGGTCGCGCCTCCGACGCGAACGCGTCTGGCTGTGCTTTGCGCGCCGGTGCTCCCCCTACTGCTTTGCCTCGTCCTGACCGGTGCCATCGGGATTGCATCGGCCGTACCGGCGGCGGCGCAAAGCTTCACCTATAATCCCCTGCCGCCGCGTCCAAAGCCTCCTCGCGTCCCTCACGACAACCAGATGTTGGTCCAGGCGAACGAGGTCGACTACGATTACAACAACTCGCGGGTGTCGGCGGTCGGCAATGTGCAGCTGTTCTACAATGGCACCAGCGTCGAGGCCGACAAGGTCATCTACGACCAGAAAACAAAGCGGCTGCACGCCGAGGGCAACATCCGCATGACGGATGCCGACGGCAAGATCACCTATGCCAACATCATGGATCTCAGCGACGACTATCGCGACGGCTTTGTCGATTCGCTGCGCGTCGACACCGAGGACCAGACCCGCATGGCGGCGACCCGCGCCGAACGCTCCAGCGGCAACTACACGGTCTTCCAGAACGGCGTCTACACCGCCTGCGCGCCCTGTAAGGACGATCCGAAGAAGCCGCCCCTTTGGCAGGTCAAGGGCGAGCGCATCATCCATGACCAGACCGAGAAGATGCTGTATTTCGAGGCCGCGCAGCTCGAATTCTTCGGCGTCCCGATGGCCTATTTGCCGTATTTCTCCACGCCGGACCCGACGGTGAAGCGCAAGTCGGGCTTCCTGATGCCGGGCTTCAGCGAGGCGTCGACTTACGGCTTCGGCGTCGAGATCCCCTATTATTGGGCGATCGCGCCCGACTACGACGCGACCTTCAGCCCGCGGATCACCTCCAAGCAGGGCGTGCTGCTCCAGGCGGAATTCCGCCAGCGCTTGCTGAACGGCTCGTACCAGGTGCGCGCGTACGGCATCGACCAGCTTGATCCGGGCGCCTTTGCCGGGCAACCAGGCGATCGCCAGTTCCGGGGCGGCTTGGAGACCAAGGGACAGTTCGCCATCAACGACAAGTGGGTCTGGGGCTGGGACGGCGTCATCCTGTCGGACTACTATTTCATGCAGGACTATCGGCTCGCGCAATATCGCGATCCGATGAGCTCGTTCATGAACCTTCCGACGGAAGCGATTTCGCAGCTTTACTTGACCGGCGTCGGCAACCGCAGCTTCTTCGACCTGCGCTCGATCTACTATCTCAGCTTCTCGGGTAACCAGCAGCAGGTCCCGGTCATCTGGCCGGTGCTCGACTATTCGAACGTCTTCAACTACCCGATCTTCGGCGGAGAGGTCAGCTACAAGACCAATTTCGTCAATCTGACGCGCAACGACGCCAAGTTCGACCCGATCACGACGGTCGCCAATCTCGCCGGTCTGTGCACTTTGACCTCAGCCGATCCGCTCGCACGGACGCCCTCGCAGTGCCTGCTGCGCGGCTTCCCCGGAACCTACACGCGGTTCACGGCGGAAGCGCAGTGGCGGCGCTCGTTCACGGATCCCTTGGGGCAAATCTGGACGCCGTTTGCGATCCTGCGCGCGGATGCGATCAACGCCGACGTCTCGAATCAGCCCGGCGTGTCCAACTTCCTGCCGGTCGGCGACACCCAGGCCCTGCGGGCGATGCCGGCCGTCGGTTTCGAATATCGCTATCCCTTCATCAACGTGCAGCCCTGGGGCTCGACGACGGTCGAGCCGATCGCCCAGGTTATCCTGCGTCCGAACGAAACCTACGCGGGTAAGCTTCCGAACGAGGATGCGCAGAGCCTCGTGTTCGACACTTCAAACCTGTTCGAGGTGGATAAATTCTCCGGCTACGACCGGGTCGAGGGCGGCAGCCGCGCCAACTACGGCGTGCAGGCGACGACCGAGTTCGACCGCGGCGGCACCGTCAAGGCGATGTTCGGACAGTCGTATCAGCTGTTCGGCCTCAACTCCTTCGCGGTTAAGGACGAGACCAATACTGGTCTCGACTCCGGCCTGCAGACCACAGCATCCGACTACGTCAGTAGCGTCCAATATTCACCGAACCGCACCTACACCTTCAGCGTGCGCTCCCGCTTCGACCAGCAGACATGGAACGTGCAACGTTTCGAAGCCGAGGCCAAGGCGAACTTCGATCGCTGGTCGGTCGGCATGATATACGGCAACTATGCGGCGCAGCCGGACCTCGGCTATCTCACGCGTCGAGAGGGCATTCTGGGTTCGGGCTCTGTGAAAGTCGCGGCAAACTGGGTGGTGACCGGTGCTGCGCGCTGGGACCTGGAAGCCAACAAGATCAACCAATATGTGATTGGCGCGGGCTATGTAGACGACTGCTTCGTGCTCGCAGCCAACTACATCACGTCCTACAACTATGCGACCCCGTCGACTCCGCCGGTTCTCAGCCACGCCTATATGCTGCAGATCGGGCTGCGGACGCTAGCCAACACGGCGGGCGGCAGCGGTCCGATGGGCGTTCAGTAAATCGGCCTACCGGGCGGAGGGGGTTCTTGGCTGCGAGGCAGCTTCTATTGGATCGGTTGACAACGAAGATGATCATGACGGCCACGTTCTCTCATCGCCTGCGCACTCTGCTGGTGGTTTGCATCGCAACGCTCGTCGTACCGGTTTGCATTTCGTCCGCTCGCGCCCAGACAGTCGTCGTAATGGTCAATGGCGAGCCGATCACCGACTACGACATCGAACAGCGCAGCAAGCTCGATTTTCTCAGTTCGCACAAAAAGCCGACCCGGCAGGACGTTATCAACGAACTCATCGACGAGAAGGTCGAGATCAAAGAAGCCAAGAAATACGGCGTGGATCCCTCCGGCTCCAACATCGACCAAGCCTACGGCGAGATGGCGGGGCGCATGCGCATCAGCGCAGACCAGCTGACAAAATCGCTGCAAGCGCAGGGCATCCGGCCCGGTACGCTGAAATCCCGCATCCGGGCCGATATGGTTTGGGGCAGTCTCGTCCGTGGGCGCTACAAGGAGCGGCTGCAGGTCGGCGAGCAGGACGTCGAAAAGGCGCTAAAGGCGGAGGGCGGTGACGATACCCAGAAGGCTGATGCATACGAATACACGATGCAGCCGCTGGTCTTGATTGTGCCGAAGGGAGCGCCGCCGGCAGCACTCGAAAGCAGACAGAAAGAGGCCGAAACCCTGCGAGGCAAGGTACAAAGCTGCAGTGAGGCCAAATCCTACTTCACGAGTCTGCCGAATGCGGCGGTCCGCGACCCCGTCATCAAAACGTCTTCCGATATTCCGGCGGTGCTGCGCAAAGTGCTTGATGATACGCCTATCGGCCACCTGACCCCGCCGGAGGTGACCAAGGAGGGTATCGAGATGGTGGCATTGTGCGGGCGCAAGCCAACGACCATCGACTCGCCGAAGAAGAAGGAAATCCGCGAAAAGATGTATGCGCAGAAATATCAGGCGACGGCGAAAGCCTATCTGGACGAAATCCGCAAGGCGGCGATGATCGAATATCGCAAATAGCCATGGCAAAGCCGCTAGTGCCGAAGCCCCTTGCTCTCACTCTCGGCGAACCGGCCGGAATCGGGCCGGACATCACGATCGCAGCCTGGCTCCGCAGGAAGGAGCTGAATCTGCCGCCCTTCTATCTGCTCGGCGATCGCGCCTTTGTCGCAAGGCGCGCGAAGGCGCTCGGCGCTTCGCTCTCTCTCGTGGAAGTGGCGGCCGAGGAGGTCGCGGATGCCTTCGCCAAGGCGCTGCCCGTTGTGGCGACCGATCAGATCCCCACCGCAGAACCCGGCCGTCCCGACGAGAGCAGTGCGCCCGCGGCGCTGGCCTCCATTCGCCAAGCGGTCGCCGATATCAGCAGCGGACGGGCGGCTGCGATCGTCACCAATCCGATCGCCAAGAACGTGCTCTACCGCGCGGGCTTCACTCATCCCGGGCACACCGAATTTCTCGCCGAACTCGCGGCCTCCGGCGGAAAGACACCGCAGCCCGTCATGATGCTGTGGTCGCCGCACCTCGCCGTCGTGCCCGTGACCATCCATCTTGCGCTGCGGGAAGCGATCGCCCTGCTCTCCACCGACCTCATCGTCTCGACCGGCCGCATCGTCGCATCGGAAATGAAAAGGCGCTTCGGCCTTGTCCGTCCGCGACTAGCGGTGACCGGGCTCAATCCGCACGCCGGCGAAGACGGCACGCTCGGGACCGAGGACAAGACGATGATCGCCGCAGCCGTCGAGGCGCTGCGCGCCGACGGCGTCGACGCGCGCGGGCCGCTCCCGGCCGACACCCTTTTTCACGAAGCTGCGCGCAAAACCTACGACTGCGCGCTCTGCATGTATCACGACCAGGCGCTGATCCCGATCAAGACTTTGGCTTTCGATGAGGCCGTCAACGTCACGCTCGGACTGCCGTTCATTCGTACCTCGCCCGACCATGGCACGGCCTTTGACATTGCAGGCACGGGACGTGCGAATCCCGCGAGCCTGATCGCGGCATTGCGGCTTGCCGCGCGCATGGCGAGTGCGCCGGCGCAGCCCGGCTCATGAGCCCGATCGACGATCTTCCGCCGCTTCGCGAGGTCATTCGCCAACACGCTCTGTCTGCCCGCAAATCGCTGGGCCAGAACTTCCTGCTCGACCTCAACCTCACCGCCCGCATCGCACGCGCGGCCGGCCCGCTGGACGATGCGACGGTAATTGAAATCGGCCCGGCCCCGGCGGACTGACGCGAGCACTGCTCGCGCTCGGTGCCCGGCACGTCATCGCCGTCGAGCACGACACGCGGGCATTGCCGGCGCTGGAAGAGATCGCGGCCCGCTATCCGGGACGGCTGGAGGTCGTCTGCGCCGACGCGCGAGCTTTCGATCCGCAACCTTTCATCGGCGGGGCCAAGGCCAAGATCGTCGCCAACCTGCCCTACAATATCGCAACCAACCTTCTCATCGGCTGGCTCACGATGGGTCGCTGGCCGCCCTGGTACGAGATGATGGTCCTGATGTTCCAGCGCGAGGTCGCCGAACGGATCGTCGCGCGTGAGAATGATCCGGCCTACGGCCGGCTGGGCGTGCTTGCCAATTGGCGTTGTGAGACGAAGATCCTGTTCGACATTTCGCCCGCGGCGTTCGTGCCGCAGCCCAAGGTCACCTCCTCGCTGGTTCGGCTGGTGCCGCGCCCGGCGCCCGAGGCCTGCGACCGCCGCCTGCTGGAGCAGGTAGCGGCGGCAGCGTTCGGTCAGCGCCGCAAAATGCTGCGACAGAGCCTGAAATCGCTTTCCGTCGATCCAGCCCGCCTCGCTGCGGCAGCGCACGTCGATCCGACGCGGCGCGCGGAAACCATTCCGGTCTCCGGCTTTGTTGCCATGGCGCGTGAATTGGCCGATATACGGAGCGAAAAAACGAGCATAGCTTAAGGAGAACGCCATGGCGTTGATGCGTCGCCAGTCGCTGGTCAAGTTTGACGCCCCGCTCTGCGAAACCATCGTCGAGACGCCGAAGCCCGCGGGCCGAGAGGTACTCGTGCGCGTCGAGCGTTGCGGGCTGTGTCATTCCGACCTTCACATCCAAGACGGCTATGCGGACCTCGGCGGCGGCAAGCGGCTCGACACCACACGCGGGATGACGCTGCCCTTCACGCTCGGCCACGAAATCGCCGGTGTGGTTGCGGAAGTCGGCCCGGACGTCCCCAAGGATCTGATCGGCACGAAGAAGGCGGTGTTTCCTTGGATCGGTTGCGGTCAATGCCGCGACTGTCTTGCCGGTGATGAAAATCTCTGCGTCAAGCAACGCTTCCTCGGCGTCTCCATCGACGGCGGTTTTGCCAGCCATGTGCTGGTGCCTGATGCGAAATATCTGCTCGACTACGATCCACTCCCGGTGAACCAGGCCGCCACGCTGATGTGCTCGGGCGTCACTGCCTATGGGGCGCTAAAGCGCCTGGTCGACCGGCCGCGGCAGCGTAACCTCTTGCTGATCGGGCTCGGCGGCGTTGGGCAGATGGGACTGTCGTTTGCGCAAGCCATGTTCAAGCAGAAGATTTCGGTAGCCGACCTTAATGCGGCCGCGCGCGAAACCGCGCTGCGAAACGGCGCGTCCGTCGCCTACGACCCGGCCGAGCCCGACATCGTCAGACGCATCCTGAAGGAGACCGAAGGCGGCTTTGACGGAGTGATCGACTTTGCCGGCAACGAGAAGTCGATGGCGTTTGCGGTCTCGGCGCTGGCCCGCGGCGGCAAGATCGTCGTATCCGGATTGATGGGCGGCAAT
>Ga0134125_10005453_pt1 | contig 14437 bp, 11 predicted proteins | sample KB31751_FD_96464 | JGI IMG/M metagenome (GOLD analysis project Ga0134125, IMG submission 96464) | Terrestrial soil microbial communities with excess Nitrogen fertilizer from Kellogg Biological Station, Michigan, USA - KB3-175-1 | ecosystem: Environmental > Terrestrial > Soil > Unclassified ... | reverse complement strand
TGTTGGTGGCGGCGAGAATGATCACCGACCGGTCGGACTTCGTCGCACCCTCCATCTGCGCGAGCATCTCGGTCACGATCTCCTGCGTGTAGGTGTCGGCACTCGAGGAGCCGCGCTGGGGCGCGACCGACTCGATCTCATCGATGAAGAGCACGCAGGGGGCGCTGGCGCGGGCGCGGCCAAAGAGGTCGCGCACCAGGTGCGGAGACTGGCCCTGATACTGACCCTTGAGATCCGCGGTTGTCGCGCCGATGAACTTGACGCCACCCTCGTTGGCGAAGGTACGCGCGATGTCGGTCTTGCCAGTGCCCGGAGGGCCGAAGAGGAGGATATTGGGAACGTTGACTCGCGCGCCCTTGTAGCGGTCCGCCTCACGAAGGATGCGCGCGGCGCGCTTGAGCTGATCTTTGATCTCCGGGGGGAGCACCAGGCGATCCCAGGTCTTGCTGCGGTCGACACCCTCGTTGCCGCGAACGGTTGCCACCGCCGTGCGCCAGTGCTCATCACGCGGCGCGTTGGGCACGCACTGCACCTTGGTCTCACGGACGATCTCGCGCAGCTCACGGACGGAAGCCCCGCCCAGACTCTCGATCAGCCACTGCGGCGCCCGCCCGGGCAGCTCATTCTCTACGCACGCGAGCGCCAGGAGCTTCGCGCGGTCGGCCACCGTCTCGGGCGCCGTCACCTCGATCTTCGAGCTGCCGAGGAGCGCCAAGAGGCGCGGATGGAGGTTCTTTTCCTGCTGCGCCGTCATCACGACCCACACGCCACTCTGCCAGGGCTCGCGGCGCGTCCACTCCTCGATCCAGGCGAGCGTCGCCTCGCGCGCACCGGGACTGTCCTGCTCGGAGCCCGGCTTCGGAAAGAGGTGATCGGCATACTCGACGAAGAGCACGACCGGTGTCTTGGTGGTGGCGCTCGCCCAGAAGGCCTTGACCTCCTTGGCCGAGGCGAGTTGGTCCGCTGTCGGCTTCACGAGCTGGGCGAACGTCGAATTCGCAATCGTGTGCGCCAGGAACTCCTTGCCGTTGCCGGGATAGCCGTGCAGCAGGAGTCCCGCGGGCGTGGCGCGATCGCGCAGGTTGAAAAGATCGATGCGACGGATCAGGAACTCGAACACCTTGTCCGAGACGTAGACCGGCGCCCAGATATCCGCGAGCCGCTTGACGTTGCCGAGCAGCGCCTCGAGACGCGGGACCTCGGCTCTCTGGCGGCGCTCGCGCCATTTGAGCTGCCCGTAGAAATGGGCATGCTTGAGAATCGGAACGAGATCGTTGCGGGTCTCGAGGACCGCCCGCTGCAGCAGAGCCCCGTGGGCGTTCATGAGCCCACCGGGCTTGCTCGCGATGAGCACCGGGTCCGCATCCGCAGCGATGCGATAGGTCGCCATCTCACCGAAGGAAAGGAAACTTGCGCCCGCCCCCGCCGTCGGGTCCGCGTTCTGCAGATTGATCTGCGTCTCATCGCACGTCGGCTTACCCGCGGCGCTCCAGAAGCGCACCGCCCACATGGGACCTGGCGCCTGATCGGGATAAACGTGCACCAGCGTCGGGTGCTGCAGGCTCGCGGCGTTGGCCTCGAGCTCCTTCACCGTGCCGCTCGTCTGCGCGCGGCGCGCGAAGAAGAAGCACACCGGTACCGCGATCAAGAGATAGATGAGCACCGGGGCGAGATAAAGACCCGCCACCATCATTCGGGCGATGCCCCCGAGAAGCCACCAGGCACCGATCACCATCAGGACCTTGAATCCGATGCCGCCGCGCCAGAACCGGCGCCAGAGCGGCATGAGGAGCAACGCGGAGCCGATCGCCTTGCCCACGCCCGGGGTTTCCTCGCGCAGCAGCTTCTTCAGCCGCTCGTGCACCAGCGTGCCGATGCGGCCGAGATCCTTGCGCAGCAGCTCAGGCAGGGTCTTGCGCTCCTCGAGCGCAACCTGGGTTGCCGTGAGCTCATCCATCGCGGCGGTGAGCGTCGCCTGATATTTCGCGGTCTGCTCGCCGAGCAGCCGCTCCTTGGCATCGCCCGACACGGGCGTCGCAGACGCCTTGGCAATGGGCCGCGGTGCAACCGATGCCGCGGCAGGCATGGCAGGGGGTGACCCCGGATCCTCGGGCAGCGCGGGCGCGATCGAGCGCGATGGGATCTCCTCAGCCTCCGGCGGCAATGCCGGACTGCCGGAGCGGCGCCGGTTTGCGATGACGATTGCGCCGGCCCCTGCACCCGCGCCGGCCAGGAGCAGCAGGAGAAGACGCTTGAAACGGCTCGACTGCCCGGAAGGAGAGTACGGTGGCGGCGGCACGTAGGGGGGCGGCGCGGTATACGTCTGCGCCGCCTGCCTGCCGGCACGCTGGGGGCCTCGCGGCCGGCGCTGCTGCTGCCACTCTGTGATTCGGCGACGAAGATCCGCCGACCTCTGATTGAAAGTGGCCGCGGCCTGCTGTCGCGCCACCGCCTGCTGCTCGCTGGAGAGGCGCGCGAGCGCCTGCTTGAGAACGGGCAGCTCGGCCTGATCGCGTTGCAGCCGCGCCCGATACGCCTGCTGGGAGATCTGCCCGCTCTGCAGCAGGAAATTGCTCTCGCTCGCATCGAGCGCCAGTTTGGCGAAGGACTCGCCGAGACTGCGCGCCTGCGCCTCACCGCCGAAATCCAGAGCGGAAGTCGGCATCGCAGCGAGGAGCGCGAGAGCCAGGAGGAGGAGGGCCAGCCCGAGAGCGGCCGGAGATGCGGCCGGCACGGCGCGCGTGCGCGATCGATGGTCTGCCATGGTCACCCTTCATCGGCTGCGATCGTGCGCAGCGTGAAGAGTGAGACGGAGCAGGCGGCCGAGCGTCAGGGTCGAAGCACCCGAGCCCATCCAACCAGGACCCTGACGATTGCCTGCGGGCTCCGTCCTACCTGTCGGGAAGGTCGTAAAAGGCTCGGCGGTCATGCAGAACAACTCAGATCTCACTGCGCTCATCCAGATCCCCCGCAACATCTACATCGCGATCGCGGGGCTCACCTTCATCGTCGCGTTCGTGAGCAGCCTCAGGATGCCTGCCTATATGGGCATCATGGCACTCGTGGCGTGGCTCCTATGGCTGAGCATCAGCGGTAAGACCGCAAAGCCGTTTCGGGTCGAGTCCGTCTCGGGCGTGCTGAGCGACGTCACACCGTTTCCCAAGGCGCAGGCCGTCACGATCGCCGGGTATCCAAACTCGGGCACAGTCGATGGCGCCACGCGATTCACGGTGGCGGGCCGCCCGGTCTACATGAAGACGCTCGCGCCGCTCAAGGCCGGTGATGTCGTGGTGGCGGCGGTCATTCCCAATGAAGACAAGAACGGTCCGCTCTCGAGCGTGCCTTTCGAGGCGCTCGCGCTGCGCAATGAGAGCCGCACCGATGCGGAAGGGCGTTGGCTCTTCATCCCCGACGCACGCATGAAGATTCCGAGCGGCGCGGGGCTGTGGGCCGTCGTTGCCCTCTGCGTGCTCATGATCGGGTTCCTGTTCCCGATCTATGCCGTGGTCGTGATCAAGAGGAGCTACGACATCAAATTCGGCTGGGAGCGGGCGATCGAGGAGTCCCGTCGCCTGGTCGCGCCAGGTGGCACGGCCGAGGCAGCGGTCAATCCCACGGCCCGCGAGCTGCTCGCCTGAGCCGATGCGCGCGCCGCGAAAAAGCCGGGGCGGCGCCCTGATCCGCCTCCTGATTCTGATCGTGGTGGGCTATGCGCTCATCTCGCAGCTGCCGCGATGCACGCAGCAGCTCGGGCAGATGGCCGGAAATGCCGCGGCACGCGCCGCGAGCCAAGCGACGAGCAGCGCGACCAGCGGCGCGAGCAGCGCTCTCGGCAGCTGGGTACACAACCTCATCGATCGTATCGAGAGCTGGTGGACCGGGCTCAGCCCCGAAGAGAGGTTCGACAAGATCTGCGAGCACGTGCCGGTCGAAGGGGTCGACAAGGTCTGTCCCTACTTCACCGCCGCGCTGACGGGAGCCTCGGAACGGGACGCCGCGCAGACGGCCTGCTACATGGCCGCCGCAGGCGCCGGAGGACAAGGCTCACAAACGCTGGGCCTGATCAACAAGTTCTGTCCACAAACGCCAGGCGACCCTTCCGCCTTTGCGGCCTGCGTCCAGAAATATGTCGAGCCCGGCGATGCGAGCAACTGCCTCGCGAGCTCACCGGAGCAGTTCTGGCGCGCGGCGCGCACGATGATCGAGCCCATCGCCTGTCCACCGGGGGTGCCGAAGTCACTGTGTACGACCCAGCCCTCTTCCCAACCCTCGGCATCGACCGCGGCACCCAACCCATCGGCGCCCAACACGTCGGCACCCGCATCGTCGAGCACGCGCACGGACCAGAGCTATCTCAACTGTCTGACGTACTACTACCAGTACCTGCGCTCCTGGGGACAAACGAGTTGCGGGTCGATGATCACCGCGGGGACCGCCGGCTGCGCCAGGACCGCTCTCCTTGACTTCACCTACCAGGGGCAGTCGGTCGGGGCCAGTCAGGTCGCCCAGTGTGACAGTGTGCAGCCATGAGGCCGTGGCTCGCCCTGACATTGCTCCTCGTGGCAGGCCCGGTGGACGCACAAACCCTGCAGAGAGTCGTCACGGGTGTATGGGTGCACGATGTTCCCGGGCCGCCCCAGGGACAGTTCTGGGATTCGGTCGGCGAGCATCTCTTGAGCACATTCACCAACCCGACGAGCGTCTATCCGGACGTGATGATTTGCGCGCGTCCGGCCAAGTATGCCGCACCGCACTGCTCGAAGATCTGTTGGGATCTGAAAGGCGATACCCACGGCGACGGCAAGCACCGCAGCACGGAGTGCCAGCAGCCGCTCCACGTACCACTCGTGCCGGGCGATCCGCGCATGGTCCTCGAGGTGCTCGAGATGGACCACGACGAGAATGGCGCTCGCGTGCACGCCATCATTGCCAGAAATATCGTGGTTGACGATCCGTCGCGATGCACTGACGATCAGCCGTGCAGGTGGAGCTCTCCACAGGGAGCGCTCGTGTTGAGCTTCAGCAGTCAGGTGCACGGCGTCCTCGGCACACCACCACCGCCCTCATCACCGACAGCGGCAGCTCCTGGTGGCGGCAGCACCGCACCTGCCGGCCCGTCTCTCTGGCAACGGGCGCAGGAAGGGGCCAGGAAGGTCGCGGATCGTTATGCGCAAAGCAAGGACCCGACCGCGTCCACCCGGGAAGCCACCGACCGCGCAGTTGCAGCGACGCAGGCCGCTATCAACAGCTGCCTGAGCGCCATAGCACACAGTGATGACACCCTGCGCTCCCGCATGCCCGTCTGCGCCAACCTTAGCGGCAAGCCGTTCGAGCAGTGCATGTACTCGAAGGTGCTGTACGACGAAACACGGCACTGACCCAGGCCTACGCCTGCTCGCGCCAGTACCAGGGAGAGGTCGACACCCTCGGGCGCGCTGCGGCGTACGTCTGGCTCAAGGGTCAGGTGTGCGGAATCGGCCAGTGGATCGGCCTCAAGGTGTGCCAGCAATGAGCCGGCCACGGGAGGACTCGCCTGCGGCTTTGCACGGCCCCCGGGGGAGGCGTAGGCTATGAATCATAACAGAACACACCCGGCGAACTGGGGTCTCTTTGGACAGATATGCCTTCATGCGCGCGTGCCGCGAAGGAGGCGCGGCGATCGAGGGTGCCCTGCGCCAGCTCGATCGCACCTATTTCGGCGCTCTCTTCCGCGAGTCGCTCCGCGGTCTCAGCGACCGCGAGACCGCACGCGACCTGGTGCAGGACACCTTCATCAAGGTGTGGCTGCGTTGTGCCACCTTCCAGGGTGATTCCGAGTTGCTCCCCTGGATCAGATCCATTCTCCGGAACGGGCTCCTCGACCGCCTGCGCAAGACCGCGGACGAGGTTGCGCTCGACACCGTGCAGGATCAGCCCGGCGAGACGCAGCTCAGGATCGCGGAGCTCTCGGAGGAGAGCATTCCGCAACCTGACTCCGAGGCCGCGCGAGTGCAGCTCGATGCCTGCTTCCAACGCTGTTGGCAGCGCTTCGAGGCCGCATCGCCATCCCACGCGCTGGTGATGACCTGGATCGTCGAGGACGGCCTGACCCACGATGAGATCGGCGAGCTGCTCGGGCGCACGCCCGGCGCGACCCGCGAGTTCATCTCACAATGTCGCAAGCGCGCGCGACTGCACCTTGCCGAGTGGTACCAGTTGGCCTTCGGCGTGAAGGAGATGGCATGACGGATGAGGATCAGGATTGGGTCGATGCGCTCGCCGGCCGGGCCCCGGAGGGCGCGAAACGTGGGGCAATCCATGAGGGCCTGCGGCTCCGCGAGCTCATCCAACGCAACGTACACGCCCCCAATGTGTCGGTGCCCGAGCGCGATGCCACGCGCGAGGCTCAGCTCCTGGAGCGCGCGCGGCGCGAGGGCCTCATCGATCCATCGCAGCTCACCCAGCGCAGGCGCCGGCCGATGCGCCCGACCGCAATCGGCGGGCTGGCCCTGGCGGCGAGCCTTGCCTGCATCGCCGTGGCGCTCACGTTCTTCCTGCACGGCACACCGCAAACGCAACATCTGCGCGGCGCGCACGAAGACGTGATTCGCATCGAAGCGGCGGACCCGACGGCGTTGAAGATGCAGATTCTGCAGGAGCTGCGCGCGGCAGGCGTCACCGCTACAGGCTATGAGCAATTAGGCGTCGAAGGCATCGACGCGGACCTGCCCGAGCCCGTACCGCCGCGCGTGCGTGAGGTGCTCACGCGTCATCACGTGAGCGTCCCGAGCGATGGAGTGCTGAAAATCGAGATCGCCGCGCCGAGCGCGCCCTGATGCGTAGACCCACACTCATGGGGTGGCGCGCGGTCGTCGTTCCGACCGCCCTGCTCCTCCTCGTCGGTTCCGCCCACGCCGTCCAACTCCCCGCACTCTGCGCGACCGCCGCCGCACCCCTCGATCTCAAGACACCCCTTCCGGAGCTGCGCCGCCAGGTCGAGCAGAAGGCGGAGACCGATCCGAAGACGACGGTCGCCATCATGTGCATGGCGATCCCGCGGGTCGAGCGCGAATACGGCGCGCAGTCGCCGGAGCTCGCCTGGTGGGCCGCCTCGCTCACCATGCCGATGATCGCCTACCTCAACCAGTTCGCCGAGGCCGAGCCGCTGTTGAAATTCGCGCAGCCGATCCTCGAGCGGCGTTACGGGCGCGACGCGGCCGAAGTCGCCGACATCCATGTTGCGTATGCCTGGATCTATCAGCGGGAAGGCCGCAATGCGGAGTCGGAGCGGGCCTGGGAGCGGGCGCTGCGCATCCGCGAGCGCTTTCCGGGTGACCACAAGATCGAGCTGCAGAAGATACTGGTCGGTCTCGCACTGGTGAGAGTCGGGCAGGGCGAGTTCCCGCAGGCCCGCGCCGCTCTGCAGCGCGAGCATGACATCCTGGCCGAGCAGAACCAGCTGGTGAGCGAAGCGGGAGCGGCCGTCGAGAACGTGTATACGAACCTCTCGCTTCGCGAAGAGAAATTCCTCGAGGCGAAGGCGCACGCCGAGCGGCAGATCGAGATCGAGAAGCAGCTGAGCGCCGGCATCGGGCAGTTCGTGCCAGCCTACGTGCTCCTTGGGCAGATCCTCGAGCGGCTGGGGGACTACGCAGGGAGCGAGGCGGCCTCGCGTGAAGCGATCCGGCTCGCCGAGACCGACCGCGGCGGCCCCCTGCAGCGACACCAGCTCACCGCGCTCACGCAACTCGGCGTGTTGCTCGATGCACGCGGCCGCCCGCGGGAGGCATTGCCCGTTGCCGAGCAGGCGGTCCAACTCGGCGAATCCACGCTGGGCGCCGATGCGCCGGGGCTGGTGAAGCCGCTCCAGAGCCTCGCCGATGTCCATCGCGATCTCGGTCAGCTGCCGGAGGCCTGGCACCTGTATGAGCACATCGGACGGATCGTTGCCAAGAGCCCGAGCGATGTGGAGTTGCCGACGCGGGTGACCTATTACAGAGGCCTTGCCGGCTTGCAGCTCGATCTCGGCAATGTCGATGAGGCGGTGACGGCACTCGATGCAGGCCTGGCTGCCACGCGCGCGGAGCCGGCCCTGGTGCTGCAGCGCGGTTATCTCATGGAGACGCTCGCGCAGGCCTCGGCGCAGCGCGCGGATCCACAGAGCCGCGCGCGCTACACGCAAGCACTGACACTCTTCGGCTCGCGCCTCCCGGACTCGCATCCGACAGTGCTGCGGGTGGTCAACGAGCTCTGCGGCCTCGATGTTCGCGAGCACGCTGCGAGCGCCGACCGCGAGTGCAGCGAAGTGCGCTCACGCCTGGCGAGCGCACGGGATGTCGACCCGGCGCTGCGCGCGGCGGTCTATGACAACTTAAGCGAGCTCAGCCGTGCACGCGGCGACTCCGATCACGCGGTGGCACTCGCAGTCTCGGCGGTCTCTGCGGCTGAAGGCCTCGGCACCCCGGACCCCCTGGCCCGATCGTACTTCATCGCCGCACGCGCCCTGAACGCGCAGGGGCGGACGGCGCTCGCGATCTTCTTCGGCAAACGTGCGATCGCGCAGATCCAGCGGCAGCGCCAGTACTTCAGCGGTGAGGACGAGCGCCTCGATCGCGGCTTCCTGCTCGACAAGATCGCCATGTATCGCACGGTCGCGGACTGGCTCATGGAGAGCGGGCGGATCGATGAGGGACTCGAGGTGCTGCAGCTCCTCAAGGCTCAGGAGCTCTACGACTTCACCTCCCGTGCCGCGGTCTGGGATGTTCCCGGGAGCGGACCCGCACTCAACGACCGGGAGCGCACCCTGGACAGCCGCTACTCGGCGGTGTTGCCTGCGGATGCGGCGGCGGGCGCCGAGATTGATCGCCTGCGCCGGCTGCAGCAGCAGTCCCGCATCACCGCTCCAGAGCGCAAGCGCCTCGATGAATTGCTGCAGCACGCGCAGCAGGCCGAGGGTGCGCTGGCGCGGAGGATCCAGGCATTCATTGCCTCGAACGCGCAGCCCGGCAGTGCCCCGAGCACGAGCTCGCGTATCGATGCCAAGCGTCTCGAGCGCGCGCTCACCCATGCACCCGCGGACTCCGCGATCGCCATCTACGTTCTCACCGACCAACGGCTGCGCCTACTCATAGCGACGCGTCAGACACAGCGGGAGATCCGCGTGTCCTTAAACGCCCATGATCTGCAACGCCGAATCGGACGATTCCTCGACCTCATCGGACAACGTGCACCAATCGACGCCTCCGCCCGGTCGCTCTACGACACGCTCGCGCGCCCACTCGATGAGGCGGCGCGGCAGGAGAGAGTCACCCATCTTCTCCTCTGGTTGGATGGGCCGCTGCGATACGTGCCCTTCGGTGCGCTCGAGGCTCGCGACGGAAGCTACCTCGCCGACCGGTATGCGATCGAGATGCTCACCGGGACCGGCATGCCCCCTTCGCAGACCGCCGCTGCTGCATCCTCGACCTCTGAGTCGCGCACCCTGCGGACGAGCTACGCACCGGAGAAGCCGGGGGGCGACTCGTCGTTGCGCGTCCTCGGATTTGGCGTGACGCAGGCGGTCGCCGGCTTTCAGCCCCTGCCGGGCATGGCCGACGAGCTCTGCTATGTCGTTCACGGCCCGATCGCAGGGCTGATGACGCATTCAGCCGCCTGTCGCGGCAACGATGCGGGTGATGGCGCGCTGCCCGGTGAGGGCTTTGCCGACAGTGCCTTCACGACCCAACGGTTCGAGACCTCACTGCAGGCGCCGCACTCCTACAAGGTGCTGCACGTGGGAACTCATTTCAGCCTGCGGCCGGGCAACGCCATGCGCTCCTTCCTGGTGCTCGGCGACGGCTCACGCCTGATGCTCGACAGACTCGCCGGGCTCGACTTCACCGGCCTCGACCTCGTCACTTTGTCCGCATGCCAGACCGCAATGGGCGGAGGCCGGACCGACGACGGGCGCGAGATCGAGGGCCTGAGTGCGATCGTGCAGCAGCGCGGTGCGAAGCAGGTCATCGCGAGCCTGTGGCGCGTCGAGGATGAGAGCACTGCGCAACTCATGCACGGGATGTATCTCGCCCTGGCCGCTCACAGTACGGATGTCGCCGGCGCGCTGCAGCAGGCGCAACAGCGGCTGCGCGCGCAGGTCAGCGCCGGGCGCCATCCCTATGCGCATCCCTACTACTGGGCGGGGTTCGTGGTCTCGAGCCGCGAGCTGCCGCTCGAAGGGCCGATCGTCCATTGATCGCAGATTGCAAGTGATCCCTGTCCCTCAACACCGGAGTAATAACAATGAGTCTCCTGCGAGCGCTCTTCGTGAGCCTGTTCAAGCACCATGCAGCTTCTAAGAGAATCCAGGGTGGCAGCGGCCACTACAACGAGCAGTGCCACCCGCAAACCTACGGATGAGTCATGGGCTGAGATCGGCGCCTCCGACGGGCGGATATTCCTGTACGGACCTCGGCTCGGGCGTCTATACCTGCTCCATCCGACGCAGGCGTCCGATCGCAAGCTCTTGAGCATCATCGGGTTGCCGACGGTGAGTCGGCAACCCGATGTTGCGGATCCCATTGAGCGCGTCACGCACGACCGCGCGAGTCTGGCCCGGTCGACGGACGGACGGCAGGCGCTTTCCCTACGGCTGGCCTATGGCGTGTTCCAGCTCACGCGCCGGGCGATCCCCTTCGGCTCGATGGCGCGGCTCATATGTTGGGTCGCACCACTTTTCCGTGGCCGCATCATCACGGTGGGCGCGACAGCCTCGGATATCGGCAAGCGGGTTCATGCGGTGGAGGCGGGAGCGAGACATCCCAACTGCTATCCGCGCGCACTGCTGACGGCCCTGCTCGCAATCGCCGCCGGCAGCAGCTGCACCCTTCTCATCGGCCTGCTCGCGCCGACGCGCAAGATGCATGCGTGGTGCAGTGTGGAGCACGAGCTTCCCTACGAGCCCTCTCCCGAGCACTACCTCTATCAGCCGCTCTGGGCGCTGACGCTGCGGCCATGAGCCAGGCAAGACAAAGCACGCCGTCTTGCGATGCCTCATCCGTCCTGGATCTCTCGGGAATCGAGGTAGGCGTCCGGCCAGCCGTGCATTTCCGGGAGCAGGCCTCGGGGCGCGGTGTCTCACTTTATCTCTCGCTCTATGACGACGAGCTGGAAGAGCGTGCCGAAGCGTTCTGGTCTCGCGGGACGCAGGGGGACGGCCGGCCGCCATGGTCTGAGCTCGAGCTGACAGACGCTCTGTTGCATGTGGATCCTAACGGCGCGGTTACCGTCGCACGCGGCGCTGCCTGTACGTTTCCGCTCTACTACACGAAGGAGAGCGGAAGGCTGAGGCTCTCCACCTCACTACCTGTTCTGCAGGGCGCGCCGCTATCGCGCTCGGGTCTGCTGACGGCAGCCGCCGGAGCCTGCCTGCATTCATCGTATGAGGTGAACGCGCTCACGGAGACCCCGGTGGCCGGATGGCGGCGACTGCGCCGAGGTGCGGTGACGAGCTTCGATGGCCCGGCGCTGTCGGGCGAAGAGTACATGCGACCGAAGTGCACGGCCGCCGTGCCGACCCGCGAGGCGGTGTGTCGGGAAGTTCGCTCAGCGTTCGATGCATACAGCGCCTCGCAAAAGCGTACGAGATCGTCGGTGCTCGAGGCCTCGGGCGGCTTCGACAGCACGCTGGCCGCCGCGATCCCTTCCAGGCGCGGGATGCGCGGCGTGTCGGTCATGTTCCCCTACTACGAGTTCCGCTTCGAGCGCGCGGTCCAACGGGCGGCCGCGGAGCACCTCGGCATCTCACGCGATGAGCTCGATGGCACCCAGCTCTTCCCCTACTCGCCCGCCAGCGTGCCCGTTCGGTTCGATGAGCCCTCGGTGTTCGTCACGGGCATTCGTCATGCCGAGGAGGTGGCGCGCTACGCCGCGAGCTCCCGTGCCGAGCGGATCTATACGGGGCATGGCGGCGATCAGTGCTTTGCAACGGACCTGCTCGATCGCGAGCCGCTGGTCAGCAATCGCCTCGAAAGCGGTCCTTTCTCGAGCGAGGCGTGGTCGGTGGTGAGGCGAGCAATGGACATCATGCGCGGCTCGGACTCGCTGGACCGCTCTCTCGGAACTCTGGTCTACGATGCCCGACCGGACGTCTGGATCAGGGAGACCTTCGGGCCGGTTCATCGCACGCCGTTCTCCGATCTGCGGGTCTTCCGGAGCGCGTTGGCCTGGTCCCGATGGTGCAAAGCGCATCAAACGCGTCCGGACAAGAGCATCCTGGCGGAAGCGGTGGGCGATCTTCTTCCACAGGCGGTGGTTGCCCGAAAAGGCAAGGTCGCGTACGACGGCGTCTGGATGCGCGCGTATTACCGGAACGCGAACCGCATCGCCTCGCTCGTCGAGGAAGTGTCCTCAGTCCTTGCGCACATTGGCGTCTCTCCTCAGTGGCTTCAGCAACGCGCCCTGGAATTGGGCGAGTGGCGTGACAGATCCGACCGCGAGGTGCTCGCCTTCTATGGCATTGCGTTCTGGCTGTCCGCGTGGGGGATCACGCGCGCCAGCGACGTCGCTTGGAAAGATTGAGCGGCGTCAGACGACGTTGAAGAAGAAATTCTGGAACAGCCGGGCGTTCTCGAGATGATCCCCGAAATAGGCGCTCGCTCCATGCGCGAGATGAGCATCGAACAGCACGAGCCGGTTGTAGAGGTTGGCCACCCGGTCGACCTCCTCCCAGCGTGTGCGATCGAACTCGGCGCCGCCGCCAAACGTCAGGCGCATGAGGTCCGGGTCGGGAGAGCGGGATCGCAGGCCGGTCAGCCGTCCGCGAAAGAACGAAAGGCCGGCCTCGATCGGCGCGCTGGGCGTGAGAAACAGCACTCCGGCGTAGGACTGGCTGTCAGAATGATAAGGAATGGCATCGGAGGCGAAGCAGCACTGAAAGCGGCCGTTCGCATCGTTGTCATCCCAGTTGGTGAGCTCGCATCCGAGATGCCGGCTGAACTCTTCGGCGTACGGTGCGAGGTGGAGGAACGGGTCCAGCGTACGGACGCCGGCCGAGTGCATCTTCACGAATGGCTGTGCCAGCGCGATCGCGCGCACGGCGTCGGGGTCGCTCAGGAAGTTATCGACGACCAGAATTTGCGGGGTTTTCACTCGACCCACCCAGCCATCGGCGTTATATGCTGCGGTCCGCTTCGCCGGTGCGGCGAAACGACCGCAAGGCCCTATGGTAGCACCACGCTGCTGACCATGGCCTGGTTCGCCGCGTTTTGGGAGGCGCACGCGTGAGCGTCCGCTCCGATCAGGGTGCAACAGTTGGGCTGCTGCACTACTCCCGTCCAACCGCGCCGCAGCCGGCCATCCGCAGCGCCGGACCCGGCTGCCCGGAAACCGTCCACGGAATCGCAGACGATCCGACGTGGACAATCATACGGGACGGTCGCCGGATTGCGGACCAACTGACGCTCGATGAGTATGGGTTTCGCCTCCTCAATTCTCCGACGAAGGTCGCGGACTTCCAGAACGAGCAGGAAGTCAGGGAGATCTACGAGAGCGAGGTCGCATCCCTGCTGCGACTGCATACCGGGGCCCGTGGCGTCGTTGCCTTCGACCCAACCCTGCGCACGACGAAAACGGATGCCTCCGCATCCGTCGCGTATCGACCACCCGTATTGCGCGTCCATTCCGACTTCACGGACCGCTCTGCCGCACAGACGTTGCGCGATCTGAAGTACGAGCATCGCGGAGGCGACCGGTCACGCAGGTTCGCGATTTTCCAGGTGTGGCGGCCCCTCAGCGAATCCGTGGACAGCCTGCCGCTTGCCCTGGCGGACGCCCGCTCCGTGGAGCAGAGCGATCTCTTCCGGGTGGAGAGGATCTATCCGAATTGGGTCGGCGAGCTCGCCTACGTCACCCATCGGCCGGAGCACAGGTGGTACTGGTTCCCCCGCATGAAACGCGACGAGGCGGTGGTGTTCAAGGTGTACGACTCACTCACCGAGGGGACGGCCCGCTGGGTCGCGCACACAGCCTTCACGCCGAGAACGTCGGACACGTCTGCTCTCCGGGAAAGCATCGAGATACGGGCACTCGCCTTTTATTGAGATACACGGAGAGGGCTATCGCCCTCTAACGAATGCCAGAAGGGGCGCGTAGCACAATGCGAACAGCCCGAAGGCGCCGATCCAGAGGACGCCCGCGGCGAGCAGCCAGTAGATCCGCTCCTCCACCACAAACGCTGCGGCGATGCGGGCAGCCGTCGCCAACACGATCAGCAGATAAATCAGGGTAGTGGGTCGATCGGCCGAGAGCTCCCGCCCGGTGTGGCCGCGTGTCGCCCGTGTCATCACGGCGAGGATCATGGTACCCATGGCGCCAACCGTCAGCGCGTGTATCGCCGCACTCAACGGCAAGCCGGCATTCCATGTCGCAAACCCAAGCGCCGCGACGCCCACGACGAGCCACGCATAGCCCACGTGCAACACGA
>Ga0134125_10005450_pt1 | contig 14442 bp, 7 predicted proteins | sample KB31751_FD_96464 | JGI IMG/M metagenome (GOLD analysis project Ga0134125, IMG submission 96464) | Terrestrial soil microbial communities with excess Nitrogen fertilizer from Kellogg Biological Station, Michigan, USA - KB3-175-1 | ecosystem: Environmental > Terrestrial > Soil > Unclassified ... | reverse complement strand
CTCGCTGGCGCCCGCGGCGATGCCGCCGCCGTCCGGCGGATAGCCGAAGTTGCCGGAGGAATTGAACTTGGTGTTGAGCGCCGAGCCTCCGGTGGTGATCTGCTGCAGCAGCGTGCCGACGTCGGCGAGGCCGGTCTTCTGCATGGCGGCAGTGGAGATCACCGACAGCGGCTGCTCCCGCTGCGCCTCGCTCTCGGCGATGCGCGAGCCGGTGACGATCACCTCTTGCAGCTGCTCACTCTTCTGATTGGTCGCGCCTGTCGAGGCGGCCGTCGCCGGCGACGCCTGTTGCGCGAGCACAACGCCCGTTGCCCCGAGACTCACCAGGCACGCCGACGCCACGTGAACGCGAATGCTTGAGACCTTGCTCATGGCTCGACCCCACAAGTGGTTATTATGTAACAAACTCTGAAGAGACCGCCGGCAAAAGTCAAGCAATCATTTGCTGCGGCGCGCTGCGCGCCGCCCGCGGCGAGCGGCGTGCAGCGCCAATGTTAACGCTCCCAATGCAACAGCGTCATATCTCGCGCCGGAATCCCCTTTTCGGATCAGAACTGTTGCCCGAACTCCACACCGAATGTCCGCGGCTGCGCCGGCACGATGTACACCTGCGTGTCGGTGCTCGGATTGCTCTCCGTGAAGCGTGACAGCTGGGCGCGGCGGTCCATCAGATTGGTCACGAAGAAGTCCACGTGCAGACCGCTTGCGCTGTCAGCCCCGACCTTCAGATTGACCAGCGAATAGGCCGGCATGCTGCCGAGCACGGCCACCTGGTCCGCGCGCAGCACCGGCGTGGTCTCGGTCTGGTACATCGCGGAGACCTGCGCATACGAGTTCCAGTTGTCGGTGAGCGGCTGCGAATAGCGGGCAACGACGTTGCCCTTGAACTTCGGCGTGACCGGCAGGTTCGTTCCCGCCGGGGTCGTGGCAAAAGGCGTGCAGGTCAGGTCTCCGGGGACGCAACCGTTGTAGTCCCGGGTGAGGATCGGATCCAGGAAGGTGAAATTGGTGCTGAGCAGCAGACTGCTCGTCGGCACCCAATCGATGCTGGTCTCGACGCCCTTGATGCGCGCGTTGCCGGCATTCTTGATGATCGTGACGCTGTTGAGCCCCAGGAATGAGAACTGGAAATTCTTCCAGTCTTCCCAGAACAGCGCGCCGTTCCAGCGCACCGTATTGCCGAGCCACTGCGTCTTCCAGCCTACCTCGTAGTTGGTGAGGAAGTCGGCCGCATAGGGACCGTTGTTACCCGACTGGTCGGCCACCCGATTGACGCCGCCCGGCCTGAATCCCTTCGAATAGGTGGCGTAGACCATCTTGTTCGGAGTGATCTTGTAAGTCAGGTTCACTCTGGGGACATGGCCGGTGTCGCTGGTGCGGGCATCGAGGTCGGTGCAGGGCGAATACTTGACGACGCTGGGCGCGAAGCAGTGGGGCGTACCCGTGCTCGAGTAGTCCGGATAATTGAAACCGTAGAATCCGATCAGCGAGTTGTCGTACTTGTAGAAGCGCAGCCCACCGGTGAGCGACAGCTGATTGCTGATGTCCCAGGTGGCCTGTGCGAACACGGCGCGGTCACGGTCGACGCGCTGCTCGTCGGTGAGCCAGATCGCATTGGGGAATCCGGGAATCGAGTTGGCGGTGGCGAGGCCGTTGGGATTGCCGCCGTAGACGCTGGTGAAGCCGTACCCGGGCATGGTGTAGAGCTGCCAGATGTTGTGCATCTGGCGCTGCAGGAAGACTCCGGCCGTCGCATGCACGGGCAGCTCCTGCGGGGTCGTGACGCGCAGCTCCTGGCTCCACATCTCGAAATCTCCGGCGCCGATCACTTCCTGCTGCGGCATGATCGGATTGCCGTCGTTGCCGCTGAAATAGTGACCGTAGGTGGTCATCTTGTCATAGAACTCACCGTAGTCGCTGTAGTCGGCAATCGAGTGCTGATTGCGCTTCATGTAGCCGCCGGCATAGACGACGTCGAAGTTACTGACCTTCCCCTCGATCGTGAGGGCCGTCTGCGTCCAGGTATCGTGGGAGCTCTCCGGGCTGAAGTGCACGAGCTCGAGATCGCCGACCGCCGGGTCATAGCCGAAGAATCCCCGCGTGCTGACCGACTCGCCTTCGAACATCGGCGTGATCGTCCAATTGTCGCCGAGATCGAACTTGAGCATCGCCCGCCCGCCGTTGGTATCGGCGGTGTTGTAGTTGCTCTTGCGCCAGGGTGCGTTGGTGATGGCGCCGGCGCCGATCGGTGCGGCCGGGGTGCATGCCCCGGTACCGCCCCCCGGCCCCACGCCGCTTGCGGACAGCGCCCAGGTGGGAAATGTGCGCACGCCGTTGAAGATGCAACCGTTGGCATTGGTGCCCGCGACGTTGCTGATGAACCCGCCATCGTGCTCGTGCCAGCCCACCAGGCGGATGGCTGCCTTGTCCGTTATCGGCAGGTTGACGAAACCTTCGACGACATCGCCCGACCCTCCTTTGTCGATCTTGTTGACCTGAAGGTTGTAGCCCGCCGCGAACTTCGCCGGGTCGGGCTTGTTGGTGATGAGACGCACGGTGCCGGCCTCGGAGCTCGCCCCGAACAGCGTCCCCTGGGGGCCTTCCAGCACCTCGATGCGGCTGATGTCGTAGATGTGCAGCGGTACTGCGCCCGTGATGGTCGTGACCGGCTGCTCATCCAGATACACGCCGACGCTCGGCTCGGAGCCGGAGTGGTTGCCGTCGCCACCGCTCACCACGCCACGCATGTAGATGAGGGAGGAGCCCGGCTCGCCGTTGCCGCCTTCGCCCTGGCTGCGTACGTACGAGAGCGCCGGCGCGAGCGCCACATAGTCGTCGAGACTGACTATTCCCAACTGCGTGAGCTTGCGGTTGTCGAACACTTCGACGCTGATGGGCACGCTCTGAAGATTCTCCTGGATCTTCTGCGCGGTGACCACGACGGTCTCCAGGTTGCCCTGCGCGGCCGGCGCCTGCTGCGCGCGTGCGGCAGGCACCGACGCGATGATCGCGGAAGCCAGGGGAACGCCTGCCCGGACGAACGTGCGGAGCGTTTTCGTCCGCTCGCGTGACAATTTTCTACGTCGACTGCGCGTCATGGTTCACTCCCCGTACCGCGGACTGTTGTGTAGTGGGTCAACCCTGTTCCGGCCCGCCCGCGCGGAATGCCGGCACCTTCGGATATTCGGTCAGCACATTGCCCAGAGTCTGTTTGAGAGGCTCGAGCCAGGGCTCGTAGTGACGCCACTGCTCGACGCCATCGCGGAAGATCGGCCGCCGGACCTGCTCGGAGCTGGCGGTCCGCACCGCCCGCTCGTTCTCGTGGAAGCGCAGGCACCCGGGATCGAACGGCAGGCGGCAGGCGGCGAGCAGCCGGCGCACCTCGGTTTCCGTGTCCTCGACGACATTCTCGTAGAACACGCGGGTGATCCTGCCCGGCAGGACCTCATCGAGATGCGCCATGAGATCGACGTAGTCGCGATAGTAGCGCCCGAGATCCTCGAGCCCGTAGCTGAACCACTGGCCGCGCGCGAAATGCTGCTTGAAGCAGGAGAAGCAGCAGCCGAGGGGATGCCGCCGCGCATCGATGATCGCCGCGTTCGGCAGAATGAGATGGATGAGGCCGACGTAGAGGAAGTTATTCGGCATCTTGTCGATGAAGAATGGCGTTCCGGTCTTGCGCATCACCCGGGTCTCGGCGAGGTAGCTCTCGCCGAGGGCCCGCAGCTCATCCCGGGTGAGCGCAGCGAGCCTCTTGAGGAAGGTGCCTTCCTCCTCCTGCTTCGGGCCGGCGAGCTTGCGCGCGATGTTGGGCAGCTGCGGCAGCTCCATCGTTCCCTCGACGAGAGGATGGCTGCCGAGGATCTGCTCGATGAGCGTCGAGCCGGCGCGCGGCAGGCCCACGATGAAGATCGGATCCGCCGCAGCGACACCCGCGCCGGCACGCTCGGCGAAGAATCGTGCGGTCAACAGCTCTTTGGAGCGGCGCACGAAGCGGGACATCTCTGCCGGATCGTAGCCGTGCTGCTCACGGCGCAGCGCATTGCCCGCGGCGTAGTGAGCAAAGGAGTCCGGGTAGGCGGCGGCATCCTCGAGCGCCTTGCCCAGTGCGAACTCGAAGTGCATCCGGTCATCATCCGAGAGATCCCCGCGCGCGAGCGCCTCCTGCATGGCGAGCACATCCGCCGGGCTGAAGCGAAAGGTCTTGAGGTTCGCGAGACTCCACCAGACCTCACCGAGATTCGGCTCCATGGACAACGCGCGCCGGTACGCCGCGATGCTCTGCGGCACCTTGCCGGTCGTGCGCAGCGCATGTCCGTAGCTCATCCAGAGCTTGGGCTGCTGCGGGTAGTCCCGCAACACCGACTCGTACGCCGCGATGGCGTCCGCGAAATCGCCGAGATTGGCCGAGGTGGCCGCCTGGAGGCTGAGATAACTCGGATTGCGCGGCTCTTTCGCGAGCAGCCGGGCGCACTGCTCGAGAGCCTGGGCGCTCCTGCCCTGCCGGTTGAGCACCGTCGCATAGTTGTGCCGGGCCGCATCGAAAGACGGCGCCAGCTCGAGGCAGCGCTCCAGGAGCCGCTGTGCATCGGAGTAGCGCAACAGGCGCGCCGCTGCTTCGGCGAGCATGCGCAGTGCCGCCACGTCGTTGGGGTGCTGGCCGAGATGCGCCCGCAGCAGGGCTTCCGCCTCCGGAATGCGGTTCTCGCACAGAGCTGCTGCGGCACCCTGGAGCCGCGGATCGCGCGTGGCCGCCTTGATGTAGCGGGCGTAGGCTCTGTCGGCGCTCTCCCCGTCACCGCGCAGCCGAAGTTGGTCCGCCAGTGCGAGCCAGGCATCGGCCAGGTCCGTCCTGAGTGATACCGCGCGGGTCAGCGCATCGATCGCCCCGTCGACGTCACCGGCTGCGGCACGCGCCAATCCCAGGATCAGCAGGGCCTGCGGCTGCCGCGGGACGACTTTCAGGATTTCGCAGGCCTGCTCGGCGGCGACGGCGGGCTTCACCGCAAGTAGACGCGAGGCGTGCGCCAGTGCGACTTCGAGTGTCCCGACAGGCTCTGCGGGGGTGCTCAAGGTGCGCCTAATGTGCCCGAACCTGCGTTTTTTGCAAGATGCGGCCAGAACAATTTCGCGCCTCTCCTGCACTCACCGCTTCAGGCGGCCCGGCGCAATCGCCGGCGGCGAAAGTCGGCGAGGATCTCCCGCGCCGCGTTGTGGCCCGGCGCCCCGGTGACACCGCCGCCCGGATGCGTGCCCGCGCCGCACATGTAAAGACCCGGAAGCGGGCCGCGATAGTTCCCATACCCGAGCATCGGCCGCGCCGAGAGCATCTGATCGAGCTGCAGCCGGCCATGGAAGATGTCGCCCCCGACGAGGCCAAAGGTCCGCTCGAGGTCGAGCGGGCTCATGATCTGCCGCCCCAGCACCGACGCCTTGAAATTCGGCGCAAAGCGGTTGACCGTCTCGATCATGAGATCGGCGACACTCTCACGGTGCGTATCCCAGGACTCGCCGTTGGGAAGCTGCGGCGCGACGTGCTGACAAAAGAGACTCGCCACGTGCCTGCCGGGCGGCGCCAGAGTGTCGTCCAGCGTGGAGGGAATGACCATCTCCACGATCGGCTGCCGCGACCAGCCGTGCGTGCGGGCATCGAAGTAGGCGCGCTCCATGTAGCCCAGCGTCGGTGCGAGAATGATGCCGGCGGTGTGATGATCTGCGGCAGTCCTTCCGGGCAGGCAGGTGAAGTCCGGCAGCTCCGCGAGCGCGACGTTCATGCGGAAGGTCCCCGAGCCACACCGCCATTGGGCGATGCGCTCACGGAATTCGGCCGGCAGCGCCGCCGGATCGATGAGGTTCAGATAGAGCAGTCGCGGATTCAGATTGGAGACGATTGCCGCGGCCCGAAGCGTCTCACCCGCTTCAGTGACCACTCCGGTGGCCCGCCCGCGCTCGATGATGACCTCGCGCACGCCGCTATGCACACGGATATCTGCACCCCGGGCGCTGGCCGATCTCGCCATGGCCTGCGTAATCGCGCCCATCCCGCCGATGGCATGACCCCACACGCCCTTCTTCCCGTTGACCTCGCCGAAGGCATGGTGCAGCAGAACGTAGGCGGTTCCGGCGCTGAAGGGGCTCGCGTAGTGGCCGACGATTCCATCGAAGCCAAAGACCGCCTTGATCGGGTCGCTCTCGAACCATTCGTCGAGATAGTCGCCCGCCGAGGCGGCGAAGAGCTTGAGCAGCTCGCGGCGCAGGCTCATGTCGAGTTTGCCCAAGCGTGTTCCCACGCGCCCGGCGCGTAACAGCTCCGGAAGTGCGACCGACCAGCTCCCCTGCACTACGTTGGGTGGCGTCTCCAGCACCAGGGAGCGAAGGACGTCTGCGATCGCCTCCAGGCGCTCACCGTAGAGGCCCAAGCGCTCGGCGTCCCCTCTCGAGAACTTCGCCACTTCCTGCTGCGTCCGGCCGCCGCCCGTCGCGAGATAACGGCCATCCTCCGTAGGCAGGAAGTTGGCGAGCCGGCGCTCGACGACCCGCAGCCCGTGCGCAGGCAGCTCCAGCTCGCGAATGACCTTGGGATTGAGGAGCGAGACCGTGTAGGAGGCCACGGAGTTGCGAAATCCCGGATGGAATTCCTCCGTCACCGCCGCTCCGCCGATGACGCCGCGACGCTCGAGCACCGTCACCTTGAGGCCCGTCGCGGCGAGATACGCGGCGCATACCAGTCCGTTGTGGCCGCCGCCGATGATCAGGACGTCGCGCTTCTCAGCGGTCATGACGCTCGAGACTCCAGCCCCGGCCCGGCGCCCGCCGCTGGCGGCTCGCGGGAATCAGGGCTCGCATGTGGCGCGCGAAGCTGCGCAGACAGACTTCACTCTCCCCGAGCGGACCGACGGAGTAGGAATCCGATGCCATCCCGGCCTGTACGCGCTCGATGAGACCGCGATCTTCCAGACTCACCTGACGGTTGATCCGCCAGTTGAGATACCGTGCCGCACGCATCTCCCGGCGTGAGTCGGGGTGCACGTAGGCGATCTCCCGGATCAGCGTCTCGGTGGGGGAGATCGGCAGGAACTGCATGAAATCGATCTGGTCGGGATAGATATCGAAGGCGAGATTGGGCCAGAGCTTGAAATAGGTCCAGAGGCGCTGCCGCTTCGGCGGCAAGTGCGGCACGGGCGGTAACAGCGCCTGATACAGGCGCTCCGACAGGTTGGCCGACGGGATATCGCGCAGACACCCCCACATTTTATCTATCCACGGCTGTGCCTCGACGCCATAGCTGGCACCGAAGAGGCGCGTCAGTCCCGGATGGGCGACGGGAATGTGCAGGCCGTCGGAGTAGTTGTCGCCGACGTTCTTCCAGTTGACGCTGCGGGGCCGCAGCGTCACCCTGCCCTGCGGCATGAGCTCCTCGAGCCGGTAGGCCTCGAGCTCATCGACATAGGGCGCCGCCATCTCGCGGACGCTCGGGAGCGGCGCCGCGCTCTCCGCGGCGTTGCCGCCGAGGCGCACGAAGACGAAGCCCATGAACACTTCCTGCTCGAGCGGCACCAGGCCGTGGCGCTCGCGGTCGAGTCCCTTGAAGTCATTGCGCTGCGGCACCGTGAGCAGGCGCCCGTCGAGACCGTATGTCCAGGCGTGATAGGGGCAGGTGATCCGCCGCCCGCAGTGCCCTCTGGTCTCATCGAGGAGCCGGGCCGCGCGGTGCCGGCAGGCGTTGTGAAAGCTGCGGACCTGCCCGTCCTCGCCGCGCAGCACGATGATGCTCTGGCCGAGGAAATCGAGCGAGTGGTAGTCGCCGCAGCGCGGCACGTCGTTGACGTGACAGACGATCTGCCAGCTCGGACGGAAGATGAGCTCCTTCTCGAGCTCGAAGAATTCCGGGTCGCGGTAGATCCAGGCCGGCAGGCTGACCGCATCATCGTCGGTGGCGGGGACGACATCGATCGCACGAGCGCTCATGAGAGTAAGGCCTCGCCCTGCTGCTATTGAACGACTGTATAGCAACGTGTCCGGCACGGTCAAGCGCCGGGGCGGTATCATCCGCGTGCAGCGAGAGAGGCAACCATGGCGAAAGAGCAGCACACGCCCAAATTCCGCCGCGTACCGCCCGGCCTGCGCCGCGAGGCGCTGATCGAGGCAACCCTCGCGTGTCTGCGCAAATATGGTCACGAGGGGCTCTCGGTGCGGCGCATCAGCGCAGAGGCGGGCGTATCGCCGGGCCTCATCATCCATCACTTTCCGAGCGTCTCCGCGCTCCTCGCCGCCTCTTACGAAGCGCTCGCCATGTCCCTGCTCAGCTCCATCCAGCAGCATGCGCGGGCGGCCGATGCCAGTGCGCGCGAGCGCTTGCGGCGCTTCTATGAGGCCTCCTTCACTCCCGCGCTGCTGGACCCTGCCCTTTTCAACACCTGGCTCGTCTTCTGGAGCATGGTCTCGCACGATGCCGGCGTGCAGGGCGTGCACGACCGCACCTACGCCGCTTATCGGGCCGCGCTCGAGTCTCTTCTCGGCCAGCTGCAGCGCAGCGAGAGCGTGCCCCGTTTCAGGCTGCGCCCGGCGGCGATCGCGCTCGCGGCGCTCCTCGATGGGCTTTGGATCGAGGCCAGCATCAATCCCAGCGCCTTCAGGCCCGCGGAGGCCGTGGCGCTCTGCGAGGACTGGACGAGCGCGCTTTGCGCCGGCGCCTTTCCGAGCCTGCTCGTCAGCCGGCGAGCGGCGCTCCCGTCTGAGCGCGCGCGGCGCGCTCGTCGGTGACCGTCTGGTCGGCGTCGATCCCGAGCCAGAGAAGCGCTGCAGCGACCGCGCAGGCGCTGCCGATCGCGAAAGCAGCTCCCCAGGCGTGCCGACCGGAGAGATAGGCCACCACCGGTATGCCGATGATTCCACCGAGGCTGCCCCCGGTGTTGAGAACACCGCCCGTGGCCATGGAGTCGCTGCGGCCGACCGCCATGGAGGCGGCCCAGTAGGCCGCCTCGTTGATCTCGACGAAACCGAAGCAGGCTGTCAGGGCCGCGACGGCCACGTAGGCATTCGAGGCTCGCACGGCGATCAGCAGCAACACGCCGACGAGCGGCAATGCAACCAGCGGTACGCCGCGGTAGCCCCAGGCGGCGCCATAGCGCTTGCAAAGCCATCCCGTGGTGAGGCCGCCGATGCCGGAGCCGACTCCAGCCACGATCGGCGGCAACATCGCGAGCCAACCGCTCTGCAGTACCGAGAAATGCCGCTCCTGGATGAGGTAGAGGAAGCACCAGTTGGACAGCAGGAAGAACGAGTAATTCATCGCCAGGTACGAGAGAGCCAGGAGCATGGTGCTGCGATGGCCCAGCAGCCGCAGCAGCCGGCGCACGGTGACCTTGTCATTGACCGCCGCCGTGCTCTCATCGCCGAGCTCCGCGAGCTCCGCGCTCGAGACCGCCGGGTGCTCGCGCGGCGAGTTGCGCGCGTACCAGACCCAGAGCGCAATCACCACCACGGGTGGAATGCTCGACCACGCGAGAGCCTGCTGCCAACCCACCGCGCTCATGAGCACCGCGATCAACGGCGGCGTCAGCGCGGCACCGAGATTCAGCCCCATGTTCTGCGCCCCGAGGGCGAGCGCCCATTGGCGGGCCGGAAACCAGGCTTCGAAGACACCGTTCGAGACCGGGAAGATCCCGGCCTGCGCGATTCCGAGCAGGAACTGCGCGCCGAGCAGCACGGCGAAGAGAGCCGCGCCGCTCAGCAGCTCCGGCGCGGCGGGAGTCGCCATCACTGCGGCAAACGCCACGATGCCGAACGCCGTGAACGCCGCGCGCGCACCGAATCGCTGCCCGAGGAGGCCGCCCGGCAGCTGAAACAGGGCGTAGCCGATGACGAAAGCCTGCTCGATGAGGCCGATCTGCAGCTGCGAAAGGTGCAGCTCCGGCATCATCCGCTCGGCCGCGACCGTCACGCCGGTACGCTGGACGTAGGCAATCAGGCCGAAGCCGAAGAGAAAGGCGAAGATCCGCCAGCGGATCCGCAGTTTCATCCGAGCCTGCTGAGTCGTGTGATTCGAGCGGGGGCTCGCGGCATGCAACAGCATTGCATCTTCCGCGGGCCGCCTGCAACAGCGGCTTGACGGTGCGGCCAGCGACGGCCGCGAGGCCGGCGCGGAACCTGCCGCAAACGGCAACGTTGCACCGTCGGGTGCTGCCCGCCCCCTCACGAGCGCGACTCCTTTGGCCATTGCGTGCCCAGACTGCGGCACCCTGCTGAGCTTTCCTGTGCTGCCCAGGCGCAGCACCGCCGTCTGCCTGCGGTGTCACAACCCGATCGCGACCACCATCGGGCGCAGCCTCGATGCCGCGCTCGCCTGCTCGCTCGCAACGCTGCTGCTGTTGGTACCGGCGGATGTCCTGCCGCTGCTCGCGGCCGAGGCGTTTGGCCGCCGCTCGCGGGCATCGCTCATCGGCGGAATCACGCAGCTGTGGAATCACGAGTGGATTCTCCTCGCGGGCCTGAGCGCGATATTCGTCATTCTCCTGCCCGCAGTGCGCCTGGGGCTCCTCTGCGCCGTGCTGGGTGCCCTTCGCCTGCACTACCGCCCGGCCTGGTTGGGCCGCGCCTTCCGCTGGGCCATGTGGCTCGACCGCTGGGCCATGGTCGATGTGTTCCTGGTCGCAGTGGCGGCCGGCTACTACTATCTCAACAACGTCGAGCGGCTCGCCATCTCCATCCAGGTTGGCGGCGTGTTCCTCATGGCCGCCGGGCTTCTCACCATGCTTTCCCGGGCCACTCTCGATGAGCAGACGGTCTGGCGGGCAATCGGCGCCGATGTCGCCGCCGCGCCGGGCGAGCCGGCGACAGGCTGCAGTGCCTGTGGCCTCGTCCAGCCGTCGAGGCGCGCCGGCACTCCCTGTCTGCGCTGCGGGCTGCCTCTCCGCCGCCGCAAGCCCCACGCTGCCGCAAGGACGGCGGCGCTCGCGTCCGCGGCATTCATTCTGCTCATTCCGGCCAACGTCTATCCGATGAACATCTCCGTTCTCCTGGGCACGCGCGCAACCTACACGAGCTTCGGCTACGTGCTGCAGCTCTGGAGCCTCGGACTGTGGCCGTTGAGCGTGCTCGTCTTCTGGACATCGATCGTGAACCCCGCGGTCATGGTGCTTTCGCTCGTTTGGTGCGTCATCTCGGTCTGGCGCGGATCGGACCGGAGGTTGGTGTTGAAGACCCGCCTCGCGCGCCTGGTCGGGGAAGCGGGACGCTGGTCGGAGACCAGCCCGCTCTCCATCGTGTTCTTCGTCCCGCTCGTCGACTTCGGCAGCCTCGGCGCCGAATCCGCAGGCTGGGGCGCGACCGCGTTCATCCTCATGAGCCTGTTGACGATCGCTGCGACGGTGACTTTCGATCCGCGTGAGCTGTGGGACACCGCCTCGCGTACGGGAATTGCTGGTGAGGCCAGCCACCCTGAAGCCGCATGAGGATCGCCGGATGGCCACGCAACCCGCAGCGCCGGGACCGGCCCCGCAAGCCACGGCCTGCAGTCTGAGCTTCGATGGCAGAACGCTCACCGGGCCGCAGGATCAGCCCCTGATCGACTTCCTTGCCGCGCAGGGCATCGATCTGCCGCACGTCTGTTATCACACTGCGCTCGGGCCCTTGCGGACCTGCGATGTCTGCTGGGTGGAGGTCGACGGCGAGCTGGTCCGCGGCTGTACGCTTCGCTCAGGCGAAGGCCTGCGGGTGACGAGCCGCAGCCCGCGCGCCGCCGCGGCGCGGGAGGAAGGCATGGACCGGCTGCTCGCAAAGCACGAGCTCTACTGCACCGTCTGCGAGAACAACACCGGCGACTGTACGCTGCACAACACGTTCGTCGACATGGAGATTCCGATCCAACGGTATCCCTTCAGGCGCAAGCCCTACGCCAAGGATCATTCGAGCCCCTTCTACACCTATGATCCCGACCAATGCATCCTCTGCGGGCGCTGTGTCGAGGCCTGCCAGAACGTGGAGGTCAACGAGACGCTCAGTATCGACTACCGGGCGGAGCATCCGCGCGTGCTCTGGGACGGCGGCAGGCCGATCGATGAGTCCTCATGCGTGCATTGCGGCCATTGCGTCACGGTGTGTCCGTGCAACGCGCTCATGGAGAAGACCATGCAGCCGGATGCGGGCCCCCTCACCGCCATGCCGCCCTCGCTCAAGCGCCCGCTGATCGATCTGGTGAAGGCACTGGAGAACACGATCGGCGCCCCGCCGATCACGGCGATCTCCAAGATGGACGCACGCTGGCGCCAGGCGGAGATCAAACGGACGAAGACGGTCTGCACCTATTGCGGCGTGGGCTGCGCGTTCGAGATGTGGACTCGCGATCGCCACATCCTCAAGGTGCAGCCGGCGGTCGCGGCGCCGGCGAACGGCATCTCGACCTGCATCAAGGGAAAATTCGGCTGGGACTTCGTCAACAGCGAGGAACGCCTCACGACACCTCTGATCCGTGAGGACGGGCGCTTTCGCGAGGCGGGCTGGGATGAGGCGCTCGAGCTCGTCGCGCGGCGCCTGCTCGAGATCCGCGATCGACACGGTCCGGACAGCATCGGCTTCATCGGCTCGAGCAAGGCGAGCAACGAGGAGGCGTACCTCACTCAGAAGATCGCGCGGCTGATCATCGGCACCAACAACGTCGACAACTCCTCGCGCTACTGCCAGAACCCGGCGACCATGGGCCTGTTCCGCACCGTCGGCTATGGCGGCGATGCCGGGAGCATCAGCGACATGGAGAAGGCGGACCTCGTGGTGCTGGTCGGAACCAACACCGCCGAGAATCATCCGGTCATCGCCTCCCGGATCAAAGCCGGCCACAAGCTGCGCGGACAGAAGCTGCTCGTCGTCGATGTGCGCAAGCACGAGATGGCCGAGCGCGCGGATCTGTTCCTCTGTCCGCGCCCGAGCACCGACCTCGCATGGGCCTCGGCTCTCTCGCGCTACATGTTCGATCACGGGTATGCGGACGCGGATTTCCTCGAGCAGCGGGTGACCGGCGTGGCCGAGTACCGGCGCTCTCTCGAGCCTTTCACGCTGGATTTCGCCGAGCGTGAGACCGGTATCCCGCAGGCGCAGCTCATCGAGGCGGCCGAGATGATAGGCAAGGCCGAGCGCGTCTGCCTGCTCTGGGCCATGGGCATCACGCAGCACAGCCACGGGGCGGACATCAGCACCGCACTGTCCAATCTCCTTCTGGTCACCGGCAACTACGGCCGCCCGGGAACGGGCGGCTATCCGATGCGCGGCCACAACAACGTACAGGGCGCGAGCGACTTCGGTTGCCTGAAGAACGTCTACCCGGGCTATGAGAAGGTGACCGACGAGAAAGCGCGCGCCAAATGGGCACGCGCCTGGGGCGTTGCTCCCGAGCGGTTGTCGAAGAAGGTCGGGCTCGACAACTTCGAGATGGTCCTCGAGGCCGGCAAGGGCACCCTGAAGGCGATGTACGTCATCGGTGAGGAGACTGCGGTGTCCGACTCGCATGCCTCCCATACCCAGGAAGCGATGAGCGGGCTCGAATTCTTCGTCGTCCAGGACCTGTTCCTCGGCCGCACCGCACAGTTCGCCGACGTGGTGCTGCCCGCGTGCGCCAGCGTCGAGAAAGAAGGCACATTCACCAACACCGAGCGACGCATCCAGCGTTTCTACGAGGTGCTGGAACCGCTCGGCAACAGCCGTCCGGACTGGCGCATCCTCATCGACCTCGCACGACGCATGGGCCATGACTGGCCGTACACTCATCCCTCGCAGATCATGGCCGAGGCAGCCGCGAGCGCCGAGATGTTCGCCGGCGTGAGCTATGAGCGCCTGGAAGGCTGGCGCTCTCTGCAGTGGCCGGTGAAGCCCGACGGCACCGATACTCCCCTCCTCTACACCGATCGCTTTCACACCGATGACGGCCGGGCGAAGCTCCATCCCCTGGAATGGAAGGCGCCGGCGGAAGCGCCGGACGGCGAATACGACCTCGCGCTCGATAACGGGCGGATGCTCGAGCACTTCCAGGCCACCAACCAGACCGGCAAGGCGCCCGGCATCCGGCATGAGGTCCCGGACTGGTTCGTGGAGGTGAGTCCGGAGCTCGCCGCGGAGCGCGGCATCGAGGATGGCACATGGGTACGCGTGACCTCGCGCCGCGGCGCGATCGAGGTTCGCGCGGTGGTGACGGACCGGGTCAGAGGGAAGCTCCTCTATCTGCCGATCCACCACTCGAAGCCTGCCGCGAATGCCCTCACCGGCGAGCACCATGACCCTGACGTCAACACGCCAGGCTACAAGGAGACGGCCGTGAAGCTCGAGGTATTGAGCAAGCCGCGGGGAGCCCCGCCGCTGCCGCACAACAACTATCGCTACGGGCATCGGACACCGAACGGCGGTCCGCACGTCGAGGCGAAGTGGTCCCGTGCGGACTACACGCCACCACCCGAT
>Ga0134125_10005447_pt1 | contig 14455 bp, 6 predicted proteins | sample KB31751_FD_96464 | JGI IMG/M metagenome (GOLD analysis project Ga0134125, IMG submission 96464) | Terrestrial soil microbial communities with excess Nitrogen fertilizer from Kellogg Biological Station, Michigan, USA - KB3-175-1 | ecosystem: Environmental > Terrestrial > Soil > Unclassified ... | reverse complement strand
TCAACGCAATTACCCGGCAGCTTTTTACGGAATCATCCCAATTGTACGGTTTACCTTGATGAAGCGGCAGCTTCCCTTTTGAAAAAATAATGACTAACGATTCAATTATAGGAATAGATCTTGGTGGCACCAATATTCGCGGTGCACTTGTCAATAATTTTAATTTAGAAAATCTCCATTCCAAAAGAATCAATGCACAAGGTTCTGCTGAAGAAGTTTTAGCGGAATTATTTTCATTGATTGACCTTTTATACAATGATTCAGTGAAGGCGATAGGAATTGGAGTGCCGGGACTCGTAAACCAGGAGGAGCATATGGTTTATGATGTGATGTATATTCCGTCATGGAAAAAGATTCCTTTGCAAAAGCTGGTCGAAGACCGGTATCATGTTCCGGTTTATATCAACAACGATTCCAACTGCTTTACACTTGGAGAATATTATTTTGGAAAAGGTAAAGGTGCAGGTTCCATGGTTGGATTAACCATCGGCACAGGCCTTGGATGTGGGCTTATTTTTAATAAACAGTTGTATGAAGGCAGAAACGGAGGAGCCGGTGAATTTGGCATGATCTCTTATCTTGATAAAACGATTGAGTATTATGCCAGTGGGCAGTTCTTTGAAAATGTTTATAATATTAACGGGGAAACTGTTTTTAAAAAAGCGGTGGAAGGCGACAAGGAATCATTGAGCATGTATGAAGAAATGGGTTTCCATCTTGGAAATGCCATTCAAACAATCTTATATGCAACCGATACTGAATTGATTATTCTTGGCGGGTCTGTAAGCAATGCTTTTACTTATTTTTCTAATAGTATGTGGAATCAGATCAAAGCATTTGGTTTTCAGAAAGCAGTTGCAAACCTGCAAATAGAAGTTTCTGAATTAGAAAACGCTGGCGTTTTAGGTGCGGCGGCATTATATTTTAATGATGCAGATAAAGCTGTTTGAATTACCCGATTTCAACTTTCAAGAGCTAAGGTTGATATTGAATTACACCCACATCCATCCTGGTATTTCCGCTTGCTGAAAGGTAACCTTTTGAATAAATCGTTATTATTTGTTTAGGTGAAATGAGCAAATATCCTCCTAAAAGAACATCAGCAGTATTTGCTGTTGTTGCTTCAAAATAATAAGGGCCTGGGTCAATATAAGAAAAGGATTCACTTTTAATAAACGAATTATAATCATTTGCCAAATAGGCGCATCCTGAAAAAAGCTTATAACCTGTATATCCTGCATTTGGAAATGCCCAGATATCAAAAGCCGGAGCATCCGGTGAAAGGTTTAAAAACCTAATCTGGCTTTTAACTGAATCAATAGGAAGTAAACTATCTTTTAACAGAACAGAAGTAACTTTACCATGAATGGCTGAATCTGTCAGGAAAAGTGAATAACTGGCACCACCCTGAAAATTGTTATTTAAAATTGCGACAGTATTATTATTGTCAAAAGAACTGAAAGAAAATTCTTCGTATCCGGGACTGATATTAATAAATGGAAGAGAAACAGTATCAGGGAAATAAGTGCCCGGATTTCTGATATAAGTAGCAGATACAGTTTTTCCATACACTATAGGAGAATCAGGCAAGGAAAAAAATTTATCATTTAAATAAACACGGAGGTTTGATATCGATGGAGAGATATTGGTAATTGAAACATGAGAGGAATCAACTTCGGCACTTTTGTAAACATTCCTTACTTCTTTTTTACAGTTTAACGAAATAACAGACGCTAATACTAGTAAATAATTTATTAGTCCTTTTTTCATAAAAAATGATCTTGTAAATGTTCACTTTTTAATACCGCTAATCACATAAGAACTTTACTTACTTTCTTTACAATTCCCCCTATTGCACGATTTTTTTATTCTTTGTAAATATTTGCAAGGAGTCGTTATTTCTTCCAATTAAGATGTAATTTCCTTTGGCAGTTGATATTTCTTTTACATCTCTTACTTCGCCTTTTATAAATAATCCGCATTCTTTTGCTTTCATAAAAGTAAAAGTATTCAGTTTATTCCCAAGCAAGGTGACACCATAACTCGCATCATATCTTCCTACTTCAGGCTTTAATCCATAAAAATTACCGCCCAGAAAAATATCCTTTAAACCATCACCATTTAAGTCTGTTACCAAAATACCAAATACCGGAGATATCTGAGCCATTTCCGGTAAAGCTTTCATCTTGAAATGTCCTTTTCCATCATTATAAAAAACACATGTTTTTGTTTGCTCCACTGTCAGCTTTTGAGCATGATCCAATTCATCTTTTGTAAATACTTCATCAATTGTTTTCCCGGCATAATCAGAATATTTAAGAAATCTCTTTTTCAAATACGGCAATTGTCCAATGATATCATCTCTAAGGTTAAATGGATACAATTTTCCATCTGTCTTATAATAAGCTGCTATACAATCGGTATGCCCGTTTTTATCAAAATCATTAATAAATAGTTCCGCAGGATGCGTACTATCAGCTCTTATTTTTGAATTTAAACCATTGTTTCCAGCGATAAGATCAGGATAGCCATCATTGTTAATATCTGCAATTGCCAGGCAATTCCACCAGCCTGAAGAACCGGCTATTTCTACATCTTTTTCTAATTTACCATTTTCGTATTTGAATATTGTCAAAGGCATCCAATCACCCACTATTATTAATTCTTTTTTTCCATTGTGATTTACATCTACCCACTGTGCATCTGTAACCATACCAACCTTTGCGAGTTCCGGAGCAACAGTATTGGTAACATCAACAAATTTCCCATGACCTAAATTATGCAATAATTTACTTTCCGGAATAATCCCATAGGAACCAGGAATGCTTCTTCCACCAATGAAAATATCAGGAAGGCCATCGCTATCGTAATCACCAACACGAACACATGAAGCATTCATACTAAGAGTAGGCCATCCATTGAATGAACGTGTAAAATTACCTTTGCCGTCATTTAAATACAATCTCGGAGCTAAATAAACGGAACCGAGCGGGTATTGGTTGCCTCCTGATGCTACTACTAAATCCAAATCTCCATCATTATCAGCGTCAAAAAATTCAGCGCCTATCGTCTCATCATCTTTATCTTTATCAAAAGCAAACTGCGGACTTGCTATAAATTTTCCATTGGACTGTTGTATAAATAATTTATCCGTATCACCGGTAGCGCTTCCTATAAAAAAGTCTTGCAGTCCGTCCCCATTTACATCACCCACTGCAATTTTTGGTCCTTCCGTAGAAAGCATTTTTGGAATTAATTGCTCTACATTAAAATCAATAAAATCATTTTCCCGGTGAACAATATTTCCGGATATTACAGAGGTTGTTATATTGGAATATGCTGCAGGAGAAGAAATAGGTTGTTTATACAGACCTGTAGCATTCTTTTGAAAAAGAGTCAGGAGTGTATCTGCTTTTATATTATTAATTTTTTCTGTTTTCAAATCAGGCCAGCAAACTATAAGACTATCTGCTTTTTTTGCATCGCCCAATCCAAAATTAAGAACAGGCTCTACCGAGCTTTCAAAACCCCGACTCGGCATCTGTTCTAAAATTTGTTTTGTTCCATTTGCATATATTGTTACGCGCGTTCCAAACCCAAAAGTATTCGGTGGGTTTCCTTTCAATTGTATTTTAAGATAAGATTTATGTAACTTTTCGGAGGTCATGTTTCTATATACAAAAGCCTCCATATTTTCATTGTTTACCACCAGGTCAAGATCTCCATCGCCATCCAAATCCCCGTAAGCAGCGCCATTACTAAAACTCGGAGTTGCTAATCCAAGTGCTTCAGATTCATTTTTAAAAGTGAGATTCTTTTGATTAATAAAACCATAATTTGAAATGGGTGTAGAAGACATTTTGTCTAAAAAAGATTTAAAGTTAAAGCCTCCTCCACTTCTTACTTGTTTCAATGCCTCTTCACTGCTAAAATAATCAAGGAAGTCCTGGTCAGTCAGATCTTTGCTAATGCCATTACTTACAAAAAGATCCTTCCATCCATCATTATTAAAATCAAAACTAAGTGCTCCCCAACTCCAATCAGTTGCTTCAACTCCTGCCATATCTGCTATCTCGCTAAAAGTGCCGTCGCCATTATTCAGTTGAAGGCAATTCGTTGAAAACTGGTGATGAAAATCGTTTTTAAGTTTTGCATTCTGCACGTTGTAGTTGTCAAACTTTGTGGTCATCTTTAATCGCCGGTCGCCTTCTGGAAGCATGTCAGTAGTAAAAACATCTAAAAAGCCATCGTTGTTAATATCTGTCATGTCAGATCCCATAGATGAGTAACTGATATGACCCAGGGCATCGTCAGTAACTTCTTTAAAAGTACCATCATGCTGGTTAATATACAGGTAATCCTTTTCAAAAAAATCGTTCGAAACGTATATGTCATCCCATCCATCATTATTTAAATCGCCCACTGTTACGCCTAATCCGAAACCGATCTCGCTTCCATAGATATGTGCCTGCGCACTTACATCAGTAAAATGACCATTGTCGTTTCTAAAAAGTCTCTGTCCACCATCATAACTACGAATATTGCGCAGATCACGGTTATAGCCAAAACTTTCTATAGGCCGGTAACTGTTATTTAGAATAAAGCAGTCCAGATCTCCATCGTGATCATAATCAAAAAATACGGCTTGAGTAGAAAGGCCTTTATCGTCCAGTCCATATTGATGCGCTTCTTCTTTGAAAGTGCCATCCTTTTGGTTGATATATAATTCATTCGCACGATCATCACCGTTTATACTTCCACTATTGCTAATGTAAATGTCCAGCCAGCCATCGCCGTTAACATCAGCCATTGTAACACCTGTGTGCCATTTGTGAATCCCCTGAACTCCTGCCTTCTCGGTTACATCTTCAAACTTCCAGTTTCCTTTGTTGATATAAAGTTTATTGTTTCCCTGGTTTGATGTAAAGAAAATATCCGGCTTACCATCATTGTTAACATCACCAATAGCTACTCCTCCTCCATTATAAAAATTGCGGTATTTGAAAACATTAAATTCTTTCGTATCCTCGACCTTATTATTAAAAGTGATACCGGTTTGGGAAGAAGGCATCATTTGAAATAAAGCATCTTTCTCATTTATTTTACTTTTTTGTGAAAAATTACAGGAAGAGAATGCTACTAAAAGAATTGCAGTTGTCAGGGAAATTAGTCTCATATTCATACTGGCATCTAAAATAAAAAAGAAGTAGCGTAAAACTTGCTACTTCTTTAAAATTAATAAAATTTATGCAAAAATTAATATCCGGGATTTTGTTGCAAATTTGAATTAGCAGTGATCTGTTTTGTTGGAATAGGAAAAACCATCAAATGATCATTAGGATCAGCAGGTTTATTACCTACTGTTCTTGCCTTTGTAAAATAAGGGCCATCACCTGACACTTCATAACGGATCAAATCATCTCTTCTAACCCCTTCATAAGCCATTTCCCTCCCTTTTTCTGTAAGAAGAAACGGTAAGGTCAGTTGTGAAGAAGTAATATTATGCAAAGCATCTCCGTAAGCACGGGTTCTAATTCTATTGATCAAATCGAGTGCATCAGCTGTATTTACTCCCAATCTCAATTCTGCTTCTGCCTTGATAAAATATATTTCTGCAAGGCGAAATATCACAAAATCATTGTCCATGTCAGAACCGTTTTGACCTGAAGAAGCCGAAGGAAAATATTTGATGTTTCGAACACCTGCCACACGTCCTGCAGGACTCGCATCAGAAAACAAGGTAAAGTTTGGATTGAACGCAACTGGTAAAGAAGTACCGGCATCTATAACTCTTTCGCTGGAAGGCCCTGATACCACTACATTTTGGGAAGGAGGATACGTAAAGCCATTAATGTATTGCTGTCCAACCAACCATTGTCCTGAACGAGTATCTTTATAATTTCTTAACACAGTTCCTGCACCTTGTACATATGTAGAGGAGGTATCAAATGTATTATAGAAGTCTGCCTGTGAACAAAAGCCATTCCATAAATTCGCACCTGTTGACATTCCAAAAGAAAGATAGCTTTGGTAGTGCAAAATTGCATTTTCCCAATTATTAGCAGGATTGTTGGTATGATCACAAGGGAACGCATAAATATTTTCTGTACTTCCTGGGCCGTTATTGGGCATAAAGTTGTCAAAATAATTACTCATTAAAGAATAAGGACCTGCCATTACGGAATCGCATTCATTTATTGCATCCTGGTAAGCTGGTGTTCCTGGAGTATAGGAGGTTCCTGGTTTACCTGTAAATACTATGGCGTTCAGATAAAGCCGAGCCAGTAGTGCGTGTGCAAAATATTTGGTAACCTGCCCATAGGTATTCGGACTTACTTCAGATGTTAAATCAGGTAAACTGGATTTTAGATCCGAAACAATAAAATTATACACATCAGCCCTTGATGCTGTAGGAGGAGTGCTGCTTGTAGTGGTATCGGTAACAATCGGCACGTTGCCAAACACACTCATAGCGAGGTAATAATAATAAGCCCGGATTGTTTTTACCTGCGCTATAATTAAAGGCAAAGAGGGCGGAGCAGGATTTAAGCCGTTAACAGACTGAATAATTAAATTGCATTTACTTATCCCGCCAAATACGTCGTTCCATCCATTGTTCCAGTTATCGTTGGTAGGTTCATAAGAGTGATACCAAAGGGCGTTCCAGTGGCCAGCATCTCCCCAGTCATTTCCCCTTGTTGGAACCACCATTTCATCTGTTACTCCTTCTACCATATTTGCAATACTGCCACCAATAGCCTGAACATTATTTAAATTGGAATAAGCCGGAGCAACACCGGCAGCAACTTGTGCAGGAGTTTGCCAAAATGAGGTACTTGGAACTACACTATAAACATTAGTTTTGAGTTTAGTACACGAAACTGCTACTAAAAGTGTAACACCCCCAGTAAGTAGGTAAATATTAATATTACTTATTTTCATATTCGTAGTTTTAATTGTATTAAGTTTCCTTTATTTTAGAGTTACATTTACTCCTAAAGTATAAGAACGTGTTTTTGGATAATAACCAGTTCCGGAATAGGATGCATCAATGTAAGGTCCTGCACTACCGTTTTGTGAAAAACTATTTCCAACACCAGCAGAGCCTAACGCATCAAACATTACATTACCTGGAGAATAAGCAACGTTGATTTCAGGATCTAAACCCCTGTATTTTGTAATTACAAAAAGATTATTTGCGGCGATATAGAATCGAAGGCTTTGAAATACTCCCATAGGTTTTAACGTATAGGATAAATTAAGGTTATCCATACGCAGATAAGAAGCATTTTCTAACCAATGGTCAGAAACCTGATTTGGATTGGTAATTCCATTTTTTAATGCTTCAACTGTTCCGTTATTTCCTCCGAATCGATTGATATTATCCAAGACCATTCTCGAATTATCGAATATTTTTCCACCGGAAACTCCTCTTAAAAAGAAGGATAATCCGAATTGCTTATAAGTAAAATCAGATGTAATTCCGTAGGTGAATTTAGGAGCGGGATCAGTATAATAATTAGTCGCCTTTAATACATCTGTAGTTGTAGTGCCATCTTTTACTGCATACATTTCGTTACCATCTTTATCAAGACCTACATAATGAGGCATCCAAAATACATAAGGTGTATAACCAACTTTTAAGTAAGTAATAGGAGCGGCACTCAAACCGCGTCCCTGAGCACTACCTTCTGAAACCTGGTCGGTAGAAAGCTTATAGGTAGAAACCCCGTTACTGAAACTTCCTGAAAGGCTGGTAATTTTTGTCTTTACTGTACTAATCTGGCCTCCTAAGGTCCAGGTGAAATTTGAATTCCGGATTACCTGATAATTCATATTAAATTCTTCACCTTTATTAGTCATTGTTCCCACATTTGCCAATAAAGTATTTACAACAGCTCCAGGACTTGGAAATGGAATGGTATAAGTATATAATAATTTAGTACTCACATCGTTGAAATAATTAAAAGCACCTGTAAAACGATTCTGTGCAACAGCAAAATTAAATCCAATGTTTCTTCCTACTCTTTGTTCCCACTGAAGGTTGGGATTATTGTTTTGTTGCGACTGGTACCCCCTTAACCACAAGCCGGAAGCGGCATTATAGTAATTATTTGCTGGTCCCATTAATTGAAGTGTTTCATAAGCGGTAATATTTTCCTGATCTCCGGTTTTGCCCCAGCCAGCATTAATTTTAAAATCATTTAACCAGCTAACATTATTAAGGAAAGCTTCATTGGTTAATCTCCAGGCAACAGAAACAGAAGGAAAGTAACCAAAAGCATTGGTAGGTCCAAATTTTGAGGAACCATCTGCACGCATACTTCCAGTAATAAAATATTTATTGGCCCAATTATAAGCTACCCTTCCTACATATGAAATCAACTCGGACTCATTTCTTGTAGAATAAGCATGTTGATATGCCTGAGGTGCGGCTCCAAGATTCCATGCTCCAATTTGATCCAATAGTAAATTACTTGCTACAGAACCACTACCTCTATAACTAAATTTACTGTATTCATAAACAGCTAAAGCAGATAGATTATTTTTACCCCAATCCTTATCAAAGTTTATATGAATATCACCCTTTTTAGAATCATCATCTGAATTAGCAAGGGAGCCAACGTTTGAATTTCCAACGACTGGGAATACCGGTTCAAAAAACTCTAGTTGGTCATTAAAATGTGAAGTAGACCCGCGAACACCGACTTTCAAACCATGAATTAGCTCATAATCCACTGTTGCATTTAATATGGTAAGATTTTCAACTGCATTATCAGTTTCTTCCATTTGCTGCTGTACAGGATTTTGAAGAGCAAAATCAGTATACGCAAAATAAGAGCCATCTGAGTTTTTAACCGGGTAAACGGCAGGAGTACTATAAGCCTCATAAAAAATATTATAATCGGTCAATTTTCTATTAGTAGTTGAATTTAAGATGCCAACCTGCAAAGTCAGTTTGTCATTTAAGGCTTTTTGCTGAGCAGTAAAGCGAAGTCCTAACTGATTTTTGCCAGAATTAATAACTACTCCTTGTTGATCAAGATAATTGGCCGAAGCGCGGTAACTGAACCCATGCGCACCACCACTAAGAGAGATACTGTGGCTGGTCGAAACTCCTGTTCTTGTCAAAGCTCTTTGCCAATCAGTATTTCCACCATGGTCATAACCGGCAATGGCTGTATCTATGGCTCCCTGGGTAGCGTTTTGAGAAGTTAATAATTTGGTATACCCCTCCTTCCATTGTGCGCCATTTGCCATATCATAATATTTTGCTACCTTATCTACACTTACAGAGCCGTCATATGTTACAGTTGTTTTACCTGATGTGCCCTTTTTAGTATTTACTACCAAAACACCGTTTGAACCACGCGATCCATAAATGGCTGCGGCCGAAGCATCTTTTAAAACATCTATTGATGCAATGTCATCAGCAGGAATATCTGCCAATTCATTTGGGTCGTCCAAAGGAACCCCATCCACTACAATCAAAGGACTTTGGCCACCAGACAATGAGGTTTGACCTCTTAAACGAATGGAAATGGCACCATTAGGATCGCCACCCGGAACTGTAACTACCACACCCGGAACTTTACCCTGGAACAATTGTGCAGGATTGGTTAAGTTTCCAGTTGTAAAGTCTTTAGCAGAAATTTGAGAAACAGCGCCTGTTAAATCTTTTTTCCGTGTAGTGCCATAACCTGTTACTACAACATCACTCAAAGCCTGGGCAGAACTTTGAAGGGTTGCATTAACCTGAGAAACTCCCGATATATTAACATTTTGGGAAAGATAACCAACGTAACTAATCTGCAATTGTTTTGCGCTTTCGGGAACATCAATGGAGAAGTTTCCATTTGCATCAGTTGTTACTCCCGATTTTTGCCCAACGGCCATTACTGTTGCACCAACTAAAGGAGATCCGTCTGCAGAAGTAACTTTTCCGGTTACTGTTCGTTGTTGTGCCATTGTTTGAAGAATACAACAGAACAAAAACACTCCGCCAAGTAGAAGTTTTTTTCTCATATAACGTAATTTAGAATAAATGATAGAAAGATTATGTAAATTAAACACATTTGTTAAACAAAAACCAAAAAATCTTTTTTAACACTAAATTTTAACATTTATTGGTACTATCTTAACTCTTATTATTAAAAAAGTAACTAAATGACACTTTTCAGACAAAAAAAGTTGTAATGATCTGCCCTTAATTTTAACGCATTTTCTTCTTTACAATAAAAACAGATACTCTTGAACAAAGAATTCGAGATTTTAAACTCAAAACGATGGAATTGATCTGAATAAAAAAGTGGAAAAACCCTTCTCAGAAGCGGATTATCTTAAATATTATTTCTTTAATTCAGATCTCTTTTGATGTAGATCTTATATATACTTATAGAATTAATAATTGAAATCAATAGTAATTGAAGCTGACAGAACAAAAACAAATTTTAAAATTATTTGTCCTTTTATTACCTGATAGTGAATACCTCAACGTTGATCCTGAACCCTTAACCATTCAAAGGCAGCGTAACATAAAACTGCGCACCATTATTCTTTTCACTGGTTACGGTTATAGTACCGGCATGCCGTTTTACTATTTCCGATGCGATGTAAAGTCCCAGGCCAAGACCAGGATAGCTTTCCATATTTTCATCGTTTATTCTGAAAAACCGGCCAAAGATCTTTCCCTGCATTTCTTTTGAAATACCGATTCCAAAGTCCCGGATGCCAATGGTAACATTGTTATCACTTAAAGCTGACGACACCACAATCTTTTCTGCTTTCGGTGAATATTTTATGGCGTTGGAAATCATATTGCTGATCACTTCTTCAATTTTTTCCCTGTCAGCATGGATGTCTTTATCGGCCTGCAGGTTCATCTCGATTTTGTGGTTCTTAGTACTGCCCTGCATTTCATCGGCTACTTCCCTAATTAATTCATCGATATTAAACACGCTTTTATTTATTTGCATCTGGCCTTGTTTGATCTTCGTAATATCCAAAAGCGTATTTATTATGCTCGTAAGTTTCCAAATCTGCTTACCGGCTTTATTAATTATTTGCATTACCATCTGGTCATTTGATGAAGCAAACATTTCATTCAGAATATAAATATATCCGTTCAGGGTTGTGACCGGTGTTTTCAATTCATGGCTGGCAATACTGATAAAATCATCTTTTTGCTTTTCTTTCGCCTTCTGATCTTCAATTTCAGTTTCTGCACCTATCCACCCGGTTATTTTTCCGGCTTTGTTTTTTTCTGCACTTACCTGGCTTAAAAACCAACGGTATTCGCCATTATACTGACGGATCCGGATTTCCATTTTAAAACTATTCCCCTCTTTAATGAATTGTTCCCACTTCGATAACACTCTTTTCCGGTCAGCAGGATAAAGATATTGTTGCCAGCCATCGCCTTCAAGGTTTTCAGCTGTAAGGCCAGTGTAATCCAGCAAAAATTGATTGAAGTAATTTTTCTTTCCATCAGCTGTAGCGGTCCATAACATTACAGGAATGATGTTGCCAAGCTGCCTGAGTTTGAATTCCTGCAAAAGCCTTTCATTTTCTTTGGTAATGCTAATGTCTTCCATTGCCAACAATATCAACGGTTCCGAGCTTTGTTCGTTGACAATTTGCTTTGCATTTAAAAGCATAGTTCGCTGTCCAATGGATTTGTAGTTGAGTGTGATCTCAAAATCCTCGATAACCAGTTTTTCAGGAAGAATATGATAAAGCTGGTTCAGCAACTCTTTATTATCCCATTGGCCATTCTGTAATTCATAAAAAAGCTTGCCCGTGGTTTCCTGTTCCGTAACATTGAATTTCTTATAGAACGAGGCATTGGCGGTTTTTACACGCAGGTTTTTATCCAGGATAATGAGCGGCTCGCGAATGGTACTTACAATACTTTCGGCGAAGATCCGCGCATCGTTTAGCTGTTCCTGTTTGTCAATCAATTCCTGGTTGATAACCGTGAGTTCTTCATTTCCTGATTGCAATTCTTCTTTTGAAGTTTCCAATTCTTCATTAAGGCTTTGCAGTTCTTCGCTGCTGCTTAATAATTCTTCATTCGAACTTTGTAATTCTTCATTGACCGCTTCCTGTTCCTCGGTTATACTGCGCATGTCTTCCCGGTTCTGAACCAGTTCTGCTTCCAGATCTTCTATTCTTTTCAGTGCTTCGTTCAGTTTTACCTGTTGGGCAGAAGTATCTTTTTTATTCCCATGGGTCAAAACTGTTGAGGCTTCCGTTTTACTGAACAGGATAAGGAAATGCGGATCAACCAAATCATTCAGGGGAATTACTTCAAGACCCACCGAAAGCAGATGTCCATGATTTTTTACAGAAATATCCTTTTTAATAACGGGTGCCTTACTTACTACTGCTTTACGAATGGCATTACGCAATTCAAATCCCAACCCGGCAACTGCCATCTTAAGAATATTAAAAGTTGGCTTTCCGGACTGCGGCTCCAAAAAAGGAGTTATATTTCCATGAATGTGTACAATATCCATCTGCTCATTGATCACTACTCCAACAGGCGTATATTTTGAAAGTAAAATAGCTTCTGCATTCTTTCGAAAATCAGTTACAGGCGTTTCCGGGATTCCGGCAGATTTATCTTTTTTAGCCAATAATTCTTCCCGCCGCTCACCAATCGCCGGCATAAAACGACTCAACACAGACTTGCATGAATAAATTTTTTCGTGGCTTTCAAAGGGGGCAAATAATTCGTTGACCTGACTGATCGTTTCAGTTTTTCCGAGCAGGAGGAATCCGTTTTCCTTTAGAGAATAGTGGAAAGTAGTCAGGGCTTTCTTTTGTAAATAGGGATCCATATAGATCAGCACGTTCCGGCAACTTAACAAGTCTATATGTGCAAAAGGAGGATCTTTCAAAAAATTGTGGATGGCAAAAACACAAACATCCCGGATCGTCTTATGAACCTGGTAGCTGCCGTCCGTTTTAATAAAATAATTGCGAAGCCTTTCCTCTGAAATATTTTCAACATCTGCTTTGCTATAAGTAGCCTTTCTCGCTTTATCAATAGCTTTTTTAGAAATATCGGTGGCAAAGATCTGGATCTGGTTTTCAGAAAACTTTTTACCTAAAAATTCATGAAGAGATATAGCAATAGAAAACGCTTCCTGGCCGGTAGAACATCCGGCGATCCAGATGCGAAGAGGTTCTGATGAAAATGCACCTCTTTTTTTGTAAAGAGCAGGAAATACTTTATCCTCCAGTAGCTGGAATGCTTTGGGATCACGAAAAAAAGAAGTAACCGGGATAAGCAGATCACTGTAAAGTTCATCCTGTTCTGCTTTATCTTCCTGTAAAAATTTTAAATAATCAGAGAGATTTCTTTTGGAATGCAGCGCCATTCTTCTGGCAATACGTCTTTGTATGGTAGCCTGTTTGTAAAAAGTAAAATCAACTCCGTGGCGGTGCCGCATCAGGGTTATTATTTGCCTGAAAACCTGTTCATTATCTTTGCCCGTCTCGCCTTCTTCTTTTTGAAGTTCCTCATTGCCGTTATTATCAATTTGTAATAATTGCCCGGGCATTTTTTCGGGTGGCAAAACAAAGTCAACAACGCCGGCATTGATAGCGCTTTTTGGCATTCCATCATAAGCGGCTGATTGAGGATCCTCGGCAAGCGTAATTCCTCCGCTTTCTTTTATCTTTTTTAAACCTGATGTACCATCTACACCAGTGCCGGAAAGAACAATACCTACTGCAAGTTCTTTATGAACTTCAGCAAGCGAAGTAAAAAAAACATCGATAAGCAAATTTGTTTTTACATGATCACGCGAAGCCAGCTTAAGTAATCCATCGGCAGTGATCAGAATTTTATTGGATGGAATGACATAAACATTATCAGGCGCCAAATTGATCTCGTCGGTAACTTCATATACAGGGAGGCTGGTGCTCCTGCGAAGTATTTCCGTTAAAAGGCTTTCGTGTTTGGGATCAAGATGCTGTACTAATACGAAAGCCATTCCAGGATTTTTCGGTATGGCCTTTAGCAGTTTTTTAAAAGCTTCCAATCCACCTGCTGATGCACCGATGCCTACGACAGGAAAATCCTGCTTAGATGGAGGAGGCTGAGATTTTTTTTTTTGATATGGCCATTTTTTAATTAGTAAAAAAGAGAATAAAGTTATGGCTAAATTATTAGATTAATCTACAGTTTTTTTTAGCAGATTAGAATGCCCTGACAATAAGGAATTGGCCTTCTTCCGGTGTTGCAGTTTCCGCGCTTTTTAAAAAATTCTTTTTTTTCATGACGATATCCTGCCACTATAGATACTATTGGCAGCATCTTTTTCATCATGGCTTAAAAACCCGATCCAGGTTTCGGCTGTTTCACCCTGCATGGCTGGTGTTTCCAGCACGGCCTGTTCGTCTTTGCGTACTGCTGTGCCAATACTGAACAATGCAGTTTGAGTTA
>Ga0134125_10005445_pt1 | contig 14457 bp, 14 predicted proteins | sample KB31751_FD_96464 | JGI IMG/M metagenome (GOLD analysis project Ga0134125, IMG submission 96464) | Terrestrial soil microbial communities with excess Nitrogen fertilizer from Kellogg Biological Station, Michigan, USA - KB3-175-1 | ecosystem: Environmental > Terrestrial > Soil > Unclassified ... | reverse complement strand
GCACGTCTCGCGCGCGAGCAGCTCGATGATGCGCGCGCGTGCGCCGCCGCGCTGGTGGCCGGCGCCGGTGAGCACGCGCTGCGCGTGCTTGCTCCAGCCCTGGGCGTGCTCGTCTGGCTTGCGGGGCACGTGCGCAGTGTAGCTGGCGAGAGTAGGTCTCAGAGTCCAGATAACAAGACTCAGTCTTGATCTCTGATATGGTCGCGCGGCGATGCCGAGGATGCGTGCGGGGCTGATCGGAGCCGGGCTTGCGGTGGCGCTCGCCACCTCGCTGACGGCGTGCGGATCGAGCACGTCCTCGCGCGGCCCCGGCGTGCGCGTCGTCGCCGCCGAGAACTTCTGGGGCAGCATCGCCGGCCAGCTCGCCGGCGGGAAGGCGAGCGTGCAGAGCATCGTCGTCGACCCCAATCAGGACCCGCACGACTACGAGCCGACGCCGGCCGACGCGCGCGCGTTCGCGACCGCGCAGCTCGCGATCGTCAACGGGATCGGCTACGACGGCTGGGCGAGCCGCGTGCTGGCCGCCGATCCGGCGAGCGGGCGAACGGTCCTGAACGTCGGGGAGCTGCTCGGCCTCGCGGAGGGCGAGAACCCGCACCGCTGGTATGACCCGGCGAACGTCGAGGCGGTCGCGAACGCGATCGGCGCGGCGCTCGGGCGCGCCGATCCGCGCGACGCGGCGGCCTTCGCGCGCCGGCGGCGGGTGTTCGAGTCGCGGGGGCTCGCGGCCTATCGCCGGCTGATCGCGCAGATCCGCGCCCGCTATGCCGGCGTCGCGGTCGGCGCGTCGGAGAGCATCTTCGCGCTCCAGGCGCCGGCCCTCGGACTGAGGCTGATCACCCCGCCGCGCTTCATGAAGGCGATCGGCGAGGGCGCCGACGTCAGCGCGGCCGACACCGCGACGGTCGAGCGCCAGATCTCGGAGCACAGGATCAAGGTGTGGGTCTACAACGCGCAGAACGCGACGCCGGCGATCCAGCGGCTCAACGCGCTCGCGCGCGCCGAGCGCATCCCGGTCGCGACGGTGACCGAGACGCTCACCCCGGCGACGGCGAGCTTCCAGCAGTGGCAGGCCGGTCAGCTCGAACGGCTGCGGCGGGCGTTGGCGCAGGCGACCGGGAGATGACCGCTCAGCCGACAGCCGGCGTCGCCGCGAGCGCGGCGGGCGGTGGCGAGCCGGCCGCCGTCGCGGTGCGGGGCGCGAGCGTCCGGATCGGCGGCCGCACGATCTGGCAGGACGTGGACGTGACGGTCGCTCCCGGCGAGTTCGTGGCGGTGCTCGGCCCCAACGGCTCCGGGAAGTCGACGCTGATGAAGGCGATCCTCGGGCTGCTGCCGCTCAGCGCCGGAGCGCTGCGCGTGCTGGGCGACTCCCCGCGCCGGGCGCGCGCGCGGACCGGCTACCTGCCGCAGCGCCACAGCTTCGACGCGGCCACGCGCGTGCGCGGCGTCGACCTCGTGCGGCTGGGCCTCGACGGCACGCGCTTCGGCCTCTCCCCCGGCCTCGGCGCGCGCGCCCGCGCCCGCCGGCGGCAGGAGCGCGCGCGTGTCGCGGAGGCGATCGCGCGCGTCGGCGCCAGCGCCTACGCGCAACGGCCGATCGGCGAGCTGTCGGGCGGCGAGCAGCAGCGGCTGTTGATCGCCCAGGCGCTCGTGCAGCGCCCGCGGCTGCTGATTCTCGACGAGCCGCTCGACAGCCTCGACCTCCCCAGCCAGACCGCCGTCGTGGCGCTGCTCGCGCGCATCTGCCGGGAGGACGGCGTCGCGGTGCTGCTCGTCGCCCACGACGTCAACCCGCTGCTCGACCACCTCGACCGCGTCGTCTACCTCGCCGCCGGGCGTGCGCTGTCGGGGCCGGCCGCGGACGTCGTGAACGGCGAGCAGCTCAGCGCGCTCTACGGCATGCCGATCGAGGTGCTGCGCACGCGCGACGGGCGGCTCGTCGTCGTCGGCGCGCCGGACGCGCCGCACCACCACGGCCACCGCCACGACCACGGGCCGTGAACGCGAATCCGTCGCCGTCGTGGGACCCCGTGCGCGACGTGCGCGAGCTGCTCGCGTTCCCGTTCATGGTCCACGCGCTGGAGGCGGCGACGATCGTCGCCGTGCTCGCGGGCGTCGTCGGCTGGTACATGGTGCTGCGGCGTGAGAGCTTCGCCGGCCACACGCTGTCGATGATGGCGTTCCCGGGCGCGGCCGGCGCCGCGCTTGCGGGGTTGCCGGCGGCACTCGGCTACTACGTCGCGTGCGCGGCCGGTGCGCTTGCGATCGGCGGCACCCGCCGGAGGGAGACGCGGTCGGGCGGCGGCGAGTCGGCGACGATCGGGGCGGTGCAGGCGGCGGGGCTGGCGGCCGGGTTCCTGTTCCTGTCGCTCGACCGCAGCGTGCTGTCCGGACTCGAGGACGTGCTGTTCGGGACGATCGTCGGCATCACGCGCGCGCAGGTGGTGACGCTGCTGATCGTGGCGGCGGTGGCGGTCGCTGCGGTGGTGTTCGCGGCACGGCCGCTGCTGTTCGCAACGCTCGACCCGGCCGGTGCGCAGGCGCGCGGGGTGCCGGTGCGGGCGCTCGACGTCGGCTTCATGCTGCTGCTCGGACTGGCCGTCGCCGCGACGAGTCAGATCACCGGCGTGCTGCTCGTGTTCGCGCTGCTCGTCGCGCCGGCCGCGACCGCGCAGACGCTGACCGCGCGGCCGGGGCTCGGGCTCGCGCTGAGCGTCGCGATCGCTCTCGCGGTCGCGTGGGTCGGCCTCGGGCTCGCGTACTTCTCGATCTATCCCGTCGGCTTCTTCACGACCAGCCTCGCGTTCGCGGCGTACGTGGCGGCGCGGCTGGCGCGCGCCGGGCTCGACCGGCGCGCGCGGAGGGCGTGAGTGCTCGCGCACGGCTTCGTCCGCGACGCCTTCCTCGCCGGCACGTTCGTCGCGCTGGCGTGCGGGATCGCGGGTTGGTTCGTCGTCCTGCGCGCGCAGGTGTTCGCCGTCGACGCGCTCAGCCACGTCGCGTTCGTCGGCGCGATCGGGGCGCTCGCGATCGGGCTCGACGCGCGCGTGGGGCTGTTCGTGCTCACGCTCGCGCTTGGCGGAGCGATGGGCGCGCTCGGCCGACGGGGGCGGCCCGATGACACGACGATCGGGATCGTCTTCTCGTGGGTGCTCGGCGTCGGCGTGCTGTTCGTCTCGCTGCTGGCGACGAGCGCCGCCGGCGGCAGCGGGATCGCGACCGCCAACACGCTGTTCGGCTCGATCTTCGCGCTCGGCGCGGCGCACGCGCGCGTCGCGGCCGCGGTCGCCGCCGGCGTGACGGTCGCGATCCTCGCCGCGCGCAGGCCGCTGCTGCTCGCAACGCTCGACCCGGAGGTCGCGGCCGCGCGCGGGGTGCCGCTGCGCGGTCTCGGGATCGCCTTCCTGCTCGCGCTCGCGCTGATCGCCGCGCAGGCGACGCAGGCGGTCGGCGCGCTGCTGCTGCTCGGCCTGGTCGCTGCGCCGGCGGGCGCCGCCCACCGGCTCACCGCCCGCCCGGCGCTCGGCCTCGCCGTCTCGGGCGGGATCGCGGTCGCCGCGACCTGGGGCGGCCTCGCGCTCAGCTACGCACTCCCGTCGCTGCCACCGAGCAGCGCGATCGTCGGCCTCGCGTGCGGCGCGTACGCGCTCGCTGCGGGCTCAGCGATGCGCCGCGGCTGAGACCGCGACCCGCTCGGCACTGCGCGGCGTGCAATGCGGCATGCCCGGCTCCTCGCCGTCACCGACGACGAAGGCTGCACGCAGGCGCTCGTCTTCACCGGCCAGACGGCGTCGTGCACCGGCTCGCCGGGCGCGCGCGTCGCGCACACGGTCACGGTCCCCGCGCCTGTCGCCGGCGGCTCGTCGACGCCTCATGCACCGTCGCCCCGCCAGGCGATCGAGCGCTTCTCGCTGGACAATCGCTGCGTCCGCGCGCATGACGGCAAGGCGCGCGTCGGCCTGCGCCTGCGCCTCGCGCTGCCAGGGTCGGTGCAGGTCCAGGTCTATCGCGCACTGGCCCGCTTCAACACCGAGACCTGCCCCAAGCCGAGCTCCGCGCGCTACCGCGGCAAGCTCGGGCGCGTTGCGACGCTCCAGAGCGTCGCCCCCGAGGTCGTCGCCGCGTCGGTGCAAACGCACCTGGCGCGGAGGTTCGCGCTGCCGCCGGGCCTCTACCGGATCGGGGTGCGCGCGTACCGCTCCGGCAGCGGCCTCACGCCGCCCGTCTATCGCTGGGTGCGGGTGCTCAGGCGGTCGCGAGCGTAGCGCTGGCAGGGACCGAGGCCCGCGGTCCCGGACCCTGGAATCGCGCTGTCAGGCGTCCGGGCCCGCCGAGGCGAGCGTGACGAGGTCCTGCTGGAGCGCGTGCTCGTGTGCGACGACACTCGCGCGTGCGCGCGCGTACGTCGTGCGGCGCGTTGCACGCGCCGCCGCGGCAAGCGCGGTGTAGGACTGGGCGGTCTCGCCCAGCCGATCGACGAGGCGAGGCAGATCGCCGGGCGCGCCGACGGTCCCGATCCTTCTGGCAGCTTCGGCGGCGGCCGCGTACGCGGCGCTCAGGCGGTCCGCCGCCGCGGCCTGCTGGCGCCCGCTAGCCGCAACGGCGAATGCGTGGCGCTCCCGCTCGCGCGTGCTGTCGAGATCGGCCACGACCTGCGCGAGCTCATGCCGTGCCGCAGCTCCGCCGCCGAGCGGGAGGACCGGACCGGCGTGGAGGCGCAACGTCGTGAGGGTGGCGGCGCACGGCTCGCGCACCGAAGCGGGCGCGCCAGTCGGGGCGACGCAGGCGGCGACGATCGGGCCCTCGCGATCCCCGAGCACGTACACGTCGGCGACGTTCGCGACGTCGACTGCGACATTCCGATACCGCCACGCGTTGAGCCCGGCGCCCAACCGCACCGGCTCGGGCGCGACAGCATCCAAACGTGCGAGGAGCGGTCCGGCCGCTCGCGTGACCACGAGGGCCGTCGCGGTCGATCGCGCGGGTGCGTGGGCGATGAGAGCAGGCTCCCCGATCGCCGGAGTCACCCCAAGCCCACCGCGCAGCCAGCCGCGCGGCGCCTCGACGCTGACGCCCCCGCCGGCAAGCGTCAGCGCCACGGGCGCGCGAGGCGGCGTGGCCGCCGAGCCGGCGGCGAGGCCGATCGCCGCCGCGACGAGCGTCACGGCGGCCGGGATCGCGACGGCGACGCCGCGGCGCCCGCGCCTCGTCGCGCGGCGCGCGACGGGAGCCCGGCGATCTCGACCACCGCGGCCCCCGCGAGGCGCGCGCGCGTCGCTCTCCCGCACAGGAACCCCGATCGCGTCGCCGAGCGCCTCGGCAAGCACGGCCGGAGCGCCGTACCGCTCGGACGGGCGCTCGGCGAGACCGCGGCGCAGCACCTGCTCAAGCCCCGCCGGCAGAGCGCCCGCGCCGCCCGGCTCGCCCTCAAAACCGACCCCAGCCGCCTGCGGCCCGCGGATCGCAGCGGAGACGATCGACGCCAGCGCGTAGGTCATGCTCTCCGCGGTCGGATAGGCCGCCTCCGGTCGCTCCGCGCGCACGCCCCGCGCACGGTCGGCGATCGCCGCCGCGCGCTCGGGTGCGACATGGCCGAGGTCGACGCACGTATGCGCGAGCTGGCCGCCCGGCAGCCCGACGTCGGCCAGCAGCCGTGCCCGCTCGCCGACGAGCACGACGTCCGCGGGACCGATGTCGACCGGGGCCACGCCGACGCGCTCGAGCGCGGCCAGCGCGCCCGTGACGTCCGCGCACATCGCGACCGCCGCCGCGGGCGCCATCGGCGCGCGGGCGATCCGCCCAGCCAGCGACTCCGCGCCGCCGCAGGCGAAGCTCACACGCGGCCAGACGTCGAGCGCGACCTCCTTGATCTGGACCAGGCGCGGGTCGGCGGCGTACCTCAGCCGCGAGGTCGCCAGCTCCAGCTCGTGCCATTCCCTCAGCGTCGGCAGACCCGGGTAGAGCCGCAGCAACGACTCGCCGCCGTCGTCCTCCTGCGCAAGCCACAGGCCCGCCTCCCCGCGCACCGCCAGCAGCTCGCGCAGCTGGCGCGTGCCGAAGCGATGGCCGACGGCGCTGAGCGCACGACCGGACGGGCGCGTGTTCGCCGGTTCCCGCACGATCAGCCGGAGTCGTCGAAGGTGACGGGCGGCTTCGCCGGCGCAGGCCGTCTGTGCTTCGGAGCGGGTGTGGGCTGCGGAGCCGGTGTCGGCTGCGGGGTGGGCGCGGGTGTCGGCGAAGCAGCCGGTGTCGGGGTCGTCGCGACCGGCGGCGCTGGGACGGTGACGACCGGCTGGGACTGAGCCGGCTTGGGCCGCGGTCTCGGCACGATCAGCGCCGGCAGCGGGCTGACGGCGTGCAGCTCGCCGATCGGCTCGTCCGCCAGCCGGATCGTCGTCGGCGGCGCAGTCGCCAGCGCGGGTTTCGCCGGGCTCTCGTGGGCGAGCGCGTACGCGCCGCCGAACCCGGCCGCGGCCAGTGCCGCGCACGTCGCGACCGTCGCGCGGCTCATTCGCTCGGGCATCGACTTCCGCGGGTCGCCGCCGGCAGCAGGCACTGGTCGACGCGGACGGGCGCCCTTCCGCGCACGATCGTGAAGCGGGTGTACTTGCCGATCCGATCGGAGCGCCAGACGCGCACCACGATCACGGTGCCGGTGCGGTACGTGCGCGCGAGGCTCCTGAACGCGACGCCGTCGCTTCTGCCCACCGTCGCAGCGGCCCGCACGACGCGGCAGCGCCGCGACGACCGCGCCTTCCTGCTGCACGCCGGAGTGATCGCGACGCGCACGAGCGCGCCGCGCGGCGCGCGCACCGAGAGCAGTCTGATGCGCGCTCCGGTCGAGGTCAGCGTGCCCGAGATCCGCACCAGTGGGAACGGGCTCAACAGCTGCGGCCCGGAGGGCTTGGGCGTCACCGGAGGCGTGGTCGGCGGCGTGGGATTCGGCGTCGGGCTCGGCGGAGCGGGCGTCGGCGGGGCGGTGTCGACCGTGAACGACCGCGTGAGGACCACTGCGTTCCCCGCGGCATCCGTCGCCCGCACGCGGAAGACGTACGCGCCGTCGGCCAGCGGCGCGAAGGCGGCGTCCGTCGTCGCGCTCGCGCACGGCCGATACGCCGGCGTCCCCTGGTCGATCGAGCACTCGACGGTCGCCCCCGCCTCGGCCGAGAAGCCGAACAGCGGCGTGTTGTCGCTCGTCGTCCCGGACGGGCCGAAGTCGACCGACAGCGCCGGCGGCGCCGTGTCGACCGTGAACGTGCGCGAGTCGACCGCGTGATTGCCGACGCCGCTCGTCGCCCGTACGCGGAAGGTGTAGGTGCCATCGGGAAGCGCGCTCGCGACGACGTTCGTCGTCGCGCTAGTGCACGGCCCGTACGCGGGACTCCCTTGATCGACCGAGCACTCCACCGTCGCGCCGGCCTCGGCCGTGAATCCGAACGACGGTGTCGCGTCGTTCGTCAGCCCCGCCGGACCGGAATCGATCGACAGCGACGGCGCCGCCGTGTCGACCGAGAACGACTGCGTCGCGACCGCCTGGTTGCCCGCTGCATCCGTCGCCCGCACCCGGAAGACGTAGGCGCCGTCCGCGAGCGGCGCCCCCACCGTGTCCGAGACCGCCGTCGAACATGGCCCGTACACGGGCGTGCCCTGGTCGACCGAGCACTCCACCGTCGCCCCCACCTCCGCCGTGAACCCGAACGACGGCGTGGTGTCGTTCGTCGGCCCCGCCGGACCGGAGGTCACGCCGACCACCGGCGCGACCGTGTCGACCGTGAACGACTGCGTCAGGACGGTTTCGTTCCCCGCCGCATCCGTCGCCCGCACCCGGAACACGTACGACCCGTCGGCAAGCGGGGCGCCGACGACCTCCGTCGCCCCACTCGTGCACGGCCCATACGCCGCCGACCCCTGATCGACCGAGCACTCCACCGTCGCCCCCACCTCCGCCGTGAACCCGAACGACGGCGTCGCATCGTTCGTCAGCCCCGACGGACCGGAATCCACCGACAACGACGGCGCCGTCGTGTCGACCGAGAAGGACCGCGTCAGGACCGCCTGGTTTCCGGCCGCATCCGTCGCGCGCACCCGGAACACGTAGGAGCCGTCCGCGAGCGGCCCCGCCACCGTGTGCGAGATCGCCGTCGTGCACGACCCGTACGCGGGTCTCCCCTGGTCGACCGAGCACTCCACGGTCGCACCAGCCTCGGCGGTGAACCCGAACGACGGCGTCGCATCATTCGTCGCTCTCGACGGACCGGAATCCACCGACAACGACGGCGCCGTCGTGTCGACCGTGAAGGACTGCGTCATCTCGGTCTGTTCGAGCTGGTCGTCGGTGGCCCGCACGCGGAAGACGTAGGCGCCGTCGGGCAGCGGCGCGGCCGGCTGATCGGTCGCCGCACCGGAGCACGGGCCGTATGCGGGCGTGCCCTGATCGATCGAGCACTCGACCGTCGTCGCGCTCGCGTCGACCGTGAAGCCGAACACGGGCATGGCGTCGTTCGTCGGCCCGGACGGACCGGAATCGATCGACACCGACGGCGCGGCCCAGGCCAGGGCGGCGATCGCCAGAACGACGCCGAGCGCGAGCACCGCCGCGACGATGGCGCGCCAGTGGACCGTCCAGCTGCGTAGCGCTTGCCGCATCGAAGGGAGGGTGAGCGACCGAGCGCAGGGGGAGCGATCGGGGCCGGCCAACTTTAGCGCAGCTTGGTGGCCCAAACCTGCACAGAAACCTGCGCGGCGGTCGGCTGCGCCGGCCGATCTGCGTGAGGACGTCGAGCTACGGTGAGGACATGACCGACGTCTTGGACGTGATCTGGCACGGCGTGCGGGACGCGATGCTGATGGCGTGGCAGGTGTGGTGGGCGCTCGTGCTCGGGTTCGCGATCAGCGCGATCGTGCAGGCATGGGTCCCCCGCGAGCGGATCGAGCGCGCGCTGTCGGGCTCCGGCCCCCGCCCGGTCGCCTGGGCGACGGGCCTGGGCGCGGCGTCCTCGTCGTGCTCGTACGCGGCGATCGCGATCGCCAAGTCGCTCTTCCAGAAGGGCGCGAGCGCTGCCAGCGCGCTCGCCTTCCAGTTCGCCTCCACGAACCTCGTGTGGGAGCTGGGGCTCGTGCTGTGGGTGCTGATCGGCTGGCAGTTCACGCTCGCCGAGTACGTCGGCGGGATCGTGATGATCGCGCTGATGACCGTGCTGCTGCGGCTGTTCGTCAGCCGCCGGGTCGAGCACGACGCGCGCGTCCACGCGCAGGCGGCCGACAGCGGCCACCAGCACCACGCCGCCGGCGAGTCGCTGTCGTGGCGGGCGCGCCTGACGAGCGTGCGCGCATGGTCCGACGTGGCGCACAACTTCCGCGGCGACTGGCAGATGCTGTGGAAGGAGATCGCGATCGGCTTCCTGCTCGCCGGCTTCATCGCCCAGCTCGGCGACGGCTTCTTCTCCGCGCTGCTGATCGCGCACGCGCCGGCGCCGCTGCGGGCGATCGAGAACGTGGTCGTCGGGCCGCTGATCGCGGTGGCGAGCTTCGTCTGCTCGATCGGCAACGTGCCGCTCGCGGCCGTGCTGTGGTCGGGCGGGATCTCGTTCTCCGGCGTGCTCGCGTTCCTGTTCGCCGATTTGCTCGTGCTGCCGATCCTCGCGATCTACCGCAAGTACTACGGCACCGCCTTCACGCTGCGGATCGTGGCGCTGATGTTCGTCACGATCGCCGCCGCCGCGCTGTTCGTCGACGGCCTCTTCAGCGCCCTCGGGCTGATCCCGACCGGCCCGCGCCCGACGCGCGCCGACATCTTCAGCGCCGTGCACGTGGACTACAAGCTGGCGCTCAACGTGGTCGCCGGCGCGATCTTCCTCGCGCTCTTCCTGCTCACCGCGCGCCGCGGTGCGACCGATCCGGTGTGCGGCATGAAGGTCGACCCCGGGAAGGCGCTCCAAGCCGAGCGCGACGGCGTGACGCACTGGTTCTGCTCGCAGCACTGCCTGCACACCTACGAGGCCGGACTGAGTAGACATTAGGATCTCCAGGAACCAAGGAGCCCTCTTGACGTCCGCCGCCGCCCCGCCCGCACCGATCCGCCCGCACGACTTCCTCGCGCTCGACGCGCTGCTGTCCGACGAGGAGCGCGACATCCGCGACACCGTCCGCGCGTTCGTCGCCGAGCGCGTGCTGCCGTATGTCGGCGACTGGTTCGAGGCGGGCGCGATCCCGCGCGAGCTCGCGCCCGCGCTCGGCAGACTCGGGCTGCTCGGCATGCACCTCACCGGCTACGGCTGCGCGGGCGCGTCCGCGACCGCCTACGGGCTCGCGTGCATGGAGCTGGAGGCGGGCGACAGCGGCGTGCGCTCGCTCGTCTCGGTGCAGGGCTCGCTGGCGATGTACGCGATCTGGCGCTGGGGCGGCGAGGAGCAGAAGCAGGAGTGGCTGCCGCGGATGGCGGCCGGCGAGGCGATCGGCTGCTTCGGGCTGACCGAGCCCGACGCCGGCAGCGACCCCGGCTCGATGCGCACGCGTGCGCGCCGCGCCCCCGCCGGCTCGGACTGGATCCTCAACGGATCGAAGATGTGGATCACGAACGGCTCGATCGCGGACGTCGCCGTCGTGTGGGCGCGCACCGACGACGGCGTCTGCGGCTTCCTCGTCCCGCGCGGCACGCCGGGCTTCAGCGCGCCGGAGATCCACAGGAAGCTCTCGCTGCGCGCGAGCGTCACGAGCGAGCTGGTGCTCGACGACGTGCGCCTGCCCGACAGCGCCCGGCTGCCCGAGGTCGCCTCGCTGCGCGGGCCGCTCTCGTGCCTCAACGAGGCGCGCTACGGGATCGTGTGGGGCGCCGCGGGCGCCGGCCGCGCCTGCTTCGAGGCGGCGCTCGCCTACGCGAAGGAGCGCATCCAGTTCGACCGCCCGATCGCCGCCACGCAGATCCAGCAGCAGAAGCTGGCCTTCATGGCGCTGGAGGTCAATCGCGCCGCGCTCGTCGCGCTGCACCTGGGGCGCATGAAGGACGCCGGCACGCTGCGCCCCGAGCACGTCAGCATGGGCAAGCTCGGCAACGTCAACGGCGCGCTCGAGGTCGCGCGCGCCGCCCGGCAGGTCCTCGGCGCCAACGGCATCAGCCTCGAGTACGCCCCCATGCGGCACATGTGCAACCTCGAGTCGGTCGCCACCTACGAGGGCACCGCCGACGTCCACGCGCTCGTGATCGGACAGGCGCTCACGGGCATCCAGGCGTTCCGGTGAGGGGTTTCTAAAAGGCGGGGTCGCCGAGCCCGGCCCGGCGACCCCTTGATGCCCGTTGTGGCAGTCGTGCTGATTATATTAGGGTGATCCTCACCTTAGCGGTCCGCGGTAGGTTACGGATTAAACCTGTGCCGCCGAGTTCGGCTTCGGCTATCGCGCAGAGGACTCCGCCCCCGAGCGGTATTCTCGATGGTCTGTTGGAGGTGACGTCTTCGGGTTCCCCGGTCCTTTCAAGGCCGGCTTCCAACGGTTCTCCCGGTATCGCGGCATTCCCGATGATCGGGGTGCCTGTGTGTCTGAGTTCGGTTGTGATTTCGCATTCGAGGCCGCCACTTTCCCTGACTCTGAAGCGGGCGCCTATGAGGGTCGTGACGAGGCTTCGTATCCTCGGTAGGATTCCTTCGAAGAAGCCGTAGCGGCTCGTCCAAGGCATCGTTTCGGTCCTCATGGTGACGGTGCCGCCGGTGCAGGATTCCAGTTCACCGTGGTTGATGGTGCCCTGGTTTATGGCAGGTTCCTTCTTTATCGTTCTTTCGGTGAAGCGCCCTAACAAGGTGAGGCGGCACTGGATGTTGATGCCTGTGCCGCTGGCTATGAATTCTAGCTTGGTCTTGGGTGAACCGAGTACTTCGTTCCATATGTACTCGAAGTTCTTTTCGTTAATGCTGAGGTTCCTTGCAGTTGCGCCGCCGACGCCGATGGCGAGGAGCATCGTGGCCGCAAGCGCCGCAAGGACAAGCTTGCCGTGCATGCGCATTCAGAGTTCCTTTTAGACGTAGTTCGTCCCACAGGCCATTTGGTCTGCGGGATTCGGATGTCCGTGTGCTCACCTGCCGCGCGGTGGTGGTGGTTAGTGGCGTTCCCCCTTTCGCCGTTGGTGCGCGCGTATCTTAGCACCCCGAAAAGTGGTAAGTCAATCGTCGTCGTAACGCTCGAAAGGGTCCCGCGTAGCTCACGGTGGCGGGCAGACGCCTGCATAACGACGCGTCACATGGTGACGCCCCGAGTCACCCAAGCCGGTGGTGACACGCAGCCGCATGGTCGGCGGCTCGACTGTGCGGCAGAGGTCGGTGGCGCGCAGGCAGCGCGCGTGGAAGCGGCAGCCGGCCGGCGGGTCGATCGGGCTCGGCGGCTTCCCGCCGAGCACCGTGCGGACGCGCCCTGGCGCTGGCCGCCGGAGAACTCGTGCGGAAAGCGGTTGAGGTGCTCGCGGTTGAGGCCGACGCGCCCGAGCAGCTCGCGGACGGGCGCGTCCCGCTCGCGCGTGGGCACGCCGCACAGGCGCAGGGGCCTCCGGCGAGACATGTACCCGCTCGGTACCCCGCGGCCGCGCGATTTCCTCTCCCCCATCGCTCCCAAGAACGCCGAAAGCCCCGCCAATGCGGGGCTTTCGTGAGTACCGCCACGGAGATTCGAACTCCGGTTTCCGCCGTGAGAGGGCGGTGTCCTAGTCCCCTAGACGATGGCGGCGCGTACGCGCAAGGATAGCAAAGGGCCTTTCCGCGACGGACTGCGATCGGCCATTCCGTGGTGCGATAGCGTCGGGTCATGTCCACTCCTGACCAGCCGTCCGCTCGCTTCCTCGCGCTCCATCGCCCCGGAGCGCCGCTGCTGATGCCGAACCCGTGGGACATGGGGTCCGCACGGCTGCTCGCCTCGCTCGGCTTCGAGGCGCTCGCGACGACGAGCAGCGGCTTCGCGGCGACGCTCGGGCGGCGCGACGGCCGCGTCACGCGCGACGAGGTGCTCGCGCACGCCGCGGAGATCGCCGCGGCGACGGAGCTGCCCGTCTCCGCCGACCTCGAGAACGGCTTTGGCGACACGCCCGAGGCCGTCACCGAGACCGTCTCGCTCGCCTGCGAGACCGGCCTCGCCGGGTGCTCGATCGAGGACTGCGGCGGCCCAGGCGACCGCCGCATCTACGACCACGACCTCGCCGTCGCACGCGTCGCGGCCGCCGCCGAGGCGGCGCATGCGGGGCCGCGCCGGCTGGCGCTGACGGCGCGCGCCGAGAACCACATCCGCGGCGTCGACGACCTCGACGACACGATCAGGCGCCTGCAGGCGTACGCGGAGGCGGGCGCGGACGTGCTGTTCGCGCCGGGGCTGCACGCGCCCGACCAGATCCGCGCGGTCGTGGAGGCCGTGCCACGGCCCGTGAACGTGCTCATGATCCCGGGCTGCCCGCCCGTGGCCGAGCTGGCCGCCGTTGGCGTCGCGCGCGTGTCGGTCGGCGGGGCGTTCGCGTTCGCCGCGCTCGGCGCCGCGGCCGACGCCGCCCGCGAGCTGCGCGAGCAGGGAACCGCCGCCTACTTCGAACGGGCGGCCGCCGGCATCGCCGCGGCGCGCGCCGCGTTCGTCGAGTCGTGAGCCGTCTCAGTCGCCCACCGCGACGACGCGGACGCCGATGGCATCGTACGTGGCCGTCGCGCGGGCATCACGCGTAGCGAGCTGGGCATCGTTCTCGGCTGCGGCGAGCGCGACGAGCGCGTCGAAGACTGCACCGCCCGCGATGCCCAGGTCGCTGAGGATCTCTGGAAGGCGCGCGGTGGTCGCCGGCTTGAGATCCAGGGGCGCGACGAACCGCTCGCGCAGGAGCCGGGCGGCGTCGCGCGGAGCTACGCGCAGGTCACCGGGCAGGCGTGTGAGCACGGAGTACGTTTCGGCGACTGCATGCCCGCTGAGTGCGATCTCCCGTCCGTTCCACCAGCCGACCACGGCATCGTGCGCGCGGTGGGTCTGGACGAGCAGGGGGATGGCGACGCTCGTGTCGAGCGCGAGCGCGGTCACCGCCGGCCAGCGTCGATCAGCCCGAAGACGGTGTCGTCGTCGATCGCTGTCTTGCCGGTCGCGACGAGCACGCCTGACTCGTCCACCAGCCGCGCGGTTCGTCCGGTGGGCACGATCTGCAGGCCCGCACCGTAGCGGGAGATGTCGACCGTCGATCCAGCGGTCAGCCCCAGGGCATCGCGCAATGGCTTGGGAACGACGACCCGGCCAACCGCATCGAGCTTGGTTCGCATTGGTATCACGATACCAGCGAGTTCCCAACGAGACGACGAGGAGATGCCGGAGAGGGCCCTGGGAGGCTACGAATGCGGCTGAGAGGACTTGAACCTCCACGGGGATTTGTGTGCCCCACACGGACCTGAACCGTGCGCGTCTACCGATTCCGCCACAGCCGCAGGGAATCGCACCCGAAGATACACGGTAAGG
>Ga0134125_10005444_pt1 | contig 14458 bp, 14 predicted proteins | sample KB31751_FD_96464 | JGI IMG/M metagenome (GOLD analysis project Ga0134125, IMG submission 96464) | Terrestrial soil microbial communities with excess Nitrogen fertilizer from Kellogg Biological Station, Michigan, USA - KB3-175-1 | ecosystem: Environmental > Terrestrial > Soil > Unclassified ... | reverse complement strand
GTCGAGGAGGCCGGCGGGGATGCGCATGACGATGCGGTGGGCCGCGATGTCGACCGAGAGGAGTTGGGCGCGGACGAAGGGGATGAGTGTGGGGTCGGTTTCGGCAGTATCGCCGGGGAGACGGACGCAGAGTAAAGGTGCGGCGTCAGGAAGGCGCGTTTTGCCGTCGGGTGTGGTGGCGAATTCCACGTCGACGACTTCGCCGACGGGGACTTCTCCGTTATACAGCACCGAGCCGATGAGGTCGCTGACGTAGAACGTGTCGGCGTCGAGCGCAGGACGCTCGGCGGCCGGGATCATCAACTGCATATGGGCGAGGCGTTCGGCGTCGTTGATGCTGTCGCATCCGGCCAGCTTAACGACGATGCGCCCGGCATTTTTGCCGGTGGGCATCCACTGCGACTCGACCTGAGTACGCGCCGCCGACGCCGCAGGCGCGGTTGCGCTGGCGGCGACGAGGAAGACGCCGGCGGGATTGCTGAGTTGTTCGGGGAAGTCCGTCAGCAGGTCCGCAAGCAATTCTCCACGACGGCCCTGCGGCCGCAGAAGGCGAGCGAGGGTAACGAACGCGGAAGCGCTGGGGGATTGATGCGACACAATAGCGATTGTAGCGGCGATTGCTGCCTTGAAACCGTGCGGGGCGGGCGAGAGTTACTCGCCGTTCCCGCGATCATGATCGGATTCGACAATGTCGAGGCCGTAACGATGCTGCAGCTTCATGCTTGCGGCTCCGAGGATGGTGCGCAGCGAGCGCGCGGTCCGTCCCTGTTTGCCGATCACCTTGCCAATATCGCTGGGGGCAACGCGCAAACGTAGCAGCGTTGAATCGCCCTCTTGAATCGCTTCTACCTGCACCGCATTGGGCTCATCGCAGAGCGCCCGGGCGATCTCGGTCATTAAACTTTTCATGTCTGTGGCAGCGTTATTTCCTGCCTTGGTACCCATTACATCAGCCATCCGCCTACCTCGAAAGAAGTTAACCTGGAACGGGCCTTCGTAGTCGCTCCCATGCGTTACGACGTGGAGCTTACAAAGTTGCTCCGCTCATTCGGTGTGGCTACCAGTAGTACTAACTAGTAAACATCTGGCAAACCACATAAACACGTAAATAATTGCGCTTATGTGGCAAGTGTACGCCAGAGAGACGAACCTAACGACTACTCTTTAGGTATCTCTGTTCGATACCTAAAGAGTAAACAAAAATGGTTACCTAAGCCGCAGCGACAGCTTCCGGCTCTGCAGACGGAGACTTGGCGAGGAGCTTGCCGACGCGCTCGGAGAGCTGTGCGCCCTTGCTGATCCAATACTCGATGCGGTCGCGCTTGAGGTCGACGGTGGCAGGGTTCGTGCGTGGGTTATAAGTGCCCACAACTTCGACCGAACGGCCATTGCGGGCGCGGTCCTTTTCGATAACAACGACGCGATAGTGGGGTTGCTTACGCGCGCCAACGCGCGCCAAACGAATCATTAACAAAGGGTACTTCCTCTCACTGCTTGGATTTTTGTTCGCGAGGGACAATGCGGACGCCGGGAGAACCAGGCTCCCGCAGACCTATAAGAACCGAACAACTAAGTATCGCTGTTTTTCGGGGATTTCGCAATCAAAATGCGCGTCTTTCGTGGGCCAGAGCGAAGGCGGGTGGGGTGTCGCGAAGCGACCGTCTCTGGCCTGGACTAGAGATAAGGGCTAGTGGAGGAAAGCGGTCGAGCTTCGCTCGATACCCCACCCTTCGCAAAAGGCGCGAAGGATGGGCCACGGCGGATTCGTGGCGCTGGTCAAGAATACTTCGCAGGAAACAGAAATCGCAAAGCCTGATCGAAGCGCGCGGCCCAGGCATCTTCGTCGTGCACGGCGCCGGGGACGCGGAGGTACTGGAGGTCCGCGCCGTCTTTCCAGCCGCGCAGGACGAGGCGGCGGTGCAGAAGATCGGTGTCGCGGAGATGGCGCAAGCCTTCACCGGTACCCATGTCGAGCCAGATTTTGAGAGCCGGTTTGGGTTTCGCCTCGTTGACCAGCGACAGCAGGCTGCGGTTGTCCCACCAGACGCTGGGAGACATGACGGCGAGTTTGCCGAAGACATTGGGGTAGTGGAGGCCGAGCGCGAGAGTGATGAGGCCGCCGAGAGACGAGCCGCCCAGACCGGTGTTTTCGGGGTCGGTGAGAGTGCGGACGCGGCGATCGATAAACGGTTTTAGTTCTTCGGTGAGCAGGCGGCCGTAGCGCCCGCCTTCGCCGCCGCCGAGGCGCTGGTCGCGGGTGGGGGTGTACTCGGCCATGCGGCGTACGCCGGTGTTGGCGATGCCGACGAGGATGACGGGTTCGATGAGACCGTCGCGGGTGAGGGCGTCGGCCGTCTCGCCCGCGTGCCAGGTGCGGTTGACCACGTAGGAGGTGCGGCCATCGAAGAGGTTCTGGCCGTCATGAAGGTAGAAGACCGGGAAGCGGCGGCGCGGCTGGGAGTAGTAGGCCTCGGGGAGATAGATGGAGATGGCGCGGTCGTCGGCCAGGAAGCGCGAATGAAAATTGGGCAGAAAACGGTAGCGCGGATTATCGTCGAGCTCGTTCCGCGGTGTATCGTCCTGGAGGTCGCCGGATGGCATGTCCTGCTCTTCTGAATCGAGATAGAGCCCATCGTCCGATTCGCCGGGCGTGTCCGTCCAGTCTTCCACATCTTCTGCAAACGATTCGTTCAAATCGGGGACACAACCTGCCTTGTGAGGATACCCTTGAGACTACCAGAGGACAGACAATGAAGAGGGAATACCACAAGTGGTACTCGGAGCGGCTCGGCCGCGAAATGGAACTGCTGGTGTTTGGGCACGACGGTCTGCCGGCGGTTGTGTTTCCGACGTCGCAGGGCAGGTTCTTTGAATTTGAAGACCGCGGCATGGTCGACGCGCTGCGCGACAAGCTCGAAGGCGGACGGCTGCAATTGTTCTGTGTGGACTCGGTCGACGCGGAGAGCTGGTACAACCGCAGTGTTCCGCCGCGCTGGCGGGTTGCGCGGCATTTGCAATATGAAAGCTATGTGATGGAAGAAGTGCTTCCGCTCATCCGCCGGATGAATGGCCAGCCGCAGCTGGCGACCGTGGGTTGCAGCTTCGGCGGATACCACGCGGTGAATATTGCGCTGCGATATCCGGACAGGTTCAGCGGCTTTCTGTCGATGGGCGGGGCGTTCGATTTGCCGTCGCTGGGATTTTTGAACGGCTATCACGATAACGATGTGTACATGAGCCAGCCGACGCAGTATCTGCCGAACATGCACGATTCGTGGTATCTGGACCGCTACCGGCGAAACACCTATGTGCTGGCGACAGGCGTGCATGACCAGTGCTGGAACGACAATGAGCAGTTGGCGCGCATCCTACGGGAGAAGAGCGTACCTGTGCAGCTCGATGTATGGGGCGACGATACGGGGCACGATTGGCCGTGGTGGCAGCGGATGGCGCAGAAATATCTTTAGGGATCAGGAAACAGGGATTAGGAGATTGTGACGATGAAGAAAATTGGCGTTTTGTTTGGCATGGAGAATACGTTTCCGGGTGCGCTGGTCGAGAAGATCAACTCGATGGAAGTGGATGGCATCACGGCGGAGTTTGTCGAGGTAGGCGGCGTGGCGATGGCCAAGCCGTCCGGATATGCGGTGATCGTGGACCGCATATCGCATGATGTGCCGTTTTACCGGTCGTTTCTGAAGAACGCCGTGCTGACCGGCACGCAGGTCATCAACAACCCCTTCTGGTGGTCGGCGGATGACAAGTTTTTCAACTACGCGCTGGCGGAGAAGATCGGTGTTGCCGCGCCACGCACGGTGCTGATCCCGCATAAATACTATCCGCCGATGACGACGGAAAAGTCGTTTCGCAATTTGCAGTTCCCATTGGATTGGGATGCGATCTTCGACTACGTGAAGTTTCCCGCGTTCCTAAAACCGCATGACGGCGGCGGCTGGCGCGACGTGTATCACGTACACAACCGTGAAGAGTTTTTCGACGCGTACGACCAGTCGCGCGACCTTTGCATGACGCTGCAGGCGGCGGTGAAGTTCAAGGAGTACTTCCGCTGCTACGTGGTCGGACAGCAGGATGTCCGCATCATGGCGTATGACCCACGGCGGCCGCACGAGCACCGTTATGTGCTGGAGCCGCAGGAGTATCCAAAGGGCCTGTTGGCGAGGGTAGAGAAGGATGCGCTGACGCTGTGCCGAGCGCTTGGCTACGACCTGAATACGGTTGAGTTTGCCGTGGAAGACGGTGTGCCGTATGCCATCGACTTCATGAATCCGGCGCCCGATGCCGACCGGCATTCGGTAGGTGAAGAGAACTTCCAGTGGATCGTCGAGAAGGTAGCGGAACTGGCGGTAAAGAAGGCGCAGAATCCGGTGAAGACGCAGGAGTTCCGCTGGGCGAGTTTCCTTGGGGCGGAAGGTGCGGCGAAGCCGGCGACTGCGAAAAAGACGGCTGTGAAAAGGGCCCCTGCCAAGAAAGCTGCGGCGAAGAAGGCGACGGCGAAGTGAATTGGCTCGTGTCAGGTCTGGTCAGCGGAGCGATGATGTTTGGGCAAGGTAACCAGCTCATCGTTATGCAAAAGCCTGTCGCTGCAAATAGCTTGGCCGGTGTGGTGGTTGATTTAGCGGGAAGTCCGGTTTCGGGTGCCGAGGTACAACTGATTTCGTGTTCGGACTTCAACAAACTGCCTGCTGCAATCCTTTCGACAGTGAAGGCCGATGACAAGGGTGCATTTCGTTTACAGCCGAAGGTGCGGGACAAGCTATATTGCCTTCAGTTCGTGTCACCGGATTTTGATCTTTTGCAGATTCGAGTAAAGTTGTCTCCCCGCGCTGGTGCACTGCGTCTTAAACTGACGCCGGGAACGTAGCGAAATAATCGTAAGAAATTCGAGGCGTTATGAGACCGACTTTCACACTAGGTATTGAAGAGGAATATCAGACGATCGATCCGGAGACCCGCGATCTGCGTTCGCATATCGCGACCGAGATGCTGGCGCAGGGCAAGCTGCGGCTGGAAGAGCGGGTAAAGGCCGAGATGCACCAATCGGTCATCGAGGTCGGCACGCGCATCTGCGAGAACATCGAAGAGGCGCGTGAGGATATTTACGACCTTCGCCGCAATATGATCCATCTCGCCGAGGAGAACGGGCTGGTGCTGGTGGCGGGCGCGACCCATCCGTTCGCGGACTGGCGCGACCAGGAGATTTATCCGGACCCGCGCTATGACAAAGTGGTCGAAGATTTGCAGCTTGTCGCGCGGTCGAACCTCATTTTCGGATTGCACGTCCACGTCGGCATCGAAGACAAGGAAGCCGCGATTCAGATCATGAATTCGCTGCGCTATTTCCTGCCGCATATTCTGGCGCTTTCGACCAACTCGCCGTTCTGGCTGGGCATGGAGACGGGCTATAAGAGCTATCGCGCCAAGGTGTTCGAAAACTTTCCGCGCACAAACCTTCCCGATCATTTTGGCAGCTACTCGGAGTTCGAGAACTATGTCAATTTGTTGATCAAGACAAACTCCATCGATAACGCCAAGAAAATCTGGTGGGACGTGCGGCCGCATCCTTACTTCGATACGGTGGAAGTGCGCGTGTGCGACATTCCGCTGCGTGCGGAGGAGACAGTTGCGATTGCGGCGCTGATCCAGGCGACGGCCTGCAAGCTGTGGAAGCTGCACGAAGGCAATATGGATTACCGGCAGTACTCACGCGCGCTGCTGATGGAAAACAAATTCCGTGCGGTGCGGTATGGACTGGACGGCAAGCTGATTGATTTCGGCAAAGAAGCCGAAGTCGACGAGCGCGAGCTGATTGGCGAATATTTGAACTTTATCGATGATGTCGTACCCGAGTTGGGAAGCCGCAGCGCGATCGACTACATCAAGACCATGCTGGAAACTGGTTCGGGAGCGGACCGGCAGCTTAAGGTGTTCCGCGAAACCGGCGATCTGAAGAAGGTCGTCGACTACATGGCCGAAGAAACTCGGGCAGGATTAGATCTATAAAAAGACCATGGAAAGAAAACCATGGAATGGATAAGAAGGAAATTGGATGAGTGAGTTGAAAGATGTTGGGGTAACAGATCTTCGCGAAGTCGAGTTCCCGGCGGAGTTCCTCGAAGGCGCGCACAACGCGGTGACGACCTGTCTGCGTATCAAGCCGACGGAGAAGGTGACTGTGATCACCGACGAAAGCTGCATCACGATCGCGGCTGCGCTGACTGCAGAGCTTGAGAAGACTGGCTGCACCTGGAATGCGTTTGTGCTGGAGCAGATTGCCGAGCGCCCACTGAAGAATGGGATGCCGCGCGAGGTGCTCGATGACATGGAAACCTCGCAGGTCAGCATCTTTGCGGTGCAGGTCCAGCCCAATGAGCTCCGCTCCCGCATGGACATGACCGACGTCGTCAACCGCCGCCACATGCGTCATGCGCACATGGTCAACATCACACCGGAGGTGATGGTTGAGGGCATGCGGGCGGACTTCAACGCGGTCGACCGGTTGAGCCAGGTCGTGCTGGATAAAGTGCGTCAGGCCACCTATGTGCGCGCGACAACGGCGACGGGGACGGACATTCGCGCTGAGCTGAATCCGGCGTATAAGTGGTTCAAAACTTCAGGCATCATCAGCCCCGAGAAATGGGGCAACCTGCCGGGGGGCGAGTGTTTTACCGCTCCGGGTGAAGTCAATGGCGTGTTCGTGGTCGACGGCGTTGTCGGCGACTTTCTGTGTGCGCGCTACGGGATTTTGCGGGACACGCCGCTGACGATCGAGATCGTGCGGAACCGTATTACAGCGGCGAGCTCCGCGAACAAAGAGTTGGAGCGGGAGTTCTGGAGCTATACGCATACGGATGAAAACTCGGACCGCGTTGGCGAGTTTGCAATCGGCACCAACATCGGGGTTGAGCGGGTCATCGGAAATATTCTGCAGGACGAGAAGTTTCCGGGGATTCATATCGCTTTCGGCGATCCTTACGGAGCGCATACCGGGGCGCCGTGGAAGTCGACAACGCACATTGATGTGGTGGGGCTTTCGTTCAATATCTGGCTCGGTGGGCCGGAGGGTGAAGAGCAGATTATGCGTGAGGGTAAGTTCCTCGTCCACGGGTAAGCTCATGGGTGATTGCCGGCATGTAGGAAAGCTTTAACGCAGAGGGCGCAAAGGTAGGCAAGGTTCGCGAAGGGAGCGCAGGCGATGATTGAGCGGTATCGCAGGGATTTCAATGCGCGCTTTACCCCGGAAAAGTACGCGGAACTGCTGCGCCGCATGGATGAAAAGACAGGGACGCATATCGATTTCCGCATCGCCGAGACGCCCTGTTTTTTCCCTCGTGCGCTGATGGAAGAGATGGTGCAGGCCGGGGTGGAGCTGACCCACCAGCTGCTGGATAACCCGGAGTACATGCGGCAGTCGGCGGCGGCGATTCCCGAGGAATTTCGGGTACCAAACGAGGACGCGCATCCTCACTTTATGACGGTCGATTTCGGCCTGGTGCGGGACGCCGCCGGTGCGCTCAAGCCGAAGCTGGTGGAAATGCAGGCGTTTCCGTCGATCTTTGGGTATCAGCCGCTGCTGTCGCGGGAGTACATCGAGGTTTTTGGGCTTGATCCTGAACTGGAATACTTCTTCGGCGGTATGAATGAGGCGGACTATTGGGCCCGGATGCGGGACGTCATTGTGGGGAAGCACGATCCCGAAAACGTTGTGCTGGCCGAGGTCGATCCGCTGGCTCAGAAGACGCTGCCGGACTTCCTGATGCACGAACGGCATCTCCGTATCAAGACGGTTAACGTGACGCAACTGGTGAAGCAGGGCAACAAGCTGCACTACATCGACGGCGCCAGGCTGGTGCCGATTGACCGAATTTACAACCGCGTGATCGTCGACGAACTGGAGCGCAGGGGCATTCGTCTGCCCTTCGACTACCGCGACGAGCTTGCGGTGGAGTGGGCCGGGCATCCGAACTGGTACTTTCGGGTGAGTAAATTTTCGATTCCACACCTCGATCATCCGACGGTGCCGGCGGCCGTTTTTCTCGACGACTGGTTTGCGGGACGGGGGCGTGACCGGCTGCCGGAAGACCGAGAACAGTGGGTTTTCAAGCCGTTGTACAGCTTTGCCGGGAAGGGAATCCAGTTCGCGCCCAGCGACGCCGACCTGGAGGCGATCCCCGCTAACCAGCGCCATGACTATCTTTTGCAGGAGCGCGTGCGTTTCGAGCCGGTGATTGCGACCCCGGAGGGCATGACGCAGGCGGAGATCCGGATACTCTACGTGTGGCCGGATGGTGGAGCGTTGACGCCCATGACCAGCCTGGTGCGCATGGGCCGGGGCCTGATGATGGGGGTCGACCACAATCGCGACCGGACGTGGGTTGGCGGCTCGGCTGGTTTATTCCCACAGCGCGACGTCCCCACGGAGACTGAACTACAGTAGAATTCGTGCAAGCATTCCGGTTACAAAACGAGCTGCGCGAGTGTTGAAAGGAGAGCGGTGCCTATTTCGGACAAAACCATCTTAACGGATCCCGTTCGCACGGCAGTGCGTTTTCCTTTGCGCCTTGATGTCGACATTTCGTGGGACCAAGGCCATTTTCACGCGGTAACCGAAGACGTTTCCGCAAGCGGCATTCTTTTTGAAGCGAACCCTCCTCTCCCGGTCGGTAGTCGCATCGAGTTCAGGCTGGCGATGCCGGCTGACATTATGGGTGCGCCCGACGATGTCATGTTGAACTGCGTTGGACGCATTGTGCGCCACCAACTGACCGCCGGCAAAAGTCTGGTGGCAGCGGTGATTGATGAATATTCTCTAAAGGCTGATCATTCATGACAGTTGAAAACGTGAAAGCGCCGGCAGACGCCGGAGACAGCGCGGAAGATGTACCCGCGCCAAGTGTGCGGGTCATTTTGGCGGATTCCCAGGCGATCTATCGCGTGGGAATGCGGAAGATTTTTGCTCTTGAAGACGACATTCGTGTCGTCGCGCAGGCGGAGAACCTGGATAACCTGTACGCCGCGCTCCAGCATTTTCCAACCGACGTCGTCGTGCTCGAGGGCGCGCTGATCAACGGCACCACCGACGCGATCCCTGAGTTTGTGCGGCGCGCGCCGGATGCGAAGCTGATTGTGCAGGTTTCTGAAAGCGACGAAACCAATACGGTGGAACTCTACCGGCGCGGCGTGCGCGGAGTTGTGCCGCGCTCGATTTCGCCCGATCTGCTGATCAAGTGCGTGCGGAAAATTGCCGCGGGCGAGACGTGGATCGACAACAAGTCCATCAGTTGGGTGATCGATGCGTATCGCGCGCAGGCGACGACACTGACCAATCCGCGGACCCAGCCCAAGCTTTCGCCGAAGGAGCTGGCGATTATTGGCTGCATCACGCGCGGCATGCGGAACAAGGAAATCGCGTACCAGATCGGGACCACCGAGCAGGTCGTGAAGAATTATCTGCGCAAGATCTACGACAAGCTTGGCGTTTCGGACCGGTTGGAGCTGGCGTTGTACTGCATGCACCACGAAACCCTGAAGAAGGGCAACCCGATGAATGAAGCGCCGGTACCGATCCCGGTGCCCGCGCAACGCGGAAAGTATTAGGCGCGAGCCGCCTTGGCTTTCCTGCAGCAGATGCGAGCGCTGACCAGGCCGCAACGCCGTGCGTTTACGGCATGCTTCCTGGGGTGGTCGCTGGACTCGTTCGACTTTTTCATCCTGACGTTCTGTCTGGATGAGGTCGCGACGCAATTTCAAATCAGCCATACGACGGTGACGGAAAGCATCTTCGCCACCCTTGCGATGCGTCCGGTGGGCGCGCTGCTGTTTGGCTGGCTGGCGGAAAAATTTGGACGCCGGCCCGTGCTGATGGCGAACATCGTTTGTTTTTCGGTGTTTGAGCTGGCGTCGGCGTTCTCGCCGAGCTGGCCGCTATTCCTGGCGTCACGCGCGCTGTTTGGGATCGCAATGGGCGGCGAGTGGGGCGTAGGAGCGGCCCTGGCACTGGAATCGTTACCGTCGGAAGGCCGCGGGTTTTTCTCGGGACTGTTGCAGGAAGGCTACGTCCTGGGAAACCTGATGGCGGCCGCGGTCTATGGCGTGTTCGGCTGGTCGATCGTGCACATGGGGCTGCACGGCTTCTTCGCAAGCTGGCGGATGCTGTTCGTCGCAGGGTCGCTGCCCGCGTTGCTGGTGTTCTATGTGAATGCTCATGTGGAAGAGTCGCCCGCATGGAAGGCGTCGCCTCGCGGCCAGCGCGCGTCCGTTCCGCGCGGAGATTTTCTGCGACAACTGTTCAAGTACACGCCGCGACTGGCGTTCCTGACGTTGCTGATGTTTGCGTTCATGTCATTCAGCCATGGCACGCAGGACCTTTATCCAACGTTTCTGAAGCATGACCACGGATTTGCGCACGGACGGGTGGCGTGGGTTGCGATGATAAGCAACATCGGCGCGTTTTTTGGTGGCGTTGTTTGCGGCACTCTTTCGGAGCGCCTGGGGCGCAAGCGGGCCATTATTGCGTCGGCTCTGCTGGCGATCCTCGTCATTCCGTTGTGGGCAGGAAGCCACGCCATTGTGCTTGTTGCGTTAGGCGGCTTTTTGATGCAGTTTATGGTGCAGGGCGCGTTCGGCGTGATTCCCGCGCATCTCAATGAGCTTTCGCCGGGACCGGTGCGATCTGTTTTGCCGGGACTGGCGTACCAGTTAGGCGCGTTTTTTTCTTCGTGGAACATTGTGCTGCAGGCCAGCATCGCCGCGCGCTTTTTTGGTGGACGACTGGCGCCGGTGCTGGCGATCACGGTATTGCTGATCGGGCTGGCTGTCGCTGCGGTTACGGCCCTTGGGTCGGAGGCCCGGGGCGCTGACTTGTCTTCCGTATAGCCAATCTGCTATCAAGTACGGTTGCCCCGGAGCCGGCGCGCACGCAGTGTGTACGGCATCCAAACAATCAGGAGAGTTCGATGCCCGCAGTAGAAACCCACAGCCCGCTCCAAGCCGCCGCGCCTTACCTCATTCAGCAGAACTGGGCAGCCTACACGCCGGAGCAGCACGCCATCTGGTCGGAACTTGTCACGCGCCGGATGCCGCAACTGGACCAGCACGCCTGTGCCGAGTATCTCGACGGCTTTCAGCAGATTGGCTTGCAGGCCGATGAACTGCCGAACCTTGCGGCCGTGAGTGCGCGCCTGCAACCGCGTACGGGGTGGCAGTCGACCCCGGTAAGCGGCTTTCTGCCGGCGGATGCGTTCTTTGAAATGCTGGCTGCGCGGATGTTTCCGACGACAACCTGGATTCGCAGCCGCGAGGCCATGGGATACACGCCGGAACCGGATATTTTTCATGACGTGTTCGGGCATGTGCCGATGCATGCGCACCCGGTGTTCGCGAACTTTCTGGAGCACTACGGCAAGGTATGCGCGGCGCTGACAAGCGCTGATGACCTGGAACGCATGGGCCGGCTTTTCTGGTTTACGGTGGAGTTCGGTGTCATCCGCGAGCAGGGCGCGATCAAGGTGTATGGTTCGGGCCTGATCTCTTCGCATGGGGAGTGTACACATGTTGTCGAGCGTGGAGCGGGGCTTGAGATTCGCGACTTTGACCTCGACCAGGTATTGGACGAAAAAGTGGACACCGGGAATATGCAGAAAGTGCTGTACGCCATTGAATCGTTCGATCAGATTTACGAGGCGATGAAGGAAGCAGAGTCGCGGCTGGGGTGACTCAGCAATACGACCGGGTTGATCGAATGTATCGAGTCAGTGATTCGGTTCAGCGCTATACATCTTGCAGGACTTGATATGGTTGCAGATTGGGAGAGGTATACGCCGCGCCTTCAGCGCTCTCTGATTAATGTAATCGATAACCTTTCAGTCTAAAATCAGACTGGACCCTGGCTAAGAGGATCGCCCTGAAACGAAAACGGCTTTCCTGAAGTGAAACGAAGTATCCGTAAGGAGATCTATGGACCGTCGCAAATTTATCGCTCTGGTGTCTTCCGGTGTTGCGGCTACACAGCAGGCATCGGCGTTTTCACTGCCAACTCTCGGCGAGGCTAACGCGGCTGCGGCGTTCAAGCCGCGTAAACGTCAGGGGCCGCCCAATGTGATCCTGATGATTTGCGACGACCTGGGATTTGGCGATCTCGGTTGTTACGGATCAAAATTGCCGACACCGAATCTCGATCGTATGGCTTCGGAAGGGATGCGGTTTACGCGATTCAATGCGGGGCATCCGATCTGTTCCGCATCCCGTGCGGCGCTGTTGACCGGGCGCTATGGTCATCGCTGTGGCACCACCGGGGCCTTCGGGCCTAACGCCAAAAGTGGAACGTCGACCGATGAGACTCTGCTTTCCGATCTGTTTCATGCGGGGGGCTATAGGACCAAGGCCATCGGCAAATGGCATCTGGGAGACCTTCCGCAGTATCTGCCGACCAGCCGTGGGTTCGACTCGTTCTATGGCGTTCCTTATAGCGTGGACATGTATCCGCTGCCGCTGATGCGGGACACGACGAAACTCGAAACAGAAGCCGACCGTGCCTTGCTGACGCCGCGCTACACGGAAGAGGCGGTGAAGTTCATCGACGAGAGCGATGCCGCTCCGTTTTTTCTGTATCTCGGGTTTTCGTATCCGCACGAACTTGCCGTGGCGTCGGAGCGTTTCCGCGGCAAGACGCAGTTTGGCAATGTGGGCGATGCGATCGCGGAGATCGACTGGAGTGCCGGTGAAATTCTGCGCGCGGTCGAGCGAAAGGGGCTGAGTTCCGACACGCTGATTCTGTTCACGAGCGATCATGGACCCTGGTACCAGGGCTGTCCTGGAATGTTGCGCGGACGCAAGGCTTCGACGTTTGAAGGCGGGTTCCGCGTTCCGCTGCTGGCGCAGTGGCATGGAACGATTGCGCCCGGAAAGGTGATCGAGGAGCCGTGCTCCAACCTGGATGTACTGCCTTCGATGGTTGCGATGTGCGGTTTGAAGCTGCCGGAAAAGCCGCTCGATGGCGTAGATATTTCGCCGCTGTTGTTGGGGAGCGGGAAGGCGATTGAAACCAGGCCGCGGATTTACTTCTCCGCGATGGGCAATGGCGGGCTGGATGTCCATTGCATTCGTAAGGGAGACTGGAAGCTGCGCGTGGCGCAGGGGATCAACGGCGAGGTCTACCTCAACGACAGGATGACCGGGGCGAAGGAAAGCGCGTGGCTGCAGAATCCCGAACTCTACAACCTCGCACTCGATCCGGCTGAGAGTTATAGCGTGGCGAAATCTCATCCTGAGATGGTTGCAGAGCTGCTGCGCGACCTGGAAGAGCTGATGCCGTCGTTTCCCCCGCGCGTCGTGGCCGAATATGCGAAGTTGAAACTCAAGCCGGGCGATAGCAGCACACCGGCGGGAGCTTCTCCCCGGCCTTATGCTTATGTTGATCCTTATGCTTCAAAAGGGGCCTGAGACACGATCCGGCGCCTGGCGCCGTTTGACGGTTTCGCTCAGCTTAGGTACGCTTAACTCATGAACTTCGCTCGCATCGCTGCCTGTTGTCTTCGCCTCGGTGCTGAGGCGACGGATCCGCCTGCTTAGAGCGATAAGCAGTCTGCGAAGTCCAACCCCAAGCGCCCACGAATCTCGTGGGCCTTTTCTTTTTGTCCGAACGGAGATCACTACATTGACCGAAACAGCCCCCTCCCCGACCCCTGCTGCCGCGCCCAAAGAGACCAAAGCTCAACGGGCGGAACGCATGAAGCTCGCGAAGAACCCCTGGAACGCCTGGGAAGAGGTTCGCCAGTTTGCGCGGGAAGGCCGCGCCAGCGTGCTGCCGGAGTGGGCCGGGATGTACTTCAAGTGGTGGGGCGTTTACACGCAGGGTGATGGCGTGGGCATCACCGGCGGCGTTGGAGGCGAAGGCAAGGCCAGCGAATACTTCATGATGCGTATCGGCCTGCCCAACGGCCTGCTGACCGCGCACCAGTTGCACGTGATCGCCGACATTACGAAGAAATACGCCCGGGGCATTGCCGACATTACAACCCGGCAGAATATTCAATTGCACTGGCTGACGATCGAGTCGCTGCCGGAAGTGGTCGATGCGCTGACGGAGATTGGGCTGTCTCCCAAGGGCGCTTGCGGCGACGTGGTGCGCAACGTTACGGGCTGTCCGCTGGCGGGGCTGCACGGGCATGAACTGGTCGACGCCTCTCCGCTGGCTGTCGAGATCGCGCGTAAGCTGACGGCGAATCCGGAGTTCTATAACCTGCCGCGAAAGTTCAAGATTTCGGCGACCGGGTGCCCCTCCTGGTGCAGCTATCCCGAGATCAACGATGTAGCGCTCACCGCGTTGAAGCGCACGGTGGATGGCCAGGAGGAGATCGGCTACAGCGTCCGCGTGGGTGGAGGGCTTTCGAACGAGCCGCATCTGGCGGTGCGGCTGAATGCGTTCATCCCGCAGGACAGG
>Ga0134125_10005442_pt1 | contig 14459 bp, 9 predicted proteins | sample KB31751_FD_96464 | JGI IMG/M metagenome (GOLD analysis project Ga0134125, IMG submission 96464) | Terrestrial soil microbial communities with excess Nitrogen fertilizer from Kellogg Biological Station, Michigan, USA - KB3-175-1 | ecosystem: Environmental > Terrestrial > Soil > Unclassified ... | reverse complement strand
CCTGCTTGTACCCGATGAGCCGGGCCGTGAGGGTGACCTGCTGTCCCGTGACGCGTGCGGCCGGAACGACGATCCGGTAGGTGCCGTCGCTCTGCGTCAGTGCGCCCTGGCGCAGCTCCGTGACGGAGACTTCCGCGAACGGCAACGGTACTCCGGCCTGGCTCTGCACCTTTCCGGTGATGACCGCTTCCTGCTGCGCGGCGGCCAATGGGGGGAGGAATGCGAGCGTACCGAGCGCCACGAGCAATCCCAACAACCGACAACGCATAATGCCTCCGAGTGCCTCGTGTTGACGGTGCAGATGCGAGACACACGGCGCGCGGTGGAGGTGTACGGATGCAAAACGTCCTGTGCGCGCGGCATCGCCATCGTCTGCCAGGTGAGGCAGACGACAGCACGACAACGCTGCGCCAGGACGCTCGTGATCATTTCCCCACCAACCCCCGGAACGCCGAATCCTCGCACCATGGGTACCGCCGGCGCGGGCTGCTCCGTCACGCAGGGCAACGCGCGCATGCGGCGCCACACTATGGGCGCCAATTATCCCGGTACTTCATCGGGCGACAACGCTATCGGGACGAAACGGCCCGGCCGAGGGACGAACGGGCCGGGATGAGGGACGCGGAGGACGCGGCGTCAGCGAATGAGCTCGTCGAGCCGGTTGCTGTAGGCGCGGCTGACGGTGAGTTTGGTGCCGTCCTGCAGAATCGCGATGTACTCCCCATGGAACCATGGCTGGAGCTCGCGCACGCGTTCGATGTTCACGATGGCCGAGCGGTGAATGCGCAGAAACACATCCGGCGGGAGTCTGCCCTCCATGTTCCGCATGCTTTCGCGGAGCGCGTGCACCTCGCCGCGGGTGTGCAGCCTGACGTAGTTGGCATCAGCTTCCACCCAGTCAATGTCCGCGATGCGAACGAAGAACAGGCGGCCGTTGGAACGGACGGCGATGCGTTCGCGCGGATGGCGCCCGTCGGCCAGCTCTTCGAGCAGGTGAACGAGACGCTGATCGAGGACGGCGGGATCAGCATGCGCGCGACTCTCGCGAACACGCTCGACGGCGTCGTGCAGTCGTTCCCGGCTGAACGGCTTGAGGAGATAGTCCACCGCATGCATGTCAAAGGCGCGCACGGCGTATTCATCGAATGCGGTAACGAAGATGATCGCCGGACGAAGATCCGCCGTGAGACAGCGGACGGTCTCGAAGCCATCCAGATCCGGCATGTGCACGTCGAGGAATGCGACGTCGGGCCGTTCACGCTGGATGACGGCGATCGCCTCCGCGCCGGCTGCGCACTCGCCGACGAGCTCCACCCCGGGCTCTCGCGCCAGCAGGGTGCGGAGGCGAAGCCGAGCGGGCTCTTCGTCATCCACGATGAGCGCACGAAGCGGAGCGAGCGACATGACGATTCAGGCGGCGGGCCTGGTCTGGAGCGCGACCCGAAATGGAATCGTGAGCAGGAGCTGCGCTCCGCCCTCCTCACGATTGCCGATTTCCATGTGGTGGCGCGGCCCGTAGAGCGTGTCCAGTCGTTCGCGCGTCATGCGGAGGCCCAGACCGGTGCTGTGGCGCTCCTGCCATTCCGCCGGCAGCCCGGGCCCGTCATCCAGCACGCGAAGCTGGAGATCTCCATTCAGCCGGCAGGCGCGGATCTCGACGCATCCGCCCTGTCCGCAGCGGGCGATACCGTGGCGGAGCGCGTTCTCCACGAGCGGTTGCAACAGGAGATTCGGCACGAGCGCATCCACGGTGGCGGGGTCGATGTGCAGGTTCGCGGTGAGTCGCCCACCGAACCGCAGGCCCATGATCTCGAGATAGCGGCGCACGAAGGCGATCTCCTGTCGAAGGGGGATCTCCTGCCGCTCACTGGCGCGAAGCGAGGACCGCAGCAGATCGCTGAACGCGGTGAGCATGGCGTCGGCCTGATCCACGTCGGTGTGCATGAGAGCCGAGATGGTATTGAGCGTGTTGAAGAGAAAATGGGGCTGCAGCCGCATGCGCAGCTCCCGGAGCCGCAGCTGCGCGACCTGCGACTGGAGTTGGCTCGCAAACAATTCGCGCTGGCGAAAGCGCTCGTGATACGCCGCGGCGTAAAAGAACGCGACGATCATGGCATAGACGAGCACATCCACGGCGGACATGGTGGCGACATGGGCCGGGAACGAGAGATCGGGAGGCGCCCCGGTTCCCTCGATTGCGCGGCTGGAGAGTGTGGTGATCACGGCATGCGCGAGCACGAAACCCAGCGCCGAACAGATGTGCATCGCGAGGCGCCGGCGAACGCCTGTGGCGGTGTGCTCCAGGCGACGAATCATCGCCGCGATGAGCGGAACGAAGGCCAGCCAGAGATACCAGCGTACGAGCTCCATCTCGATCATCTGGCGCACGGGCGCGGCATGGCCGAGGATGCGCTGATAGAGGTAGCTCTGGCCGGCAAAAATGAACGCGACGATCGTAGCCGCGACACCCGCCGCCAGCCATGCAGTGCGTCGTCTGTCGGGGAAATCGACGCCGGATTCGTGCATTGGACCCTAATGCTGCGTTCGCCCTCTTGTGCAGCAGGATTGATGCCGGGGGTGGTAGCTGGCAGCGGGTTGGTGGTGCCATCGGGAGGCAAAGGGGCAGCCCATGGGGCAGCCCCATGGGCTGCCCCATGGGCTGCCCCTTTGCCGGCTACTGGGGTAAATCCGACAGATGCTCCTGCACGATCACCCAGCGCCTGCCGCGGCGCTGGAAGACGGCGGTCCAGGCGCCGCCAATCACATGCGGCATGCCGGCCGGTGTCAGGTGCGGAATGGAGTACGTGGCGGTCAGCACCGCGGCATCCGGCGCGAGAACATCGACGTGCATCGCGGTCCATTCCCACTTCGGGTCCTTCATGTTCCGTCCGACGTTCGTCCAGAACGTCTGAATGTTCTGGCGCAGCGAATCGCGCGAGGTCGTGATGTGACCGACGCTGGCCGAAATGACCTGTCCGGTATCGGGGTACAGGCTCATGAGCCGCGACACGACGTTGCCGCCCGACAGATTGCAGGCGGCGATCATGGTCTGCCGGACCGTGTCGGCAATGGCGGCGCGCTGGGTCGCTGAGAGCGAGCGTACACTCGACGGCGGCGCCTGGCACGACGCACCCAGAATCAGCGAAGCAGACGCGAGCATGCCGGCGAATGCGGCACCGGGCCGCCGACGTCCATGGACAACGCGTGCGCGGCGGTGAATGATACGCATGTACGATTTCCCTGGTGTACGGATGGCAGGACACCCGCCGTCTCGCGGAATGGACGACAGGCGCCGCCAGGCGTGGATTTCAGGCGTGGAACGATGGCGCGAGAGATGCACTTACTACAACGCCCGCCAATGTCTCCAGCGAAAGCGGTGCCGTGAGCAGTGCGGGGTCAAGAGGGCCGGTTCTTCGAGGAGGAGCCCATGAATGCAGTGAGCAAGCTGGCAGTTGGCGCGGTGGCGTTGGTGGCGCTCGCCTGCAGTCGCGACGCAAAGCCGCATGATGCCGCGTTGAGTCCTGCCCTGCAGGGCGACCTTCAGCGCGCGTCGGCGCCCACTTCGGAGCTGGCCTCATCGCAGTATCGGCCGGCGCAGGTCGTCTCCGCGATCGAGCTCGGCGAGGCGCCCAAGGCGGAGGTCTCGAAGGGCACGCCGAAGAAACAGATCGCGCCCAAGGCCAAGCCTTCGCCCAAGCCCGAAGTGCAGCAGGTGGCAGCGGTTGCTCCAGCACCCTCGCCGGAGCCCACGGTGACCGCGCCTGTCGCGGCGCCGGGTCCGGTCGTCGGGCCGCGTCCGACACCCAATCCCGTCACCTATCCGGCCGGCACTGGTACTGCCTCAGCCGGAACGGGCAGCCATGGAACCATGGGCGGCATTGGCTCCGTGATCGGCGTGATTCTGCGTGGCGGCGTCGTGGATGGCGACAACTGCGATCCGCGCGGTCATGGTGGGACCACCATGCCAATCGGCATCATCATGCCGATGCCAGTGCACGGCTCGCCGGCGGGAACCTCCCATCACCCGCGCGCCGGCTGGTAGCCGACCGCGCTGCGTGACGCCCGGCCTCTAGTGCCGGGCGTCCGCCGGCAGGGAGAACGCGAAGAGCGCGCCACCCGCGGCAATCACGACGTACTGCGTACCATCCACCTCGTACGTGACCGGAGGCGCACGAACGTGCCCGCCGGTGTTGGCGGTCCAGAGGACCTGCCCCGTTCTGGCGTCGGCTGCGTGGAAGACGCCCTGCTGCTCTCCATAGAATACCAGACCGCCCGCGCTCGCGAGCGTGCCGTTGCCCAGCATCCGCTCGACGGTCTTCGTCTGCCAGCGCACCTGGCCGGTGTTCACGTCAATGGCGGTGAGCGTTCCGGTTGCCGCTGCCAGCGGAAAGTGATTCCCGCCCTGGTATTTCGAACCGATCACCAGCGGCTCGGGAGCGAGCGTGTACGAAACGGGCTCGACGATACCGGCGATGTACAGCAGCCCGGTAAGGGGCGAGAAGGACGGTGGCGCATTGTTCGCCCCGCCGCCCATGCCCGGCATGATGCGCGTGCCCGCGGCCGTGGGCGCCGCGAAGGTGTTCTCGTGCGGAACGAACGGCGACGTGCGGCGGATGCGCTGTCCGGTGCGCCGATCCAGGATGTACACCCACCCGTCCTTCCCCGCCTGCGCGACCGCCGGCACACGCTGGCCGTTCACCATCACATCGAAGAGCACGGTGGGATTCGATGCATCGTAGTCCCATAGATCGTGCGGCACTTCCTGGTAATACCACTCGAGCTTGCCGGTGTTGACATCCACCGCGACGACGGACGCGGTGTAGAGATTGTCGCCCGGTCGCACCGATCCATCCATGTTCGGCGCGGCATTGCCGACGCCGAAGTAGATCGTGTGCAGCTCCGGATCGTACGACGGGGTGTTCCACACGCCACCACCGCCCAGCGTCCAGGCATCGGCGTAGCGCGCGCTGTCGCGCTTTTCCTGCGCGATGTCGCGCGGCAGCTTGTCGCCCTCCGGCGTTGTGGGTGACCACTTGCCCCACCAGCCGCCGTCGGCGGGCGAGGGGATCGTGTAGAAACGCCAGAGTCGCTTTCCGGTGCGGGCGTCGTAGCAATCCACGGAGCCGCGCATGGCGAAGTCGCTGCCGGCCACGCCCACGATGATGCGCCCGTCCACGGCCAGCGGCGCACTGGTCATGGAGTACGATGAATCGGGGTCCGCGGTCTGCACGTCCCAGAGCACGTTCCCCGTGCGATTGTCGAGCGCGAGCACGTGATCGTCGAGCGTGCTGACGTACACCGCGTTGCCGTAGACGGCCACGCCCCGATTCTTGGCGCCGCAGCACGTGGGCACGGCGGCGAGCTTGTGCTGATGCCGCCAGAGCTCCACGCCGGTGCGCGCATCCACGGCGACCACGGCGCCGAACGGACCCGTGTAGTACAGCGTCCCATCCACTTCCACCGGTGAGCTCTCCTGACCACCGGGCGGTGTTTCGAGCTGATGCACCCAGGCCAGCGTCAGCCGATTGACGTTGTCCGTAGTGATCTGGTCGAGGGGCGAGAAGCGGCGGTTCGTGTAGTCGCGGCCGTAGGTGAGCCAGTTCGTCCCATCCTTCGCGGCATCGAGCAGCATCGCGGCGCTCACCGCAGCGGGCGCGCTGCGCGTGTCAGCGGCGGCACCCGCTGTCCCCGCGGTCGCACCGGACGGCTCATCGCCTTCCTGCGCCACCGCCGGTTCGAAGGCCGCAGTACCGCCGCGCACGAGCACGCGCGACTGCTGGCAGATGAGATTCTGGCGCTCGGTGGTGCCGAGCGATACGCCGTACGACTCGATGTTCGACGTGACCGCCACGGTACCGGGGGGCAAGCGCGGCACGGTGTCGGGCAGGATCCGGTAGAGCAGCATGGATGAGCCGATGCGCGCGACCGGTTGATGGCTGCGCAACCAGGTGAAGCAGCCCACATAGTCGCCCTGCAGGTACGTCTGGCTCACGGCGATCCAGCCCGTGGCGGGGGCCGAACCACCCAGGCGCACGGTGTCCGCGAGATGCACGGCCCCAACGGGCGTGCTGCCGAAGTAGAAGAGCGACACGCTGGCGACGTGACGCGCCGCCAGCGTGTCGGAGAGCAACCGGAGATCCTGTCCCCAGTCGAGATTGCTGTCCACGAGCACGCGTTCCGGGTGACGTCCGGCGAGCGCGTTGAAGTCCGCGAGAAAATCCGGGTACGCGCGAACAGCACCGACGACCTGCCAGACAATCAGTACTGCGAGCGCCGTCCGGGTCACGTGCCGGCGCGCGGTCTCGTGCCAGAGCGCAACGACGACGCCGCTCACGGGAATGGCGAGCAGCGGGTAGATGAGGAAGATGTGGCGCACACCAATGTCGATCTGACCCAGCATGGCGACGACCAGGATCGCCGCCGCGGCGAGGAACGGCGCGACCTCACGCCAGTCGAGCCTCGCGGCGCGATCGCGCGCGAATACCCCGACGGCAACGGCCGACAGGCAGAGCAGCGCGAGCGGCGCCTTCACGACCAGTTCGACGATCGGGTAGTACCACCAACCGCTGCGGTTGGTGTGGCCGAAGAGGTACGACGCCTGACCGCCCGAGTTGTGCTGCATGAGCTGCTGGAGCCCGGCGCGAAGCTCCGGCGCGGGAACCGGAATGTGACCGCCGCGCGCCCATGATACGTGAAAGCGGTACATGCCCCAGATGACGACGCCGGCGCCGACGAGGCCGAGCACAGCGGGGACCACGTATGCGCCGAGACTCGCGATGCGCCAGCGGGTTGCGGTCGCGACCTCGCCGGCGCCGTCACCAGCGCGGGCGCGATCGCCGAACACCAGACGCCACGCCACGATGAACAGGACCGCGAGACAGAAGAATGGCAATGCGGACAGCTTGCTCGTGACCGCGAGCGCGAAGGCGAGCGCCAGGAGCGCCGTGCGGCGCGTACCCGGGCGCTCGAACCATCGCAGCAAGGCGTACCAGGCGAAGCACAATGTGCCGGCCAGTGGCATGTCGGTGGTTGCCAGGCCGGCCTGCGCGAGCACGGGCGATGCGGTGGCGGTGAGCAGCAGGGCGAGGAGCGCCGCCGCTTCGCCGTAGCGCCAGCGAGTCCACACCCAGATCGTCGCGAGGAGGAGCAGAAAGAAGGGGAGCACACCGAGGCGCGCCAGCGCAAGCGTATGCGCGTAGCGGTTGCCATCCATCAGGATCCGGTTCCCCTCTTCCCATGACGTGTGCAGGTGACTGCCGCGCACGCCGGAGAGCCAGGGGCCGAGCGCGATCGCAATGCGTCCCAGCGGCGGGTGCTGCGGGTCGTAGCTGTACGTATGGAACTGGAACCACTCGATGCCCGACGCGAGGTGCGCGCCTTCGTCGAAGGTCTGGTTGAAGTGGCCAGCGGCGCGGATGACGGCGAGCGACGCGATGATCGCGATGGCGAGCGCGATCCAGCGCGCCACATGGCGATGGCGAGCGGAAGATTGGGGCTGCTGCACCATATCAGGACGATTGCCCAACGGGACGGGTATCACCACGCTTCAGCTCGCGAAGACGGCATCGACATCGGTGATGCGCACACGGTCAGGAGCGATGGCGAGCGGCTGCGCGCCGATCGCGCGATCCTCGTCGAGCAATGCCGCCGGCATGGGAGAATCGTACGTCACCGTGGAGATGGCGTCCGACACGAGCGCATCGCGCAGCGCCTCCGCATTACGCGTGACGATCACGACATCGAGATCGGTGCCGGAGAGATGACGGCGGATGGCGGCATGCACCTCGTCGGGCGTGAGCGCGGCAAGGCTTCCGCGCATCCACTCGGTGAACCCGGGTGTGCCGTGCCAGCGCGCGTCGAGCTCGTAGCCGAGGCGGTCGCTCTGTGAGGCTGTCAGCAGCGGCGTGCTCTTCATGAGGTACTCGCGTGTGGACTGGAACGCGCCGGCGTCGAGTCCGTTCGCGATGAGCGCGCGCAGCTCGTGGAGAGCGATGCGAAGCGCCATGTGTGCGTGCTCCGGGAGCACCGGGCGCAGCCAGATCTCGAAGAGCTGATGGTGGCGCGCGCGGTTGGGGTCGGGGAAGAACTGGAACATACCGCCCGGAAAGGCCTCGATGTAGGCGTAGTCGCCGTAGTTCATGCCGCGGATCTCGCGAATGCGCTGATACAGGTGCGACACGGAGGACCGGTGCTCGCCGAGCCAGGCGCGCGCGAGCCAGAGCGCGGGGAAGTCCGGATGCGCGCGCGTGACGTCAATGGGATGACCCAGCGAGATGGCGGTGGAGCGGGTGTCCTTGCGGATGATCTCGACGCGCAGCCCGTGGTGCCGCGCGACCGGAACGACTGGCGCGGCGGTGACCGTTCCCGCGGGGAGCGCCGCCATCTCGCCGCGGAGACGCGTGAGGAGCGCGGCGGGCAGGTTGCCGGCGGCGCCCACGGTGAGGTTGGCGCGCGTGAACTGGGTCGCGATGAAGGCGCGCACATCCTCGAGCGAGATGGCGTCGAGGCCGGCGGCGGTGCCGTGCGGAGGGTGGCCGTATGGCGTTCCCGCGAAGATGTTCGCCTGGAGGCGTTCCTTGCCGAGCTCCTCCTCGTTATTGGCGCGCAGATCCTCGAGGAGTGCGTGGCGCTGCGCGTCGAGCAGGCGGGCGAAATCCTCTTCTCGCAGGCCAGGCGCCGTGAGCATGGGCAGCACGACGTCGAAGCAGCGCGCCCAGGTGTCGCGATGCGCCCGCACAATGAACGTGGTCATCTCGCGATCCACCTGCCGATCGATGGTGGCGGCGAGCGGGTGCAGCGCCTCGCGGATCTCGGCGATGCGCAGATCGCGCGATCCCGCATCGGCGATCATCGCGGCCGCAAGCGCGGCGAGTCCTTCCCGGCCTGCGGGGTCGTGCGCCGAACCAACGGTGAAGAGCAGCCTGACTTCGAGCTGCGGGAGCAGCGCGCGCTGCACGACGAGGCCGGCAGCGGCGCCGCGTGCGGACCGCCGCGGGCGCGGCTCCGGAAGCGACGGTCGCGTGCGCATCGCGTCGGGGAGCGCATCGTGCGACAGCGTGGTCATGACCAGGCGTTCGTCCGTGAGGAACATGCGCGCGACGTCACGCAGGTCCCGCGCGGTGATACGCGACCGCGTGAGGAAGAGCTCCTCCAGCGTCTCCGTCGTGCGCTCGTAGTGAACGAACTGCGCGATGGCGGCGGCGATGGCCTCGGTGTTGTCGAGCTCGCGCAGAAATGCGTATCGCAGGTGCGTCTTTGCGTGGTCGAGACGGCGGCCACTCACGAGCGAGTCGCGCGCGCGGGCAGCGGCCAGCAGGATCGCATCGCGCACCGGTACGAGATCGGCCATCCGCTTCACGCGCGCGCCGATGGTGATGAGGCCCGGGTCGACGCTCTGCGGGTTGAAGGCAAGGAGCTGGTCGGCAAGCTGCTCCTGCTCCACGAGCTGGCGATACAGCGTGGACGTGGGGCCGAACCAGAGGTCCACCAGCAGATCGGCGGCGGCGGATGCGTGATCCGTCGCGCGGAAGGGCGGCCCGTGGAACGCCACGGTGATCCACGGCAGCGTGGGCGTGTCCCACGGCACATGCGCCGCCACGCTCGCCGCCGGCTCGGGCTCCCTGGGGATGGAGGCCGTGTAGTGCCCCGGCTGCCACGCGCCCCAGTATTGCTCGACCAGCGGAAGGGCGGCATCGGGCGTGACATCGCCCGCGATGATGAGCGAGGTGTAGCCGGGACGGTACCAGCGATCGAAGAAGGTGCGCGAATACGCGTACTGGTTGGGCATGTCCTCGATGTCGCGCAGGAAGCCCATCACGGTGTGCTTGTACGTGTGAGTCGTGTACGCGTGATCGCGCATGACCTCGAACAGCTTTTCCGTGGGGTCGGCGGCGTTCTTGTTGTACTCGCCAAGCACGGCTCGCGCTTCGGTCCGGAAATCCTCCTCGGAATACTCGAGATGCTGGAAGCGATCCGCCTCGATCTCGAGCACGCGCTCCAGATCGTCGCGCGAGAAGGTGGTGTGATAGTTCGTGTAATCGTCGGAGGTGAACGCGTTCTGCCGCGCGCCCGCGCGCGTCAGGATCCGCTGATACGCGTCCGGCGGAAAGCGATCGGTCCCGCGGAACATCATGTGCTCGAAGAAGTGCGCGAACCCCGTCTTGCCCGGTTCGACCTCATTTCGCGAACCCGTCTGGACGGGAATCTGGAGCGACACGATGTCGGGGAAGCCTGTTTCGACGACAATGACGCGCAGCCCGTTGCCGAGGGTGGTTTCGGTGGTGGGGAAGGGAAGGAGGGGCATGGTGTGGAGGCTGTCAGGTCGGGGGCCGCTGGTCAACAGCCACCGTCCGGGAGCTACTCGCTCGCGGCGACCGCCATTCCCATGGCGTGATATCCCTTGTCCACGTAGAGCGTGGCTCCCGTGATGCCGCTGGCGAGCGGGCTGCAGAGGAACGTCGCGACGGCGGCGACTTCGGCGGGAACCAGCGGCTGGGTGAGGGGCGCGTTGGTGGAGACGTAGTCCACCATTTTGCCGATGATGCCAATGGCGCTGGCGGCGCGCGAGGCCCACGGTCCCGCCGAGATGCAGTTCACGCGCACCGCATACCGGCGGCCGGCTTCGTAGGCGAGGACGCGCGTATCGCTTTCGAGCGCGGCCTTGGCGGAGGACATGCCGCCGCCGTATCCGGGAATCACGCGCTCGCTGGCCATGTAGGAGAGGGACACGCAGGCACCGCCGGGGCGCATGAGGGGTGCGAGCCGTTGCACCATGGACACCATGGAGTACGCGCTCGCGCCGAGCGCGGCGAGATAGCCGGCGCGGCTCGTCTCGATGAGCGGCAGCTTCACTTCGGGTCCGTTGGCGAGGGCGTGCACGAGAATGTCCAGCGGGTGGTCGCCGAAATCCTCCACGAGATGATGGGCGATGCCCTCGATGGAAAAGTCCCCGGTGTTCGCGTAGCGCTTGTTCGTGCGCAGCTCTTCCGGCGCATCGGCGAGCATGTCGAAGGCGGCGTCCAACGGGTAGATCTTCTCGAAGGTGAGCATGCCGCCATTGGCGAGCTGGCGCGACGCATCGAGCTTGCCGCGCTCGAGGAGATTGAGAAAGATGTTGAGCGCGGGCGGCCAGGTGCCGACCACCACCGACGCGCCGGCCTCGGCGAGCGACTTCGCGATCGCGAACCCGTAGCCGCCATCATCCGCCACTCCCGCCACCAGCGCGCGCCGGCCCGTCAGGTCGATCTTGAGCATTGAGGGAATGTTCGAGGTCGGGGCGAGGGAGGCAAGGGTTTGGCATAGGGGCAGCCCATGGGGCTGCCCCTATGCTGCATCGCCGCCACACAGGGGCTGCCCCATGGGCTGCCCCATGGGCTGCCCCTACCCCTATGCTCCACCCGCCACCATCCGAACCACTCCTTCCACGTCCTCCTTCGTCGTCCTGAACCCGATGGGGCAGATCCGGAGCGAGAAGGCGCCACGAATGCGCGTGCTGGAGATGAAGTAGCGCCCCGATGCATTCACGGCCGCATTCACGCGCTGATTGAGCTCGTCAAGCACCGCAGGATCGTCCGTGCCGCGCGGGTGCAGCCGGAAGCAGAGGATGCCCAGCGTGGCGGGTGACATGATCTCCATGACGCCCGTCGCGCGCGCGGCGTGTTCGGCGTGTTCCGCCAGCGACATGCTGCAGGCGATCGCGTCGCGCAGCGCGGCAACGCCGAAGTAGCTCACGTTCAGCCACACCTTGAGGGCGCGCGCGTAGCGTGTGAGCTGCTCGCCATAGTCCGCGAAGTTCACTTCCTCGCCGACGCTCTCGGCGTCCCGGAGATAGTCGGGGTAGATCTGGAAGGCAGCCTTGAGGCGTGCGGGCTCGCGTACCATGAGACAGCCGCACTCGAAGGGGACATAGAGCCACTTGTGCGGGTCCACGGTCACCGAGTCGGCCCGCCCGATGCCGGCGAGCGCGGCGCGTCCCTGGTCCGTGAGAATGGCAAAGCCGCCGTACGCCGCATCCACGTGCATCCACACGTGTTCGCGCGCACACAGGTCAGCGATGTCGGGCAGGGGATCCACGGCGCCCGTATTCGTCGTCCCGCCGTTGGCCACGACCGCAAGCGGAATCAGTCCAGCCGCGCGATCCGCCGCGAGCGCGGCCGCGAGCGCGGGCGTGGAGAGGCGAAATTGCCCGTCGGACGGAAGCAATCGCACATTCGCGCGCGGCACTCCGGCGATCCACGCCGAGCGGATGGCCGAGGAGTGCGTCTGATCCGACATGTACACGCAGAGTCGCGCGATGCGCGCGGCGTCGTCGCCCACAGCCTGGTGGCGCGCGGCGATCATGGCGGTGAGATTCGCGCCCGAGCCGCCGGTCGTGAGAATCCCGCCCGCGCCGGCGGGCATGCCCAGCCACTGCCGGAACCAGTCGAGCACCACCAGCTCGACGTCGTTCGGGCCGGCGGCCACGGGCCACACGCCGGCGAAGAAGTTGAAGCCGGTCGCCAGCCAGTCGCCCATCACCGCGGGAAAGGTGGGACAGCTCGGCACGTAGGCGATGAATCCCGGATGCGGCTCGCGCGCGGCGTGCGGGAACACGCGCGTGCGCAGCGTGTCCAGCAGTGTATCGAAGTCCGCGCCGCGCTCGGGCGGCGGCGCTGCGATGAGTTCGTCCGCCGCATCGCGCGTGATGGACGTGAACGCCGGTTGCTCGCGAAGCGAGGCGAGGTGGTCAGCCACCACGTCGGTCACGCGATAGCCAAGGCGGCGCATGGTGTCGTGGTCGAGGTCCAGCGGTGAGCGGGTGGGCGGCATGGTCGTGATATGGGGATCGGAGAGGGCGGGCGCATGCTGGCCCGGCCCGGCGCGTGCGCAGTAGCTTAAAGCCGATATGGCCAGGCTTCCAGCCGTGACGCCGCCCATCACAGCGAGCGCACCGGGCGCCTCTGTCGTGCCCGCCGCGTCGCGCGTCGCCGAGCCATTGACGACGCGGGGCCCGTCTTTCGCGCGCGGACTCTGGCGCATCGCGCACGCGGGCGCGTCGGGCGGCAATCGGGTCGAGCTGCTGCGCAACGGGCCGCGCACGTTCGACACGATGATCACGGCGATAGACGGGGCGCAGCGCGCTGTGCTGCTCGAGAATTACATGATCCTGGACGACGCGGTGGGCCAGCGGTTCAGCGAGTCGCTCATCGCCGCGGCGCGGCGCGACGTGCGCGTCCAGCTCATCGCCGACTGGATCGGGAGTCGCGAGACGCCGCGCGCGTTCTGGCGCCGGCTGCGCAATGAGGGGGTGGACGTGCGCATCTTCAATCGGCCGGGTCTCACGCCGTGGCTGGGGCTGCTCCCGCGTGATCACCGCAAGCTGCTGGTCGTGGATGACGCGGTCGGGGTGACCGGGGGGATCGGGCTGGGCGAGGTGTGGTCGGGCGGGATGACGCGGCGCAAGAGTGCACCATGGCGGGACACGGCGGTGCGCATCGAGGGGCCCGCGGCGCGGGACATGACGCAGGCGTTCGAGGTGATGTGGCGGCGTGCCGGCGGCGAACGCGAGCACCGCCGCCGGCGGCACTATCTCGTGCCGCCCACGCACGGCGTGGACACCGATCCGGATATCGAGCCCGGCGCCGTCGTGGGCATCGTCGAGGGCGAGCCGCTGCGCTATCGCGTGGGGCGCGCGTTCCAGTTCCAGGCTGTGTCCGCGCAGAAGCGCATCTGGATCGCGAGTGCGTATTTCGTCCCGTCGCTCTCGGAGATCGAGGCGCTCGCGGGCGCGGCGCGCGACGGGGTGGACGTGCGCGTGCTCGTGCCGAGCAAGTATGATCATCCCTGGGTGCGCCGGCTCACCCGGCGCAGCTATCGCCGCCTGCTGCGCAATGGCGTACGCATCTGGGAATGGCGCGGTGTCATGATGCACGCCAAGACGAGCGTCGTGGACAACCGCTGGGTGCGCGTGGGGTCGACGGATTTCAATCCGCTGGGTGTGTCCATCAACTACGAGCTGGACGCGCTCATCGAGGATCGCGAGCTGGGGCAGCAGGCGTGCGAGATGTTCCAGGACGATCTGGGGAATTCGGATGAGATCAGGGAGTGGGAGGTGGAGCAGTGACAGCAGGCGCGTGGGGTCGGCATGCGGAGCGGGCATGTTCCGCGGACCCTCGGTACCACGGGTCCGCTCCACATGCCCGCTCCGCATGCGCGATGGGCACGGGGCCAGTCCGCATACTCGATCACATGCCCGCTCCGCATGCGCCGGCGGCATGCGGAGGCGCTCGCGGCTTCCGCGCATCTTCAGGCGCGTGCGTGCGAGCGCCACCTCCCCGCTGTCGCTATTCTCCCCTGTGCTGATACGTGGCCGGTGCTTCTTCCAGCAGGACGTAGTCGTACTTGCCGTCGCCATTGCCGCGGCAGGGGAGGGTCGCAGGCTGGGTGCCGGCGGGGGTGGGCTGTGAGCCCGAGGGCGAATT
>Ga0134125_10005441_pt1 | contig 14460 bp, 16 predicted proteins | sample KB31751_FD_96464 | JGI IMG/M metagenome (GOLD analysis project Ga0134125, IMG submission 96464) | Terrestrial soil microbial communities with excess Nitrogen fertilizer from Kellogg Biological Station, Michigan, USA - KB3-175-1 | ecosystem: Environmental > Terrestrial > Soil > Unclassified ... | reverse complement strand
GGGACGAGCGAGGACCGGAGCGAGCGGGAGTCGAGGCATGAACACCCGAAGACGATCGCGAGTGAGGATCGCAGCGAGGGACGAGCGAGGACCGGAGCGAGCGGGAGTCGAGGCATGAACACCGAGCACGTCGACATCGGGGTGGCCCGCTACTCCGACTGGGCCTTCACCTCGTCGGTGGTGGTGCTGGTTGCCGCGCTGCTGCTGCTCGCCGTGGAGCTCGCGTACAGCCGTGGCCGCAGGGTGGAAAGCCGCGAACTCGTCGGAGCCGCAGCGGCGGCGACATTGGGCAGAGCAGCGGCGGCGTCCGGCACGAGCGCCACGGTCGGCGCGGACAGCGTCACCCCTGGCGTCGTCGCCGACGCGCCGAAGCGCCCGCTGGACGAGCGCGTCGGCAAGGCCGGGCTGGCGCTGGTCTATGTCGGCATGGGGCTGCTGCTTGTGTGCATTGTGCTGCGCGGCCTGGCCACGGCGCGGGTGCCGTGGGGCAACATGTACGAGTTCATCAACCTGACGTGCTTCTCGGGTCTGGTCGCAGGCGCGATCGTGCTACGCAAGCCGCAGTACCGCGCACTGTGGGTGTTCGTGCTCGTTCCAGTCTTGATCCTGCTGACCGTGTCGGGTCGCTGGCTCTACACCAATGCCGCACCCGTCATGCCTGCCCTGCAGTCCTACTGGCTGCCGATCCACGTGTCGGTGGTCAGCCTGGGCTCAGGCGTGTTCCTGGTGGCGGGTGTGGCCAGCATCCTGTTCCTGCTCAAGATGTCGCCGCTGGGCCAGCCGGGGCCGGAAAGCGCTGCCCGCCGCATCGTGCAGCGACTGCCCGACGCCCAGACGCTGGACCGCATCGCTTACCGCACAACGATTTTCGCGTTCCCCGTATTCGGGTTTGGTGTCATCTTCGGCGCGATCTGGGCCGAGGAGGCGTGGGGCCGGTACTGGGGCTGGGATCCCAAGGAAACGGTGTCGTTCATCGCGTGGGTGGTGTACGCGGCGTACCTGCACGCCCGCTCGACGGCGGGCTGGCGCGACAAGAAGGCGGCCTGGATCAACGTCGTCGGCTTCATAGCAATGGTCTTCAACCTGTTCTTCATCAATCTGGTGACCGTCGGGCTGCATTCGTACGCTGGGGTGAGCTGACCGGTCGAAGCGACGAATTCCCCAATGAGAGAGGACTAGCGCGTTGTCTGACCACCAGGCGGGTTTTCGCGCACAGCAGCGGTTCGTCGATCCCGCGGAGTCGGTTCCTGCTGAGGAACCGCCGGCGGAATGGATCGCCACCACCCCGCCGAACGGATTGCCGCTGGGCGACGAGTCGCGCCCGCTGGTGGCGCTGCAGGACGACCCGCCGTCGTACCTCGATCTGTCGACCGTTGCGCTGCTGGGCCAGCCGAAGCAGGCACCGTCGCGGGGCTGGCGCAAGTGGCTGTACGTCGCCTCGTTCAAGCTGATCAACGTCGGCGAAAGCGCTAAGGTCAATCGCCGCAACAGCCTGGTCACCCAGGTGAAGAAGCCGCTGCACGGCTGCTATCGGATCGCGCTGTTGTCGTTGAAGGGCGGGGTCGGCAAGACGACGATCACCGCCACGCTGGGCGCGACGTTCGCGTCGATCCGCGGTGACCGCGTCGTCGCCGTCGATGCCAATCCCGACCGCGGCACGCTGAGCCAGAAGGTGCCGCTGGAAACCCCGGCCACCGTGCGGCACCTCCTGCGCGACGCCGAGGGCATCGAGGCCTACAGCGACGTCCGTGCCTACACCTCACAGGGCCCCAGCCGGCTGGAGGTGCTCGCGTCCGAGAGCGACCCTGCGGTGTCTGAGGCGTTCAGCTCCGACGACTACACCCGCACGCTGGAGGCTCGAGCGGTTCTACAGCCTGGTGCTGACCGACTGCGGGACCGGCATGTTGCACTCGGCGATGTCGGCGGTCCTGGAGAAGGCCGACGTGCTCATCGTTATCAGCTCCGGATCGGTCGACGGTGCCCGCAGCGCGTCGGCCACCTTGGATTGGCTGGACGCGCACGGGCACCAGGACATGGTGCGCAACTCGATCGCCGTCATCAACGCGGTGCGGCCGCGGTCGGGCAAAGTCGATATGAAGAAGGTGGTCGATCACTTCTCGCGGCGGTGCCGCGCTGTCAAGCAGGTGCCGTTCGACCCGCACTTGGAGGAGGGCGCAGAGATCAGCCTCGACCGGCTCAAGCCCGAGACCCGGGACGCCTTGGTCGAACTGGCGGCGGTCGTCGCCGATGGTTTTTCGGGCGCAAAGCGGCCGGACGCCCAGTCCGGCTAGCTCAGGGCGTCGTCGCTACTGGCGAGGATTGTTGTCGTCGTGGCCGAGCCGCCGCAGGAAATCCGGGTCATCGTCCGGGCCGATCACGCGCGTCTTCGGGCGGGCAGCGGACATCCGCGTCAGCCGCCAGCCGGCGTAGATCAAACCGGCCAAGACGAGTATCAGGAGCAAATACGCCACAAAAACCTCCTTTATCTGAATATACGCGCCGTCGGTAGGCTCGGGCCGTGCCCGATAGACCGCCCCGATCCAGCCTCATGGTCGACGTGCTGGCCTATGTCCTGGCCCGTCTGCTGCTCGTCGTCGTCTTGACCGCGCTGATCTTCGCTACCGGACACATCCTCGGCGTGCGCGATTTTCCGCTCGTCGTTGCGCTGTTGTTCGCATTGGTCATCGCGCTTCCGCTGGGCATCTGGATCTTCGCCCCGCTGCGACGTCGCGCCACGGCGAGCATCGCCGTTTTCGACGAACGCCGCCGCAAGGATCGAGAGCAGTTGCAGGCCAGACTGCGCGGTGAAGAGACGTCCGCCGGCGACGAGCCGCCCGCGACGTGACGGACGTCTTGATGCGCGAAGCCTTCGGCGCCGAATTCGTGGGTGCCGAGGGGTTTCTCAATTCGCCGACGTATGGCCTGCCGCCGCGATTTCTGATCGATGCATTGCAAGACTGCATCAGCCAATGGCAGGCAGGCACCATGGAGGCGTCGTCGTTCGACGAACCGGTGCGTGCCGGCCGCGCCGGATACGCCGCTCTGACCGGGATGCCTGTCGACTCCGTGGCCATGGGCGGCAACGTTTCCGCGGCGCTCGGGTTGGTCGCGGCCGCGATTCCCGACGGCAGCCGGGTGGCCACTCTGGCCGGCGAGTTCACCAGCACCACATTCCCGTTCGCCGCGCACTCCGGAAGGGGTGTGACGATCACCGAGTTGACCGCCGATGAGTTGGTGTCCGCCGCGGCCGACTTCGACGTCGTGACCGCGAGCCTGGTGCAGTCCGCCAACGGTGCCGTCCTCGACGTCGACACCCTGCGCAAGACCCTGGCGGGCACCGAGACACTGACCGTCATCGACCTCACCCAGGCGCTCGGCTGGAAACAGGTCGACGTGGGCTGGGCCGACGTGACGGCCGCCGCGGTCTACAAGTGGCTGCTGGCACCGCGTGGCACCGCGTGGATGTCCCTGAGCGACAGGGTGAGCCGAATCATGACGCCACACGCCGCGAACTGGTACGCGGGTGAGGACCCGTGGCAGACGATCTACGGGCTGCCGCTGCGGTTGGCCGATAACGCGCGGCGCTTCGATGCCTCGCCCGCCTGGTTCAGCGCGCTCGGTGCCGGCCTGACCCTGCCGTGGCTGGCGTCCCTCGATGCCGCTGCGGTCGAGGCGCACGCCGTCGGGTTGGCCAACCGGGTGTGCGCTGAACTCGGCCTGCCGCAGCAGAATTCGGCCATCGTGTCGGTACCGATCGCCGAAGCCGCCGACAAGCTGCGGGTCGCGGGTATTCGCGCCTCGACACGGGCCGGGGCGGTGCGCGTGGGTTTCCACTTGTACAACACCGAGAACGACGTCGACCGACTAGTCGACACGCTCACCAGCCAAATAGGGCGTCAACTCTGAAAAAGCGCATTTGGTCATCTCGCGGCGGCTGCCGGCGATAAGCTGGTGTCATTCTGTATCGAGCCGCAGGGAGGGCGGTTGCCGTATGCGGGAGTTACGAAAACCTTTCCAAGAAGGGCGTTTCGAGTGAACGCACTCATTCCTGCGGGGGACGACGATCTCGTCGTCGTGAACGGTATCGACATCGAAACCGGCCAATACGCCTTTACCCCGCGCACAATTGAAGACCTCGCCCGTCATTTGGTGAACCGACCCCGGCCGCGGGCACTTGACCATACGGACGAGCTGTTTCCCCCGATGTTCGGAATTCGATTCGGCGTTGATCCGCTCAAGTTGGACGAATCGGGCTGGGGCGTTGTTTTCCATGAGGATGCGGCGGATGACGTGCGTTCGGCGCTCGAACCGCTGCTGGCACGGCGCCGAGCGCAGGCAGGAGATCGATTCGCTGAACTCGACTACCGGCGGGGCGAACAAATGCGCGATTGGTATGACCGCCATGGAATCTCGGCAGGCAGCGTCGATCCGGAGATCGTTCCCTACTACCTTCTCCTGGTGGGTCCGCCAGATCTCATTCCGTTCGAATTCCAGTACCTCGTCGGCATCGAATACGCGGTAGGCCGCCTTGCCTTCGACACGGCGGACGAATACGAGAGGTACGCGCGCTCGATTGTCGGCTACGAGGAGGCCCGACCTGTTCCCAACTCGCGGGAGATCGTCTATTGGGGAACCCGCCACCCCGCCGATCCCGCCACGCAACTCAGTGCGTCGCTGCTGATAACGCCGCTCGCCGAAGGCATCCCGGATGCGCGAGGCGCGCTCAAACGGCCGATCCATGTGGACGTTGGCTATGACAGCCGGTTGCTGTTGGCGGACGATGCGATGCGGGCGGCCCTGCTCGACGTGATGCACGCACCGAAGGCGCCTGCGATGTTGTTCACGGCCTCGCATGGGATGGCGGTGGATTCGGGCGACCCGAGGCAGAAGTCCGATCAAGGCGCGCTGTTGTGCCAAGACTGGTCCGGCTTCGGCGACACCCGACCGCAACACTTTCTCACCGCAGCGGATATCGGCGATGACGCAAATGTCAACGGCCTGATCGCCTTTACGTTCGCGTGTTTCGGAGCAGGCACTCCGGATGCCGACCAATTCTTGACGGACTTGTCCGACACCGGCGAGGCGCCCCCGCTAGCGCCGTCACCGTTCGTAGCGGCGCTACCTCAACGCTTGCTGGGACACCCCAACGGCGGCGCCCTTGCGGTCATCGGTCATGTCGACCGGGCCTGGGGATGCTCGATCAAGACACCCAAGATTCCTGATGCCCAGATCGGCACCTTTCGCAACACCATCGGCAACGTCCTGACAGGGATGCCAATCGGACACGCCGTCAGCGGGGCGTTCGGCGCTCGGTTCGCGGTGTTGTCGACCGCGCTCGCCAGCGCCACCTCGCCTTCCGCTCCTGCGGGTGGGCGGCTGAGCGATCGCGAGCTGGTGCTGCACTGGCTCGAGCGCAACGACGCCCAAAACTATGTCGTCATCGGCGATCCCGCGGCGCGGGTGCGTAGCAACGATCTCTGAAAGGAACATCATGGCCCAATCTGATGCTTTCGCGGTTTCGGACGCTGTACGCGAATCGTTCCAGCCGGTATTGCAGGCGCTTCCGCTGATCCGCGAAGCCGTTGCGGGTCAGCCGGACGTCGTCACCGTCCGGCCCGGCTACCAATACCCCGCGAACGGTGACCCTGTACCGAGTGCCGTTGTCGCGGTCATCCCCGGCACCGCGCCGGTGAGCACACAGGAACTCCAAGGACAATTCGGGGTGCCGGTGGTGGTGACCGACGCCACCGTCGATGAGCAGCTGGCCCAGATCGACGCGGCGCCAGTGGCATTCGGAACGCCGGGAGGCGCGACTGTGTCCCCGCTCGAGTCGATGCTTCGTGATGAGGTGGTTATCGCGTTCGCGCCGCCAAAGCGAGGCACGTATGAACCCCCGGCTCGGCCCAACCTACCGCTCGTCGAGGAGAAGATGGTGCTGACCGTCTGCGTCAGCCCCGAGGCGGGTTGGAGCGAACTCGAGAGCTTTCTCGGCAGAACCCGTAAGCGACTGACCGTCGCGATGTACCAATTCACCGCTCCGCACGTCTTCAAGGCCGTCGAAGAGGCGGTCACGCCAGGACACCGCACCTTCGAACTGGTGCTCCACCCCTTTGTCGAACCACCGACGAGGGGCGTCAAGGAACACGATCTGAAAACCAAGACCCAAGTGCTCAAGCCGCTCGACAAAGAGATGACAAACCGGTTCGAGCACACCTGGGCGACGTTCAAGACGGGCGCGAGACCCGATGGGCTGTGGGCGAACGCGTATCACATCAAGGTCGCGGTCCGCGACGGCAGGGCGGGTTGGTTGTCCAGCGGCAACTGGCAGTCGTCGAACCAGCCGAACGTTCATCTGTTCGGCGCTGGCGCAGATCCCGGCCAGCCCCTACCCGATGGTTTTCCCGGTGAGTACAACCGCGAATATCACGCCATCTTCGAAAGCAAAACCCTGGCGGAGATTTTCGAGCAGTACATCCGACGTGACTTCGAGCTGTGCGCTGCGCAGGCGGGGGAACCCGTCGAATTCGCGGCACCGGACCTCTTCGTCCCGGAGGCAGTCGAACTGCCAGCAGCCTTCGGCGAAGGCGGCCAGTTCTTTAAGCCGCTACGTGTCAATCGCGTCGTCAAGGTGCAACCGCTGCTGACGCCGGACAATTACGCCGAGAACGTGCTGAAACTCATCAAATCCGCCAAGAAGAGTCTTCGCTTCCAGAACCAGTACATCAACCTCCGCGGCGACGGCGACGACTTTCCCGAGCTGCTTGCCCTGGTCGAAGCGCTCAAGGAAAGGTGCTGGATCCCGACGTGGAGGTGCGGTTCATCTTCCGGAACCTGATGACCGAAGACAAGCTGGATTTGCTTACGGTGCAGGGCTTTCCGCGCGATACCATTCGGTTCCAGGAGGGTTGCCACAACAAGACGATCATCGTCGACGACAAGGTCGCCATGGTGGGCAGCCACAACTGGTCCAACGAAGGCGTTGCCGCCAACCGTGACGCCAGCCTGATCTTCTTCGATAGCGAGATCGCGGAATACCTCGCAGGTGTTTTCGACGACGACTGGAAATTCCGGGCGAACGACAAGCCTACCAGGAACAAGCCGCGAGTTGCGCGTCCCGATGAGCCCACTCCGCCAGGCTTCACCCGTGTTCCGTTCTCGGCAGTCTTCGACGACTGACACCGACTGGGGGATAACTGCTATCGCCCGCTGGGTGTCAGCGTTGACGACATCGCGTGGCGCACGCGCAATCCTGGAGTTGTCACAACGGGGAGGCCAAAAAAGGAGTAGCGTCGTCATGAGAATCCTGAGCGTCATCCCACCGCTGGTGCTGGCCGGCGCGAGCGCAGTCGCGATCGCGGCGGCACCGCTCGCTGAAGCCGCGCCCACCTGCACCTCGACTGGAACTGCAAGTATCTGCGAGTCGGACGGTAATGCGCAAGTGAGTGCCACGCCGCCGCCGATCGATTACCAGGCTCAGTACCCGTTCTTCGGGAACGCGCTGATCTTCCACCACGGCGGACACCACTGAGACTGGCAGTGCCGCAAAGCTATTCGCACTGGAGTGGGATGACAACGTCCAAGGTCGTCCCACTACCGATCGGGCTGGAGATGCCGAGCCGGCCCGCCAGGGCCTCCACCCGGTCCTTGAGTCCGATCAGGCCTGAGCCCGTGCCTGCGACGGCGCTACCGATCCCGTCGTCGCTGATGGTCAGGTGAAACTCACAGTCGCCGGCGTCGGCGGACACCTTGACTTCGGATGCCTGTGCGTGCTTGGCGGCGTTCGTCAGCGCTTCTGCGACAACGTAATAGGCGGCGACCTCCACCGATTCGGGCAATCGGCGATCGACGTTGATGTCGAGCTCGACGGGGATTGCGGAGCGTCGGGCGAGCGTCTTGATCGCAGGTCCAAGCCCGCCCTTCGACAGGATCGCGGGGTGAATGCCGCGCGAAATCTCCTGCAATTCCGTCGACACACCGACCAGACCATCGACGACGTTCGACAGCTGTTCTCGCAACTGTTGGTGCTCGGCGGGTATCGATGCCTCGACCGCCCGCAGTTCGAGACCGAGCGACACGATCCGCTGCTGTGCACCGTCGTGGAGGTCGCGCTCGAAGCGACGGCGAGCCTGGTCGCCTGCGGTGACGATGCGCGCCCTTGACGCGGTGAGCTCAGCACGGGTTTCCGCATTGGAGATGGCCGTCGCCACGAGGTCTGCGAAATCTCCTATGCGCGTTTCTGTTTCGGGCGACATCGGCACGGCTTGCGACGAACCGATCACCAGCGCCCCCCAGATCTTGCCGTCGATGATGATGGGCGCACCCACCGCAGACCGCAACCCGAGGCGGCGGATGCGCTCGGCCGTCTCGCCTTCGGCGCCGTCGAAGTCGTCGATGCGTGACGGCGCTCCGCTGGCCACGATCAACGCCGCCACGTTGTCGCCGTCCAGCGGAATCCGCTCTCCGATAGACATTTTCGTGCGCTCGCTCTCGTCGCGTGCTGCCAGTAACACCAGCGCCTCACCGGATTCGTAACGCAGGAGTGCCACGTTGTCGACGCCGAGCCCACGAGACAGCTCAGAAACGGCTGCCGGGTACACCTGTGCCGGGTCCACCCCACGCGCGACCAGCGTTGCAACGCGACGCAATGCGGCCTGTTGTTCGGCGAGAGCGCTGACTTCAGTGTGGCTGGCTTCCACCATGCGCTGCGCCTCGCGCAGCCGGTCCTGCTCGCGTCGCCGGTCGGTGACGTCGCGAGCGGCACCGTACAGCTGGCCGTTTTCCGCGACGATGCTCCACTCGAGCCACCGGACGGCGCCGTCGGCGCGCACACATCGGTTCTCGAATTGCGCTGTGCCACCGCTACGGGCGAGTGCGTCCACCAGCGAGCGCGTGCGGTTGCGGTCGTCTGGGTGGATGAACTCGGTGTTCGGCTTGGACAGTAGTTCGGTGGTGGTGTATCCGAATATGCGCTCCGCAGCAGGGTTGAGGCGCCTGACATGAGTTTCGTCGCCTATGAAGAACAGGTCGGACGTCAGGTCGAAGAACCGCTCGAGTTCCTTTCGGCTGGCCTCCAGTTCCGCGTGGATCGCCTCGCGGTCGCGGGCGGCGGCGAGCATGGCTTCGAGAGACGGCACCAGCCGATCCAGGCGATACTGCATGTGCTTGGGCAGGTCCGCGGGGACCAACAGGGTGGCCAGCGGTGTGTCGCCGTCACGCAGTGGAATCGCGGATTGGTGCTCACCCGCGGCGACGGTATCCGGTACGAGCCTCGCGAACGGGAGCCCCAGCACCTGTGCCATCCGCTCGCCTGCGGTGTCCAACGCGGGCCGCAGGTCGCCCGCACGCAGCATCAGTCGGGCCAAGTCGGCCGACAGATCGGCGTCGCGCCTGCGTTGCTCCGATTCGGCAGCGCGCAACCGGGCTTGCCCGGCGAGAACGTTGGCCAGCAGCGCGACGGGCAGGAAGATGAGGATCGCCAGCGCATCCTGCGGGTGCGTCGGTATGAAGCCGACGCCGGTGTCCATATGGAACTGGACGTAGACCGCCGCGCTGGCCAGTGTCGTGGCCACCGCGAGCCGGAATCCCCACGCGGCCGAGACGACCAGCACGCCGACCAGGAACAGCACGCCGAACGCGTTTTCTGGCGCGGTCTCCTTCAGTCCATGCACAAGAAGGGTCTCGCTGATGATGAAAACAGCGGCGACAACGATGCCGAGCCACAGTGGAGGTGCCGTCGGCCGCACGACCAGCCCCAGCAGTCGAACATCCCACGGAGGCCTGGGTTCGGCTCCCCGCTGCGGTGGTGTGATGGATTGCTGATTCATCTTGCCTCTTCAACACAGAATGGCCCCTCGATTATTGCCGGTGCCAGGCGATTCTGTGATGGCGGCGATAAGTGCGCGTTCGAGCGCGTTTCGACGGCAAGAGTTCCGGCTAGCCGGAATGTAATGTTGCTCGACATCTGCGAGGCTGACCAATGTGTATTGCCGTGGGTTGCGATATGCGCTGTCTGATCGTTGACGACAGCGCGGATTTTCGCGACGCCGCGAGCGCCATGCTCGAGCGTGCGGGAATCAGCGTAGTCGGTAAGGCCTCGAATAGCGCTGAGGCGCTTAGATATTACGAGGACTTGCATCCCGATGTGGCGCTGGTCGACATCGACCTCGGCGGCGAGGACGGGTTCGCACTCGCGGAGCTACTCGACCGCGTGAGCGCGACGAGCACCACCTTGGCGGTCATCCTGGTCTCCACCTACGCCGAGTCGGACCTCGAAGAGATGATCAATGCGAGCCCGGCGGTGGGATTTCTGCAGAAGTTCTCGTTGTCACCCGACGCCATCCGCGAACTTGCTGAACGTCACCGGGCCTCGAGGTAGGTGATCACGGCCCGGACGCGACGGTGGTCGTCGCCGGTTTCGGGCAGGTTGAGCTTCGTGAGGATGCTTCGGACGTGTTTTTCGACCGTGCCCTCGGTGACCCAGAGCCGTCGAGCGATGCCTGCGTTCGAACGGCCCTCGGCCATCAGCATCAGCACTTCTTGTTCACGCGCGCTGAGCACGGCCAACGGGTCGTCGCGGCGGCGCGCGGAAACCAGTTCCTGAACGAGCGCGGGGTCGACTACCGACGCCCCCTTGGAGACGCGTTCGAGGGTGTCGACGAAGTCCGCGACGTCGGTGATGCGGGTCTTGAGCAGGTAACCGATGGCGTGCCCGCTGGCCAGCAATTCGGTGGCGTGTTCCACTTCGACGTGCGCGGACAGCACCAGGATGCCGGTGTCGGGCAGTTCGGCGCGGATCACACGTGCCGCATCGAGGCCCTCGGTGGTGTGCGTCGGCGGCATGCGAATGTCGACGACGACCAGCTGCGGCTTGCGGTCACGCACCAGGGCAAGTAGCTCCGCCGCATCGGCGGCCTGTCCGACCACCTCAAAGCCCGATCGTTCGAGCAGGCTGGCCAATCCCTCGCGCAACAGCACATCGTCGTCCGCGACGACGACCTGCACGGCAGACATGTTCAATCCTTCCGGCGCCGGGACAACGGTGCAGACTCAACAATCTTGCACGCAACTCACAGTTGAGGCAGCAGAATTACCGCTAGCGGGTATGGCGTTCTCGGGCTAGTGGGAACGTCGGATGGCGGTCAACGTTGACGACTTCGGCCCGCTCACCCGCCACAGTAGTACTCCATGACGGTCGCCCCGCACTGGCTGGATGAGGTCCCGACGCCGAGCGCACTCGCCGCGAGACCTCGCACGCTCGACAAGTACGCCATCGAGGCACTCGGGACGTTCGGCCTCGTGTTGACCGTCGGCGTGGGTCTGTGCAGCCGCACCCCGATGGCGGCACTTGGCATCGGCGTGGTCCTGATGGCACTCATCTACTCCGGAGGGCTCGGGACCGGCGCGCATTTCAACCCGGCGATCACACTGGCCGCGGCGTTGTGGGGCCGCATGCCGTTCGGTGAGGCGGCAGCGTTCTGGTTGGCCCAGCTCGCCGCCGGGCTGTGCGCGGCGATCGCAACTCGACTCATCGTCGGATCCGGCCAATCCGAGGCCGTGATGGAAATGATGTTGAGCGGGCGTGTTCTGGTGGCGGCATTCACGGCAGAACTGCTGTTCGCATTCGTACTGGCATATGTGGTTTATAGCTGCGTCGAGCCGCGTCGAGATGCGCCGAATAGTGTGTGGCATCTGGCTGTCGGCATCGCTGTGGTGGCGGGCACGGTGGACTTTGCTGCGCTGTTCGGCGGCGAATATCTGGTAAGCCAGGTGATCGCCGGGGCTTTCACCGGAATCGCATTTCTCACCTTTGGTTCGGCGGCCCGATGATGCGCGTCGAAGTGCACATCTTGGGTGCGATATTCGTGATCACCGCACGGCCGCATAGTCTGCGTCACCGTGGGGTAGACGGTGCATATGACCACCGCAAAGGCGATGTACGAACGCTGGATCAACGAGCTGTGGGCGGGCAAGCCCGTCGCCGCCGAGCTGGTCTCCGCCGATTTCGTCGGGCACTGGCCGAATCGTGAGGTGAATGGTCCCGACGAGTTGCAGGCGATCGTCGACGAGACGCAGAAGATGCTCTCCGACTTGATGTTCGTGGTCGAGGTCGAGCCGTTCGTCGACGGCGATCTGTTGGCCGCCCGCTGGATCGGCACCGGAGCGACGGCAGACGGGCGTGTGCGATTCACCGGCAACGACATCCTGCGGTTCGCCGACGGCCGCTTCGTCGAATACTGGACCGGCACGTCAACCGGCTGACGCCCTCGCCGGCGGCGTTGAGCGCCCAAACTCACGTTTGGGCGAAGAGTGGATCGCACCAAACGTCGAACTCGGCGCACAGTCACCGGCCGAAGGCCAGCGCCAGCGCCACGGCGACGGCCCACACCAGCATCGTGAGCCCGGTGTCGCGCAGCACCGGGATGAGTTCCTTGCCGCCGAGTCCCTTTCGCACCGGACCAGATGCGCGCACGGCGAGCGGCGCCGCGATCAGCCCCGCAGCGCACCAGGGCGTTGCGAGCATCAACACCAACGTCAGCGCGAACGCGACCACCAGCAGCGCCTGGTACAGCACCCGGGTACGGGCGTCTCCGAGCCGCACCGCGAGCGTGATCTTGCCGGATTGCTTGTCGGTCGGAATGTCGCGCAGATTGTTGGCCACCAGCACCGCCGACGACAGCGAGCCCATCGCCACCGCGAGCGCCAACCCCACGATGTCGACCCGCAACGCCTGGGTGTACTGCGTGCCCAGGACCGCGACCAGGCCGAAGAACACGAACACCGCGACCTCGCCAAGCCCGAGATAGCCGTATGGTTTCGAGCCGCCGGTGTACAGCCAGGCGCCGGCGATGCACGCCGCGCCGACCGCGATCAGCCACGGCGCGCTGAACAACGCCAGCACCACCCCGGCCACCGCCGCGATACCCAGGCTGACCACCGCCGCGGCCAGCACCGCGCGCGGCGCGGCCAGCTTCGAGCCGACCAGCCGCAACGGACCCGCCCGCACGTCGTCGGTGCCGCGGATGCCGTCGGAGTAGTCGTTGGCGTAGTTCACGCCGATGATCATGCCGACGGCGACGAGCAGCGCCAACAGCGCTTTCCACCAACACGCCGCGTCCAGCCAGGCGGCGCCGCCGGTGCCTGCGATGACCGGGGCGACCGCGTTCGGCAACGTCCGCGGCCGGGCGCCCTCGACCCACTGCGCGAAACTGGCCACGAGCGTCATCGTGCCACGGCGCTCACGTGTTGTAGTTGGCCAATCCCACGACGAGGTTGATGGTGACCGCCAGGATGATCGCGCCGAGGAAGAACGACAGCATCGCGTGGCCCAGCGCAGTGGCACGGATGTTGCGGGCCTTGATGTTGGTGTCCGAAACCTGATACGTCATCCCGATGGTGAACGCCAGGTATGCGAAATCGCGATACGTGGGTTGGCTTTTCGGATCGTGACCCTGGTTGAAGTCGATGCCGTCCTCTGCGCCGGAGTAGAACAGGCGCGCGTAGCGCAGCATGAAAACCGTGTGCGCGGCGAACCAGGACGCGACGACGCTTAGGGCGCCCACTGCGGCTGCGACGACATCACCGCTCTTGGACGTCTGCGCCAGCAGCAGATAGCCGACGCCCGCCAGACTGGCGATGCTCGCGAGCAACATGATCACGTGTGACCAGGTACGGGTGGCGTCTTCTTCCTGTCGCCGGCGGGCGTGTTCTTTCGTCTCTGCGGCGGTCATGTGCCTGATCAGCGCCCATGTCCAGGTCAGGTAGATGATCGCGGTCACGAGCCAACCCGCTGGGGGCGCGTACTTCCAACCCGCGGTGAGCCCGATGACGATTGCCGACGCGACGCCGACGACCACCGCCGTTCCCACCCGGAACATCGCGGGCCCGTCGGGGCCGAACTGGCCGCCAACCCCCATCGGGTGAGTTAAGCACCTGAACCTGACAATCCGACCGGTTCGGCGGATGACCCACAATGGACGGATTGCGGCGCACGTGAGGAGCACAAAAATTCTCGGAGTCATCGGCGGCAGCGGTTTCTATACGTTCTTCGGTTCCGATGCCCGCACCCTCAATTTGGACACCCCGTACGGTGCGCCGAGTGCGCCGATCACCGTCGGCACCGTCGGCGAGCACGAGGTGGCGTTCCTGCCCCGGCATGGTCTCAAGCACGAGTTCTCCCCGCACACGGTGCCGTACCGCGCGAACATGTGGGCGTTGCGGGCGCTGGGCGTGCGTCGCATCTTCGGCCCCTGCGCGGTCGGCAGCCTGAAGGTCGAACTCGGGCCGGGCTCGATGGTGGTGCCCGATCAACTCGTCGATCGCACCAGCGCGAGGGCCGACACGTACTTCGACTCCGGCGGCATCCACGTCGGGTTCGCCGACCCCTACTGCCCCGAGCTGCGGGCCACGGCGACCGGCCTGCCCGGGGTGATCGACGGCGGCACCATGGTCGTCATCGAGGGT
>Ga0134125_10005440_pt1 | contig 14461 bp, 13 predicted proteins | sample KB31751_FD_96464 | JGI IMG/M metagenome (GOLD analysis project Ga0134125, IMG submission 96464) | Terrestrial soil microbial communities with excess Nitrogen fertilizer from Kellogg Biological Station, Michigan, USA - KB3-175-1 | ecosystem: Environmental > Terrestrial > Soil > Unclassified ... | reverse complement strand
TGATCTTGACCGACAGATCGGCCATTTCGAACAGGCTGGCGATCAGCCGGGCGAAGACGTCCGGATCGCCCAGCACCCACCACTGGAACAGCGCCGCAACGGCCGCCACCAGGAAAAACCCGAGCCAAAGCGTGTTCAGCATGGGCGGAGCGCGGCAGGCACAGCGCGCGGCGGACGGGGGCCGTTCCGGTTAAGCATTCACCAGCACGCTCTCGTCCACGTCGCCGATATCCGTGCGGCCGCAGAAGGCCATGGTGATGTCCAGTTCCTTGGCGATCAGTTCCAGGCATCGAGCGACGCCGGCCTCGCCATAGGCTCCGAGTCCATACAGGAATGCGCGGCCGATCAGCGTACCGCGTGCCCCCAACGCCACCGCGCGCAGCACGTCCTGGCCGCTGCGAATGCCGCCGTCCATCCAGACTTCGATCCGGTCGCCCACTGCCTCCGCGATGGCCGGCAACGCCGCAATCGACGAAGGCGCACCGTCCAGTTGGCGGCCGCCGTGGTTCGAGACGATCAGCGCGTCCGCGCCCGCGTCCACCGCCAGCCGGGCGTCCTGGGCATCCAGGATGCCTTTGACGATGATCTTGCCGCCCCAGCGTTCCTTGATCCAAGCCAGATCGCTCCAGCTCAGCGTCGGATCGAATTGCTCCGCCGTCCAGGCGGCGAGCGAACTCATGTCCGAGACCCCGCGCGCGTGTCCGACGATATTGCCGAAGCTGCGCCGCTGTGTGCGCAGCATTTGCAGGCACCATTCGGGCTTGGTCGCCAGGTTCAGCAGGTTCAGCAGGGTGGGCCGCGGCGGCGTGGACAGGCCGTTCCGGATGTCCTTGTGGCGCTGGCCCATGACCTGCAGGTCCAGCGTCACCATCAGCGCCGAGCAGTGGGCCGCGCGGGCGCGGTCGATCAGCCGCCCGATGAAATCGCGGTCGCGCATCACATAGAGCTGAAACCAGAAGGGCTGCGTCGTATGTGCCGCCACGTCCTCGATCGAGCAGATGCTCATGGTCGATAGCGTGAAGGGCACACCAAAGCGTTCGGCCGCCCGGGCCGCGAGGATTTCCCCGTCGGCGTGCTGCATGCCCGTCAGCCCCGTGGGCGCCAGGGCCACCGGCATGGCCACGTCGCGCCCGAGCATCTGTGCGCGCACGCTGCGCTGCGAGATGTCCACCGCCACCCGCTGGCGGAACTTCAGCCGTTGCAGATCGGCTTCGTTGGCCCGGTAGGTGGATTCCGTCCATGAGCCCGAGTCGGCATAGTCGTAGAACATGCGCGGCACGCGCCAGCGCGCCACCTGGCGCAGGTCCTCGATACAGGTAATTCTGGAAAGCGGTGTGAGAAAGGGGCACATGGGCGGCGATGTTCAGCAGACGGAGGGTGAAAAGGACCGCTTCCATCCCGCGTTCTTCAGTGTGCGGACGAAGGGGTCCTGAAACTCTTGGTAGTATAGGCATAAAGCCGCGTAGAATCGGTGCCGTCCGGTGGCCCGATCCGTGCCTAGGGTAAGTCCTGAAGCCGGCGGCGGGGAGCTCGTAGCGTGTTGTGGCTTTGCAACGTATTGCGGACAAACTGGGCCCTTTCCCCAAGCCGCCATGGCGTCCGGTCCGATTTTTTGATGCAATACCTACAACTTCCCTTCGCGGAGTTGGAAGAGCAGCAGCAAAGGATGTTGTTGGCCTGCTCTGATTCACATAAATCTACGGAGATTTCTTACATGAAAAAGACTCTGCTCGCTGCTGCTCTGCTGGCCGGTTTCGCCACCGCCGGCGTTGCTCAAGCAGAAACGTCCGTGACGCTGTACGGTATCCTGGATACCGGCTACGGCTACCAGAATTTCAAAGACAGCCACGGTGCTACCGACTTCCGTGCCCGTTCCTCCGGCCTGCGTAGCGGTTTCGTCAACGGCAACCGCTGGGGTCTGAAGGGTGCTGAGGATCTCGGCAACGGCCTGCGCGCCATCTTCCAATTGGAAAACGGCTTCAACATCGGCACCGGCTCCCTGGATGGCGGCAACATGTTCAACCGCCAGGCCTTCGTGGGCCTGTCCAGCGACAACTGGGGCTCTCTGACCCTGGGCCGCCAATACTCGGCCGGCGTCGACACCTTCACGGGTGAAGAAGGCAACGGTCTGGGCGACTTCGATAAGGTCTTCGGCGCGGTTGGCCTGTCCACTGGTACCCGTGTCAACAACTCGTTCAAGTACACCACCCCGTCCTTCAGCGGCTTCAAGGCTGTCTTGCTGTACGGGACCGGTAGCGGCGCCACTTCCGGCGTGCCTGCCGGGAGCACCACCGTCGTCCGTAACGGCGATGTAGACCTGGGCGATCGTGGCGCACGCGCGTCGGCTGGCCTGTCCTACACCAACGGCCCCCTGGGCATTGGCGCCGCCTATGACCGTCAAAGCGTTTACGGTCAGAACCCCGCCGGCAGCAACGTTGACGCCATGAGCTCCTGGAACGTCAACGGCGCTTACGACTTCGAAGTCGTCAAGCTGTCCCTGATGTTCGGTCAGGACCGCAACGGCAAGATCGGCTGGAACGGCGACGCCAACGGCTACGACGGTACTTCCGGCCTGCCCATCCCCGCGGGTGCTGGTGCTGGTCTGACGTCCTATGGTCTGGGCGCTGGCTATCAAGACTTCAAGTCCAACAACTGGGCTGTGGGTCTGAGCGCACCGGTTGGCCCGGGCAAGCTGTATGCCTTCTACAACGGTTCGCACTCGAACCTGAACGACGCCGACAAGTGGGGCGACGCGGCTGGCAACATCAATGCCTACCAGCTGCAATACCAGTACTTCCTGTCGAAGCGCACCAAGCTGTACGTCTACGGTTCGTACATGCAGGACGTGGGTTACGTGAAGGACCTGCGTGGTACGGAAGCCGGCGTCGGCATCAACCACAAGTTCTGATCGCTGCGCGTGGCGTGTCCACGCTGGCGATGCGGCCCGATTCGTCGGGCCGTCACGAACACCGGGGATGCGAATCCCCGATTGCTAAAACCACCCTTCGGGGTGGTTTTAGCATTTTTATCCCCCCTTGACAGAGTGCGGACATAGGATCGTGGTCTGGCCATCTCCGCCTCTTGCGGAATGGCGATCATGCGGGCATCTTCAGGCCTTTGAAAGCCGTTCTGTGCTGCGGTTCGGCGACCGACGCACGGATGCCCCGAACATGTGCCAGCCACATGGCCTGTGCCCCGACCGGGTCTGTCGAAATGCTACAATCCCATAGTTTTGACATTCGCAACGGGGCTTCCCATGAACCTGCAACAGTACTTTCCCGTGCTGCTCTTTATCGTCGTCGCAGTGCTCATCGGGGGAGCGCTCATCGCGGGGGGGCGGCTGCTCAGCCCGAACGCCCCTGACAGCGAGAAGCTGTCCGCCTACGAATGCGGATTCGAGTCCTTCGACGACTCGCGCATGAAATTCGACGTGCGCTATTACCTGGTGGCCATTCTGTTCATCATGTTCGATCTGGAAATTGCCTTCCTCTTCCCATGGGCCATCGCCAGTGGCACGCTGGGTATGGTGGGGTTCTGGGCCGTGGCGGTCTTTCTGGCGGTGCTGACCGTGGGCTTCATCTACGAATGGCGCCGGGGCGCGCTGGACTGGGAATAATCTGGGGGTTTGATCATGGCAGAAGGTGTGATGGAAAAAGGCTTTATGACCACCAGTGCGGACAAGTTCCTGAACTGGGCGCGTACGGGGTCCATGTGGCCCATGACGTTCGGTCTGGCCTGCTGTGCGGTGGAAATGATGCATGCCGGCGCCGCGCGCTATGACCTGGATCAGTTCGGCATCATCTTTCGTCCCAGCCCGCGCCAGTCCGACCTGATGATCGTGGCCGGCACGCTGTGCAACAAGATGGCCCCGGCGCTGCGCAAGGTCTATGACCAGATGCCGGAACCGCGTTGGGTGGTGTCCATGGGGTCGTGCGCCAACGGCGGCGGCTACTACCACTATTCATATTCGGTGGTGCGCGGCTGCGACCGTATCGTGCCGGTGGATGTCTACGTGCCGGGCTGCCCGCCGACCGCCGAGGCGCTGGTCTACGGCTTGCTGCAGATGCAGAACAAGATCCGCCTGAACAACACCATCCCCCGCGGCTAGGCCGGCGGACTTCTGAATCGATGCTTCCATGACACGGCTACAGACTCTACATGACAACCTGCGCTCGGTGCTGGGCGAATCGGCCGACCTGACCGAGTCGCTGGGCGAGCTGACCCTGCAGGTACCCGCCAGCGCCTGGCTGGAAACCTGTCGCACGCTGCGCGACCACGCGGATCTGCGATTCGAGCAGAACGTGGACCTGTGCGCGGTGGACTACTCCGGCTGGAAGGCGCCGACCTATATTCCCGACCCCGCGGTGCATGCCAAGCGCTTCGCGGTCGTCGTCCACTTGTTGTCGGTCACGCACAACTGGCGCCTGCGCGTGCGTGCTTTCACCGACCACGAAGAGTTCCCCATGATCGGGTCGCTGGTCGACGTCTGGCCATCGGTGAACTGGTATGAGCGCGAAGCCTTCGATCTGTTCGGCGTGGTCTTCGAGGGCCACCCCGACCTGCGCCGCATCCTGACCGACTACGGGTTCATCGGCCATCCGTTCCGAAAGGACTTCCCGATCTCCGGCCATGTGGAAATGCGCTACGACGCCGAGCAGAAACGCGTCATTTACCAACCCGTCACCATCGAGCCACGCGAGATCGTTCCGCGCGTGGTGCGCGACGATCACTACGGAATAGAGCGGTACTGACATGGCAGAGATCCAGAACTACAACCTCAACTTCGGCCCGCAGCATCCGGCCGCACACGGGGTGCTGCGCCTGGTCCTCGAGCTGGACGGCGAAGTCGTCCAACGCGCCGATCCGCACATCGGGCTGTTGCACCGCGCCACCGAAAAGCTCGCGGAAACCCGGACTTTCCTGCAGACGCTGCCGTACATGGATCGATTGGACTACGTGTCCATGATGTGCAACGAACACGCCTATTGCATGGCGATCGAGCGGCTGATGGGGATCCAGGTCCCCATCCGCGCCCAGTACATCCGCGTGATGTTCGACGAGATCACCCGGATCCTGAACCACCTGATGTCGCTGGGGTCACACGCCCTGGACGTGGGCGCCATGGCGGTTTTCCTGTACGCTTTCCGCGAGCGGGAAGACCTGATGGACTGCTACGAGGCCGTTTCGGGGGCGCGGATGCACGCGGCGTACTATCGACCTGGCGGGGTCTACCGCGATCTGCCGGATTCCATGCCGCAGTACAAGCCGTCCAAATACCGTTCGGACAAGGAAATGCGCGTCATGAACGAGGCGCGCCAGGGCTCGCTGCTGGATTTCATCGAGGACTTCACCGACCGCTTCCCGAACTGCGTGGACGAATACGAGACGCTGCTGACCGACAACCGCATCTGGAAGCAGCGGCTCGTGGACATCGGCGTGGTGTCCCCGGAACGCGCGTTGGCGCTGGGTTTCACCGGACCCATGCTGCGCGGTTCGGGAATCGAGTGGGATCTGCGCCGCAAGCAGCCCTACGAGGTTTACGACCGCATGGATTTCGAGATCCCCGTGGGGGTGAACGGCGATTGCTACGACCGCTATCTGTGCCGCATCGCCGAGATGCGGGAGTCCAACCGCATCATTCGCCAGTGTGTGGAATGGCTGCGCAACAATCCGGGGCCGGTGATCACGGACAACCACAAGGTCGCGCCGCCCCGGCGGGCCAGCATGAAGGAAGGGATGGAAGATCTGATCCACCACTTCAAGCTGTTCTCCGAGGGCATGCACGTTCCCGAAGGCGAGGCCTACGCCGCCATCGAGCACCCCAAGGGCGAGTTCGGCATCTACCTGATTTCCGACGGGGCGAACAAACCCTACCGTCTGAAGATCCGGGCGCCGGGCTTTGCGCACCTGCAGTCCCTCGAAGAAATGTCCAGGGGTCACATGATTTCCGACGTGGTGACCATCATTGGCACCCAGGACATCGTGTTTGGCGAGATCGACCGCTAGCCGGCCGATTCACAGGAATAGGCATATGTTGCTTTCTGAAGAAGCGTACCGGGAAATCGACCGGGCAATCTCGAAGTATCCGCCGGAACAGAAGCGGTCCGCCGTGATGGCGGCACTGACGGTGGCTCAGGACGAAAAGGGGTGGATCTCGCCCGAGGTCATCCGCGACGTGGCGGCGTATCTGGGCATGCCGCCCATCGCCGTGCAGGAATGCGCGACCTTCTACAACATGTACAACACCCAGAAGGTGGGCAAGTACACGCTCACCATCTGCACCAATCTGCCCTGTGCGCTGCAGGGTAGCGCGAAGGCTGCCGAATACCTGAAGGAAAAGCTGGGCGTGGATTTCCACGAAACCACGGCGGACGGCCTGTTTACGGTGATCGAAGGCGAGTGCATGGGCGCCTGCGGCGACGCGCCGGTGGTGATCGCCAATGGCAAGCACATGTGCTGCCGCATGCAGCCCGAAAGGATCGATGCGTTGATCGCTGAACTGAAACAGCAGGAGTCGGCATGAGCGGGTTGGACGTATTGCGGAAATTCTCGACCGACGCGCTGTCGCCGGATCTGGGCGGCGATCCCTCGCTCAGCATGATTTTCCATGGCCGTCACATCAGCCCGCAGATCCTCGCGGGGCTGGATGGTCATAACTGGGGCATCCAGGATTACATGGCGCGCGGCGGCTACGAGTCGCTGAAGAAGATCCTGACAACCGGTATCACGCCGGACGACGTGATCGCCGAGCTCAAGGCCTCCAGCCTGCGCGGGCGTGGTGGCGCAGGCTTTCCCACCGGCCTGAAGTGGTCCTTCATGCCGCGGAACTTCCCGGGCCAGAAATACGTGGTCTGCAATTCGGACGAGGGCGAGCCGGGTACGTTCAAGGACCGGGACATCCTGCGCTTCAACCCGCATTCGGTGATCGAAGGCATGATCATCGGCGGCTATGCCATGGGCGCGTCGGTCGGCTACAACTACATCCACGGCGAGATCTTCCAGATCTACGAGCGCTTTGAAGAAGCCCTGGAGCAGGCCCGTGCGGCCGGCTTTCTGGGCGAGAACATCCTGGGGTCGGGGTTCAGCTACGAGCTGCATGCCCACCACGGCTACGGCGCCTATATCTGCGGCGAGGAAACGGCACTGCTGGAATCGCTCGAGGGCAAAAAGGGTCAGCCGCGTTTCAAGCCGCCGTTTCCGGCAAGCTACGGACTGTACGGCAAGCCGACCACGATCAACAACACGGAAACCTTCGCGGCCGTGCCGTTCGTCTTCAAGCTCGGGGCGCAGGCCTATCTGGAGCTGGGGATCGAAAAGGCCGGCGGCACGAAGATCTTCTCCATCTCCGGCGATGTGGAGCGCCCCGGCAATTACGAAATCCCGCTGGGCACGCCGTTCCCGAAGCTGCTGGAGCTGGCGGGCGGCGTGAAGGGCGGCCGCGCGCTCAAGGCTGTGATTCCGGGCGGGTCCTCGTCGCCCGTGCTGCCGGCCGACATCATGATGCAGACCAACATGGACTATGACTCGATCGCCAAGGCCGGGTCCATGCTGGGGTCCGGCGCGGTGATCGTGCTGGACGACACTCGTTGCATGGTGAAGTCGCTCATGCGGCTGTCGTACTTCTACTTCGAGGAATCCTGCGGCCAGTGCACGCCGTGCCGCGAGGGCACGGGCTGGCTGTATCGCATGATGAACCGCATGGAGCATGGCCGGGGCACGATGGAAGACATCGCTACCCTGGATTCGGCTGCCAGCAACATGATGGGCCGCACGATTTGCGCCCTGGCCGATGCCGCCGCCATGCCTGTGCGCAGCTTCATCAAGCACTTCCGCGACGAATTCGTCTACCACGTTGACCACAAGGATTGCGTGGTCTCCAAATATCTGTAGGTTTCACACCATGGTAGAACTCACCATCGACGGTTTGAAGGTCGAAGCCGAAGAAGGCAGCATGGTCATCCAGGCTGCGCACCGAGCCGGTATTTACATCCCGCACTTCTGTTATCACAAAAAACTCAGCATCGCGGCCAACTGCCGCATGTGCCTGGTCGAAATCGAGAAGCAGCGCAAGGAAATGCCCGCCTGTGCGACGCCGGTGACCAACGGCATGGTGGTGTACACCAAGTCCGAAAAGGCAGTCGCCGCACAGCGCGCCGTGATGGAGTTCCTGCTCATCAACCACCCGCTGGATTGCCCGGTATGCGATCAGGGAGGCGAATGCCAGCTTCAGGATCTGGCCGTGGGCTATGGCGAGTCGGCATCGCGCTATCACGAGCCCAAGCGGGTCGTGTTCCACAAGCCCATGGGGCCGCTGATTTCGGCTGAATGGATGCAGCGTTGCATCCACTGCACGCGATGCATCCGGGTAGGCGAGGAAATCGGCGGCATCATGGAAATCGGGATGCTGAACCGGGGCGAATTCTCCGAGATCACCACCTTCGTGGGCGAGGCCGTGGAATCCGAGCTGTCGGGCAACATGATCGACGTCTGTCCGGTTGGCGCGCTGTTGTCCAAGCCTTTCACCATGAAGGCACGTACGTGGGAACTGGCGCGCCGCCGTTCCGTCAGCCCCCACGATAGCGTGGGCGCCAATCTGGTCGTGCAGTCCAAGATGGATCGCGTGGTGCGCGTGGTGCCGTTCGAAAACGAGCCGGTCAACGAATGCTGGATCAGCGACCGTGACCGCTTCGCCTATTGCGGCCTGTACACCGATGATCGACTGCGGCATCCCATGGTGCGCGGCTGCGACGGCGAATGGCACGAGGCCTCCTGGACCGATGCGCTGCAGTCCGTGGTGACGGGGCTCAACCAGGTGCGCGAAGACGGGGCCGGTGCCCAGATGGGATTCCTGGCCGCCGAGACGGCCACGCTCGAAGAGATGGCGTTGCTGTCGCGCCTGGCGCGCGCCCTGGGATCGGACAACGTCGACTTTCGCCTGCGCGGTGACGGCGCGGCGCTGGATGCGGTGCGCACGGGCGCTCCGTGGCTGGGCATGCCCATCGCCGACTTGAACACACTGGATCGCGCGCTGGTCGTGGGATCCTTTCTGCGCAAGGATCACCCGCTCATGGCGCAACGCCTGCGCCAGGCGGCCAAGCGCGGCATGCAGCTGTCGCTGGTTGACAGCGTGGCGGTGGATCCGCTGGTACCGGTGACCGGCCGCATGACGGTCAAACCGTCGGCGATGGCCGAGGCGCTGGCGCAGATCGCGGTGGCGCTGGCCGGACTCAAATCCCAGCCGGTGCCGGAAGGCCTGGCGGGTGTGCAACCCGGCGACTCCGCACGGGCCATTGCGGCCAGCCTGGCGTCGGGCGAACGCGTGGCAGTGTTCATGGGCAATCTGGCTGCCAGCGATGACCAGGTGGCGCAGCTCGCGGCCAACGCCCAGGCGATCGCCCAATTGGCGGGCGGCCGGTTCGGTTTCCTGACCTCGGGCGGCAATACGGTGGGCGGCTATCTGGCGGGTGCCGTCCCCAATCAGGGCGGGCGCGATGCGCGCCGGATGCTCTCGGGCGAGCCGTTGAAGGCTTATCTCGTGCTGCATGCCGAACCCTTGCTGGACAGCGAGTTGGGCGAGCAGGCAGTCAACACCCTGAAGGGCTCGGCCATGGCGGTCGCATTGACGCCTTTCAAATCCGCCGCTCAGGACTGGGCCGATGTGATGTTGCCGATCGCTCCGTTCACGGAGACGTCCGGTACGTTCGTGAATGCCGAGGGCCGCGCCCAGAGCTTCAAGGGCGTGGCCGCCCCGGTAGGCGATACACGACCGGCCTGGAAAGTGCTGCGGGTGCTGGGTAATCTGCTGGGGCTGCAGGGCTTCGACGACGAGACCTCCGAATCGGTCCGCGACACGGTGATGGTGGGGGGGCTGGAGGATCGCCTGTCCAATGACATCAACCGCGCCCCGGCAACGGTGGCCGCGGGCGCCGGCGTGGAACGTGTCGCCGAACTCCCCATCTACCGCACGGACGCGCTGGTGCGCCGCTCGCAGCCGCTTCAGGAGCACGTGGCTTCGGCACCGCCGCGCGCGGCCATGAACGGCAGCACGCTGCAGGCACTGGGCTTGTCGGCGGGTGATGCGGTGCGGGTCAGCTCGGCCCAGGGCTCGGCGGATCTGGAAGCCGCGCTGGACGAGGCTGTGGCCGATGGCGCCGTGCGCATTGCCGGCGGTTTTGAACAGACAGCCGCTCTGGCCATGGGCTCGGGCGCAATCAAGGTGGAGCGTCGCTGATGGATTGGTTGAACACTTTGAACGCCTACGGTGCCGGTCTGATCGGCCCGACGCCGTGGCTGGTGGTCTGGACATTGGTGAAGATCCTGGTCATCGCCATTCCCATCATTCTGTGCGTGGCTTACCTCACGTACTGGGAACGCAAGATGATCGGCTTCATGCACGTGCGCCTGGGGCCCAACCGCGTGGGCTATCGTGGGCTGCTGCAGCCGTTTGCCGACGTCTTCAAGCTGCTGTTCAAGGAACTGATCGTTCCGGCCAAGGCCAACAACGTGCTGTATATCGTGGCGCCCATCGTCACGCTGATGCCGGCGCTGGCGGCTTGGGCCGTCATTCCGTTCGGTCCCGAAACGGTGCTGGCCAATATCAATGCGGGTCTGCTGTTTTTCATGGCGATCACCTCGATCGGCGTCTATGGCGTCATCGTGGCGGGCTGGGCGTCGAATTCGAAGTACGCGCTCCTGGGCGCGTTGCGCGCTTCCGCGCAGATGGTGTCCTATGAATTGGCCATCGGTTTCGTGCTGGTAACGGTGCTGCTGGTGTCCGGGTCGCTGAATCTGTCCACCATCGTGGTGGGCCAGACCAAAGGTTTCTTTGCGGGCCATGGCCTGACGTTCCTGTCGTGGAACTGGCTGCCGCTGTTGCCGCTGTTCATCATCTACGTGGTGTCGTCGGTGGCGGAAACCAACCGGCTGCCGTTCGACGTGGTCGAAGGGGAGTCGGAAATCGTAGCGGGTCACATGGTGGAATATTCCGGCATGGGTTTCGCGCTGTTTTTCCTGGCCGAGTACGCGAACATGATTCTGCTCTCGGCCATGGCTTCGGTCATGTTCCTGGGGGGCTGGACGTCCCCGATCGACATTGCGCCATTGACCTGGATTCCGGGCTGGATCTGGCTGGGCATCAAGACGTTCGTCGTGGTGTCCCTGTTCATCTGGTTCCGCGCCACCTTCCCGCGCTACCGCTATGACCAGATCATGCGCCTGGGCTGGAAGGTCTTCATCCCGCTGACGGGGATCTGGCTGGTCGTGGTGGCCATCTGGATGCGGACGCCCTGGAATATCTGGCAGTAAGGAGAGCGACATGGAAGCGATCAAGGATTTCTTCGGCAGCCTGATGCTGAAGGAAATGTTCGAGGGCATGCGCCTGACGGGCAAATATTTCTTCAAGCGCAAGATCACCATCCGGTATCCGGTGGAAAAGACGCCCTCGTCCCCGCGGTTCCGCGGACTGCATGCGCTGCGTCGCTACGACAACGGCGAGGAGCGCTGCATTGCCTGCAAGCTGTGCGAAGCCGTCTGCCCGGCGCTGGCCATCACGATCGAATCCGAACAGCGCGAGGATGGCACACGCCGCACCACGCGCTACGACATCGATCTGGCGAAGTGCATTTTCTGCGGGTTCTGCGAGGAAGCCTGTCCCACCGACTCGATCGTCGAGACGCATCTGGCCGACTATCACGGTGAAAAGCGCGGCGACCTGTACTACACCAAGGACATGCTGCTGGCCGTGGGCGACCGGTACGAGCCGGAAATTGCCGCCCGCCGCGCCGCCGATGCGCCTTACCGTTGATGCCAGGACACCAACCATGAGTTTCGATATCGTTCTGTTCTACCTGCTGTCCATCGTGCTGGTGGTGGCGGCGTTTCGCGTCATCACGGCCACCAGTCCCGTGACGGGGGTGCTGCACCTGATCCTGACGTTTTTCACGGCTTCCATGATGTGGATGCTGATCCAGGCCGAATTTCTCGCGCTGGTGCTGGTCATCGTCTATGTGGGCGCGGTGCTGGTGTTGTTCCTGTTCGTGGTGATGATGCTGGACATGCGCCTGGAAAACCTGAAAGAGGGCATGCGGGTCTACCTGCCGCTGGGGCTGACCATTGGCGGGATCATGGTGGCCGAGATGGCCTTCGTGGTGGTGCGCGCCTGGGGTCATGTGGGGGACGCGCCGGTGCCGGCCCCCGGCTTCGACAACACGCGGGCGCTGGGCGTGGCCATGTACACGCACTTTCCGTATGCCGTGGAAATCGGCGGGGTGATCCTGCTGCTGGGCATGATCTCCGCCATTGCGCTCACCATGCGCAGGCGCTCCGATTACAAGCGCACCCATCCGGACAAGCAGACGCGCGTGAAATCCTATGACCGCGTGCGCCTGGTGAGCATGCCCTCGGAGGTCGAGACGGCCGCCCCCGCGCCGTCCACCGAGGGAGCCGAAAAATGATGACCCTGAGCCTGAGCCACTATCTGATCATCGGGGCCATCCTGTTTGCCATCGGTGTCTTCGGTTTCTTCCTGAACCGCCGCAACCTGATCGTGCTGCTGATGTCGATCGAACTGATCCTGCTGGCGGCCAACATGAACTTCGTCGCCTTTTCCATCTGGTCGGGCAATCTCGCCGGGCAGGTCTTCGTGTTCTTCGTGCTGACGGTGGCGGCGGCGGAGGCCGCCATCGGCCTGGCCATTCTGGTGCTGCTGTTCCGCAACCTCAGCACGATTGCCGTCGACAAACTCGACCATCTGAAGGGGTGATGGGGTCATGAGTCCACAGAATCTTTATCTACTGATCGCGCTGGCACCGCTGGCGACCGCCATCGTGGCGGGGCTGTTTGCCACGGGCTTCATGGGCTCGTGGATCGGCCGGCGCGGCGCTCACCTGCTGACCATCCTGGGCGTCGCCGTCTCCTTCATCGGGTCGCTGGTCGCCTTGCAGCAGGTCATGGATGGCCACACGTTTGACGGCACCATCTACGTCTGGTCCATGATAGGCGCGGTGAAGTTCGAGATCGGCTTTCTGATCGATCCGCTGACTGCGCTGATGATGGTGGTGGTGACCTTCGTCTCGCTCATGGTGCACATCTACACCATTGGCTACATGGCTGACGACCGGGGCTACAACCGGTTCTTTTCGTATATATCGCTCTTCACGTTCTCCATGCTGATGCTGGTCATGTCCAACAACATGATGCAGATATTCTTCGGCTGGGAGGCCGTTGGCCTCGTGTCGTACCTGCTGATCGGTTTCTATTACGGCCGGCCTTCGTCGGTGTTCGCGAGCCTGAAGGCCTTCCTGGTGAACCGCGTCGGCGACGTGGGGTTCGTCCTCGGCATCGGATTGCTGTATGCGTATGCGGGCACATTGCACTATGCCGACATCTTTGCGCAAGCCGACAAGCTGGCCGCCATCACATTCCCGGGTACCGACTGGCACATGCTGACGGTCGCCTGCCTGTGCCTGTTCGTCGGCGCCATGGGCAAGTCCGCGCTGGCGCCGCTGCACGTCTGGCTGCCCGACTCCATGGAAGGTCCCACCCCGATCTCCGCGCTGATCCACGCCGCGACCATGGTCACGGCGGGCATCTTCATGGTGGCGCGCTTTTCGCCGCTGTTCGAGCATGCCCAGAACGTGCTGTCCTTCGTGCTCATCATCGGAGCGTTCGGGGCGCTGTTCCTCGGGCTGATCGCACTGGTCCAGACTGACATCAAGAAAGTCGTGGCCTATTCGACGCTGTCGCAGCTTGGCTACATGGCGGTGGCGCTGGGGGCGTCGGCCTACCAGGTCGCCATCTTCCACCTGATGACGCACGCCTTCTTCAAGGCACTGCTGTTCCTGACTGCCGGCTCCGTCATCCTGGGCATGCATCACGACCAGGACATGCGCCATATGGGTGGCCTGCGCAAGTACATGCCGATCACGTGGATCACCACGCTGATCGGCTCGCTGGCGCTGGCGGGCATGCCGTTCTTCTCGGGCTTCTACTCCAAAGAACATATCGTGGAAGCCGCGGGCGCGGCCGGCATCTGGGGCGCGAACTTCGCCTACTTCTGCACGTTCGCCGGGCTGTTCGTCACGTCGCTCTATTCGTTCCGCCTGTATTTCCTGGTGTTCCACGGCAAGGAGCGCTTCGATCTGGAGCACGGCCCCAAGGCCCTGGTGCACGAGGAAGACTTCGAACCTTTGCAGGGAGAGGCGCGTGAGCACGCCATCGCGGAACACGCCCACCACCACGGCCTGCCCAAGGAATCGCCGTGGGTGGTGACGGTGCCGCTGATCGCGCTGGCATTCATGTCGGTGGTCGCTGGCGTGTGGTTCATCCAGCCGTTGCTCTTTGGCGACTTCTTTGGCCATTCCATCACGGTGCTGCCGCAGCACCCCGCCATGGCCGGCATGGTCGGCGGGTGGCACGGCTGGGTCGCGTTCGGGTTGCATGGCCTGACCAGCGTGCCGGTCCT
>Ga0134125_10005439_pt1 | contig 14462 bp, 13 predicted proteins | sample KB31751_FD_96464 | JGI IMG/M metagenome (GOLD analysis project Ga0134125, IMG submission 96464) | Terrestrial soil microbial communities with excess Nitrogen fertilizer from Kellogg Biological Station, Michigan, USA - KB3-175-1 | ecosystem: Environmental > Terrestrial > Soil > Unclassified ... | reverse complement strand
CGGCGCCGCTCGCCTATTTGCAGAATCCCCAGGACGCCGCCCGTGGGGGCTTCGATATCGTGATCGAGGTCTGGCTCCAGTCCCGCCGCATGCGTGAGCGGGGAATTGCCGCGGTTCGCCTCAGCCGGGGCAACTTGCGGGACCTGTACTGGACCCTGGGCCAAATGGTCGCGCATCACACCAGCAATGGCTGCAACCTGCGCCCCGGCGACCTGCTCGGGACCGGCACCGTTTCCGGACCGTCACCCGAAGCTCGCGGATGCCTCCTGGAGTTGACCGAAAAAGGAGCCACGTCCGTGAAGCTCCCCGAAGATGAGAACCGGACGTTTCTCCACGACGGCGACCAGGTCACGTTGCGGGCGTATGCGCAGCACCCCGAGGGCTGGCGGCTGGGATGGGGCGAGTGCCGGGGCGGGGTGGTTGCGGCACTCTAGGTTGCCGCCCCGAGCCGGATGCGCAGCTCCGGCATGGGGCCTGCGGGGTCCGTGCCGGGGCCGCGCCAATCAATGTAACCCCGCGCCCGCTCAAACATCGTATTAGGATGGTGCATGGCCGAACCTGAGGCTAGAGCGGTCGCGGTAGGCGAAGACGAGCTGGCTTTGGTGCGGCGGGCATGCGCTGGGGAGCGGGACGCATTTTTCGCGTTGGTCAGCCGCTATCAGGCCGCGCTATACCGGTCGGCGTTGGCCATCACCCGCAATCCGGCGGATGCCGAGGACGTGGTTCAGGAGACCTTCCTGCGTGCCTACGAGCACCTGGGACAGTTCCGGGGAGAGGCCAAGTTTCAAACATGGCTGACACAAATTGCGCTCAACACGGCCCGGATGAAGCTGCGCAAGAACCACGGCAGTCTGTGGGAGTCGTTGGATGCCCCGCAGGAGACCGAGGACGGTTGGCTGCCGCGGGACGTGACCGAGTGGCGGGAGAACCCGGAACAGCGGTTCGGCCGCGAGGAGCTGGAGCGTATCTTGCACCAAGCCCTCAACGGCCTGCCTCCGGGCTACCGCGAGGTAGTGGCCCTGCGCGACATTCAATTGCTCTCCACCCAGGAGACCGCCGACGTGCTGGGGCTGAGCCTGGCCAACGTCAAGACCCGCCTGTTGCGGGCGCGTCTGCAGCTTCGGGAGCGGTTGGCCGCTTCCCTGGGGCGCCGGAGTTAGCCGCATGATCATCACCTGCCAACAGTTCCTGGAATGGATGTCCGACTACCTGGACGGTGAGCTGGAGGCCGTGTTGGCCGAAGCCGTTCGCCAGCATGGTGAGCAGTGCGCGCCCTGCCAGGTTGTGTTGGATAGCAGCGATCAGATGCTGCGTCTGGTGGGCGACGATCGCCTGTTTGCCATGCCGCCGGGAGCCAGCGAACGCCTGCATCAAGCCCTGGAACGCGGGTTGGGCGAACCCCTGGTTCCCGCCGAGTTGCGCCCACCTGTTCCGGTGGCAACCCTACAGGCCCCTCGCCGCTCCCACTTCATCCTTCATTCGGCTTGGGCGGCGGCGGCCATCGTGATCCTCGTCCTGGCGGCGGGCATCCTGCGCTGGCGCGCGTCGGCGACCACCACCTCAGGATGGCTGATTGACCGGCACTGCTTGGCCACCTTTCAGAGTCACCTGGCCGACCACCCGCGCGATTGCTTAATCCGCTGTGCCTCAAGTACTTACGGCTTGGTGGATGCGAAGGGGCACTTCCGGCCGTTTGACGCGAAGGGGAATCAGACCGCGCTGGCGGCGGTCAAGGCCAGCACCCAGCCGGATCACCTCTGGGTCACAGTCAAGGCCAAGCGTTCCAGCAGTTCCGAATTGGCGGTGGAACAGCTCGAACTCACCGAACCCGGCACGGATACCGTGGCCGCTCCCACCTCGCGCTGACCGGAATTCCAGCTATTGGAGTATTTTCTCGAAAAAGTCCAGGGCGCGCGGGTCGTGGCTCTGACCCAGCCAGAAGATCGCCTTTTTGCGCACCGCGGGGTTGGGGTTGGTCTCAGCCACTTGAATTAGCATGGGCACGCCGTCGTGATTGGGCAACTGGCTCAGTCCGAAGACGGCGCGTTCCTTGACTGCTGTGTCGGGGTCGTCGCTCACCGCCGAGCCTAGGGTCGCGGCTGCCTTCTTCCCGGCTTTTTGCGAGAGCCAGAACAGCGCCTGTTCCCGTACCTTGGGAGCCGCATCGGTCTTGGCCATGCGGATCAGTTCCTCCACCGCGCCGGGGTCGGCACTGACATTGAGGCCGAAGGCCGTTTGGGTGCGTACCGCGATGCTGGCGTCGCCGCGCGCCACCTTTTGCAACTCCATGAAGCCGGCATGGCCGCGCGCGGCTCCCAGCCAGAACACCACGCGTTTGCGCAGCGTCTCGGCTTGGCCTGGCCCCAGCATACGGTCGAGCGCCGCGTCCGCGGCGGCGCCGTCGGTCAAGGCAATCGCCGCGATGCCGCCGTTCTGCACCGGGGTTTGAGGCACCAGCGATTCCAGCAGCGCCACGCTCTGCTCCGTCGAGACGCCGGTTAGCCAGCGCACAGGCAAGCCGCCCGCGTCCAACTCGCAGTACTCGGAGAAGGTGCGGATCTTGTCCACATCGCCGTGGCTCAGCCGATAGAGGACGTACAGTTGGCGCGGGGACTCGAGCGCGGCCACGTGTTCGCCGCCGGAATCCCGGTCCCCGGTCTCCAGGTAGCTGACGCCGCACCCCCCGTCGTTATGATTGCTCGCCACCCGGGGCACGCTGTAACCCAGCCAGAGCGGCCCGGCGGCCGACTTGGCTTGTTGCCACTGCGCGGACAGGTTGCCGTTGGCCGCAAGCGTTTGCAATTGTGCGTTGAGAAAACGCGGGGTCTGAGCCGTGGCCAGCGCAACGCCGGCGGTCAGGGCAAGAAGCAGGCGCATGGTCGTCTCCTACTGGTTCAAAATTTCCAACAGGTAATCGGTGGCCACCTTGGAATGCATCAGCGACAGTTTTTGCACCAGGTCGCGTTTCAACTCGGGGTCGGCTTCCTTGCGTGCAAGCGCCACCAGCGCGCTAGCGTTGTTGTGCAGGAACAGACCCTGAATGACCGCCTCGCTGGTCTTGCGGTCGCTCGCGCCCGTGTACATGCCCGCCAGCGCGGTTTGCGCCGCATCCCCGCCGAACAGGCCCAGGTTGCGGATCACGTCCGCCCGCAACTCGGGGTTGGTCTCGGTCTTCGCCAGCTCCGCCATATGGGCCGAATCGCCGGCCAGTCCCAACGATCGGATGATGGAGCGCTTTACCTCGGCCGGCGGGTGGGCCTGGTAGAGCGACCACAGTTCACTCTTACCCCCCGCCAAGCCCAGCTCCCGCACCGCCTCCTGCTGGAGTTGCGGGTTGGTTTCCACCTTGGCCGCGGCCAACAGCCGGGCCCGGTCGCCGCCCAACATGTAGGAGCGCAAGATTGCCGATTTCATCTCGGTACTGCCCGAGGGATAGATTTTGGCCAAAGCCTCCAGGCCATTGCCGCCGTTCATGCCCAGATAACGCACCGCTTGCATCGCCAGCTTGGGATCGGCGTGGGATTGCGCGATCTTGGCGAGTTCGTCCGTGCCCACCGTGCCCTGTTGCGACATGACGAACAATGCCCGCGACTTTACCGCCTCCGATGCGTTGCCGTTCACCACCTTTTGGAGCAGCGGCAGGGCCTCGGCCGGATCGGTCTGCATTAAGCCGTTGATCGCCAGCAGCTTCAAATCGTCGTTGGGCTGGGCATTGGGAGACACCTTTTGGCCGCTGTCCTGGCGCAATTGCAGTTCCAGCGCGCGCGCATCCTCATCCCAACCGCTGTGTGGGTATTTGCTGGTGAGTTGGTCCAGCGTTCCCAGCGCTTCCAGCCGCTCGTTGAGCTTGCTCTGCGAGTACGCCTTCCAGTACATTACCGCGTCGGCATTGTTCAGATTGGCCTGGGCCTGGCTCAAGAGCTGGTCCAGCTTGGCGAGCGCTTCGTTCCAGCGCGCGGCGTTGGCGTCGCTCAGCGCCGACTGATACAGGGCATCCTGGGCCGACTTCTGTGCCGGGGCGACGGCCGGCGATTGCGCCGCCATCCATCCACTCAGCGCTACGGCGGCGATTGCGGGATAGGTGAATTTAGTCATAACGTGCCCTTCTGCTCCTTGCTGTCGACTTGGGAATGGATCCGGGTTTGCAAGGTCTGATCGGCCACGCGGACCTTGAACAGGATGCCGCTGGCCGCGATCCGGTCTTGCAGCTCGCGCCACTGTTGGCGGGTGACTTCGGCGGGGCTGTGTGCGATCTGCAGCAGCACCGGCTCCAACTCGGCGAGCAGGTGCGCCGTGGCGTCCTGGCCGGCGGCGTCGGCGCCTTGCTCGTACAGCCGGTTGGAGGCGATCAGCTCGCGCGCCCACTGCTGCTCGCTCGACAGGTTGACCTGATGCGCGTCCGCCACCGGCAGCGGGTGCGCCAAATCCAGCAGCAACACCTGCGTCCGGTCCAGATGCGCCTGCACGACCACCAGCAGGACCTGGGTTCTGGTCGTGGGCGGGGTCAGAACCGCCATCCGGGACGCTGCCGGAGGCGCTGGACGCTGCCACCGTCCCATCCAGTAGGAGCCGGCGGCCAGCAAGATCGCCGCCGTGGCCCAGATCACGCCGGCGGGGATGGGGAGCCAGCGTCGTGGCCGGCGCGGCGGCTCCTCCAAGCGCGTTGCCAGCCCATGCCACACCCGATCCGGCAAGTTGGCGGGTGGCTCCGGCGCCTCCCAGGAGGAGAGTTGCCGAAGCATCTGGCCGATGTCCCGCAGCTGCTTCTGGCACGCCGCGCACTGCTCGAGGTGCGGATCGGGGGCGGCGGCGTCCATGCCCATGGCGCGGGCAATCAGCTCGCGTTCGCTGGAGTGCTTCACCGGCTCCCCCCATGCAGCGGCTGCAGGCTGCGGCGCAGTTTTTGCACGCCGCGGAAGATGGTGTTCTTGGTGGCGGCCTCGCGCAATCCCAGCGCCGCGCCGATCTCGCTAATCGAGAGCTGCTCATAGTGGCGCAGGGCAAAAGCCGCGCGCTCTACCGGGCTCAGGCTGGCCAGGGCGGCTTCCACCGCGCGCCGGGCCTCCTGGCTCAGCAATAGCCGTTCAGGGGTGGCGGTGTCTCCGGGCAGGGACTCGGACTGCACGCCGCCTTCGGGGTCGTCAATCGTTTCGGCGATGGGCTGGGCGCGCCGCTTGCGCACGTGGTCGAGCGAGGCGTTGACGCAGATCCGGTAGATCCAGGTGGAGAAATTGGCGCGCGCCTGGAAGGTGTCGCGGCTGCGGTAGGCGCGCAGGAAGGTTTCCTGTACCAGGTCTTCCGCGTCTTGTACGTTGCCAGTCATCCGATAAGCGAGACGAAAGAGGCGACGGCTGTAGCGATCTACCAGAAGGCGGAACGCCTCCGGCTCGCCCGACGCTGCCGTGACAGCGTCGCTTTCGTCCTCCACTTTCGTCATCCGGATGGTTAGACGCCGCGGTACGGCGGCGGTTAGGGACTCAGGCTCCGGCTTCAGGACCGGTGGCCTCGAGGGGCAACTCCACGATAAATCGCGCGCCCACCGGGGTGTTATCCTCGACCCGCAGCGTGCCCCCATTTTCCTCGATGATCCGCAGGACAATCGCCAGACCCAGGCCGCTGCCGCGCTCTTTGGTGGAGTAGTAGGGAAGGAATAGGCGCTCTTTATCGCCCTCCGGAACCCCGTGGCCGGTATCCGCCACCACGGCTTCGACGACGCCCTCCAAGTGCTGCGTGGCCAGCGTGATCCGACGAAAGGGAGAACCGTGCATCGCCTCGGCGGCGTTGTCAATCAGGTTCACAAACACCCGGCGCATGTCGTTGGGGTCGAGCTGGAGCGCCGGCAGCGGGTCGAGCCGGGTGCGCACGTCAATGCCGTCCAGGCGGCCATCGAAGCTGCGCAGCGCGCTCTCGATGATCTCGTTCAGGTCGCAGGCGAGAGGCTGCGCGTGGGGAAAACGGGCAAAAGCCCCGAACTCATCCACCAGCCGTTGCATGGAGTGAACTTCGGCTTCGATCATGGCGGCGCAGTCGTTGATCACCGCCACGTCGAGGGGCCCACCGGACCCGGCCGAAGCCAGCCGCCGCCGGATGCGCTGCGCCGAGAGGGCAATCGGTGTCAGCGGGTTCTTGATCTCGTGGGCGATGCGTTGCGCCACTTCCCGCCAGGCGGCGGTCTTCTGGATGCGCAGCAGGTCGGTCAGGTCCTCGAGCACGAGCACGTAACCGGCGAAACGCCGCCGGCCGCCCAGCCCGGTATCGCTGGCGGGCAAGGCGGCAATCGTAGCCGCGAGGGTAAGCTGCCTCCCCCCGGCGGCGACCTCGAGCTGACCGGTAGCCTGGGGCCAGCGTTCCGACTTGCGCAGCAGGTGCAGCACTTCACGCCGGCTGGAAGCGTCAAATATCTCCTCGAGCTGCCGCGGCTTGGCCATGGGCAGGCCAAACAGCCGCTGTACCGCCGGGTTGACCTGTTCGACGCGGAAATCCCGGTCCAGCGAGATCACCGCCGAGGGCGTGTTCTCCAGCAGCGCCGCGGTGTAGCGCTGGCGCGCGTCCAGTTCTTGATTCGCCGATTGCAGTTGCTGGCGCGAAGCGTCGATCTGACGGCGGCTGGTCTCGAGCTCGCCCACCATCTGGTTGAACGATTCCACCAGCGCCCCGACCTCATCCTGGGCGCCAATCCGCACGCGATAGGCCAAATTCCCCTTGGAGATCTCCTGCGTGGCGGCCGCCAACTCGGCGATCGGCACGGTCACCGCCTTGGATAGCCGCAGAGACAGCCAGGTGGCGCCAAAGAGGATGGCCATCGTGAGCAGCAGGAGATAGCCGATATACACAAGGCGCAGGGAGCGCCGATCCAGCGCCAGCCGGGCGTAGCGGTCGCGCGCTTGGGCCAGGTTGGCAATCTGCGTGGTCAGCGCGGAGGGAATCGGCATGCCGACCTGTACGCGGCCGCCGTTGCTCAGCGGCGACTCGGTCAGCATGTACGTGCCGCCGGTCAGTTCCTGGCGCCCCACCTCCATCGGGTTGGGGTGCAAGCCTAGCGGCAGGTTGTAGCTGGCAAAGATCCGGCCGCGTCCGTCGTAGATGACCGCGAACCCACCTTGCAGGGTCGTACGGTGCCGGGCCAGCGCGGTTTGCAACGTGGCGGCGTCGGTGAACTGCAATCCTGCGGCGACATTGCGGCTGGCGGCGATCGAATCGGCTTCGTTCTGGGCATTGTCGGTGACGAACTGGGTCAGCAGCGCCAGCATGCTCTGGTTGTCGTCGCGTACCGTGACCACCGGTTGGCTGAACCACTTATCCAGGGTGCGGTTGATCAGGCCGTACGTGAAGCCGAACATGCAGATGACCGGGGTCAGGCTCAACGCCAGCGCCCCGATCACCAGCTTGGTCTTGAAGCGCGATCCCAGTACCTGTGCCCGGCGTTCGGCGAAAAGCTTGACCACCTGGCGCGCCAGCACGAACGTCAACACCACGATGGCCAAAAAGCACATCGTGGAGAGAAAGAACAGCAGCCAGGTATTCTCCGGGCTGGGGGCCAGCCGCAGGCTGAAAGCCTGGGGGTAGAACAGCACCACAATCAGCGCCACGAGCGCTCCCCCCAGAACCCATACCCGCAGCCGGCGCGCCGAACCGCCCATTATGCCCACTCCTCCCCAGCGCCGAAACAGGGTACTCCGCTGGATGTAATCATGCCCACCCGCAGCATACCGCAGCCGGGCCACGGCATCCTGTTACCATGATTTTCAGGAGGATTCATGCCGCTGAAGGTTGGCATCAATGGCTTTGGCCGCATCGGGCGCAACTTCTTCCGCGCAGCGATGGGGGATGAGCGCTTCGAGATCGTGGCGCTGAACGATATTACCGCTCCCGCCATGCTGGCGCACCTGCTCAAGTACGATTCCATCTTAGGGAACCTGAGCGCCAAGGTGGAAGCGGCCGACGATGCCATTATTGTCAACGGCCGCCGTATTCCGGTCTGGTCGCGGAAGGATCCCGCCCAGCTCGACTGGTCTTCGCTGGGCGTGCAGGTGGTGGCCGAGTGCAGCGGACAGTTCGCCAACCACGCCGGCGCCAGCCAGCACCTGCGCGGCAGCGTCAAGCGGGTCATCATTTCCGCTCCCGCCAACGACGCCGACGTGAGCCTGGTTTTGGGCGTGAACTCGGAAGCCTACGATCCCGCCCAGCACCGCATCGTCTCCAACGCGAGCTGCACCACCAACTGCCTGGCGCCGATCGCCAAGGTCATTCAGGACTCTTTCGGCATCGTCTCCGGCTCGATGACCACGGTGCACTCGTATACCAACGATCAGCGCATCCTGGACTTACCGCATAAGGACAAGCGCCGTGCCCGCGCCGCCGCCATCAACCTCATCCCCACCTCGACCGGCGCCGCCAAGGCCCTCAGCCTGGTGATCCCGGCGCTCAAAGGTAAGCTCGACGGCTTCGCCCTGCGCGTGCCCACGCCCAACGTCTCGGTGGTGGACCTGGTGGCGTTCGTAGAGAAGCCCACCTCTACCGCCGAGGTCAACCAAGCCCTGCGCGCTGCCGCGGAGGGCCCGATGAAGGGTATTCTCGGTTACGAGGAGGATGAGCTGGTATCCTCCGATTTCAAGGGCGACCCTCGCTCCTCGATCGTGGACGCCAAGCTCACCAAGGTGGTCGCCGGCAACTGCGTCAAGGTGGTGGCCTGGTACGACAACGAATGGGGGTATTCCTGCCGTATGCGTGATCTGGTCGTGCTCATGGCCGAGAAAGGCGTTTAACCCATGCCCAAGCTCTCCGTGGCCGATCTTGATCTCTCCGGCCGCTTGGTGCTGACGCGTGTGGACTTCAACGTCCCGATGCACCAGGGCGTGATCACCGACGATTCCCGCATCACCGCCACACTCCCCACCCTGCGCTATCTGCGCGAACACGGCGCCCGCACCGTGTTGTGTTCCCATCTGGGCCGACCCAAGGGGAAGATCGACCTCAAGTACACCCTCCGCCCGGTAGCCGAGCATCTGGAACGTGTGCTCGACGCCAATGTCGGCTTCTGTCCCGAAACTGTCGGGCCGCTGGCCAACGAGATGGCGTCCAAGCTCGAGCCCGGCGGGGTAATGCTGGTCGAGAATTTGCGCTTCCAGGCCGGCGAGGAGGCCAACGATGAGGGCTTTTCCCGCCAGCTCGCCGAATTGGGCGACGTCTACGTCAACGACGCCTTCGGCGCCGCGCACCGCGCCCATGCTTCCACCGCCGGCGTTACCCGCTTCTTCACCGAGGCCGCGGCCGGCTTTCTCATGCTGCGCGAGCTCGACTACCTCGGTCGCGTCCTGGCGGCGAAGGAACATCCGTTCGTGGTAATCCTGGGCGGCGCCAAGGCCTCCGACAAGCTCCCGCTTATCTCCCATCTGGCCCGCACCGCCGATCACTTGCTGATCGGCGGCGGCATGGCGTACACCTTCCTGCGAGCCAAAGGGAAACCGATCGGCGATTCGCTGGTGCAGGACGATTTCGTGCCGGCGGCCGGTGACCTGCTCAAACAGGCGAAGCACGGCCAGATCCTGCTGCCCACCGATCACGTGCTCGAGGAGGGTACGGTGGTTCACGAGATCCCCGCCCACGGCAAAGCCATGGATATAGGTCCCGCCACCCGCGCCGCCTTCGCCCGCGCTATCGCCCCCGCCCGCATCGTCTTCTGGAACGGCCCGATGGGAGTTTTTGAACGACCGCCGCTCGATGCCGGCACGCTGGCCGTGGCCCGCGCCGTAGCCGGCTGCCCCGGCGTGACCGTGGCCGGCGGCGGCGACTCGGTGGCGGCGCTGCGCGCCTCCGGGCTCGAGGACAAACTGACCCACGTCTCGACCGGTGGCGGCGCATCGCTCGAGTTCCTGGCGGGCGACACGCTGCCGGGCGTTGCCGCACTCACCGAGGCCCCTTCCGCATGAACCCTTTGCGCCCCCCGATGATGGTCGCCAACTGGAAGATGCATAAGACGGCGGCCCAGGCCGCCGCCTTCTTCCAAGCCCTGGAACAGCGTTTGCCGGCCTCGACCAACGGCTGCCGAATCGTGGTGGCGCCGGCGTTTCCCAGTCTGCCGGCGGCGGTGGAAGCGGCGCGCGGCCGCAACATCGCGATTGCCGGTCAAAACCTGCATTGGGAGTCCGAGGGGGCCTTCACCGGCGAGGTTTCGGGCCCGATGCTTGCGGGTGCCGGGTGTACGTACGTTATCGTCGGTCACTCCGAACGCCGGCAGTACTTCGGCGAAACCGACGAGACCGTGCAGCGCAAGGTGCGCGCGGCCCTGGCCGCACGGCTGGTCCCCGTCGTCTGCGTGGGCGAGACCAAGGCCCAGCGCGAGGCCAACGAAATTGAGTTGGTGCTGCGCTACCAGTTCGAACGCGCCTTCTGGGGAATGTCGGCCGAGGATTTGGGCGGTTGTGTGCTTGCCTACGAACCGGTTTGGGCGATAGGCACCGGCAACGTCGCCACCCCCGAGATCGCCGAAGGGGCGCATCGCTTTCTGCGCCGCTGCGCGCTGGAGATCTTTGGCCCCGACGCCGCGGCCGCCCTGACCATCCTCTACGGCGGCAGCATCAAGCTCGGTAACGAAGTGCCGCTGTTGGCTCAGCCCGACGTGGATGGCGGCCTGGTCGGCTCCGCCAGCCTCGACCCCGAGGTGTTTGCCTCGCTGGTGCTGGCCGCCGCCAAGGCGGCCAAGCACTAGAGGCGGGCCGCGCGCAAGGCTGTGGGCTCGGTGCATGTTAGAATCATTTTTTGCGGAAGTGGTGAAACTGGCAGACACACCATCTTGAGGGGGTGGCGCCGCAAGGCATGCGGGTTCGAGTCCCGCCTTCCGCACCAAGTTTGGAAAAAGAGCTAAAGAGGAACGTTCTGTGGCATTTCTGATTACCCTGGTCCACGTCCTGGTCTGCCTGTTTTTGATCACCGTCATCCTGCTGCAAAGCGGCAAAGCGGGCGACATTGCCTCGGCCTTTGGCGGCATGGGCAGCCAGACTGCTTTTGGACCGCGAGGCGCGCAAACCGCTCTGGGCAAAGCCACGATCGTATGCGCGGTGCTGTTCATGCTGACCAGCATTACCCTGGCCATCATCACCGTTGGCTCCAAACCCAACGGCAGTTCCATCTTGGGCGCCGCCCCGATTCACACCTCGCAACCTCAGCCGCCGAAGACTCCCAAGAAGTAAGCCCAAACGGAGCGGGGCGATGTGCTCCGCGTAGCGTGAGAAAGGATTGCGGGCACCGGCGGCGAAGCCGTGTGCGCGCACGCGCAGAATAGACGTGCTTGAGCGCTATACCGTCCCGGTCGGCCCGCTCGCTTGCAACTGCACCATTCTTGCCGACTCCGCCACGGGCGAAGCCGTGGTGGTGGATCCCGGCGCCCAGATTGAGCTTATCGTTCATCGCCTTATGCAGCGCGGTTGGAAGCTGACCGCCATCCTCATTACCCACGCCCACATTGACCACATCGGCGGCGCCGCGGAGTTGAAGAGCCGCACCGGCGCGCCGGTGTGGTTCAACCCGCGCGATCGCGCGCTGGCCGCCATGTTGGCGGAACAGGCGATGTGGATTGGGGTTCCACCCCCGCCGGCCGTCGCGCTCGACAGCGAGCTCACTCGCGAAGCCAAGCTGATGCTGGGCGCCCACCGGCTCCAAGTGCTCGAGACGCCGGGGCACACCGAAGGCAGTGTCTGCCTGTATTTGCCCGAGGAAAAATTGCTGCTGGCCGGGGACACGTTGTTCGCCGGGTCCATTGGCCGTACCGACCTGCCCGGCGGCGACACCGCCGCCATCCTCGCATCGCTGCGCGGAACCCTGATGGCCCTGCCCGACGATACCCAAGTCATCCCCGGCCACGGACCGTTCACAACCATCGGCCAGGAGCGCCAGACCAACCCATTTCTTCAGTGAGGTGGGGGGCTCAGCTCCAGCGCCAGCCAGGGTGCCGGCAGTTCGCTTTGGGGCTGCATGTGGCCGATCTGGGCGATGTGCCGCCCGGCGCCATAAGCGTCCACAAACCGCGCCGCGCTGTCGCGGCCGACAATCACCAGCGCATGCGGGGGGAGTGTCCCCTCCGGCGGCCACTCGGCCAAGGTGCCGTCCAACTCGTACTGGACGCCATAGAGAAGGCTGCGGTTGAGATTCCAGCTATACAGCGGGACGCTGGCGCAGGTGGTGGGCAATCCGGTCGCGCACTCGGCCCGGATCGCCTGCGCCAAAGGCCTTCCGCTCAGCGCCACGTCGAGGTCGTGGCTGACGGGCGGGCGGGTCAGCGACCAGGCTCCCGCGGCCACGATCACCGCGGTTGCCCCGAGCAGAAGCGCCGTGCGCCGCCGTAGCGCCAGCACCAGCAATAGCGCGGTCGTGCCGATGGCCAGCACCGCCTCCGGCGGCGTACGCAGCAGGGAAGCGAGCGGCGGGCGCAGGGCACGCGGGGCGAGAAACCAATTCGTAAGTCGCACGCCGGCCGGGATCCAACCCGCGAGCGCCGCGCTCAACATTAGCGGCCAGCGCGGCCCCCGCTCCCAGGTCTCGGCGGCGTAGACCGCCATCAACGCCACCGCGCCCGGGACCGCGGGCAGGATATAGCCCGGCAGCTTGGACTGCGAGATCGAAAAAAACGCCACGGGCGCCAGCGTCCAAAAGCTCAAGTAGAACTTGAGCGGTGCGTCGTCGCCGTTCCAGGCCCGCCGCCAGCCCCGCTCGCGGAAACGCCGCCCCGCCGCCGCCAGCGGCAGGACCAGCCAACCGGTCCACGGTGCCAGCGCCAGCAGCAGCACCGGAATGTAGAACCACACCGGCTGCGGATGTTCGAACCGGTTGGTGGCGAACCGCTCCAGGTTGTGTTGCAGCACGAAGACCCGGAAAAAGGCTGGGTTGCGCCACTGCACCGCCGCGTACCAGGGCGCTGCCACCGCCAAGAAGATCATTACCGGCGCCGGGGCCAGGCACCGCGCCAGCCGTCGCCAATTTCGCTGCGAGGCCCAGAACGCCAGACCCACCATCGCCGCCAGCACCACCGCGATCGGGCCTTTGGCCAAAGTTGCCAGCGCCACGAGCGCCGCCGCGGCCGGATACCACTCCAGGTAGAGGGCCATCATCGCCAATGACCACGGCACGGTAAGCGTCATGTCGGTGGTTGCCGCGCGGCCGAAGATGAACAGAAACGCCGTGGTAAGACTAAAGAGCGCCCCCAGCAATCCCGCCCGCCGGCTATGCACGCGGTGGAGGAACCAGCCCAACCCCGCGCTCAGCAATAGCGCCAGCAGCGCATTGGGCAGCCGCGCCGCCGCCGCGCCCACGTGGAAGACGCCTTGGGTGACCGCCGCCAGCCAGTAGTACAACACCGGCTTCTCGAACCAGGGTGCGCCCCAGAGCCAGGGTGTCACCCAGTCGTGCCGGTGCAGCATCGCGGCCGCGATGGCCGCATAGCGCGGTTCGTCCGGCCCTACCAGTCCAAAGCTGCCCAACCCGTGCAGCAGCATCACCCAAGCGAGGGCTGACCAGCCCATGACCAATCCCAGGATGGAAGCCGTTCGCTTCAATAGATGGGCGCCTCTCCGGCGGGGCGCGTCTTCCAGCGCCGGTGCACCCATAGCCACTGGCTGGGATAGCGCCGCACCCACCGCTCGATGACCGCGGTGAAGAGCGCGGTGTTGGCGGCGACCTCCTCGGCCTCCTTGCCGCCGCGCGCCAACTCCAACTCGGGTTCGAAGCGCAGCACGTAACGCCGCTCCTGCTCCTCCCAAACTGTAAAGCCCGGCACCACGCTCGCGCCGGTGCGCCCGGCAATCTTGGCGGGACCTATGGCGGTGCATGCCGGCACCCCGAAAAAGGGCACAAATACCCCTTGCGGTGGCGCCGAGTTCTGGTCGAGCAGGATCCCCACAGTCTCGTTGGCAGCCATCGCCTGGAATAGCCCGCGTGCGAAATCGCCTTTGGCGATTGGCAGGTTGCCGTGCATGCCGCGGTAGCGGTTCACGAGCCGGTCCAACGGAGCGTTGTCTAAGGGCCGGACGATGAATTTCATCGGATACCCCGCCAGGCTGTGCCCGAAGCTCGACAGCTCCCAAGCCCCAAGGTGCGCGGTCAGCACCAGCACGCCTTTGCCCTTCGCTCGGGCCGCAAGGAAATGCTCCAGTCCCTCGGTGCGCATCAGCTGCGGCAGCGTTTCCCGCCGGTCGCGCGGAAACAGGCAAAACTCGGCCATCTGCCGGCCCAGGTTGGTATAGACCCCCCGCAATATCCGGTTCCGTTCGCCGGGGTGGAGAGCCGGAAATGCCAACTCCAGGTTGCGCCGTCCCACCCGCACCAGGCGCCGGTGTCCCCAATAAAACGCGCCGGCGATCGTGCGCCCCACTCCCCGCGCCGCCGGGCGGGGCAGATGTCCCATGGCCGCCAGCGCCGCCCGCACCGGTGCGTACTCGAGTTCCTCTCGCATGGGTTCTTTAGAATACAAT
>Ga0134125_10005438_pt1 | contig 14462 bp, 11 predicted proteins | sample KB31751_FD_96464 | JGI IMG/M metagenome (GOLD analysis project Ga0134125, IMG submission 96464) | Terrestrial soil microbial communities with excess Nitrogen fertilizer from Kellogg Biological Station, Michigan, USA - KB3-175-1 | ecosystem: Environmental > Terrestrial > Soil > Unclassified ... | reverse complement strand
GATCCGCAACGTCGTCAACATCGGCATCGGCGGCTCCGACCTCGGCCCGGTGATGGCCTACGAGGCGCTCCGCCACTACTCGAACCGGGAGATGACCTTCCGCTTCGTCTCCAACATCGACGGCACCGACTTCGTCGAGGCGACCCGTGACCTCGACCCGCAGGAGACCCTCTTCATCGTCTCCTCGAAGACCTTCACCACGCTGGAGACGATGACCAACGCGCACTCCGCCCGCGACTGGGCGCTGGCCGGGCTCGGCGGCGAGGAGGAGGCGGTGGCCAAGCACTTCGTCGCGGTCTCCACCAACGCCGACGAGGTGACCAGGTTCGGCATCGACACCGACAACATGTTCGGCTTCTGGGAGTGGGTCGGCGGGCGCTACTCGATGGATTCTGCGATCGGCCTCTCGACCATGCTGGCGATCGGCCCCGCCCGCTTCGCCGAGCTGCTGGCCGGCTTCCACGCGATGGACGAGCACTTCCAGGAGGCCGACTCGGGCTCCAACCTGCCGATGATCATGGGCCTGCTGAGCGTCTGGTACTCGGACTTCTTCGGCGCCGAAACCTGCGGCGTCTTCCCCTACGACCAGTACCTGCACCGTTTCCCGGCCTACCTGCAGCAGCTGACGATGGAGTCGAACGGCAAGCACGTGACGCTCGCCGGCGAGCACGTCGACTACGACACCGGGGCGATCTTCTGGGGTGAGCCGGGAACCAACGGCCAGCACAGCTTCTACCAGCTGATCCACCAGGGGACGCGGTTGATCCCGGCCGACTTCATCGGCTTCGCCCATTCGCTGAACGAGCTCGGCGACCACCACGACAAGCTGATGTCGAACGTCTTCGCGCAGGGACAGGCGCTGGCCTTCGGCAAGACGGCCGAAGAGGTGGCGGAAGAGGGGACGCCGGCGGAGGTCGTGCCGCACCGGGTGATGGAGGGCAACCGGCCCTCGAACACGATCCTCGCCGAGCGGCTCGACCCGGAGACCCTCGGCGCGCTGGTCGCCCTCTACGAGCACAGCGTCTTCACCCAGGGGGCGGTCTGGGGGATCGACAGCTTCGACCAGTGGGGGGTCGAGCTGGGCAAGGAACTGGCGAAGGCGATCATCCCCGAGCTGGAGGCCGGCGAGGAGCCGAAGCTCCACCACGACAGCTCCACCAACGCCCTGATCCGCCGCTACCGCGACCTGCGGCGCGGGGTCTAGAGGCAGGCCTTAATCCGTCACAGACGCGGGCCGACTCGGGGAGTAGCGTTTCCCCCATGCCTGGCCTGGACGCGATCCCGCTCGCTGCCTCGGCCACCAGCAACCTGTTCGCGGCGCGCGAGCAGATGGCGTTCACGCTCGCCTTCCACATCGTGCTCGCCTGCCTCGGCGTGGCCTTGCCGGCGACGATCCTGGTCGCCCATTACATCGGTCTCAAACGAGACGACCACGACGCGATCGAGCTGGCCCAGCGCTGGTCGAAGGCGATGGCGGTCACCTTCGCCGTCGGCGCCGTCACCGGCACCGTCCTCTCCTTCGAGTTCGGCCTGCTCTGGCCGCACTTCATGGAACGCTTCGGCGCCGCCTTCGGCATCGCCTTCGGGATCGAGGGCCTCTTCTTCTTCCTCGAGGCGATCTTCCTCGCGATCTACATCTACGGCTGGAAGCGCCTCCCGCCCTGGGCCCACTTCTGGGCCGGCGTGCCGATGTTCATCACCGGGATCGGCGGCGCCTTCTCGGTGGTCGCCGCCAACTCGTGGATGAACCAGCCGCAGGGCTTCGCCCTCGACGCCGCCGGCAAGGTGACCGAAGTCGAACCGCTCAGGGTGATCTTCAACCCGGCGACCCCGTACGAGGTCCCGCACATGATCCTCGCCGCCTACATGGTGGTCGGTTTCCTGGTCGCCTCGATCTACGCGGTCGGGATGCTGAAAGGCCGGCGCGACCGGCTGCACCGCCTCGGTCTGCTGATCCCGCTGACGATCGCCTGCATCGCCACCCCGGTGCAGCTGCTGGTCGGCGACACCGCGGCGCGCGAAGTGGCCAAGGACCAGCCCGCCAAGTTCGCGGCGATGGAGTGCATCCAGGACACCGGTGGGCACCAGACCGAGTACATCGGCGGCATCTGCACCTCGAGCGGGGTGAAGCTGGCGATCCCGATCCCGGACCTCGACTCGCTGCTGGTCGGCTTCAGCCCCGACTCCAAGGTCACCGGCCTGAACGACATCCCCGACGACGAACGGCCGCCGGTCAACACCCTCCTCCACCTCGCCTTCGACACGATGGTCGGGATCGGCTCGGCGCTGCTCCTGCTCGGCCTCTGGCTCGCCTACAGCTGGTTCAAAAAGCGCGACATCCCGCAGACGCCGTGGTTCCTGAAAGCGGTCGCGGTCTCCGGGATCGGCGCGATCCTGGCGCTGTGGTCGGGGTGGATCGTCACCGAGGTCGGTCGCCAGCCATGGATCGTCAACGGCTACATGAAAACCTCGGAAGCGGTGACCGACGCGAACGGCATCTGGGGCGCCTTCATCTTCACCCTGCTGCTCTACGCGACGATCGGGACGGTCGCGATCCTCGTCCTGCGGCGGATGTCGCGGCGCTGGCGCGAAGGCGGCGAGGGCACCGCCGAGGACGAACCGTCGCCGTACTCGCCCGAGGAGGTGGGCGTGTGAGCACCGCCGCGGCAGTGATCCTCTGGACCGGCGCGACCTTCTACGCGATCTTCGGCGGCGCCGACTTCGGCGGTGGCTTCTGGGACCTCTTCGCCGGCGACCCGGGCAAGGGCGAACGGCCGCGGATGACGATCCAGCGCTCGCTGACGCCCGTCTGGGAGGCCAACCACGTCTGGCTGATCTTCATCCTGGTCGTCCTCTGGACCGGGTTCCCCGACGCCTTCAGCGCGATCTTCACCACCCTCTACGTGCCGTTGCTGCTGGCGGTCCTGGGGATCGTCCTGCGCGGTTCGGGCTTCGCCTTCCGCAAGTCGGTCGAAGGGCTGCGGGAGCGCCGCGCCGCGGGCGCCACCTTCGCCCTCTCCTCGCTCGTCACCCCGTTCTTCATGGGCACCGTGGTCGGGGCGATCGCCGCCGGCAACGTCCCCGCCGCGGGCGACGGCGACGCCTTCTCGACCTGGCTGGCGCCGCTGCCGCTCTTCATCGGGGCGATGTTCGTCGCCACCAGCGCCTACCTCGCCGCCGTCTTCCTGGTCGGCGACTCGCGCCGGGCGGAGGACCGCGAGATGGAGGTCTACTTCGAGAAGCGGGCCCTGGCGGCGGGCGCCGTGGCCGGGATCTTCGCCGTGGTCGGCCTGATCGCCCTGCACTCCGAAGGCCACTACGTCTACGACCGACTCGTGCACGAGGGCCTGCCGCTGGTGATCGTCTCGGCGGTCTGCGGGGTGGGGATGCTGGGCGTCCTGCTGACCGGTGGCCGCTTCCTGTTGCGGCCGCTCGCCGCCCTGGCCGTGGTCGCGGTGATCTGGGGCGCCTTCGTGGCGATGTTCCCCTACCTGCTGCCGACGACGATGAAGATCTCCGAAGCGGCCGCTCCCGACGCCACCCTGAGCGCGATCTTCGTCGTCTTCGGAGTCGCCTGCGTCCTGGTCCTTCCGGCCCTCTTCCTGCTTTATTTCCTCGCCCAGAGCGACATGCTCGAACACGAGCATTGACCAGACACTCCATCGGTTAGCGTCCGGGCCGTGTCAGACGCGATCAAAGCCGTCCTCTGGGACATCGACGGCACCTTGCTCACGACCGGAGGGGCCGGGGCGGTCGCCTGGCAGAGGGCCTTTGAGGAGCTCTACGGGGTGGAAGCGAACATCGACGAACACACCCGTGCGGGGATGACCGACCCGGAAATCACCGAGATCATCTTCAATCAGGTGGTCGGGCGCGAGGGATCGCCGGAGGAGCGCGCCCAGGTCGTCGCCAAGTACCTCTCCTACATGCCCGACGCGGTCGGCGAATCGAGCGGCTACCGGGTGATGCCGGGGATCGCCGAGATCCTGCCGCGGCTGGCCGACGCCGGGATCGCCCAGGGGGTCGTCACCGGCAACGTCGAGGCGGCGGCGCGGATCAAGCTCGCCCGTGGCGACCTCGACAAGTACTTCAGCTTCGGCGGCTACGGCTCCGACGATCGTGACCGGGTGAAGGTCACCGAACGGGCGATCGAGCGCGGGGGAGAGGTCATCGGCACCCCGCTCGACCGCGCCACCACGATCGCCGTCGGCGACACCCCCCGCGACGTCAGCGCCGGCCACGGCGCCGGCATCCGCGTGGTCGGCGTCGCCACCGGCGCCTACTCGATCGCCGAGCTGGAGGAGGAGGGCGCCGACTGGGCGCTCAAGGACGTTACGGAAGGCTTCCCGGTCTAGCTGCTCGGGGAGGGTGAGGGTTCGGGCCCCTGCGGCCGGGGACGGCAGGCCCGGGCGTCTCGGAGGCGAGGCCGCCTCCGAGCCGCCCGGGTCGGGAGGTTTTCGGGGGAGAGCCGTCACAGGGACGGCACGATCACAGGGGAGTCGTCACAGACCGATGACGCCCCCCGGACGCGGTGCACTTGGCCACACCCTGGTGTGGATAAGTGCACCGGCGTCGACGCCGGTGCTTTCAAGCCGCCCATAGGCGGCACAACCGCACCGGCGTCCGGGGGGCTGTCACCGAAGCGTGACGTTCCCTTCATCTCCCTCACGTCCCTCCCCCGAGACCCGCAAGGAACCCGCACCCTCACCTTCCCCCACGGACCCGGCCATCTCGGAGGCGGCCTCAGCCTGCCCGGGTCGCCTCCGAGATGGCCGGGTCCCTTGCCCGTCCGCGGACAACCCGCCGCTAGGACTTCTCGCAGCGAGCCTGGTAGATGGAGGTGAAGCCCTTCTCGAACCCGTTGCGGGCCGCGCGCAGGTAGAGGCGCCAGACGCGGATCCGTTCCGGCCCGGCGATCTCGGTCGCGCGCTCCAGGTTCCTGTCGAGGTTCTCCGCCCAGTACCGCAGCGTCTCCGCGTAGTCCAGGCGGTAGTCCTCGACGTGGTGGACCTCGAAGCCGGCCCGTTCGAGCGCCAGCAAGACGCGCGAGAGGTGCAGTGGCGCCGCATCGGGGAACACGTAGCGCTCGGAGAAGGCCCCGGCCTCGCCGTCGGTATGGCGCAACCGCGCGATCGCGTGGTTCAGCAGCCGGCCGCCCGGCTCGAGCAGTCCCGCCAGGGTCCGCGCGTACGCGTCGATCTGCACCGCGCCGACGTGCTCCGCCATCCCGATTGAGGAGATCGCGTCGAAGCGCTCGCCGGCCAGGTCGCGATAGTCCATCACCCGGAACTCGACCCGGTCGCCGACGCCGGCGGCCTCGGCACGCCGCGTCGCCTCGTCGGCCTGCGGTTTCGAGAGGGTGATGCCGACCACCTCGGCGCCGAACTCCTTGGCGGCGCGGATCGAGAAGCTGCCCCAGCCGCTGCCGACGTCGAGCACCCGCTCGCCCGGCTCGATCGCGAGCTTGCGGGCGACCGTGTCGAGCTTCGCTTCCTGCGCCTCCTCCAGCGTCTTCGCGCCGCTCTGGGAGAAGTTCGCGCAGCTGTAGGTCATCGACTCGTCGAGGAAGAGGCCGAAGAACTCGTTGGAGACGTCGTAGTGGTGGCGGACGGCGCGGGCGTCGCGCTCCTTGCTGTGGCGGCGGCCGGTCGGCACCAGCTCCGCGGCCGGGCGCGGCGGCGGCGCCGTGATTCCGGCGGCGCGGACCGCACCGAGCAGCAGGGCGCGCTTGTCGGCGCCGTCGAGGCTCGGCGGTTGCCAGCCGTCGAGCAAGGCGATCACCGCGTCGATGTCGTCGACCTCGAGCTCGCCGGAGACGTAGGCGCGGCCGAGGCCGAGCTGGCCCGGCGCGCGCAGCGCGTGGGCAGCGGCCCGGGGCGAGCGGACGGTGAAGGTCGGACCCTCGCCGGCGGTGGCGGGGAGGCTCGTCCCGTCCCAGAAACGGACGGTGAAGGGGCGGTCGGGAATGCGTGCGGCGATCTCGCGTCGCAGTGGCGTGGTGTTCGCGAATGGCATCGAGGCCGGACCCTAGCGACCGCCCACCATCGGGCGTCCGGCCGAGCGCTCAAATCTAAATGTTTGCGGTTTCTCAGGCAAACCGTGGTTAGGTGACCCTATGATCGCCGGCCATGTCTGAGACCCGAACCCTGCCGGAGGCTCCCGCGCCCGCGGCGGTCGCGCCCCAGTCCGGCCCGCAGCCAGGCGACATCCAACCGGTCGCGAACGAGACCCGCGACCGGATCATCACCGGCTTCGTCACCTTGGTCCCGTTCGTCGCCCTGTTCATCGCCGCCTGGCAGGTCTGGGGCTCGGCTCTCCACTGGTCCGACGTCTTCCTCTTCCTCGGCATGTACTTCTTCACCGGGCTGGGGATCACGGTCGGCTTTCACCGCCATCTCACCCACCGGGCGTTCAAGACCTACGGCTGGTTGCACGGGCTGCTGGCGATCCTCGGCTCGGCGGCGATCGAGGGCCCGGTGATCTCCTGGGTCGCCGACCACCGCAAGCACCACACCTTCTCCGACAAGGAGGGCGACCCGCACAGCCCCCACGTCGACCACGGCCATGGCTGGAGCGGGGCCTTGCGCGGCCTCGTCCACGCCCACGTGGGTTGGATCTTCATCCACACCCAGCGGGGCAACAAGGAACGCTTCGCCCGGGATCTGGTCAACGACCCGATCATCTCCTGGGTCGACCGCACCTTCATCCTCTGGGCGATCGTCGGGTTGCTGCTGCCGTTCTTCCTCGGCTGGGCGATCGGTGGGACGCTCTTCGCCGGCCTCACCGGGCTGCTCTGGGGCGGGCTCGTGCGGGTCTTCGTCCTCCACCACTTCACCTACAGCATCAACTCTCTCTGCCACTTCTTCGGCAGTCGTGATTTCGAGACCGACGACCAGTCACGCAATCTGGCGCTGATCGCGATCCCGACCCTCGGCGAGGCCTTCCACAACAGCCACCATGCTTTCCCGACCTCGGCCACCCATGGTCTCGACCGCTGGCAGGTCGACATCTCGGCGCTGGTGATCGACGGGCTGGAGAAGGTCGACCTGGTCTGGGACGTGGTCCGCGTCAGTCCAGAGCGGATCGCCGCCAAGTCCTTGGCCTGACGGCGCGGTGTCGGTCCAGCGTCCTCAGGGGGCCTGCGCGCTTTCGTACCAGTCGATCCAGCCGCCGCACGCCTGCGCCAGCGGCACCGTCTTGCGGGGTTCGGCCTTGGTCGCGACCAGCTCGCCGACGTAGGCCTTGCCGTCGTAGCCGGTGAGGCTCTGCATCCAGTCGGCGTCCGCCGCGTGGATCGTGAATTCGACCTCGCCGCCCTTGCTCTCGAGCTTGCCCGCGGGCCAGAACTGGCCGTTGTTGGCGAGGCTGATCGTGTTCGGGCGCTGGCCGTCGAGGGCGGCGATCAGTTCCTGACTGAAGCCCGGCGCGGTGATCCGGAGGGCGAAGGGGGAGAAGTACTGCAGCGAGAGGTTCCACGTCCCTGCCGGCAGCTGGAGCGATTGCGAGGTCGTCTCGCCGTTGCCGAGGACCGATCCGTTCGACCATTCCGGTTTGGTCCCCACCTGGGTTTCGCCGAACAGCGTCGCCTCACCGCCGCTTTCCAGCAGGATCCGCACCTCGGGCGAGTTGCAGTGGGCGCGGGCGCCCGCCTCGGTGCCCTCGAGCAGCACATGGCGGCCGCGTGGCGTCTGCCCGGTCCGTTCCCAGAGGATGAAGTCGTCCGTCTTCGCGATCCGCTTGAAGTTCGGCGGCGCTTCGCTGTTCCAGGCGCCGCGGCTGGTGACCACGTAGGGGAAGCGGTCGAGGGTGCCGCGGTTGAAGGAGTCGAAGTCGATCGGCGAGTAGGCGTCGCCGGTGTCGAACGGCTTTTCCGAGTTCGGCGAGACCGCGTCGTCGGGGAACTCGACCAGCGGCACGTGGGTGTCGGCGCCGAGCAGGTTGTAGGCGGCATAACGGTCCTGCCCCGCGTAGAGCACCGGCTTGCCGTGGACGATCGGCAGGAACGCCTCCAGCTGCGCCCCGTGCCCGGGCGGCCCGACCGGCGCGTCGCGGAGCACCAGGAAGCTGGACCAGACCGCGCCGGCGACGAACACCACCCCAAGCACCGACCACCCCAAGGTTGATGGGCCGAAAAGCGCTGATATAGAGCGCTTTTCGGCCCGTCGACCGGCTGGGTGGGGCGAAGTGCGACCGAATTCGGTGACCACGGGGCGGACGATCACCAGCATCGTCAGCGGGGCGATGATCATCAGCGCCTTCGCCTGCGAGTAGTCGCCGGTGACGGGCAGCGAGGCGAGGTAGACGACCGCCCCCGCGCCGAGCGCCAGCGGCACCGCCGCTTCGCGTCGCTGCATCCACCAGGCCACCGCGCACAGCAGGGCCAATACCGCGACCGCGCCCATCAGGCCGGGAAGGGGTGCCCCTCCGGCGGCGTCGAGGCGGTAGTTGGCGGCCGGCCAGATCCCCAGCGTCTCGATCGGCGAGACGGGCCCGTAGGTGTTGCTGCCGGCGACCTGGTTGAAGCTCGAGCCGAAGCCGAACGGCCCGGTGATCGCCAGCGCGATCCCGAGGCCGACGAGGACGAGGATGCCGAGCAGCACCCAGGGCCGCAGCACGATCCGCAGCACCCGCGCCGGGCGCAGCGCCCTCCAGGTGGCGGGCTGGGCGAGCGCCCAGACGCCGACGATCGCGGCCGGCCAGGCGATCCCGGCGAAGGAGTAACAGAAGACGACCCCGCCGGCGAGAGCGACCCAGGGCAGCGCCCAGCCGACCCGCGGCCAGAGTCCTCGCGGGGGCGCCTCGGGGCGCATCAGGAAGATCGCGACGGCGAGGACGAAGAGGGCCTCGGCGGTCTCCTTGAAGGCGGCCTGGGCGAAGTAGGAGGCGGCCATGTAGGTGGCGGTGACCAGCGTCGCGCCGACGACCCGGCGCCAGGCGGCGATCTCGCGCAGGGCCCCGAGCGCGGTCAGCCCGGTGAGGATGCCGATCGCGAAGATCTCGCCGACGAAGGCCTGGCCGAGGCCGATGCCGGGGAAGGCGGCGGTCGCGACCGCGACCCCGTGCGGGCCGAGCGGATAGCCGGGGTCGGGCGACGGGCCGACGCCGCTGCGCAGCCACTCGGCCCAGGCGAGGTGCAGCCCGAGGTCGTTGTTGAAGCCGACCCCGAGGAGCCCCCAGCGGCCGGTCACGGCGAAGGGGAAGGAGAGGACTACGGCGATCACGACGGCGGTCGCGATCCCGACCCCGAGCGCACCCGGCGCCGCGTACCCGCGCCGCCAGGAGATCAGCGCGGCGACGACGATCAGGGCGACGATCCCGAGCGTCGCGCCGGTGCCGTGCCCGGGTGCCCGGGCGAGGATCCCGGACACGGTGAGGATCGCCGCGTACCCGACGGCCGGCTCGAGCCAGCACCACTCCCGCCGCCCGGCGAGCGAGAAGGTCGCCCTGCCGACCAGGAGCGAGGCCAGGCAGATCAGTGCCGCCGAGGCGTAGGTCCCGATCATCAGCAGGCAAACCTATGGGAAAGGGACGCGGCCGTCTCGGCCACGGCCCGGGCAGGCTGTGGCCGTGGCCGAGACGGCCGGGGGTGCTGGGAGCGCGCGGGGCTCGTCACAGGGATGGGGCGTTCGTCACCAGGACGGGCGGAACTCCACGTCCCTTCAGGAGTCGGAGACGCGCAGTCGACTTTGACCCTGCCCCGGCATGGTCAAAGTCGACTGCGCGACTTTTGGTCCCCGATCGGGGACCAAAACCCTGGTCGCGTGTCTGTTACGACCACGTCTCCGTGGACTTCCCGCCGGAAGCGTCACGAACCTCCCCGCTTCCCGCCGAAAGGGTCACGTCCCGGGCGTCTCGTGGCGGTCACAGCCTGCCCGGGCCGCCTCGAGACGCGCCCGGGACGGCCGAGCCCCCGCCGCTACGGCCCGGACCCTCGCCGTCCCCACCCGGCGGGCCTGGACCCTCGCCGTCCCACCCCGGAGGACCCTCAGTACTTCTCGGCGGCGCGCTCGAGCACGGTGCGCAGGCCGTCACCGCGCAGCGGCCGCTCATGGCCGGCGCCGACGACCAGCGGTTCGAGCTCCGCCAGCCGACGCAGGCTCCGCTTCGCCTCCTGGTGGTTCCAGGCGAAGGCGGGGTGGGGGACGCTCGCCTCGCCGTCGGGCAGCGGTTTCAGCCGCGCCGAGTCGACCAGGTAGACGACGTCGGAGACCAGCGCGACGCGATCGCTCTCGCGCCAGAGGCCGATCAGGCCCGGTGCGTGGCCGGGGAAGTGGAGCACCTTGAAGCCCGCCACCTCGTCGCCCTCGGCCACCGTGCCGGCGATCTTCACTGGGCCGCCGTCCCAATGCTTCAGCAGGGTCGGGTAGATCCAGCGCACCGGCGCCACCTCGACCAGCGAGAGGTTGAAGTAGGGGCTGACCGCATTGTCGCCTTCGGCTTCGTCGACTTCGTCGGGATGGCAGAAGACCGGCGCGTCCAGGTAGGGGGCGGTGCCGCGGTGGTCGGCGTGGGCGTGGCCGAGCACCACCCGCTTCAGGCCGCCCAGTTCGCGCGCCGTCGCCGCCGCCTTCTTGCGCATCGACTTGGTCCCGGCGTCGAACTGGACGACACCGCCATCGCTCTCGATGAAATAGATGTTCATCGCGCCGCGGAAATCCCCACGCAGCAGCCAGACCCCGTCGGCAACCCCTTCCAACGCCATGCGGCCAACCCTAACCCCTAGGGTTCCGATCGTGCCCTACCTGTGGAGAATCGGGATGGTCGTCCTGGTGGTCTGCCTGGTCGCCTCGATGGTGATCGCGGTGATCCGGCTCTCGACCACGCCGGAACAGATCATCGGCGACGGCTTCCACGGCCTGCCGCATTCCTTCATCGAATCTCATCGTGCGGAGTACGGCAGCGGGGAACCGAGCGGCTAGTATCGGCGCCGTACTGTCACCTGGCGGAGGGAGGCGGCGTGTTCACTCGCATCGTGGTCGGCACCGATGGTTCTGACACCGCGGAAGAGGCGGTGTCGCAGGCGATCGGCCTGGCGAAATTGACCGGGGCGAGGCTCAGCATCGTCAGCGCCTTCGCGCCGGTCCCCAAACGCCGCATCCAGGGCGAGCAGGAGGGTGCCCCGCCCGACATCGCCAATCAGATCGGCCCGCGGGAGGATGTCAACCTGGTGCTCGACGCCGCGGCCGCGAAGGCGCGCGCCGCCGGGGTGGAGGTGCAGACCCATCCCATCGAGGGCGATGCCGCCGACGCGATCCTGAACGTCGCCGAAGAGATCAAGGCCGACCTGGTCGTGGTCGGCAACAAGGGGATGACCGGGGCGCGGCGCTACTTCCTCGGCAGCGTGCCGAACAACGTCTCCCATCACGCTCCCTGCAGCGTGCTGATCGCCCAGACGACCTAGCGCACCTCGCGCGAGGCGGCGAGCCCCGTCGTCCCGGGCGTCGTCGCCCGCCCGGCGTCGATGAGGCCGGCTCCTTGGACCGTCTTCGGGTATCCGAGGCTGCGCGCCGTCACCTTGAGGCGTTGGGTGACCGCGCGGACCCTCGCCTTCGATTTCAGCGATTGCGGGATCACCCCGGAGGCGAGGACCAGGGCCGCGGTGGCGGAGACGTGCGCCGCCGCCATCGAGGTGCCCGCGTAGTTGCTCGGGATCGCGAATTCGTCGGTCGTCCCGTTTTTCAGCGTCACCTGGTAGATCGGCCGCGAGAGGATCGAAGGGCAGCCGGCGGCGGGCGTCCCGCCGCCCGGGGCGACGACGTCGATCCCTTTGCCGGCCAGCGAGTAGGAGCCGATGCAGCCGCCCTCGGTGGTGCCGCCGACGCCGATCACCCGTGGCCCGGTCGCGGGCTCCGAGACGCAACTCTTGACGCTCGAGGCCGAGGCCGAGAGGTTGCCGCCGGAGGCGACGGTGACGACGCCGTGGTCGTAGGCTTCGCGCAGCGCTTCGTCCACCTGCGGCACCTTCTCGCCGCAGGCGAAGTTGAAGCTCATGTTGATCACCTGGGCGTGGTGTTCGACCGCGAAGCGGACCCCGGCGGCGATCCGGTTGGCGTAGCCGACGTTGGCGCGGTTCAGCACCCGCACCGGCATCAGCTTCACCCCGTACGCGAGCCCGGTCAGTCCGAGCCCGTTGTTGGTCTGCTCGGCGATCGTGCCGGCGACGTGGGTGCCGTGGCCGTTCTCGTCGAGCGGCAGGCGGTCGTGGTCGACGAAGTCTTCCCCGGGGATGAACTGTTCGGCGCTGAAGTCGGGGCTGCGCACGTACGTGGTGCCGAGGTCGCGGTAGGCGATGCCGCTGTCGAGGACGGCGACGACCACGCCTCGGCCGCCCGGCCTGCCGACCGCTTCCAGGTTCGCCCAGGCGCCGGGCGCGTCGATGCCGCCCGGGGAGATCGGCAGCTTCGTCGTCGCGGTGCCGGTGTAGTCGAGGAAGTCCCACTGCCTGGTCGCCCAGCCGCCCGGCGTGGCGGTCGAGCCGGGAGCACCGATTTCCAGCGTGCCGGGATCGTCGGGATCGATCGGTTCGAGTTCGACCGCCGAGGCGTGGGCGGCGTAGTTGGGCTCCGCGTATTCGACGTTCGGCTTCGCGCGCAATGCATGGGCGGTGGCGATGACGCCGGCGCCCTGCGGCAGCCCGATCGTGCGGCCGCGCTCTTCGCCGGCGAACTTGACCACCAGCTGGCGTGGCGCGAAGGCGCGCGCAGATCCGATCGCGTTTGCCGCGGCGGTTGCCGCGGTCACGCCGAGCGTCGCGACGCAAGCGATCAAAGCCGCTCCCAGAGCCAATTTTCTTTGTGTCAATTGCATTGCCGGTCCTATTGCGAACACGGCGACCGCGCCGAAGTTCCAGCCGGGATACTCCAGCATCGATGCAACCCGGAGGACGCAAAGACCCCGCGCGCGAGGTGGCGGAGCACGAGCGAGGCATGGAGATCGCGCTCGCCGAGGCGCGCCGGGCGGAGGAGCACGGCGATGTCCCGATCGGCGCCGCCCTGCTGCGCGACGGCGAGCTCCTCGCCGTCGCGGGCAACGAGCGCGAGCTGCGCGGCGACCCGACGGCGCACGCCGAGGTCCTCGCGATCCGCGCCGCCGCCGAGGCCCTCGGCGGTTGGCGCCTCGCCGACACGACCCTCTACGTGACCCTCGAGCCATGCGCGATGTGCGCCGGGGCGATCGTCCTCGCCCGCATCCCGACCGTCGTCTTCGCCGCGCCCGACCCGAAGGCAGGAGCCGCCGGCAGCGTCCTCGACGTCCTCGCCGAGCCGGCCCTGAACCACCGCCCCCGCGTCATCGCCGGCATCCGCGGCGCCGAGTCCGCCACCCTCCTGCGCAACTTCTTCGCCGCCAGGCGCTGACCCGGACGAACCGCCGGTCTCCGGGGATGCGAGCCAGCCTCGCAAGGACGCAGGGGAAGTGAGGCGAGGGGAGCGATCTCCGTTGCTGCCGGCCAGCGTGGCCAGGAGGCAGGGAGCGCCGTGTGCAACGCACACAAGCGACCGACGACGCCGCCACGCGCCCCGGCGGCAACGGAGAGGGTGGGATTCGAACCCACGAGGCGAGTTAACCCCGCCCACGCGATTTCCAATCGCGCTCCTTAAGCCACTCGGACACCTCTCCAGGTGATCGCCAGAGCCTAGCTAGACCCGACCGTCTCGCGGCGCGTCGATAGGATCATGGTCTATGCCCTAGACCCCGCGGAGGGGTGCCGGAGTGGTTGAACGGGGCAGTCTCGAAAACTGTTGGCGTCGCAAGGCGCTCGTGGGTTCGAATCCCACCCCCTCCGCCTCGGCGGCCGCCTTGGGCCGCGCCGCTCACCCGATCACGTCGACTTGAGGCCGAGCTCCTCGCTGGCGGCCAGGTGGCCTTCGTAGGGGAGGACGGCGAAGTACATGAGCGAGGGGAGGAGGGCCGGGAGGTCGTCCATCTGGCCTTTGTTGAGGCGCGCGTAGAGGAGGGATTCGACGCCGCCGACCACGCCGGAGGCGGTGATCGGGGAGTGGGTGGTGCCGGCGGGGAGGAGCTCGCGGACCTTCTCGTCGATGCAGGTGGCGAAGTAGTCGAGCAGGGCGATGCGGCGGCGGGCGGCGTCGGGGGTGGCGGCACGGGCCTCGACGATCACCATCCGGGCGGCCTCGGGCTCGGCCGCGGCAAAGGTGAGGAGGGCGCCGAAGCCGGCGCGGATGCGGTCGCGCCAGACGTCGCCGCCCTCGGCCGCGGCCGCCGCGATCTGGTCGCGAAGCCGTGCGGCGCAGGTGTCGAAGGCGGCGAGGAAGCAGTCGTCTTTGTTGGAGAAGTGCTCGTAAAAGGTGGGACGGGACACGCCCGCGCGTTCGATCACGTCCTGGACGTTCATCGAGCGGTAGCCGAGCTCCGAGACGGCCCCCAACATGCCGACCAGGAGGCGCTCGCGCTGGATCGCCCGGACCAGGTCCCCGGGCAGCCGGCGAGGCCCGGAGGGGAAG